>ERZ1023877.24-NODE-24-length-44972-cov-109.376984_pt1 | contig 44972 bp, 29 predicted proteins | sample MGYA00380392_ERZ1023877 | MGnify/ENA primary metagenome ERZ1023877 (study PRJEB33179, sample SAMN07449003) | human gut metagenome | biome: Human-gut; feature: Human associated habitat; material: Faeces | host: Homo sapiens | place: India: Bhopal | collected...
ACGTTCCAACCTCTCTTATTCTCCTTTGGCTGCTTTAGAGCTTTATGTTAAAAAAACTAAGTCATAGCTTTCTACCCCAAAACTCATAGCTTTTTGCCTCGTAACTCATTGTTCTTCATCTTTTTCCGTCTTCTATTAAGACCTCCCGTTGTCATCAATGATGCCTAGGCTCGGTCTTCATAGATGCCCTCTCATCCCCCTCATTATCCGCATCAGGAGTTAACAGGTTAACAGTTAACACCCCAAAAATGCATACTCCCCCTCCCACACATATATAAAAATAAGTATATATATATTTAATATAATAAGGTACGCAAGGGGGAAGTAGGAAAAAACAGCTGTTAACTGTTAACCCTGTTAACCCCTGCTGCTCCCAGATGCTCTTTTAGGAAATTTAAACAAGTATGCTTGGTGGGTTCATCGAAAAGCCGTACTTTTGTACCCGACTATAACAACATCAAACAAAATACAACATAAAAACAATAATAACAACATAAAATGAAGAAACTGAAATTCCATATAGTAGGTCTTACCCACAACGACGTGAAAGGTCGTGAGGTAGAATACGCCAGGGAGGCAGAGGGCAGAACCATCTGCCTCGTGCCCGATGACGCCAACCCCTTTGATATGCTGGCGGTGAAGGCTTACGACAAGCAGCTTTTCATCGGCTATGTCTCAGCCCTGGAAGGCGAGGACGTAAGAGCCCTCATCATCGCCCGGAAGGGCAGGAACTTGCGCACCCGATGCCTGGGAAGCAACAGCAAGGAGGGAGCCGATGAGAAGTCGGGACTCCAGCTGATAGTGGAGGCGCGCGTGGACGTCTCTGAGCAGGAGATAGAGCAGGCACGCAGGGAAATCTATGATGACGGAATCTATGATGGCTGGCACTATTCCGGACCCATTCTGCCCATCGACAAGCTGACCCGTTTCAGCGATTGCACCATGATGCTGGAAGGCGTCATCAACGACATCATCAGCATTCAGGAGCAACTCTCACGGGATTCAGATTCCTCTCATGATTCAGATTCCGCAGATGCCGATAAGAATCCTCTTGATGCCGATTCCCGGTCGGCGCTGGAGGCAGAGCTGCGCGACAACCTGGAAGAGGCTAGGGAGCGGCTCAGCAGCTTCATGGAAATACAGCGAAGCGATTATTCGCGCGAGATGACGCAGACGAGAAACCGCATTCTCAACAACCTCGACCTCATAGACGATGAGGAAATCCATCGCATGGGCGAGCAACTGTATACGGAGATGGGATTCATTACCAGTTCCGCTTATCGTGAACGGGCAGCCCAGTCGTTCTTCGTAGATGCGCCTATCGCCCTCAAGCAGAAGCAGACGGGCGCCTACGACTATAAGGACCAGCTGGACGCCATAGAACAGCAGCTGCACGCCTTCCCATATTCGCTCTATCCCACGTTCAAGGCGGACCCGGTAGATTTCCTCCGCCAGGTATTCTATAAGCGTGTGCCTCGTAAGATGATGCTCCAGTTGCTCTCGGGCATCGTACTGATGATTATGAACGGCAGGGTGAGCGATGTGAAGCAGTGGGGCAAGCACGGCAACGAGGAGGCGCTGCTGGCGATGAAGTTGGTGGGGAAGAGGCTTTCGGGCTCCGAGCGCAAGAAGAAACTCTGGGTGCTGGTGGATGAAGCTATCCTTAAAATGGCGTCTTGGCATAAGCCTAGTACGGGTAATCTTCTGATAAAAAACCAATCCGACTGGTATCCGGTATTCCGTATGCTGAATGATTGGGGGATTTATAATTCTGACAGTCAGACAGCCTTCTGCGATTATCTGGAAAAGCAATATGAGGAATTGGATAAAGGGAGCGATGAGTTGGCTCCTTGCTGCAAAAGGAAGGATCTTACGCAAGCTGCAGCGCCTATGTTTGAAAGACATGATGCGCTGGAGTGGGGGCGTCTTCATCCGAAGAAATGGAATGTAAGGTCCGACAAGTTCAACCATTATTGCGACATCGTTGATGCCTTCAAGAAACTCATGCAAGAACAAGCCCTGCTGGAACATCTGATCCTGGAGGATCTTCTGCCGAGCAAAAAAGACGAGGAAGATGATGAGGATACTGAAGATGAAGATTGGTTCGATAAAGATTGATTGATTTCGATGAGGATTGAATTTGATGGAGATTGATTGATGGAGATTGATTGATGGAGATTGATTGATGGAGATTGATTGATGGAGATTGATGATCTGCGTAGTATGTTTTCTTAGGTGGTTCAAGTACGCCCTGAAAGGGCAGAAGCTCCCAGCCCAGGGCAACGCCCTGGGTAATTACGGACGCAAGCCTGTCGCCCTGTAAGGGCAAAAGCTTTCAAGTACCAGGCAATTAACAAAGCTTTTGCCCTTACAGGGCGCATTGTTAAATGCTAGCATACCCAGGGCGTTGCCCTGGGCTGGGAGCTTCTGCCCTTTCAGGGCGTATGGGGCAAGCTCTTCTTTTTCTGATTGCGAAAACCAGGCTCTTCTTCCTGATAGTATGAACCAAGCTCTTCTTTCCAAATCTTGTGAATCTTGCTCTTTTCCTAAAACTATTATACCCCTTTTATACCGCTTTTCTGCCCTTTTATACCATTTCGCCTTGCTTTTATACCTTTACAATCTTATTTTCCCGGACGTTTGGAAACGCTTCTTTTATTCCTTATTTTTGCACTGCTTTTCCGAACGGTTGAGCGGCGGGAGCCTATCTCTCGTCTTGTTTTTAATTTAAATTTTTGTTATCATGTCAAATTTTAGTAAGATCTCTTTTGAGGAGTGTAAGCAGATGAGCAGCCGTCTCATCGCCATGAACCCTAACCGCAATGCGAACATGGGTAAGATTTCTACTTTCCTCCTCGATTACTACACCGAGCTTACCAAGCAGCCTTGGCTCTGCACCCTCGTAGGTCAGATTCGCGACCTCACTGCCAAGCAGAACCAGATGCTGCAGCAGGCGGCTGATGCTGTGGATGCTGCGCAGTATCAGAACGAGGATGACCTTGCCTTCGCCATCATCAAGAAGCAGGAGGAGGTGAAGGCAGGCGAGACCTTCAAGCAACTCGACAAGCAGATTTCCGCACTCAAGAAGCAGCTGCCGTTCCGCTCTCCTCATTACTTCCACTTCCTCGATGACCATCGTGCCCAGAAGACCATCGACCCGGATGCCTTCACCTTCCAAACCACCGTGGACATCGATAACCCGGAGGAGGTGGAGACGGCGGTGAAGAATGCCCTGCTGCTGAACGGAATGTTTGATGACCCTGCCGAGAAGCTTTTCAGAGAGAAAATCTTCTCTGCCGATGACATCGAGCTTTGGAAGGGGAAAGTGCTTCACGTGGAACGTTCGGCCCGCAACAAGGCGCACATCGATATCCGAATCCCTATCGGAATGACCATCGCTGAGGCTCAGAGCGCCTTCTGCAAGCTCATCCATGCCACCGAAGACCCTAGCTGCGTTACCCCCGAGCGCATCATCTTCATCACCGATGCCGTGAGCCAGATCTATACTGCCGACGACTGGTACAAGCGACTGGATGAGGAAGCCGTGGCTGAATATCGTGAGGCTTACAGAAAGAGAGGATTGGACATCGACGGCCGTCCACTGGATGTAGATTCTGCCCAGGTAAGAGCATCCCAGAATCCATATTCATCTCAGAAGTCATCTTCTCAGAATTCCTCTTCTCAGAGCTCTTCTTCCTCCGCTCCAACCGTAGATTTCCAGCCTATCGAGAGCGAGGAGGAGAAGGCGAGAAAGGCTGCCAATGCCGCGCAGTATGAGCAGACTTACGACGGCGTTCCTTACGAGGAGATTGTGAAGTCGCTGGTAGATTTGATGGGCGGCGCTCCTGCCCATGGCAACCGCAACAACTTCATCTATCGTGAAGCCTGCCTACTCAGATACATCTGCAATAGCGAGGCGGCTTGGATTAAGCAGGTAATCGAAATCTTCGGCGAAGACGAGGCGAAGGCGTTCGCCTCTGTAGAGAGCGCCTGCAAGGTGGCTCAGTCCTCGGAAATGCCCCAGCTCGTGAAGCAGGCGGTGGAGCTTGCCCGCAAGAACTATCTCGCCAAGCAGGCCACCGAGAAGGCGGGAATCTACGCTGATGTTCCCCCTCAGATACCTGCCCGATTGCCTAAGCTCATCAAGCTGCTCACCAGCAAGGTGCCAGCCGATTTCAAGCCGGCTGTGGCGATGGCGGTCTTCCCTCCGCTGGCTGCTCATCTCAAGGGCGTAACCTTCCGCTACATCGACAATCAGGTGCATGAGGCAGCGATGATGAACCTGCTCGTAGCCCCTATGTCGTCAGGCAAATCGGCGGTAAACGGACCTATCGACTGCATCATTGACGACCTGGTTCAGATGGATAAGGTGAACCGTCAGAAGGAGCAGGATTGGAAGGACGAGGTGAACACCATGGGCGACAACAAGAAGAAACCCGTTCGCCCGGAAGACATCTGCATCCGCATCGTTTCGCCCGACCTTACCCGTGCTGCCTACATCCAGCGTCTCGACGACGTGCAGAAGGCTGGCGGCGCCTATCTTTACTGCAAGATGGACGAGGTGGACATGCTCAGGAAGTTCAACGACCCTAGCCAGCTGATCCGTCTCTGCTGGGACAATTCAGAAGACGGTCAGGAGCGTGTGGGCACCAAGAGCGTTACAGCCCGCGTAAAGACTCGTTTCAACTGGAATGCTTCCAGCACCATCGCCGTTACCCAGAAGTTCTTCTCGGTAAGAGAGGTGGCTGATGGAGCCGTGAGCCGCCTGTCGCTTGCCACCATCATCCGTCCCGATTTCGCTCCTTATCCGGTAGTGGGAGAGTATGATGCGCTGTTCAAGTCGGAGCTGGCTCCTTACATCCATCATTTGAATGCTGCCAGCGGTTTCAAGGAGTGCAGGAAGGCGCGCCAGCTTATCGAGCGACTGGGCAGTGAGATTATGGAGATGGCTCAGCTGGCTTACAACAAGCCTTACGCCGAGTTTGCCAAGCGTGGTTTGGCGAATGGTTTCCGCAGAGCCATGGTGCTTTATCTGGCGAATGGCGAGAAGTGGGAGAAGCCGATAGAGGAATTCATAGAGTGGAGCGTGAAGTATGATTTGTGGTGCAAGATGCGTTTCTTCGGCAATCAGATGCAGGAGGCGATAGATGCCGACAATCGTGCCGTGTGCCATTCATCCGGTGTGAGCAATCTTCTTCTCTTCGTTCACGATACCTTTGACAAGGCTGAGATTCAGAATGTCTGTATGGTTCATGGCACCAAGACGAAGCTTGCCATCCTCCTGTGCAACTGGAAGAAGCGTGGCTTCATCGTGAAGAACGATGATGATACCTTCTCCAAGACGGCTAAGTTCATCGCCAAGTATGGCCATTATGGAACGCCTGGAATGGCAGCGTAAGGCTAGTGAAGGGCTTTGCTCTTATATAATAAGGTGAAAGGTGTTTGAGCACTAAGAAGGGACCCATATGCAGTGAAATGCTGCGTATGGGTCGCCTTTTTGTAACATCTCTGTAAAGGTTCTTGACCTTCATCAAGAAATCGGGGCTTTTTGAATCTTTTCTCCTAAAAAGTTTGTGCGCGAACACAGAAAGTTGTATCTTTGCATCGGAATTAAGAAAGAAGGATAAAAGATTAGTAATTTCAGGATACGAAAGGTATTGATAATAAGGGATTAAGATTGAAAAGTCAGGATACGGAAAAGGTTAATGATTGATTTCAGGATAAGAGAGGTATTAGAAATAAGGTAAAGATTGAAAATAGGGTAACATTGAAAGATTGTTAAGAAAAGGATAATATTGAATTTAAAGTAAAGAAAGGGAAAAGTTATGTTAGTATTAGGTATTGTTTTCGCAGCAGTAGTAGCATTTGCTGCAACAGTAGGCGCAGCTAGCAACAAGCTTGCTTAAGCTGCCAGTGAAGTAAGGAACTTTAAAAGTTCAGAAACAGTAATTGAAGCAAAGTAGGAAGCCAATATGGGCTTCCGAGATGTAGAAGGGGAGCCAATGGGGCTTTCCGGAATGAGGGAGCAGATGATGCTCCTTTTTTTGTTTAACATTAAAACATCAGACATACATTATATATAAAAGGAAATCGGGTTGGTTAACAGGTTAACAGTTAACAGCCCGATTTCTTTGTTTCTACCTCTATTCGAGGATGTTTTCTAACTGTATGGTTGAAACGGGCTGAAAGCCCAAAAACTCCTAGCCCAGGGCGTGTGGGGATTTGCCTTCTGCTTTTATGGCGTGTGGGGCATTGCCTTCAGCCTTTCCAAAAACTACTTGAAAATCAGGGTGGTGAGTCTGTCTTTATCAAACAGTTCCTGAGCCACGGCTTGAATCTGGGCGGCGGTAATCTCATCCACCTGCTCGTAGAGGCGGTCAACGTTCTTCTCCCAGCCATAGTGCAGGAAGCTCTTGCCGAAGTCGAGGGCGAAGTTCTCGCGGTTGTCGCAAGCCACGCCTATCTGGCCCTTAATCTGTTTCTTGGCAGCCTTGAGCTGCGCGGCGCTCAATGGCTTCTGCATGAACTTATCCAGCTCCTTGCGAACCAGGCGGAGGCAGCGTTTCACGTCGTGCTCATCGCAGCCGAAATAGATGCTCCAGGTGCCCGTGTCGCCATAAGCCACCATCGTGCTTTCTACGGTGTAAACCAATCCGTTGTGCTCTCTGAGGGCGAGGTTCAGCTTGGCGTTCATGCCAGGTCCGCCCAGCATATTATTAAGCAGATAGAGCGGCATTCGGCGGTCGTCGTTCACATCGTAAGCCCGGGTTCCTATCATCACATGAGCCTGATGGGTATTCTTCTGCATCACGATTGTCTGGCCAGCAACTTTACTTTGAACATTGAACTTTGAGCTTTGAACTTTATGATTTGCATCGCCTGCTTCCATTTCTTCCGTAGGTGTTTCGCCAGTAGGCGTTTCTTCTGTAATCCTTTCATCCGTAGGCGTTTCTTCAGCAATCCTTTCTTCCGTAGGCGTTTCGGCGGATTTGCAATCCGCCGAGCAAGCAAGCTCTCGGCCTTTTGGGCACTCTCCCAAAGCCTTCTGGATAAGCTTCACCAGCTTCTTGAAATCAATATCCCCGTATGCGAAGAATATCGCATTGTCCGGCCGGTAAAGCTTCCTTGTGAAGCGCAGCGCATCCTCCGTCTTGAAAGCCCGAACCTGTTCGGCTGTGCCCAGGATATTATGCCCCAGCGGAGAACCCTTGAAGAGGATATTCTCGAACTCATCGTAAATCAGTTCGGCAGGCGAATCGTTATAGCTCTCTATCTCATCGCAGATAACCTCCACCTCCTTATCTATCTCCGCCTGCGGATAAACCGAGTGGAAGACGATGTCGGAAAGCAGGTCCACGGCCCTTGCGATGTGCTCCTTCAGGATGGCGGAGTAATACACCGTGCCCTCCTTGTTGGTGTAGGCATTCAGGTCGCCGCCCACACTCTCCAGACAGTTGAGAATGTGCCACGCTTTTCTGCGTTCGGTGCCCTTGAAGGTGACGTGCTCGCAGAAGTGAGCCAAGCCCTCCTCGCCCGGCTCCTCGTTGCGGGTACCGGCGTTTATCTGATAGCCGCAGTACACCACCTGGCTATCTGATGGCAGGTGGATGATGCGGAGTCCGTTGTCTAATGTATAAGTATTGTATTTCATTTCAAGGTGCAAAGTTACATTGAAAATGTAATTTATCCAAAATATTGGGCATTTATTTTGCATTATCGCCAAAAAGACTTATCTTTGTCCCCAAAAAAATATAAATAGAGACATAAAACAATGCGTAAGGTTATAGGAATAGGAGAGACCGTGCTTGATATCATCTTCAAGAACGGCAAGCCGATAGAGGCAGTACCAGGTGGCTCATCGTTCAATGCAGTCATCTCGTTGGGACGTGCGGGCGTGAATGCTTCGTTTATCAGCGAGGCGGGCAACGACCGTATTGGTGAGTATGTGATTCAGTTTCTGAGAGATAATGGGGTGAATGCCGACAATGTGAGCATCTTTCCGGAATCGAAGTCGCCGCTCTCGCTGGCGTTCCTCGACGAGAACAACAATGCCGACTACATCTTCTACAAGGATCATCCCCACGACCAGCTGGAGTTTGCCACTCCGGAAATCAATCCTGGCGACATCGTGCTCTTCGGTTCGTTCTTCGCCCTGAATCCGGTGGTTCGTCCTCAGGTGGCCGGTTTCCTGGAGTACGCCAAGAATCACGGTGCCATCCTCTATTACGACATCAACTTCCGTGCTTCTCATCAGAATGAGATTATGAAGATTACGCCTAATCTGATAGAGAACCTGGAGTATGCTGATTTTGTGCGCGGAAGCCACGAGGACTTCGGAATCCTCTACAAGAAACCGGAGGCGGATAAGGTGTATAATGCCGAAATCAGTTTCTACTGCAAGAAGTTTATCTGCACCCAGGGCGCTGAGCCTGTAGAGGTGAGAGCCGAGAACGGCTTTGCCAAGAGTTATCCTTCGGAGAAGATGAAGCCGGTGAGCACCATCGGAGCCGGCGATAACTTCAATGCCGGTTTCGTATTCGGACTGATCAAGGATGGAATCACCCGCGAGGATATCGACCGTGGATTGTCTGAGGCGCAATGGGACAGCCTCCTGAAGAGCGCCCAGGAATTCTCCACCGAATGCTGCAAGGACATCTACAATTATGTTTCCAAGGAATTCGGAGAGCAAAAGAAGAAGGAATTATAAAAATATAAGGATATGACAGAAATTACAAACAAGATTTATTACGTAGGCGTTAACGACCGCAACAAGCATCGTTTCGAGGGCCTCTGGCCTTTGCCTAACGGAGTGAGCTACAACTCTTATATCATTGACGATGAGAAGGTAGCGCTGGTAGATACTGTAGAGGTAGATTTCTTCACCCAGTTCCTGGAGAACATCCACGAGGTGATTGGCGACCGCGAAATCGATTACCTCATCATCAACCACATGGAACCTGACCACAGCGGCTCCATCGCCCTCATCAAGAAATATTACCCTAACATCAAGATCGTGGGCAACAAGAAGACGCTGGGAATGCTCGAAGGCTTCTATGGCGTTACCGATGATGTGGTAGAGGTGAAGAATGGCGAAACCCTCTCACTCGGAAACCACGAGCTGAGCTTTGTTCTCATCCCTATGGTTCACTGGCCAGAAACCATGGTAACCCTCGATGCAAAGAATAAGGTGCTCTTCTCGGGCGATGCGTTCGGCTGCTTCGGCGCGCTGAACGGCGGAATCATCGATACGGAAATCAACTGCGAGACTTTCTGGCTGGAGATGGTCCGCTACTACTCAAACATTGTGGGTAAGTATGGAATCCCTGTTCAGAATGCGTTGAAGAAGTTGGCTGGCGTGGAGCTGGATTACATCTGCTCAACCCATGGTCCGGTTTGGCACGAGCATATTGAGAAGGTTATCGGCATGTATGATAAGATGTCGAAGTACGAGACGGAGCCGGGCTTGGTTATCTGCTATGGCACCATGTACGGCAACACCGAGCGTATGGCAGAAATCATCGCCCGTGCAGCAAGCAAGGCAGGCGTGAAGAATATCGTGATGTATAATATCTCGAAGACTCACCACAGCTACATCCTGCGTGACATCTTCCGCTACAAGGGCCTCATCGTGGGTGCTCCAACCTACAATGCCGGTCTTTATCACGAGATGGAGGTTCTCCTCTCCGAGCTTGCCAATAAGGACGTCAAGAACCACCTTCTTGGCTGGTACGGCTCTCATTGCTGGGCAAGCAAGGCTGTGGCTAAGATTCAGGAGTGGAACGAAACCAAGCTCCACTACGAGCCTGTGGGCGAGCCGGTGGATATGAAGCAGGCGATTACTCCAGAGGTGAAGGCACAGTGCGAGGCTCTGGGTAAGGCAATGGCTGAGAAGCTGCTGGCGGAATAAAAGTTTAAGGGCGGAAGAACAACTGGGGGTTAACAGAGTTAACAGTTAACAGTTGTTTTTCCGCTCTTTCTTTGTTTAAATACCTTTAAATATTTCGTGTAAATTACGATAAAACTTGGTGAAGTTGTGTAAAAAACGTATATTTGCGACTGAAAACCGTGTCTTGACACAAAAAAACGTCATAAACTATGTATTTTGAACGTAAAGCATACTTGAAAGAACTCATCTCGGCAGAAGGCAATGGGATGATAAAGATTATCACCGGCATTCGTCGTTGTGGTAAATCCTTCCTTCTCTTCAACATCTTCCGCAAGCATTTACTTGAAAGAGGTGTTGCGGAGAACCATATCATACAGGTAAATCTTGAAGACCGTAGAAACAAGAAACTTCGTGACCCTGATGCTTTGCTGGAGCATATCGATGCTTTGATGAAAGATAAGGATAGGTATTATATTCTCTTGGATGAGGTTCAGATGGTGAAGGAGTTTGAGGATGTGCTCAACTCTTATCTCCATGTGGAGAATGCCGAAGTGTATGTTACTGGTTCCAATGCCCGATTTTTATCGAAGGATGTGATAACTGAGTTTCGTGGCCGAGGTTGGGAAATCCGAATCCATCCGCTGAGTTTTGCCGAATATTATGAAGTGGTAGGAGGAGAGGAGCGTCAAGCCCTGGAAACCTATTATCTTTATGGTGGATTGCCTGCTGTGGCGCAGATGGAAACTCCTGAAGCGAAACAGAACTATCTTCGTGAGATTTACGAGACGGTTTATCTGAAGGATGTTTTGGAGCGTAATCGTCTGAAGAATTCTGATGGGATGCGCGAGTTGGTGCGCCTACTGGCTTCTACGATTGGTTCCTGTACGAATGTGCAGAGAATTTCTAATACGTTCAAATCTGTTGGAGGAGTGGAAATCGGTACTAAAACCATTGGCAGGTACCTGGAGAACCTGCAGGATTCCTTCATCATCAGTGAGGCTTTGCGCTATGATGTGAAAGGGCGCAAATATATTGGTACTGGTACCAAGTATTACTTCGAGGACATCGGTATCAGAAATGCCGTGGTAGATTTCCGGCAGATAGAATACACTCATATTATGGAAAACGTGGTTTATAACGAATTGCGGAAGCAGGGTTATACTGTGGATGTGGGATCGGTGGCAAGCTTCAAGCGGGATGAGAATGGCAAGCTGCAGCGTAGGAATCTTGAGATAGATTTCGTGGTGAACCGTCATGATGAACGCCTCTATATCCAGTCGGCTTATGCCTTGCCTGATAAGGAGAAGGTAGATCAGGAGCAGGCTTCTCTTTTGAATGTAAACGATGGCTTCCGCAAACTGATAATCGTAGGGGATAGGTATCGTTCGGGTTATAATGAAGAAGGCATTCTGATGATGAGTCTCTCCGATTTCCTTTTGGGGAAAGAATAGATGGTCTTGAAGAAAATATCAAGGGCAGAAAGACAACTGGGGGTTAACAGAGTTAACAGTTAACAGTTGTTTTTCCGCTCTTTCTTCATCTATTTTATATAGGATTTTTATCCCTCGCAGAGCTTTGTCAATTCTTCCAGGTTATCCGCCACTTCAATCACATCCCGCCAATCGCCACGAATCATGCTTTTCTCTGCCATATCGTCCAAAAGGGCGATGGTGGAGTTCCAGAAGCCTTTCATATTGTAGAGAATCACCATCTTGTGATGGTAGCCGATGGTGTGGGCGGCGGCGATGGTGAAGATTTCATCCAGGGTGCCGATGCCGCCAGGAAGGGCTACGAAGATGTCGCCCTGGGCAAGCATCAGGTCCTTGCGGTCGCTGAGATTATCACACGGAATCTCGATGTCGAGGTCAGGGAAGGTTCTGCCGCCTCGCTCTACAAGCGTAGGAACCACACCGATGGTTCTGCCGCCATTCGCCTTCACCGCCTTGCCGATGCAATCCATCAGACCGGAGTTGCAGCCGCCGAAAACCAGGTCGTGGCCGTTCTCAGCCATCCACTTTCCCATCTCTTCAGTCAACGTGAAGAAGTCGGGGTCGATATTCTTATTTGCTGAACAAAAAACTGCTATTTTCATATTGCTTTATCTTCTATTTGATAATGTTTTATCTGTTGTTTATTGATGTTTTATCCGTTATTTATAGATGTTTAGGCAAAGGTACGCAAAAATATCGAGATTATTGGGCTCTTTTTGCGGATAATTTCTTAATTTTGCAAACAATAACTAATCTTATAAACAGAAAGATAGATTTCTTATCGACAAACCTCACATCGCCTCCCTCGCCTGTCCGAAACCGATGCTCTTCATCAATGGTACAAAAGACAAGCTCTTTCCGGTATCTGGCGTAAAGGATGCTTTCGCAGAAATGCACAAGGTTTGGAAGAGTCAGGGAGCTGATAATCTGCTGGATACGGAACTTTGGGACATACCTCATTCCTGCGGTTTGAAGGCGCAGGAGAAAATGCTGGAGTTTCTGGATAAGAATCTGAAATAGGGGTTAACAGAGTTTACAGTCATTTACTCCCGATTATGCGGCTTGGTTAATCAAGTGCAAGCAAATTTTAAATTAGTGATTTTGGAATAACTAACTGAGAAATTACTAAAAATAAAAAAGAGCGGAAGAACAACCGGGGTTAACAGAGTTAACAGTTAACAGTTGTTTTTCCGCTCTTTTCAATATGATTTTACCACAAATCTGCTGGTGACAGATCCTTGTCCTTTCTGCCCATCAGATAGTAATCGGCAAGGAACTGAAGGTTTGCCTGGGTAATCTTCAAGCCTTCCTCCTTCACATATCGGCTGGTGAAGATATTGGCGTCAGGCAACATATTGTTGTCTATCAGCTTGCACACAATCTCGTAAGGAAGTGGGCGGCCGTTGCCGCTGATGATGCTGAAGCTGTCTTCCTCAGCGCGCTCAGCGTTGTAGTAAGGATTCTCAGGCGAAGCGATGCAGTGGGCGAAGCCGAAACTGATATTGATACCCGTATAAGGACTTGCGCTCACGATGATGCCCTTTTCGTATTTCTGTGGGAATCGGATGTCCTTAGGCAATTCGAACTCAATCTTATTGAGGAACTCCTTCAGAGTCTTCACATCCTCCAGGAAGATGAACTTGTCGCCATAATCCTTTGCCTTCAGCAGGTTGTAATCGTGGATAGCCTTCTCGCGATCTACGCTAGCCTCCATCTTCTCGATCTTCTCCTTGAATTCCTTATCCTCCCAGAGCTTGTGGGTAGGCATTTCAGCCGTAATCTTCTCAAGCCACTCTAAGGAAGTAAGCGCCAGGAGATTGCTTCTGCTGGCAATGGTCATCTCCATCTGTATGGAGTAGGCCATAGGCTCTGTAAGTCCCTGAGGAGAATTTGCCATCTGCTGGAGAGCGAACTGTAGGCGCTGGCGATTGCCCACATTGAAGTAGCAGCCATAGTGGAACCAAGCCAACGTGTCGCGGCGATGGATTTCGTCGAGCTGCTTCTCTTCTTCTTCATTCTGACTCTCCAGTACAGGCATTTCGCTCAGATAGGTAATCAGACGCTCATTCTCAGGCGCAGTCTCGTATTCCTTGTCGAGCAGATTATAGGCAAGCTTGGCAGCCAGCGTCATCGTACTGAAGAGGAAAGGAACGGCTTCCTGAATGTAGGTGCTCTGCTGGTAATGGTGCCAGCACAGGAACTTGATGTCGGCGAAGTTGATTTCTTCCGGATCGTAGGCTGGAACATCTTCGTTCAGGGTATTCGGAACGAAATCGTCCTCGTTCTCATAGAAAGGAATGTAGGTACCGTAGCGCTTCTTGCATTCCGCAGTAAACGCCTTCCAGATTCCTGCGCCGGAAATCACATCCTCAAAGTAGCCCGCAATGCTGAGTGCAAGCTGCTTGGCATCCTCCACATTCTTAAACTGATGGGTGAAGCACGCCTCGTCGAGGGCGTGGTATATTTCGTTAGCCAGTTCTGTATAGTACTGATCTACTTCGTTTGGTTTCTCGTATGGATGCATTGCCATCCAATCCTGGGTGAAAATTACCTTTTTCATTTTTTTCGATTCTTTGTTATTCGAGGTTAAGCGATGTCGTTGTGACGCGATATTCGTTCTTCTCGGTTGATGTTTATGATTCTTGTTAGCCAGTTCGGAGCAATATTGTCCGAATTATCTGTAAAGATAATGCAAAGATAATGAATTCTGCGCAAAAAATGCAAGAAATTCGCAGTTTTTTCGTATCTTTGCACCCGAATTTAGGCAATCTTAATAAATATGTGGGATTGCCGCAAGCGTTTCGGAAGGATTTTGCACCCTAATTCATGGCTGGGAGGGTGAATTCGGCCTTCCATTTTGATTATAATGAATTAAGGTTAAAAAGATTTGAAGACATTTGAAGAATTGGGCGTAAGCGAAGAGATTCGCCGTGCCATCGAAGAGCTTGGATTTGAGAATCCAATGCCAGTTCAGGAAGAAGTAATCCCATATTTGCTTGGTAATAAGAACGACGTGATTGCGTTGGCGCAGACCGGTACGGGTAAGACTGCATCTTACGGTATTCCGGTAATCCAGAAAACTGATGCCAGCAGCAAGCAGACACAGGCAATCATCCTCAGTCCTACACGTGAGCTCTGCCTCCAGATAGCAGACGATTTGAACAGTTTTGCCAAGTATATCGACGGTTTGCATATTGCCGCAGTTTATGGCGGTACCGACATCGGAAGCCAGATTCGCACCCTGAAGCATGGTGTGCAGATTATCGTGGCTACCCCTGGACGATTGCTCGATTTGATTAATCGTGGTGTGGCTCAGTTGGAGCACGTGAACAACGTGGTGCTTGATGAGGCTGACGAGATGCTGAACATGGGCTTCTCTGAGAGCATCAATGCCATCTTCGAGAACGTGCCTGAGGATAGAAACACCCTGCTCTTCTCGGCTACCATGAGCAAGGACATCGAGAAGATTGCCCTCAACTACCTGCACGACCACAAGGAAATCGTAGTGGGTTCGCGCAACGAGGGTGCTGAGCATGTAAACCACATCTACTATCTGGTAAATGCCAAGGACAAGTATCTCGCTCTGAAGCGCGTGGTGGATTTCTATCCACGCATCTTTGCGATTATCTTCTGCCGCACCAAGCTGGAGACTCAGGATATTGCAGATAAGCTCATCAAGGATGGTTATAATGCAGAGGCACTGCACGGCGACTTGAGTCAGCAGCAGCGTGACCTCACCATGCAGAAGTTCCGCAACCATACCGTTCAGTTCCTGGTGGCTACCGATGTGGCTGCCCGTGGTCTGGACGTAGATGATCTGACTCACGTTATCAACTACGGTTTGCCTGATGATGTGGCAAGCTACACCCACCGAAGCGGCCGTACCGGTCGTGCCGGAAAGAAGGGAACATCCATCTCCATCATCCATACCAGAGAAAAGTTCAAGGTTCGCCAGATTGAGAAGCAGATTGGCAAGGAGTTCGTGGACGGCGTTTTGCCAACCCCAGAGGAAATCTGCAAGAAGCAGCTCTTCAAGACGATGGACGACATCATGAAGACCGATGTGGATGAGGATCAGATTGAACCATATATGGCTGAAATCAACCGCCAGTTTGAGTACATCGACAAGGAGGACATCATCAAGAAGATGGTGACCATCACCTTCGGTAAGTTCCTCGATTACTATAAGAACGCTCCTGAAATTATCAAGCCTGAAACAGGCAAGGGTTCCCGTGGCGGCGAAGGTCGTGGAAGCCGTGGCGAAGGCCGTGGCAAGGTTTCCAATGGTCGCAGAAAGCATGAGACTGAGGCTGGTTTCAAGAGACTGTTCATCAACCTGGGTAAGGCAGATGGTTTCTATCCGGGCGAAATCATGCAGTATCTGAACAAGCACGTGAAGGGTCGTCAGGAGGTGGGTCACATCGACCTGCTGAGTAAGTTTGCCTACATCGAGGTGCCTGAGGAGGATGCGAAGCGCGTGATGAAGGCTTTGAACGGTACTGAGTATAAGGGCAGAACCGTGAGATGTAACGATGCTGATGAGGAAGGTCATGGCAGAGCAGCCCGTGGCGGTCGCAGTTCTGAGGGTAGAGGCGCCCGTTCTTCAGAAAGAGGAGGTCGCAACTCGGAAGGTCGTGGTCGCAGAGGTTCTTCTGATGATGCAAGAGACTCTCGTGATTCTCGTGGAAAGGGAGGCCGTGGAAGCCGTGGCGAATCTCGTGGCGGAAGAAAGTCTCGTCCTCAGGAGGATACAGGCGATTGGCGCCAGTTCTTCCAGAACAACGATAACGTGAAGTTCAAGGGCGAGGAGCCAAACTTCGAGGAAGAAGGTTGGGCTCGTCGCAGACCTAAGAAGAAGTAAAGCATAATGGCTTTTTTTCATAAATCATATTTTGCGGTAAAAATACAGCAATTTCTTTGGTAAATTGCGGTGTTTTTACCGCAATTTTTGTATATTTGCAGCCGTAAGCATCAAATTTATTGTATCTTTATACGCAATTTTAACCCTAAAAGATATTCTGTAATAAGTTAATGAAGAAAACTATTCTTATCGCTTGTCTGGGACTGGTAAGTCTAGGCTTGCAAGCACAGAGCATTTCGCTCGCTGGTGAATGGAATGTAGAGTTGGGAAAGAGCGGTAGTGCTTTTGCCAAGAATAAGCGTGCCTCGCAGGGTGAGGTGAAGCGAGCCATCCTTCCCGGTACTATCGATACGAATCGTCTGGGATTCGCTCCGAAAGATACGATGGAGACTACGCATCTTACGAGGCTCTATGCCTATAAAGGAGCTGCAAGATATTCCAGAACCATCAATATCCCGAAGGACTGGAAGAAGAAGCCGGTAGAGCTCTTCTTGGAGCGTACCCGACCAACATGGGTGTATGTGGATGGAGAACTGGTGGATTCCTGCAACTTCATCTCTACTCCTCAGCGCTATCTTCTGCCAAAGAAGGTGAAGCCGGGCAAGCATCTCCTGGAAATCGTGGTGGATAATGGAAGAGGTGTGCCTGAGCAGGTTTACGGTTCCAGCCATGCTTACACGGAAGATACGCAGACCAACTGGAATGGAATTATCGGAAGGATAGAACTCCAACTTGTCAGTTCAGTAGAGAGCAAATATGCAGAAACTCTAACAGGAACAATCCCTAGCCGTTCTGTTGTTTCTCCTTCCGCCCTTCAGATGCCTGATTTCGCCAAGGATTTTCATATTGAGGGCGCTCACTTCTACGCCAATGGTCATAGGGTATTCCTCCGTGGCAAGCACGATGCGGCTGTATGGCCGCTGACGGGACATGTGGAGATGAGCGTGGAAGGCTGGATGAAGTATCTCGGAACCTGCAAGGAGTATGGAATTAATCATGTGCGCTTTCATTCCTGGTGCCCACCGGAGGCGGCTTTCGTGGCAGCGGACAGTTTGGGAATCTATCTCCAGCCGGAACTTCCTTTCTGGGGTTCCTTCGACAAGAAGGATGAAAGGCTGATGGCGTTCCTGCATCAGGAAGGCGAGAACATCCTCAGAGAATACGGTCATCATCCTTCTTTCAGAATGATGGCGCTGGGCAATGAACTCTGGGGCGACATCGACAAGATGAAGGAGTTTGTGGATGATTTCCGCAAGATTGCGCCTGATAAATACTATACCTTCGGAAGCAATTACTATCTCGGTTATCAGGGAATAAAAGAAGGAATGGATTACTTCACCACTTGCCGCATCGGAGGCGAGGGATGGGGCAAATACAATACCCATACCCGTGGTTCCTTCTCGTTTGCCGACGCTTACGATGGCGGAATGATCAATCATTTCCATCCTAATTCTACGATGAACTTTGATGAGGCTTGCGATAAGGCCGGAATCCCAATCATCTCTCACGAAACAGGCCAGTTTCAGACCTATCCTGATTATCGGGAAATGAAGAAATACACCGGAGTGCTTCATCCTTATAACTTTGAAGTGTTCCGCCGTCGCCTGGCTGCAGCCGGAATGCTCTCGCAGGCAGATGATTTCCACAAGGCTTCGGGCTTATGGAGCGTGAAACTCTATAAAGCCGATATAGAGATGGATTTGAGGACCCGGAATATGGCGGGCTTCCAACTGCTCGATATTCAGGATTATCCCGGTCAGGGAAGTGCTTTCGTAGGCATCCTGGATGCGTTTATGGAGAGCAAGGGAATCACTACGCCCGAGGAATGGCGCCAGTGGTGTTCGCCTGTGGTTCCTCTGCTGGAAATGAAGAAGTTCTGTTTTGAGGATGGTGAGAAGATTCAGGCAAAGGTGAAGGTTGCCAACTATGGAGGATCTTCGCTGAAGGGCAAGAAACTGAAATGGCATCTGGCTGAGGATGAGGGAGTATTGAACATCTTTTCATACGATGAAGGTTTGGTGGATGTGGGTGAACTGAATGGTGTTTTCCACGTGCAGAAACCTACCAAGCTGCTTCTTACATTAAACATTGAAGGAACAGAGGCGAGAAACTCCTACGAACTTTGGGTTTATCCGAAGAAGACGTTGGAAAAGAAGGGCGTCATCATTGCCAAGGATTTGAATGAGGAAGTGGTGAAAGTCTTGGAAAAAGGCGGAAAGGTGCTTTGGATGCCTACGGCTTCCAGTCATTTTGTAGCTGCCGATGATAAGGCTTTGCAGTCAGATAATAAGGTTTTGCAGTCAGATAACGCTACTCCTTATACTGTTGGCGGACTCTTCCAGACCGATTACTGGAATTATCGCATGTTCAAGACCATCTGCGAGAACAACAAGAAGAAGGTTTCTCCAGGAACCCTGGGCATTCTGACGAATCCGGAACATCCGATATTCAAGGGATTCCCTACGGAGATGCACACCAACTGGCAATGGTTCCCGGTTATCAAGGAATCGCATCCGCTGGTGCTTGACAACTTCGCCAAGGATTATCGCCCGGTAGTTCAGGTGATAGATAATATCGAGCGGAATCATAAGTTGGGTTTGGTGATGGAATGGAAGGTGGGAGCCGGAAAGCTTCTCGTCTGCATGAGCGATTTGGAGAAGGCTGCCCAATACCCGGAAGGCAAGGCTTTCTATCAGAGTGTAATTGATTACATGCGCTCTGCTTCTTTCAATCCATCTGCAGAAATAACGGTGGATGAATTGAAGAAGAAACTCGCCGAGAAGCCTCGTCAGGTTTCTTTGAAGGAGCTGAATAATATCTCGCAATATTAATAGGAATTCTGTAAGTTGCGAATCTGTAAGATAAAACAAGTTGAAAATCAGAAAGATAACAAGAATAGAAAGACTAAATAAAACAAGAGCGGAAAGCCAGGAGTTAACAGGTTAACAGTTAACAGCTGATTTTCCGCTCTTTTTTTATATTATCCTGAGACTAATCTTTACCTCAGAATAAAAGTTTCTATCATCCTAAGACTACTCTCAGGACAAACTTTCTATCATTCTATTTTTCCAAATAGAAATTACTTTGCATTGATCTCCTTCAAGAGGCGATCGGCGTGTCCCCACTTATCCATCAGGTAGAGCACGTAGCGAATATCCACGCCAATGCAGCGAGCCAGGCGCTTGTCGAAATTGATGTCAGAGCTGAGGCTGTCCCAGTTGCCATCGAAGGCAAGACCAATCAACTCGCCCTTGCCGTTGAACATAGGGCTACCAGAGTTACCGCCGGTAATATCGTTGTTGGTGAGGAAGCAGAGCTGCATCTTGCCAGTCGTCTTGTCCTGGTACTTGCCGAAATCCTTCTCAGAGAGAAGCTCGTGCATGATAGGCTCAGCGTAGTAATCGATGACCTTGTCGCCCTTCTTCATCTTCTCTACGATGCTCTCGGCTGTGGTATAATAGCCTGATGGCTTGCCTCCAAGGTCGAAACCGCCTACCTGACCGTAGCTCAAACGCATGGTGAAGTTGGCGTCGCTGTAGTGAGGCATGTCTTCCTCCATACGGAGCTTGGCAGCGCAGAGATACTTCTCCTGCTCGGCGATGCTATCGTTGATGCTGCCCATCTGAGCAGCGAAATCTGCAAATACATCGTTCAGATCCATACCGAAGCTTACGCCTGGATCCTTCTCATATCCCTTCTTGTTGAAGTAGAGTTTGGCACCCTTCTTCATGATGAGCGACTTCTCCCAGAGATAATCCACATACTTGGCGTAGTTGCCGCCAAACTCAGCGTCGATGGTCTTGTAGAACTTAGGCAACCATTTTGCATCTACGTGCTCCTTGTAGTTCTTCAAGAGGGTAGCGAGCACCTCTTTGTCGAGCGCCATATCCCATTCTGCAGAGTTATCTTCAAACTCATGATACTGCTTCTTCTTGTTCTTCTCAGGACCCTTCACCTCCATGTTGGTCTGGAGCTTGATGGCACGGGTAGAGAACTCGATGTTGCTTCTTCTTGTGAAAGATTCAGAGAAGTTGGTCCAGGCATACTTCACGTCTGCGCTCTCCTTGTAGAGCTTGGCGAGCTTGTCGAAATCTACCTTGTGGGCAAGATCGTTGGCAGCCTTGGCTGTATCCTGCCAAGCACGGAGGCGGGTTTCGTACTCACGCTTCAGATTTACGATGCCGATAGAATCGATACACTTGTTCATACCGATGGCATTCTTCCAGTAGTTGGAAGAGCTGGCATACTTGCTGTCGTACTTGATGCGTACAGCCTCGTCGGCACGCATGTGCTTCTGCATTACCTCCTGCTTTACGCCACGAACCTGGGCACGAGGAGCATTCTCAGCATCGCGCATGGTCTGGATTCCGTAGCTTGAGAGATAACGCTCTGTGCTGCCTGGGTAACCCATGGTCATCGCATAGTCGCCATCCTTGTAACCCTGGAGTGAAACCTGTGCCCAACGCTTTGGATGATAAGGCACATTATCCTTGCTGTAGGCAGCAGGACCATTGGTCTTAGGGTCGGCATAGATGCGGAATACAGAGAAGTCGCAGGTCTGGCGAGGCCACATCCAGTTGTCTGTATCGCCACCAAACTTACCCATAGACTTTGGCACGGTGAAAACCAAACGGAGGTCGGTGAAGTCGCGGTAAGTAGTAGCGTACCACTTGTTGCCCTCGTAGAAAGGCTGAACGGTGATATGAAGGGTAGAATCGTTCTTCTTCACCTCCTTAGTCATCTCGTTCTCCAGAGAATCGATGAGTTCATCGCGCTTCTTGTTGTCGAGTTTCTCGTATCCGAGGCTCATCACTTTATCGGTTACATCCTTCTGTTCAACCATAAAGCTAACGAACATATTCTCGTTAGGCAATTCCTCTGCGTATGATTTTGCAAAGAAACCGTTGAGCATGTAATCATGTTCTACGGTAGAGTGGCTTCTGATAGCCTCGAAACCGCAATGGTGGTTGGTAAATACCAAACCGTCTGGAGAAACGACTACGCCTGAGCAATAGCCAGAGAAATTAACCACAGCATTCTTCAAGGCGTTCTCGCCGTTGTAGAGCTGGTCGTAAGTCATACTGAAGCCTTCGCGCTGCATCATCTCATACACAGCGTTAGGCAAGTTGTAAATCGTCCACATTCCCTCGTCAGCGTGCGCGGTGTTGATTCCGCAGAACGCCATGATAGAGGCGATAAGGACCGTTGCTTTTTTCTTCATTTTATTCTTTGTGTTGTTGTTATATGATTTGCAAAGTTACGATTTTTCTGCGAGATAACATCAAGTAGAACAGAAAAAAGCGGAAAATTCCATCAAAGTTTCCTTTTTAGAGTTATTTCTTTCACTTATACTAGAAATATTCGATAAAAACGCAATATTTTTCACTTATACATGAAAAAGATTGCAAAAGCAGCGGTTTTTTCTTGTATAAGTGAAAAAATTAGTGCTATCTTTGCGCCATAAAAAAGGTGTTTCTTATTTCTTGATGAGCCATTTCCCTCCCTTGTCTGGTCCTATTCGTTCTATTATGTGATCTTCTTTCAGTTTCTTTATATGTTTAGAGATGGCACTTCGGTTGATTTCCAATCGTTTACTCATCTCATTGGTGGTGACAAATGGGTCGGTTGCGATAAGGGAAAGGATAGACTCTTTGGTTTTCTGTCCACCTTTTCTGCCTACCTTTTCTGTTTTCTGTCCACCTTTTCTGTCCACCTTTTGATGAGGCGTGTGGGGGGCTTGTGGGGTAGCAAGTCTTGGCTGTACCTTCCATTCATCTGTAGGATCTATATGCAAGTATCTGTTTTTGAGAACCCAACTTTCGCCTAGTAGCAAGTTTCTGAAGAAACGAACAAGGTAGATAGGAGAGTACTCTATATCTTTATTGATATTGCGATAATTGGCACGAACCAGGGCATTGCGGAAATACCAGGAATGCTTGGCAAACATTTCGTTGTTCACTTCATATCCTAACGAACGGAGATATTGGATGGTGAAAATCGCCGTAGTTCGGGTGTTGCCCTCTCTGAAAGCGTGGATTTGCCAGATGCCTGAAATGAATTTGGCAATATGCTCAATCTTCTCATCATCCGTCATACCTTTATATGAGAAGTTCTTCTCCTGCTCAATATCCCAATCCAAGGCTCTTCGCAAGTCTTCCCAATTCAGGTAGTTTACGGAATCTCCTTCGAGCACCCATTCTTTCTTGGAAATATCGTATTGGCGGATTTCTCCTGCGTGCTTGAATACTCCCTCGAAAATTCTTCGGTGCAGGGAAACATATCCGTTGGTATTGAAGGCAAAGGTCTTGCTGGCGAGAATCTTCGCGATGTTGGCTGAAACCTTATCTGCCTCTTCCTCGTCTTCATCCTTAGGTGTGCGGACCGTCTTGCTCTGATAGTAAGAGTCAATCAGTTTTCTGGTTTCATCCAGAGAGATTTCCCCTTCGATGTTTCGCTTAGCCACATCTATGAGATACGCCGATGGTTGCAGCCCATCTACAGCCTGCAATCCGATAGCCGTCTTCCAGTTCTCGGCACTTTCCTTCTGCGAAGGCTCTCCTTGTCGGAGATATTCATCGAAGGATGCGAACTCGTTGATATTATCTTTATTCATAGATGTAATGCTTGATATTTGACTTTGCAAAGTTACAACTATTTCCCGAAATTACCAATGATTTAGGGCAAAATATTAAAGAATTATACTTTTCATCATTAAGTTTTCGGGTAATTTGGCGAATACTTCTTGTAAGTATCCAAGCCGTTTACGGCTCGTTCATACACATACACAGAACTTATATCCAACAACTCATCGCCCATCAGCTGATATCCGCTTGCACAACAGGTGTTGGGCGAGCGCATAACAGCTGATATGCAAGCGCACAACAGCTGTTGTGCGGCTGAAGATATAGGCTTCCCCGGCTTATAACATTAATTCTTCCGGCAACAAGTAAAGGTTACTCCGAAGACTTTTTACGTAAAACCGATGTAACAAAGATAGCACTTACAAGGCACGATGATAGTACTTACAAGCGACAGCGATAATACTTACAAGGTGCAAAGACGTTACTGAGAGGTCGCCATGATAGTACTGACGATGCGTAAAGCGGCTTGTATCGCTTATTGCCTCACTATGGCACAACATTGCCCCTTACCAGGGCAATAATCTGCCATTGCCAGGCACAAAACGATACGTCGGGAGTTTTTTTTATAAAAGCACCACTCTTCTTTTTACTCTTCACTCTTCACCAAATCGGCTGAAACCCCGATATAAACTGGGGTTGCGAGAGGTGAAGAGTGGTGCACAGCTCTTCACCACTCTTCACCACTCTTCACCACTCTTCACCTTCGTATTGCACACAAAACTAAACGGTAAATCGACCTGTTCGGTCTTTGAAGAAAGTCCCACAGATTTCACAGATTTTCCGGGTGAAGAGGGGGTGAAGAGTGGTGAAGAGTCGAGCGCAACTCTTCACCCGTACAAGTTCTTTAGTTACAGATATTTATGCCATTCTGGTGAAGAGTGAAGAGTGTTTTTGAAAGTGGCTTACTATTCCGGCGGATTGCAAAGACGGAACAATTTACATCCTTTTGTATGCTTTTCCTTTTATAAACTTCGTTCTTTTAACCTCGCTCAGAGAACACTCCTAATGATTCCGGATCTTCAATCCAGCAATCATTCTCCTTAGCCCAGTCTTTTAGCCTTGCAATTTGGACTCCCTTGCAAGCCGTTGTTCCCGCAAGCGCTTGAATTGAGCTAAGCACTCCTCCAGCGAAAGCGGATGCTCTCGCCAATAAGCCATGCTCTTTTGCATCTGGGCATTGACTTTCTTGTGATAATCGTTCAGTTGTATCTCCATCCATTTATGTATTATATTGTTAGAATATTACGTTTGCAAAGTTACGACTATTTCCCGAATTTTCCAAGGCTTCGCTTGATTTTCTTCATAATTTGCCTTTTTGCTGATAACATTCCTGGTGATAGAACCTCCTGCTCCAGCATATCCAATGCTATTTTTAACTCTTCAAGGAGTTCGGGATAGTACTTCATCTGCTCGTAGGCGAGTTTCATGCAGTAGCAGCGGATGGCGTAGGGCTGTGAACAGGCAGTAATCTTGGCAATGCAGAAATCGATGAAGTCGGAACGGAGTGATTCTTCCTCGAAAGGCTGACGAAGAAGAAGATTGAGCATCAGGCGGCGCTTGGTCTCATTCTTCTCTACGAGAACCCTATCTATCAGTTCGTCATGCTTCTGAAAGAGCCAAGGGTTGTTGGCTTCATCGAAATGGCTTAAAGCCCAAAGCGCATTGAACGATACCCGGTCGTTTTCATCGAAGGTGAGCTGGTAAAGCTCTTCCTTTAAACAATTATTCTCTTTGCCTTGCGTCTGAAGGCAAAGAGAATAAATATCGTTTACACCTAATCTGTTTATGAGTTGATTTCTCATTATTTCAGCTCTCATAACTTCTTATTCAGTTCTCATAACTTCATAAGATGCTTTATTTTCTAAAGTACTTTCCAACCACCGGCAGACTCTTCAATGGGAAATCCTTCTTCACGAGATAAGCGGCGAAGATGAGGATGAGCACCGTGTTGATGAGGCAGGCAATTCCACTGGAGAAATATCTGTTAGCCTCGGTCATTCCTGCGAAGAGGATGAGGGAGAGAACCACATAAATCATAATCTCTTTCACCGGATAGTTGATAGGATACTTCTTCTGCCCCACGAAGTAGGAGAGAATCATGGCTGTTCCATATCCAGCGAAACCAGCCCAGGCACAGGCGATGTAACCATAGATAGGTACGAAGATAACGTTGATGGCAATCAATACCGCACAACCGATGCCTGAGAAGTAAGCACCCCAGATGGTCTTGTCGATGAGCTTGTACCAGAAACTGAGGTTGAAATATACTCCCATCATGATTTCGGCAGCCATTACGATAGGCACTACCTTCAAACCATCCCAGTAGTCGCGACCGATGATGTGGCGCAATACATCCAGATAGCCTACCACCACCAGGAAAGCCAAGAGGGTGAAGATGACGAAATATTTCATCGCCGAAGCGTAAGTCTGTCGGTTGTCCTTATCCTTCGCTTTGCCGAATACGAATGGCTCGTAAGCATAGCGGAAAGCCTGGGTTATCATCGCCATGATCATCGCAATCTTGCTGGCTGCTCCGTAGATTCCGAGCTGCGCATGAGCATCGCCCTTCTCATAGATGTAAGGGAAGAGAATCTTATCGGCTGTCTGGTTCAGAATACCGGCAATACCAAGCACGAGGATAGGCCAGCTGTAGCTAAGCATTTTTTTGATGAGCACCTTGGTCTCAGCCCAAGAGGCGTAAGGACCAGAAAAACCTTCCTTCAATTCCTTATAGAAGAAGATAGTCATGGTAGAGGTGCAGATGATGTTGATGTAAAAAGCATATTCCACATCACTTCCACCCATGAAGCCGAAGTAAGCGATGTTCATCGCCATATTGCCGATGATGAAGAGCATCTTCAAGGCTGCAAACTTCAATGGGCGCTTCTGGTATCTCAGATAGGCAAATGGTATGCACTGGAAGGCATCGATAGCCACGGTGACAAACATGGTCCAGACGTATGCCGGATGGTCGGCATATCCCATGGCACTGCTCAATGGATGCAAGAAGATGAATACCAAGGCCACGAAGAGCAAGGAGGTGCAGCCCACCATGCTCAAGACTGTGGTATATACTTTGTGAGCATCTTCTCCCTCCTTGTTGACAAAGCGGAAGAAGGTGGTCTCCATACCGTAAGTCAGGATGACGAGAATCAAAGCCGTATAGGCATACATGTTGGTGATGACACCATAACCACCACTGGCTGCACTGATGGAAGCCGTGTAGAGTGGCACAAGCAGATAGTTGAGGAATCTGCCGATGATACTGCTCAAACCATAGATGGCGGTATCTTTTGCGAGTGATTTTAAACTTGCCATTATTTTTGATGTTAATTATCCGAAGAATAAATATGCTATAGTGATTGCTGCGATGACTCCTGCCAAATCGGCGAGCAAGCCGCAAGCTACGGCGTGACGGGTATTCCTGATGCTTACGCTTCCGAAATATACTGCCAATATATAGAAGGTGGTATCGGTGGAACCCTGGAAGATGCAGCTCAATCTGCCCACAAACGAATCAGGACCATAGTTCTTCATCGCCTCCAGCATCATGCCTCGTGCGCCACTTCCCGACAGCGGTTTCATGATGGCGGTAGGCAGGGCGCCTACGAAATCGGCATTCAAGCCGCATTGTTCAACCGACCACGAAATGCCTTGAATCACCATATCCATCGCTCCCGAAGCACGGAACACGCCGATGCCCACAAGGATAGCTACGAGATAAGGGATAATCTTCACCGCAGTAGTAAAACCTTCCTTCGCTCCCTCGATAAATGCATCATAAACATTCACCTTCTTCCAGAAACCCGCCAGGATGAAGCTGAGGATGATGCCCAGAAGAATCATATTGGAAGCCAAGGTGGTAACCGTGTTCATCGTATCCTTATCCATCTGTCCGAATCCCCAAATGATGATGCCTACGAAGGCGCACATTCCCAACAGAGTAGCGAGCAATACCGGCTGCAGGATGTTGATGCGCTGCCAGAGCGAAGTGATGATGATGCCGGCAAGCGTAGCCACGAGCGTAGCCATCAGGATAGGGATGAAGACATCCGTAGGCTGGGCTGCACCATAGGAGGCACGGAAGGCGAGGATGGTGGTAGGGATGATGGTGAGTCCTGAGGTGTTCAGAACCAGGAACATAATCATCGGGTTCGTCGCCGTATCCTTCTTTGTGTTGAGCTCCTGCATCTGCTGCATCGCCTTCAATCCGGTAGGCGTTGCCGCATTATCGAGTCCCAGCATATTCGAAGCGATATTCATGAAGATGCTTCCCATCACCGGATGGTTTTTCGGAATATCGGGGAAGAGACGGGTGAAGACCGGGCTGAGTGCTCGGGCCAACACATTCACTACTCCCGCCTTCTCTCCAATCTTCATGATGCCAAGCCAGAGGGCGAGCACGCCCGTCAGTCCGAGAGAAATCTCGAAGGCATTCTTGGATGAGTCGAAGGTGGAATCTACAATCTTCTGGAAGATAGTCGTATCTCCCATTGCCAATCCGATGAGTGCGAAGATGAACGCAATCACGAAAAATGCTATCCAAATGTAATTTAAAACCATATAATCTGATGCTGCGACCTAAGAATCGCACATTCTCTTATTAATTAATGTAATATTTCTAAAACGGCTGCAAAATTACAATAATTTTCTTGTTTAGCGATGCTTTTATACTTTTTTAATCTCCCTTTTTATCTGCTTTCAGAAAATGGTATTATCTTTGCGCCCCAAATTCTAAAAAACAGTAAGTAGATTTATACAAAAACATTATTAAGGAAGCAAAGGACTTCTGTTATATTTTATAGTATGGGCAAGAATGAGAGAATAAATAGCGAGCAAGAGATGCCCGCTGAAGCGAATAAGGATCATTCCGCTGATGCGGATAGAGTAAAGGAAGTATATAAGGTGACGATAGCGGGAAGCATCATCAATGTGGTGCTGCTCGTATTGAAGTTTGCGGCTGGTATCCTCGGACATTCAGCAGCCATGATAGCGGATGCAATTCATTCGCTCACCGATTTCGCCACAGATGTGGTGGTATTGGTATTCGTAAAACTGGGCAATAAGCCAAAGGATAAGGACCATGATTATGGGCATGGCAAATACGAGACGCTTGCCACAGCCATCATCGGTATTTCGCTCTTCGTGGTGGGTGTGATGATCTGTTATTCTGGCGTAACCAAGACTTATCGTGCCATCTGCGGCGAGACACTCCAGCAGCCGGGCGTTGTAGCCTTGATTGCAGCCATCGTAAGTATCGTGATGAAGGAGTGGGCTTATCAGTTTACGGTAAAAGCCGGAAAAAAATATCATTCCGAGGCTGTAGTGGCAAATGCCTGGCATCATCGCAGCGATGCTTTATCGAGTATCGGAACTATGTTCGGTATTGGTGGTGCCATCATCCTGGGAGAAAAATGGGCGGTGCTCGATCCGCTGGCTGCCATCATCGTGAGTGCCTTCATCATCAAGGCTGCCTGGGGACTGGTGATGCAGTCTGTGAAAGAACTGACGGATGCCAGTCTTTCAGAAACTGAGGAAGATGAAATCCTGAAGATTGCAAATGAAGAGCAGGGAGTAGGAGAGATTCATAACCTGCGTACCCGTCGCATCGGAAACAAGATTGCGATAGAGATGCACGTCCGCATGCCGGGTTCTCTCTCGCTTTATGAGGCTCATGAGCATGCTACTCATATCGAAACAAAACTGAAGCAGCACTTCGGCGCAGATACCCATGTGGGAATCCATCTCGAACCGATAAAAGTGAATGGAAAATATCAGAAACCGGAATAAACGGAAAAAGTCTTCAAGCCATTTTGGCTTGAAGACTTTTTTGTTTTATATTACCAGCCGAGATTTACGCTGGCTCCTGCCATAATCCACAAACCAGGCTGCTTAACAGCAGTGAGGTCGTAGTAGCGGTGGCAAGTGATATTATCTGCTTTCACGAAGATATTGTATTTCTTCTCATCCCACATCAGCTTGCAATCCACCTTGGTGTATGGATGATAGCCATTCATTCTCTGCTGCCATCTTACGCTCCAGGAAGCAGAAAGCTTGTTCCAGATCTGATGATCCAAACCGAATACAGCCTTGTGCTTCAGATACTCCAATGCATAGAGTGATTTCAGGATGTTGGTCTCGGTCTTATGATCCTGATAGATGTAAGCATAACCCAACTTGATGCGGGTAATGAAACTGTTTGGTACCAACTCTCTCATGTAGATAGTTGCATCCACGTTGTAGCCCATGTTGTTGAGCTTTCCGATGTTCATCACATGATATTTGCTGTCATTCTGTTCGGTCACGGAAGTCTGAACCCAGTCAATCATGTTGGTGCCGTGTGCATAGAAACCGCTTACGGTTGCGGCAAAACCGGTCTGGCGATACTGGGTTCCTACCTTGAAGGTGGAGTTTTTCTCTGGATTCAGATTGATGTCGCCCTGCTGCACCACATTACTTATATATAAATCGGTGTAGGTAGGCATTCTCAGAGCCTTGTTCCAGGATGCGTAGAACTTCCAGTTGTCGTTAGGACGATAACTCATATCTACACCAGGATAGAAGCGGAAGTCGTTGTCAAGACCTGTATTCTTGTTGGCCAAGACACCGGCCGACAAGGTGAGGCCGCCGAAGATGAAGTTGTGCTCCAACATGATGTTGGTGTTGGTGCGCTCACCCTTTCGGGTATATTGACGGTCGGAACCCGAGATGTCCTTATAATCTTTCTCTGCGAGTTCCTCGCCCAATGCAGTAGAGTAGATGCACTCCTTACTGATGTCGAAACCCACTGCGGTCTTACCCAAAGCCCAAGCCACGTTGACATTCAGACCACCACCATAAACATCGAGGTCGTGATAGTTCTCGCCCGCCTTGGCTCCAGCCATACCGCGAATCAGCTGATAGTGATCCTTGAATTTGTTATAATAGAATTGAGGCGCAATCTCCCAGGTCTTCTCCTGGTTGTGCAGACTCAGGTTGAGAGAAGCCATACCGTGGTCTGTCTTCTCATATTGGTTGTTGTATTTGGCGCTGTAGAAAGTGTTGGCACCGTAGCTCTGGGTAGAGATACCCACCTGGGCATTGATGTCGAAGCGCTGGTCGTAGCTCAGGTTAACCTGTCCGAAACCTTGTCCTTTCTCGAAGTCGCTGTTGTCTGTTCCTCCGTCCGAACGCTTGTAGCCTCCGCTGGCAGAGTAGGCGTGTGTCCACTTGCCTTTGGCATAAGCCGTCTGCACACGTCCCTGTGCTCCGAAACTTCCAAAGCTTCCGCCTTCTACACTTGCAGATACTCCATCATTCTTTGCCTTCTTGGTCACGATATTGATGGCACCATTAAAGGCTGAAGTTCCGAATATGCGCGATGCTGCCCCCTCGAGCACTTCGATGTGGTCGATGTCGGCAAGAGCTACAGGAAAATCAGAAGCATTGTGACCAGTCTGTGGATTGGAAATGTTGACGCCATTCAAGAGAATGGTAATCTGGTCGAAGGTTCCACCATTGATGGAGATATCCGTCTGAACACCAAAGCCACCACGCTGACGGACATCCACGCCGGTAGCTAATTTCAATACATCGTTGATAGTCTGTGCAGCCGCACGATGAATATCGTCGCGGGTAATGACAGACACAATCTTAGGTGACTGCTCTACAGTCATCGGCGCACGAGATCCGGTAACGCTCACCGCATCTAGCTCGTAAGCCTTTCCGCCCTTGTAGAGGGTAGAATCAACCTTGGCTCCCTCTGTGCTTACGCCTGCTGCCTTGGCATGGCTCAGGGTAGCAACGCTGAGTGCACCAACAAGTACCTCTCTTCCCAAAACTGCGAAGAGTGAGTAATTCTTGTTAGAGAATCGGTTGAACTTCAAGCTGTTGCGCTTGTTGAAAATTGTTTTGTACATTAAATAAAATGTTTATAAATGATTAATAATTCGAAGCCGCAAGCCTGCACGGTTTTCGGCATTCGGGGTGCAAAGGTAATGCCTTTCCTTGAAATGACAAAGCAAAATGTGATTTATTTTTATTTTAAAAAGCATTTTCTGATAGAAACATTCGCTTTTTCAGATTATTCTTGTATCTTTGCAACTGATATTAGCAGCCTTCGGCAAAGAATTGGCATGGCTTTTGTTGAATGCTGTATGATTTCATCATTAAAACTATTAGTAAATAAAAAGAAAGGAAAAGATAAAATGGAGAAAATCAACGTAAAAGAACTGAATGATAATGTCTTCGAGACTATTGGTAAGGAATGGATGCTGGTTTGCGCCGGCAACAAGGATAAGTTCAATATGATGACTGCTTCCTGGGGTTGCCTGGGATGGCTATGGAACAAGCCGGTGGCTGTGGTATTTATCCGCCCGGAACGCTACACCCACGGCATCATCGAGGAGAATGAATTCATGACCCTCTCTTTCCTCGGAAATAGCGAGGAGGCTCGAAAGATATATAACTTCTGCGGTTCTAAGAGTGGACGCGATTTGGATAAGGCAAAGGAAACAGGATTGAGTCCTGTAGAGACCGATAACGGCAGCATTGCATTCGAACAGTCTCGACTCACCCTGGAATGCCGCAAACTCTATAAGGACAATATGACGGCAGAGAAGTTCCTCGATAAGGATCTTCTGCAGTGGTATGGTGCCAAGGGTGGATTCCACGATGTCTATGTCGTGGAGATTACCAATGCTTATACAAAGTAATAATTCAAATATGGCTCAAGAACAGACAGCAATTCGTGAACGCCAAAAAAACAGGCTCAAGGAGCCGGGGCGTTACGTGGTAATGATGTTCAACGACGACTTTACACCGATGGACTTCGTGGTAGAAATCCTCGAATCCATCTTCTTCAAGTCGCAGGCTGAGGCTGAAGCAATCATGCTCAAGGTTCATCACGAAGAAAAAGCCGTGGTGGGCACCTACAGCTATGACATCGCCAAGAGCAAAGTGGAGAAAGCTATGGAGAAAGCCCGTACGCAGAAGTATCCCCTGAAGCTCACTTATATGCCAGAATAAAGAAAGGAAAATATAGAATGGATAGTATGGGATTAACCCGATATATGAGTGTCTTGATGGATGATGCCATGAAGCAGGCTCGGTTTTTCGACCACGAGTTCGTAATGCCCGAGCACATGCTTCTGTCATTGCTCCGCCAATATGCCTTCTGCCAGGCTTTGCAGGAGGAAGGTGTGGATAGCATCAAGATGCATGAGGACTTGGTGGGATGGCTCGCCAAGCAGGAGCGTGTGCCTGAAAATATCAAATATCTGCCTGAGCCTTCGTCGCTCTTCAAGACGATGTTTGGTACGGCCTGCGCCTTGGCTGCTGCCGCTGACCGAAAACTCGTGAACGTGCCTCATTTCGTACAGGCAATGTTTGGCTTGCAGAACTCTGAAGCTGCATTCCTGTTGTGCAAGAATGTGGGCGACCGTCAGGGCGAATTCCTGGCGAGTGTAGATAGCTATTATCCGCTGGAAAACGAGGCTGCGGAGGCTAATATGGGCATAGGTGTTGACTATGATGACGACGATTATGACAATGACTATGATGAAGATGAGGAGGAAGGCAGAAGCCGACAGCCTCAGGATTGGCACCAGTTGGTTACCTGCATCTCTGATCAGGTGGAGGAGCATAATCCGCTTATCGGCAGAGAGCAGGAACTGGATAGAACCATCCAGGTGCTCTGTCGTGCCGAGAAGAACAATCCGCTTCACATCGGCGAACCGGGTGTAGGTAAAACAGCCATGGTTTATGGTCTTGCCAAGCTCATCAACGAGAATCAGGTGCCTGATCGTCTCAAGGGAGCCCGCATCTACGGTATGGATATGGGACAGATGCTTGCCGGTGCCCAGTATCGTGGCGACTTTGAAAAGCGCATCAAGATGGTGATGGAAGGAGCCGTGAAGGAAGGCAACACCATCATCTACATTGATGAGATTCATAATATGATAGGTGCCGGTCGTGGCTCTGATGGCGGACCGGATGCTTCAAATATGCTGAAGCAGTATCTGGAGGCTGGCGACATCCGATTCATTGGTTCCACCACCTACGAGGAGTTCAACCGCTACATGGCTCAGAGCAAGGGCATCGTGCGCCGATTCCAGCAGATAGATATCAAGGAACCTACCGAGGAGGAGGCAATCAAAATCCTGGAGGGCCTGCAGTATAAATACAATAAGTTCCACAACGTTACTTATCGCAAGGACGCCCTGGAGTATGCCGTCCGTGCCAGCGCCAAATATATCAGCAACCGCTGTCTGCCAGACAAGGCCATCGACCTGATGGATGAGGCGGGTGCTTATCTGGAGGTGCATCCGGTAGAATCTCGCCAGCGCTCTTACGTTACCAAGTCAATCATCCAGCAGATTCTGATTAAGGTCTGCAAGATTGATGCGGCTGCGATGAAAGATGAGAATAACGATGCTTTGGCTACGCTCCGCCAGCGCATACTCGACAAGATCTACGGTCAGGACAAGGCTGTGGATAAGGTGGTTGAGGCTGTGATGATGGCGAAGGCTGGACTGGTGGATGATGACAAGCCGATGGCGTCGCTGCTCTTCGTGGGTCCTACGGGCGTGGGTAAAACCGAGGTGGTCCGTGTGCTAGCTAAGGAACTCGGCATCGAACTGGTGCGTTTCGATATGAGTGAATACACCGAGAAGCATACCGTGGCTAAACTCATCGGTTCGCCTGCCGGATACGTGGGTTATGAAGATGGCGGTCTTCTGACCGATGCCATCCGCAAGACACCAAACTGCGTGCTCCTGCTCGATGAGATTGAGAAGGCGCATAGCGACATCTACAACATCCTGCTGCAGGTGATGGATTATGCCCGATTGACCGATAACAAGGGTCAGAAGGCAGATTTCAGAAACGTAATCCTCGTAATGACTTCCAATGCCGGAGCGCAGTATGCATCCCAGGCAAGTGTTGGTTTCGGCGGTAATGTTACCCGTGGCGAGGCGATGCTGGCTCAGGTAAAGAAGACCTTCAAGCCAGAGTTCATTAACCGACTTTCCGACACCGTGGTGTTCAACGATATGGATAAGCACATGGCAGAACTGATTCTTGCCAAGAAGCTTCGTCAGCTCGATGCAAAGTTGGCAGCAAAGGGAGTTTCTATTACGCTTACCGATGCGGCAAGAGAGAAGATTCTGGAGTGGGGCTTTACCAAGGAATATGGAGCCCGCGAGATGGATCGTGTCATCGGCAACCGCCTGAAGCCAATCCTGATGAAGGCTCTGCTCTTCGGCAAGCTCAAGAAGGCTGGCAAGGGCTGCGTAGATTTCGATGGTAAGGAATTGGTGATTAATTGTTAGAAAGCGATGATATTACAGATAGATGAAAATGCGGAAGAGATTTATTTTCCCGATCCGCATTACGGCGATGATGACGGATGTTTTGCGATAGGTGGCGACTTGAGCATCGACCGCCTGCTGCTGGCTTACAGCAACGGCATCTTTCCCTGGTATAGCTTTCGCGACCAGCCGGAGATACTTTGGTTCTGTCCGATGAAGCGCTTCGTCATCTTCCCGAACGAAATCCACATCAGTCATTCTATGCGCACCCTGCTGAGGAAGAACCGATACAGCGTGGGCATCAACGAAGATTTCGATGCTGTGATTCGTGCCTGCAGCAAGACCAATGGCCGTTACGAGGAAGAGGGTGCCTGGTTGGGTGAAAACATCATTCAGGCATTCACCGCCCTTCATGAGCAGGGCTTTGCGGCAAGCGTGGAGGTATGGGATAATGAAACTGGTGAGTTGGTGGGCGGACTTTATGGCGTTACCATCGGTAAGGTTTTCATTGGCGAGAGTATGTTTTCCAAGGTTCCATCAGGCTCTAAGATAGCCCTCATTTTCCTGGCTCGCTACCTGCAGGAGCATGGTGGCAAGATGATAGATTGCCAGTTGGAAACCCCGCATCTCAAGTCGATGGGTGGCAGATATATTTCTTATGAGGAATATATGGAAATCATGAATGAGGAATAATTGAGATTCTTTTTTGAATAGGAAATGATAAAGGCTAGGTTCCCGATTCTGGGAAACCTAGCCTTTGTTATTATTTGGCCTTTTGCTTTTTATTAGAATATTGGTGTGCCGATGCAACCGTTAGGTGCCTGGATATGCAGCATCGCACATACGGTAGCGGCAATATCTGTCATATAGTGAGGCTGGGCACTCTCGCCGTGCTGAATGCCCCAACCCATAAACAGACAAGGAATATGGATATCGTATGGATTCCATGCTCCGTGGGTAGTTCCCTTGCTGCTGTAATATTCGTAGTGACCTGGTTTCAGTACAATCTGAACACCTCCGCTGCGCTCACGGTTATAACCGTTAATGGCGCGGAACTTTAGCTCTGCAGGAATGCTCTCTGTGGAGGTCTTCTCCATGTCGAAGGCATAGTGCACATCCTTGTCTTTCTTCAGTCTGTCTACTACCACCTGCTTGATGGCTGCGTAATCCAGACCGAGTTCTTCGATGATGTCTGTATTGAAGAATACCTGATAGTTCATGATGGTCTTCACGAGATTCTTGTCGGTATTGAACTTAGCTTTCAGAATCTGATTCAGCTCTTCTACCAATCCCTTTTTATTCCAGATGCCGGCAGGGATTCGCTGATCCTGCAGGAAGGTGGCGTTGTTTACGCCTCCATGGTCGGCGGTGAGGAAGGTGAGATAATTTCCCTTGCCCACGGTCAGGTCGAGATAAGCGAAGAAATCTGCCAAAGCCTTATCTAATCTAAGATAGCAATCCTCTGTTTCGATAGCGTTCACGCCCACCTGATGACCGATGTAATCGGTGCTTGAGCAGCTGATGGTCAGCAAATCAGTATCTGTGTTTCTACCCAGATTTTCTCCCTCAATGGCAGCCTTGGCAATATCGAAAGTCAGGTTGCAGCCGAATGGGGTACTGCGGAGAATCTTGTAGCCATGCTTTTTATATAAGGTAGGCAGATCGAGTGGCAATACCGCCTTCTCGCCTTCTGCGATTCCATTCTCGTAGTTGTTGTCATCGCTGGTGCTCTCCTTGTAGGAATCGATAGGGTAGAGCGTCTCCCATTTCTTGGAAAGATACTTGTTTGGGAGTTTCTGCTTGTTGAACTTGTTCACCCACTCCGGCAACTTATCCATATAGAAAGTACTGGTGATGAACTTGCCCGACTTGTCATCAAACCAGAAAGCGCCATTGGCGTGATGGCCCGCAGGGAGGATGGATGCTCTGTCTTTCAAGGCTACACCAATTACCTTAGAGCGGTTGTTGGTAGCCAGACGGAGTTCATCGCCGATGGTGGTTACCCACAGATTGCGAGGCGACATCTTGCCAGCCTTGCTGTCAGAACCTACCGGGTTGACGGTATCATCAGCAGTACAGTACACAACCTTTCCATCCTTCACGAAGTTATTTCCGGCGATTCCGTGGATAGAAGGCACGGAACCGGTCCAGATAGAAGTGTGTCCGATGGCTGTAACCGAAGGGATATAAGGAATCTTGCAGTTTTCTACGCTGAATCCTTCGCCGAGCATTCTCTTGAATCCGCCTTCGCCGTAGCGGGCGTAGTAGCGATAGAGATAATCCCATCGCATCTGGTCGATTACGATGCCTACAACGAGCTTAGGGCGTTGAGGCTGAGCCTGTGCAATGCCGCAGAAGCAGCAGAGCACGAAGATGAGTTTGATAATCTTATTCATAGTCAAAATGTCTTTTTTATACATAACCATTCAGTATTGTATATTGCAATTCGGTTGCAAAGATACAACTTATTTTGGTATTTAACGATAAAAAAGACGATTTTTACCCAAACTTCTCATGGCGTTCAATACAGCCAGTACCGTAACACCTACATCGGCAAAGACTGCCATCCACATGGTACCGAGACCAATGGTGGCGAGAATCAGTACGGCAACCTTCACTCCGATGGCAAATATCACGTTCTCGTGAGCGATATGAATGGTTCTCCTGGCTATCTTCACGGCAAGGGCAATCTTTCTAGGGTCATCATCCATCAGTACTACATCGGCAGCTTCGATGGCTGCATCGCTACCCAGTCCACCCATGGCAATGCCCACATCGGCACGCTTCAATACAGGGGCATCGTTGATGCCATCGCCTACGTAAGCGAGCGTCTTGCCTGCCGGTTTTGTCTTCAGCAGTTGCTCTACATGCGAAACCTTGTCGGTTGGCAGCAGTTCTGCGCGGCACTCGTCCAGTCCCAGTTTGTGGGCAACATCTTCTCCCACTTCTCTGCGGTCGCCCGTCAGCATTACCGTTTTCTCTACTCCCAGTTCTTTCAGCTCTCTGATGGCATGGGCGCTTCCTCCCTTAAGGGTGTCGTTGATCACAATATGTCCCGCATACTTGCCATCAATGGCGACGTGGATGATGGTTCCCACCTGGTTGCAGTCGTGCCATTTTGCGCCGATGCTTTCCATCATCTTCTTGTTGCCCACACAAACCACCTTTCCGTTCACTTGGGCACGGATACCTTGTCCTGCAATTTCCTCTACATCGGTCACCTCGCAGCCATCCGTTGCTTCTTGAGGGAAGGCAGTACGCAGGGCTGCTCCGATAGGATGAGTGGTGAAATGCTCGGTATGAGCTGCCAGATGAAGCAGGATTTTCTCCTTGTCAGAATATTCGCCAATATGTACATTATCTGCATCATGGGATGGATGGTCTGGGCAGGAAGCATCTGCATGAACAGCTGCTACGGCAAACTCTCCGTGGGTCAGAGTTCCGGTTTTGTCGAACACAACGGTTCCCACCTTGGCTAAAGCATCCATATAGTTGCTGCCCTTGATGAGAATACCATTCCGGGATGCTCCACCGATGCCGCCAAAGAAGGTGAGGGGCACGCTGATGACCAGAGCGCATGGGCAGGAAACCACCAGGAATATCAGGGCGCGGTTGAGCCATAATGGGAAGTTCTCGCCAAAGGTTCCTTCACCTACGATTCCTGTTGCTGCCAGGAATGGAGGGATAACCGCCAGGGCAATGGCTGCGAAAACAACGATAGGAGTATAGACTCGGGCGAAACGGGTGATGAAAGCCTCGCTCTTCGACTTGTTCTTGTCTGCACTCTCTACCAGAGAAATAATCTTGGATACGGTACTTTCGCCAAAACTCTTGGTGGTGCGTACACGAACCACTCCCGACAGGTTGATGCATCCAGACATGATAGTATCGCCTTCGTTCAAATCCCGTGGCATACTTTCTCCCGTCAGGGCAACAGTATTCAAGGCTGAATTGCCCTCAATGACAACGCCATCCAGAGGCACTTTCTCTCCCGGACGGATTACAATCGTTTCTCCAATCTTTACATCTTCAGGAGAAACGATCTCTACTTTTCCGTTTCTTTCAACATTCGCCACGTCTGGTCGGATATTCATCAGATGCGAAATACTGTCGCGGCTCTTTCCTTCCGCATATCCTTCGAAGAGTTCGCCCACCTGAAAGAAGAGCATCACAAAGACTGCCTCCGGGAATTCTGTATCTGATCCAGGAAAGAATCCGATGCAAAGGGCTCCGATGGTAGCGATAGCCATCAGGAAGTTTTCGTTAAACATATCGCCCTTGGCAATACCTTCTGCAGCTTCGCCCAGCGTCTCGTGTCCTATTAATAAATAAGGAATGAGATAGACGAGGAGTAACTGCCAGGTAGCCAGGTCGTAATTCTTTTCAATGAAAACAGCGATGACCAGGAGGATGATGGTAGCTCCAATCAGAAAGAGTTTGGATTTCAAACCGCCTTCTTCATGATGATGATGGTGGTGGCAACCGCACCCCTGGTGCTCATGTTCTTCTGTGGAGCATGAGCAGTCATGATGATGTCCGTGATGAACTTCATGATGATGTTTGTGAGAATCTTCACAATGGCATTCATGATGATGTTCGTGAGAAAGTTTCATTTCTTCCATAATTTTGCAATACTTTTAGTTCTATATAACCAGGAACATTCAGTTCCTTTTTCTATTTCGGTTGCAAAATTACGAAAAGGTTTCTGCAACTTGGTTGCAAAAGTCCAAATCGCCCTCTTAATGTTTTTTTGTTTACGCAAAAACAAATAGACCAAATTCAAGCAAACCAGCAACGAAAAAAGCAGTTAAGCACTTTCTGCTTAACTGCTTGATTTTCAAAGTGGACCAGCTAGGGCTTGAACCTAGGACCTCCAGATTATGAGTCTGTTGCTCTAACCAACTGAGCTACAAGTCCATTGAATTTTTATCAAATTCGAGTGCAAAGATACTAGATTTTAGGCAAATAACCAAATAAAATCTTAAAAATTTTCCTTGAATCAGAAAAATAGCGTATCTTTGCACCAAATTATGTGCGCACACGTGCGTATGTACTTATTAATCGTACAAAAGAAAAGTATTTCTATTCAGAAATGGACATAGACAAAAACAAAAGAATCGGTCTTACCGACGAACAAGTAAAACAGAGCAGGGAACTGCATGGCAAAAACGTGCTCACCCCTCCTCAACGTACCTCATTATGGAAACTGTATTTGGATAAGTATCGCGATCCGATTATCCAGATACTCCTTGTGGCGGCTTTCGTTTCCCTTATCCTCGCTTTCATCGAAAAGAATTTCATGGAGACTATCGGTATCTTCGTGGCTGTTTTCCTTGCTACCACCGTGGGCTTCTACTTTGAGCGCGATGCGGCTAAGAAGTTTAATCTGCTCACGGCACTCAGCGAAGAGCAGCCGGTTAAGGTGCGCCGCAATGGCAAGGTGATGGAGATTCCACGCCACGATGTGGTGGTGGGAGATGTGGTACTCGTGGAAGTGGGTGACGAGGTGCCTGCCGATGGCGAACTCATCGTCTGCAACGACCTGCAGATTAATGAATCTACCCTTACGGGCGAACCCGTTACCGAGAAATCTCTGGAAGGTGGTGGGGATGGAGCCTATCCTCGCAACGTCATCCTCCGTTCTACCATGGTGATGAATGGCAGGGGCGAGTTCGTGGTTACTGCCGTGGGCGATGCTACCGAGATTGGTAAGGTGGCAAAGAAATCTACCGAACAGACTTCGGTGGAAACACCGCTTCACATGCAGCTCGATAAGTTGGCAAAAATGATTTCCAAGGTAGGCTCCGTGGTATCTGTGGCAGCCTTCTTCATCTTCCTGATTCACGATATCCTCACCAACCCGGCATGGGGCGGCAAGGATTATTTCTATATGGCAGAAATCGTGCTGAAATACTTCATGATGGCTGTTACCCTGATTGTGATGGCGGTGCCTGAGGGATTGCCGATGGCGATTACTCTTTCCCTGGCGCTCAACATGCGAAGAATGCTGAAGTCGAACAACCTGGTGCGCAAGCTCCATGCCTGCGAAACCATGGGTGCCGTTACCGTAATCTGTACCGATAAGACCGGTACGCTTACCCAGAACAAGATGCAGGTGAGCGCCCTGGAACTCAAGCAGGGTGATGAGACGCTGCTTGATACTGCCATCGCCCTCAACTCTACAGCCGAGTTGAATGACGGCAAACCTATCGGAAATCCTACCGAGTCGGCTCTCCTGCTCTGGCTCGATGCCCAGGGCAAGGATTATGAGGAACTCCGCAAGCAGGTGAACGTGCTCAAGCAGTTGCCTTTCTCTACCGAAAGAAAGATGATGGCAACCTTGGCAGAAGTTGATGGCGAGACCTATCTCTTCGTGAAGGGTGCGCCTGAAATCGTGATGAAGAAATGCATCATCGAGGATAGAATGCAGAAACAGACTGCCGAAGAACTCGATGAGTGGCAGCATAAGGCGATGAGAACCCTAGCGTTCGCCTATAAGAAGATAGAAACTTCTATCATGAGAACCTCCAGAACCTCTACTGCCGAAGTGGTAGCACTTCTCGATGCCAACAATCTTCAGTTGCAGGCCATTGCAGCCATTGCCGACCCTATTCGTCCGGATGTTCCTGCCGCCGTGCAGGAGTGCCGCCATGCGGGTATCGAGGTGAAGGTGGTTACGGGTGATACGGCTGCCACCGCCTTGGAGATAGGCAAGCAGATAGGTGTCTTCGAAGATGAACCTGAGAACATCGGAGCTGATGGCTCCATGACTTCGCTCGACCAGCAGATGATTACGGGCGAACAGTGGGAGGCTCTTTCTGACGAAGAGGCTTACGAGCGGGCGAAGGATATCCGAGTGATGAGCCGTGCCCGTCCTACCGATAAGCAGCGACTGGTGGCGATGCTTCAGAAGCGTGGCGAGGTGGTTGCCGTAACAGGCGACGGTACCAACGATGCTCCGGCACTTCACTATGCCCACGTGGGCTTGTCGCTGGGTTCGGGAACTTCCGTGGCTAAGGAGGCTTCGGATATGACCCTGCTCGATGATTCCTTCAAGTCTATCGCCAACGCCGTGATGTGGGGACGCTCGCTCTATCGCAACCTGCAGCGCTTCCTCTTCTTCCAGTTGGTAGTCAATGTGGCAGCCCTCCTGCTGGTGTTGGGTGGTTCTGTCATCGGAACTGAAATGCCGTTGACTGTAACCCAGATTCTTTGGGTGAACCTTATCATGGATACCTTCGCAGCCTTGGCACTTGCCTCATTGCCTCCATCTCACGAGGTGATGAAGGATAAACCACGCAAGGCATCTGATTTCATCATCAACAAGAGCATCGGTTTCGGAATCCTGTTCTGCGGCATCGTCTTCTTCCTCGTGATGTTTGCCCTGCTGGTTTACTGCGAGCGCAGAGGCAAGGGTGGAGTAGATGTGCATGAACTGACCATGTTCTTCACCACCTTCGTGATGATCCAGTTCTGGAACCTCTTCAATGCCAAGGCGCTGATGAGTCATCACACCGCCTTCCGCCATTTCCTGAAGGATAAGGGAATGATTCTGGTGCTTGTACTGGTATTGGTGGGTCAGTGGATCATCGTCACCTTTGGTGGCGAAATGTTCCGCACCACACCATTGTCGCTCCACGAGTGGCTGCTCATCATCGGTTCCACCTCTGTTGTGCTCTGGGTGGGCGAGCTGTGGAGAGCTTTTAAGAGAATGATAGCAAAGAGAAGATAATCCACCGATATCATCTTAAGATATAATTCAGGATTCTTCTTTAGATATAAATGATATAAGATAGAATGAATACAATACATTACAATGATACCGTTCTGTTGCAGCCTTGTGTGGCAACGATCGGTTTCTTCGACGGGGTGCATCGTGGACATCAGTTCCTGATTCATCATCTCGTAGAGACGGCTCGAAAGGATGGCTTGCAATCCACCGTCATCACTTTCGATGCGCATCCTCGCAAGGTATTGCAGGCGGATTATCAGCCGGAGATGCTGAGTACGCTCGATTCCAAGCTGCTGCTGCTTTCGAAGACGGAAGTGGATAATGCCGTGGTGCTGCATTTCGACAAGACGATGGCTGCGATGTCGGCAAGAGAGTTTATGCAGCAGGTGCTCCACGACCATCTCAACGTAAGGAAACTCTTCATCGGCTATGACCATCGCTTTGGTCACAACCGCGAGGAGACTTTCGAAGATTACGTGCGCTATGGCAAGGAGATGGGCATCGAGGTAATCAGGAACGAGGCCTTCCAGATAGACGGCATCAACATCTCTTCTTCCGTAATCCGCTCTTTGCTGAAAGAGGGAGAGGTGGAGATGGCAGCCCGGTGCCTCGGTTTCCCTTATACCATCATCGGAAAGGTGGTGAACGGATTCCACGAAGGCAGAAAGCTCGGTTTCCCTACAGCCAATCTCGACATCTCGCACTTCGGACAGATGATTCCTGCCCCTGGTGTCTATGCCGTAAAGGTAAGACTGGAGAACTCGGTGGTATGGAAGCGGGGAATGATGAATGTGGGCAATCGCCCTACCTTCAATGGTAAGCAGATAACCCTGGAGACGCATATCTTCAATTTCGATGGCGACATCTACGACCAGCTCCTGCTGGTAGGCTTCGTGAAGCGAATAAGGGGCGAACAGAAATTTGATGGTCCCGAGGAGTTGGCGGCGCAACTAAAGGTGGATGAGCAGACCGTGCTGGATCTCTTCGATAAGGAAGCGAAATGATAGCAAGAATGCTATTAACTATAAAACAGTTAATTATAAACTATAAAAGCAATGGTAAAGATTAATTTAAAGAGAGGTTTGACGGATGTAGTCCTCTACCTTATTATATTTATAGTAGTACAAATCATCATGATGTATGCCGGTGCAGGAATCTGGGCAGGCATCAAGGGCGAAGGTTATCAGGCAACGCTTCAGGCAGCAAGTACGGGCGGTAACGCCATTCTTGCGGCGCTTGTTTCTGCGTTCAGCAGTGTCATCACCCTCATCATCTTCCTGAAGACGAAGTGGACGCCGCTTACCCGCAGTTATCTGCTTTCCAAGCCTTGGGGCACGCTTCTCTGGGTGGCATTGTTCTCCCTGGGAACCATCATCCCCCTGTCGTTCCTCTATGAACAGCTGGGCATTGAGATGGATGAGAATACTCAGCAGATAATCACCTCGATGATGAAGGAGCCTTGGGGCTATGTAGCAGTCGGCATCCTGGCGCCTCTTGCCGAAGAGGTAGTATTCCGTGGAGCCATCCTTCGCACCCTGCTGGGCATCATGAGCAAGAAGAACCATTGGGTAGCCATCTTGATTTCTGCTGCCATCTTCGGAGTGGTTCATGCCAATCTGGCACAGTTTGTCAATGCCCTTCTGATGGGCTTGCTTCTGGGATGGATGTATTATCGCACCGGCAGTCTTGTTCCGGGCATCCTGCTCCACTGGGTGAATAATACGATGGCGTATGTACTTGCCAATATCATGCCGCAGAGCGACGGCAAGCTCATCGACCTCTTCCATGGCGATGAGAAGACCATGTATTATGCCGTAGGCTTCTCGCTCTGCATCATGATTCCAAGCTTCATACAGATGATTATCAGATTAAAGAAAGCAAAGGCATAATGAATATTTAGAAAGCAAAAGCTTTAAATATAGATAAACTAGTAAAAAGGTTACCTTAATGGGTAGCCTTTTTTCAGATATATAAACAGATATATAAGTAGATTTTATGAAGATTATAGAAAGCAGTATCATAGGAAAGAAGAGCCCTGAGGCTTGTGAGGATGGAATGGTTATTACCGATGATTTCATCGCAGTGATTGATGGCAGTACGAGCAAGACTCCGAAGCATCTCAATCCTGATATGAAGAACGGAAGATATGCCATGATGCTTATCTCGGAGTATATTCGTGAGGAGTTGAAAGCGGATGCCTCGGTAGATGATTTCTGCCAGGGTGTGACAGCCTATATATATAATAAGGTGTATGAAAAGCTAGGGGTGGAAGAACGGTTGAAGGAGCATCCGGAAGAGCGGCTTACTGCCTCGGCTATCCTTTATAGCCGGACAAGGAATGAAGTATGGATGGTGGGTGATTGCCAGGCAATCATTGATGGCAAGCTTTATGAGAATGGCAAGCCTTATGAGCAGGAGATTGCCAGAAAGAGGGTAGAGCTGATAGAGCAGGGCCTTTCGCCTGCTGAGGCTAGAAAGCAGATAGAGCCATTATTGATCGAGGCGATGCTTTCCGGGCAGAACCAGACCTATACGGTTATCGATGGATTTCCTATCTATCGGGAGGGAGTGAAGGTTGTAGCGTTAAAAATGAAGCCTGTTTCAAGTAGCATTGAAACATACTTTCAAGAGCAAACGAAGCCAGTTTCATCGCCTAATGAAGTAGTATTGGCTAGCGATGGCTATCCTTTCCTGAAGCCTACTTTGTCAGCGAGCGAGGCGGCATTGGCAGAGCAGATTGCCAACGACCCTCAGAACATCCATTCCTTTATCGCCACCAAGGGCATCGTAGAGGGCAATAAGAGCTTTGATGATAGAACCTATATCCGATTTTCGGTTGAAAAATAAAACACGGACAAATTGAATTTGTCCGGCTCGTTTGTCCGTGTGCTTGTAACTGAGCAATAATCAGCGTGTTATGAGCTGCCGGACAATTTGTCCGGACAAATTCAATTTGTCCGTGTTATTTTTTTAATGACTTCTGACCCAAGAAACGGTGAGTTCTGGAGGAGAAAACTATGAGTTATTTTTGTTAACATAAAGCTCTAAAGCAGCCAAAGGAGAATAAGAGAGGT
>ERZ1023877.25-NODE-25-length-44592-cov-104.117947_pt1 | contig 44592 bp, 42 predicted proteins | sample MGYA00380392_ERZ1023877 | MGnify/ENA primary metagenome ERZ1023877 (study PRJEB33179, sample SAMN07449003) | human gut metagenome | biome: Human-gut; feature: Human associated habitat; material: Faeces | host: Homo sapiens | place: India: Bhopal | collected...
TTCATGCCGATGCCAAACTGCGTGTGGAAATGTCCCGTGCTGTTGCCCCAAACAAACCTTTCCTTAACGGAAGCGGTCAAAGCTATTGCATCCAACAGGTATATTTCCGTTTCCAATGCCACGGCACCGCCATAGATAAACGCTCCCTTGTCCTGCAAGGTCGCTCCGTCTGACATGGTTCTTTTGCCCCAGTTTACGGACTCATAGCCAGCCAGTGCCGTACCTCCGATATAGAACAGCACCGTCTTGCTGTTGTCGGAAAGGAAGTTGTAGGAATAACCGAACTCGCCCGTCATTTGTGCTATTGGAACGGAAGTTTCACGGTAAGGCTGATGTACTTGCAGATATTCCGCCCCATACGTCCACTTGTCACCACCCTTGGTATAGCTCGAAAGTCCGAGACCTGCATAATAGCCAGCCTTGCAGGACTTCTTGCCGTTATATACTCCGTCAGCCATGCCGACCTTCACCTCGATGCCTTTCATCTGAGGAAGGCATCGTTGGGCGAATGCCTGCCCTGCGGTGAGGGCAAGCATCGCCATGATTGCAATGTTTCTTCTTTTCATCCGTTACTTCACGCTAAGTTCGTTGATTGTCAAAGCTCGCACCAAGTCGCTGTTCTCCACGACAAACGACTGATGGCGACCGCCTTCCTTCTCATTCATCTCCACGACAAGTTCCTTGTCATCTGGAATGGTAAATTTCGGCAAACAGAACACCGTCTGCTCCGTTTTCTTGCCAGCCACACGCACCACATAGTTGTAGGCACGGACAGGAAGAAGCACCTGCTCCTGAATGGCGGTTCGCTTCGCCACCTTCTTGTCCACCACCTTGAACGTGATATAGTCCACGTCAAACGGCACGTTGCTCTGGTTCTTGATTTCTGTGTGGAAATACAGCAAGTCGCTGTGTACATAGATGCCCTTCAAAAGGTACTGGATTCCGAAACGCTTGCTGCCGATGTGCTTCACCTTGCGTTTGTTCTCCTTGTGGATGGACTTCATGATGAGGTGTACCAGCATGGGACTTTCCTTGCCCAACTCCTTGAGATAAATCTCCTGCGCATTGTTCGGGCGGTTCACCGCCTCACCGTCATGGATGAAGTCAGCCATCTCGATATTGAGCATGAGCGGTTCCTTGGCATACTTCACATTGAAGGTGTAGAATGAGCCATCCTCCGTGATGACGCTCATATTGGTCTCCTTTTTGAAGTTCTTCACGGCTGCTTTTACACGGATAACATTCTCCGCACCGTCCGCCTTGCCAGCTATCAAATCCTCTGAACCCAAGTCAACGTACTTGACAGAGGCAGGAAAGAGAATATGAACCGTCTTGTCATAAGTCACTTCCAAACCATGAGGTGGGATCATGCGGTCGAAGGTCAGCTTCTTGGTCAAGCCGTGATAGAGGTTGCTGTTCTCTTCCTTCTGCGGATACACCTCCTTGGTCAAGGTCAGTCTCTCTTCCTGGTCGGAAGAAACATTGCTTACTTGCTCAGTCTTTACAGACTTCTGCGCTTTTTTCTTGCCTGTCTTCTGCGCTGATGCAGTGCAGGCTACGCCCAGCATAAGGGCGAACATGATTGTTGTCTTCTTCATTTTAGTTTGCTTTTAATTAAACTTTTGGATTAAGTGGTATAAATGTTGTTGCCTTTCGGCTAATCTTCCTCTTGGTAGAGCATGACCCTGTAGCCAGCCTTCAGGTGTATCTTGACGGTACGCATCTTCTTGGAGATATACTGCGACACGCCTTGTATGACACCTTTTCCCAAGTCGGAGGCAAGTTGGGCACCGGCATTGGAGGAAATGTTGATGCTGCTGTTCAGCGAGCTTCCCATGTTGGCACCGACTTCCTTGGCTGCGTCAACCTCCATCGACTTCGGGATGAAGATGCCCTCCTGACCGTCATTGTCATAGACGGCAAGCTCAATCGGGATAATCATGCCGTTGTGCTCAATGGACTTCAAGGCTATGGAAAGCCTTTCGCCTTGCAATCGTGCCACTCCGACAATGACAGAATTTCGTGGTATATCCCTATTGCCGACACGCATAGATTCCAACAATCTCAACCTTACTGCCTGTCCGTCCGTTATGGTCTGGTTGCCGTGGATGCAGGCAGAAATCGTGTTTTTGTCGGAAACACCACCTCTTCCGATGGCGGTATTGAACCTTGCCGAAGCCTTTTCCGAGTAAGAGGCTACAAACTCCCCGTTACTCATGGGGCGGTTCAAGGACGAGACTACACGCCTTTGAACTTGCCTTACAGGTGTAATCTTGGCTTTCTTGCCCTTGGTGACAGCTTCCTTGTTTTCCTCTGTTGCAGTTTCTGCTGATGAAGGACTTGCTGCATTGGCATTTCCACCAGGCATGTACTTTGCCGCAAGTTGATAGGACTTCTCCATAAGGGCAACTTGCTCGTCCATATTGGAACGCTTGCTTTCCTGTTGCATCATGCTTGCCTCCAGCTCATCAAGACGTTTCCTCAACTCAGCATCTTCGCTGCTTTCCCCTTGCTGTGGCTGTTCATAGAAACCGCCCAAGGTCGTGTTCAAGGTTCGGTATGCCTCGGCAGACGAGCGGATGGCATCCGTCTCCTGTCTTTCCGCTTTTGTAGGCTGTCCACCAGACTGCATCAAGTCAAAGTCCTTGTCCTGCCCCGATGCCGTGGAGTCCATGCTTGGCATATACTCCCCAAGGGTGCTCATGGCTCTGCCTTTCTCCTTTTGTTTGTTGGCAAGATCCTCCTTGGAGTATGCCTTGCGCTTGTCTGCCTCTACATCTGTCTTCTCCGCATCGGGCATTTCCATGTTGAATCCCTTGCTGCCTTTCTCACCCTCTGATGCCGACGGCTTGAAGATGAGCCATAACACCAATGCGCAGACGAGACACATGCACGGTATGGCTATCATCTTGTTGCGCTTGATACGCTGTTCCTCTGTCAAAGGCTTCTTTTCCTTTGGAGCCTTATCCGGCTCCACCTTGTCATTCTTCTCCTTCTCCATGTGTCAATTCATTCAGGTTGGTCACTTGCTGCCTCTTATCAGTGGGCAACTTTACACTCTCAATATGCTCAACCTCTATATTTGAGGTCTTGCCGTTTCCGAAGTTGATGATGGCTGAACCTATCATGTAAAGGCTACAGAGGGCAAACAAGCCGAACATGACGAGCACGACTTTCAGTCTCACCCTTGGCGGAAGGGAATCCAGCCTGTCACGCAGTCTTCCCTTCATACCATTCACCTTTTCTTGGATTGTCTTAATTGGATTTTCCATTCTTGCTATTTTTATCGTTCTACTGTACTGATGTCCCTGTTCTCCACAATGGTGAAACCTTCAATGGTAAAACCATTCGGGTTATCATCGGAGCGTGTGGCGTTCACCAACCTGCATATGGTGACAAGACTTCTCTCCGTCACATTGCTCTCTCGGAGTATCACCTGCCGTGCGTAGGTCTTGGCTTGATAAGGGTAGTTATCAAAGTTACAGACCACGCTGTCCACTTGCAGCGACTGGTTGATGTTTCCCGCAATAAGTCGGTTATAAAAACCTTTCTCCGCAAAGTCCTGGTAATAGTTGTATGCGCTCTTGTCTGCCAGCAGCAAGGCTCGTTTCACGTTGTGCTCGATAGCACTCTTCTCCGGTGATAGCGTGAAGAACAGCTCATGAAAGCGTCTCACGTGTTCCCTTGCCTCGGCAGGTCTGTTCTGTGAGAGGTCTTGCGAGAGGGCGAGCATCAGCGACTTGCCTCCATCAAGGACGTATATCTTCTCGCGCTGCTTCTCCGCAAATCTGAATGCGAACACCACCGAGCATATTGCAACAACAGCGCAACCGATGACGAGGACGATGCAGAACAGGCGTATCTGCCTGAACGAGGTCTCGATATTCTTCAATGACTTGAATTCCATTTTTCTTTTCGTTGTATTGTTCATGAATGACTATATTTTCTTAAATCCGCTCTTGATGAGCCTTCCGGCACGTCCTGCCACATTTCCAGCCGTTGCTCCTGCGATGCTTCCGCCCAGTGAGCCTGCCGTGTTCACGTTCCGGTTGTAGTTGCCGATGCCGCCACCTGCCTGTATGATCCAGCCTGCCACGGTCGGTATGGTGAAGTAACCGATGATTCCGATGATGAGGAAAACGATGTAAACACCGTTGCTTGCCTCAATGGAAAAATTCGGGTCGTTCTGCAATGCCTCGATGTCGTTTTGCAGCATCAGCACCTGTATCTTGGCAAGGATGGTACTGAACAAGTCCGAAACGGGTAGCCAGAGATAAATCTGTATGTACCTGCAGAACCATTGCGTCAGCGTGGACTGGAATCCGTCCCATACCGATATGGCGAAACAAAGCGGTCCGAGGATGGACAGGACGATGAGGAAGAATGTCCTCAGCACGTCTATGACCAGTGCAGCGGCTTGGAACAGCAGTTCCAGCAGTTCACGGAAGAAATCACGGATGCTCTTCTTCATGCTGTACATGCCACGCTCCACATACATTCCCGCCATTGTCACCACGTCGCCGGGTGACCAGCCGAGTTCGTCAAGCTGCTTGTCAAACTCCTCGTTGCTTACAAGGTATGCAGTTTCCGGATTGCGTTTCATCGCCTCATACTCCAGTTTGTCTTTCTGCGCCCGGTATTCATTCATGTCGAAGGTCTGTGTCTCCAGCATGGAATGTGTACCTTGCACGATGGGACTCATCACGCTGTTGAGCGTTCCGAGCACGATGGTCGGGAAGAACATGATGGCAAGTCCGATGGCAAATGGACGGAGCAGCGGAAATACGTCTATCGGCTCTGCTCTTGACAGTGACTGCCAAACCCTCAGGGCGACATAGAACAGCGCCCCAAGTCCTGCAAGTCCCTTGGCGATGTCCGTCATGTCGGAACACAGCGGCATCATCTCGTCATACAGGGAACGCAGTATCTGGTGAAGATTCTCGAAATCCATAGGCTACCAGTATTTCTCGTTTGACTTGCCGTAGAGTCCCATGATGCGGTCAAGGTCGTTTTTCTTCTTGGCACGCAGATAACTCACGGAAATGTTCTTGTTGGTGTAGTAGCTCACGAGATTGCGGTAACGCTTCATCTTCGAGTAGCAGCGTTCCACCACGTCCATTCGCTCCTTGTCCGTCATGGAAAGGGTAGTGATGTTCACCACGTTCTTCAGTTCTGTCAGCACATCGTTGCTTTCCTCCAGCAGTTTGGTGTAGCCGAAGCCGATGGCGGAGAGTTCCTCCACGGAGAAATTGTCATCGTGCATCATCTTCTGGTAGTTGTTGATGTAGATGTCTGTGATGTCACCCACCATGAGGATGGTCTGCTGCACCTTGCGTGCGTCCTTGACGAGGTTGTTCACCGACTTCAGCGCATCGTAGTACTTCTTGCCCTGCTCGTAAATCTTCACGGTCTCCTTGAAGTTGTTGATCATGTTCTGAGCCGTCGAAGACGTGTGGACGATGTTGTTGGACGAGTTGATGATACTCTGCGCAATGTTGGTAGGATCTATGACAGACCACTGTGCGCTTGCCTTTCCTACCATCAGCAGGAACAGGCAGATTGTCATGATTACTTTTGTTCTCATTTTACTTTTGGATTAAGTGGATAATGAATTTCATTTGTTCTCTTGTTTGTCCTCTGCAAGCTGCCGGATGGCGGCTTCCATGTCGTCACCGAGTTTCTCCGCCAATGCCCTCACCTCCAGTTTCTCACTTTCCTCAGTCGTATAGGCGAGATATTCCTGCGTGGACACCTCTGTGGCATATACTGCCGACTGCGTTCCGCCAAGTCCTATCCATACTTCCTTGTAGAGACGTGACGGGTCGTTGGACTGGTTGATGGAGAGAATCTGCGACTTCTCCTTTTCCGTCAATCCGAGCAATGACTGTATCTGCTCGAACTTGTTCATGAACTTCCTCTGGTCAAGGAGTATCTTGCAGTCTGAGTTGTTGATGATACTGTCCTTCACGATAGCGGAGGATATGATGTCCTCAACTTCCTGCGTCACCACAACCGCCTCACCGAAGAACTTTCTGACCGTCTTATAGAGATACTTGATATAGGACGCCATGTTTGCCGAAGCTATCGCTTTCCATGCTTCTTCTATCACTATCATCTTGCGGATGCCTTTCAGGCGGCGCATTTTGTTGATGAACAGCTCCATGATGATGATGGTCGTGACTGGAAACAGGATTGGATGGTGTAGGCTAAGCACCCAGCGCCTTGCCATATTACTATGGTAGGTTTCCAAATGCTCGCCCCCGAACCGGACTTACACATTTCGGCGTATCCGGCTCTCCATTAATTCTATCAGTCTATACTACCGTAATGGACTTTCTTATGGCAGCTACGACATAAAGCTATCGTCTTACGCTTGCGTGCAATCATGTGGCGTTCCCAATCTTCCTTTCCTTGAAGGTCTTTGAGTTTTCTCACATGGTGCATATCAAGTTTTACGTTTTCCTTTCCACACAATTCACAACGGTTTGCCTTTAATCTGTCGATAAGACTTGTTCCGTGGTAAAAGTATTGAACAGGTAATCTGTCATAGCAATCTCCATATTCTTGTTTCTTACGCTTGAACCCATCGTGATAAAACTGCCTCTTTAAGGTTTGTCCTTTTCTGTTCTTATAGCTTACTGTGAACACTCCGTCTTTCTTGTATTTCTTGCAGATTTGCACTACAGAACTTCTATACTTGGACGCATAGGTTTTGTACATGCTATACTCCATGATATACTTGAATGTATGAAGCGAATGACAATTGTTTGCTATTGAATAGAAGTTATAGATACCTCTTATTTCAGCATTGTATCTTTCCAAGATTTCCAAGTCATCACTGTTGATGAGATATGGTCGGTGCTTAGGCTTGTAAAACTCCTTTCCATTGTGCATCTTTATCTCCAATGCACCATAGTCAAGGAGTTTCTTTCTAATCACTTGCGTCGGCATCTTCAAGTACACCTTATTATTAAAGGGTCTTGTCAATCTGCCAGCCTTGTTTCTCTTGGTCAATACAGATTTGCGGATATAGATTTCATAGCCGAGGAACTTTGCAGACTTTCTTCCATGTGTAATGAGTGTCTTCTCATCTGAAAGTTCAAGCGAAAGCTTCTCGGCAAGGAACTTTTTGATGTCCTGCTTGATGGCTTCCGCCTCTTTCTTTGTTCCAATGACAGCACACAGAAAATCATCTGCATACCGTACATATTTTAGGCGTCTGAAATTTGCATCCATATCCACACCACAAGGAATTTTTGCTCTTTCCTTATCAAAGTGTTTTATTTCTTTGACTATGAATTTGCGCTCTTCCCTGTCTGTTACCGCTTTGAGTTTCAACACTGCACGACTTTTGCCGTACTCAAATTTCACCCTTTCGGGATTGTCTGCTCTTTCCTTGCCCTTGTTGAATTTTTGGATGTATTCACGCATATAAGTGTCAAGTTGGTCAAGGTAGATGTTTGCCAATATCGGGCTGATTATTCCACCTTGTGGCGTGCCACTATATGTTTTGTTGAATACCCAATTTTCAATAAATCCCGCATTGAGGAACTTGCGTATCAATCGAAGAAAACGCTCATCGTCAATTCGCTTCCTTAAAATGTCTATCAATGTGTTATGATTGATATTGTCAAAGAAGCCTTTGATGTCCCCTTCTATGAACCAACGTGTCCCATTGAATGACTTTTGAATTTGTTGCAAGGCTGTATGACAACTTCGCTTGGGTCTAAAACCATGGGAATTGTTGTCAAAGCTACCTTCATATATCGCTTCCAAAATCATTCTGACAACTTCTTGCAGAAGTTTGTCGTTGAATGTGGGTATGCCAAGAGGTCGTTTCTTCCCATTCTTCTTGGGAATATAAACTCTCCTTGACGGTATGGGCTGATATGACTCGTCTTTCAACGAAATTATCAGTTTTTCAATGCGTGATATACTCATGTGGTCAATGGTGGCGTTGTCTGCCCCCTTGGTCATGTTACCCTCCTTTGCATAAATGCGCTGATAGGCAGCATAGTACATCTGTTCATTGAAGAGCAGGCGGTAAAGCCGCTCAAATTTATAGTTCGGTTGTCGGCTGTGTATAGCCAGACTGTTTAATACTCTTTCTGAATTTCTCATAATGTCTCACACATTTTTCATTAATTGTATTAAAAGAATTAACTGCCTCCCTTTGCCATGTGCAGGTCATTATCCTGCTCGGACTACTACGGAGGCTCCGTTGCCTTGTCAGATATTCAGAGGTCTGCACCTCATAGCCTTACAAGTGGCTTTCCGATTTAGGCAATCCCCGTTTGCTTGCATAATAACTCTTGCCTGATAGACAGGAGGATATGACTTTCGTCCTTTTCTGCTTATTGCAGATGCGTCGTGACAAGTACATGCTCTGTTCTCCTCAAAGACTGGAAAATGAGTGTCACGATACAACGAGTTTAGCTATCTTACGTTGCAGGTACGCGCAGATACCGCTTGGACTATCATTCAATCAGTATAGATTTTATCCTTTGTCTATCTTTTCATCCCACCATTCAGTCGCAATCTGATAGCTGATTGACTTATGGATTTCCTACATGCTACACTCCCCATCGTCTTTCGTTGAATGGATAAGTAGGCGGATGATAGGTCTTTTCAATGTACACTTGCCTAATTCCTTGCTAATGGAATAGTTATTTATGCAGCCTTGACGGGCGCACCCTTGATGGCGTCAATCTCGAAAACGATGAACCGCTTGTGCAGCAGGTCAAGCTCCTTGTCGGAGTTAAGCAGATAGTCATATTCGCCACCCTTGTAGTAAGGTTCCAGCACGTTGAGGAATCCGTCAATATCAAAATCTTTCTCACGGACTTTCTTTTCTTCCAGCACCTTGCGGTATTCCGTTTCCACAAACTCATAGAAGGTATTGAAGCATGGAACGATGTCGCTTTCCTCTTTCAGTTTACCGATGTAGAGCGACACGGCATTCGACAAGGCGACCTCTTCCGCTCGTGTGGCAGGCTCGTTGTCCTTCTTCCAAAGCGTCAGGAGCAATGTCTTGATGCTCTCTCGCTTCTCGATGTCAAAGACCTTATCCTCGGTGAAAAAGGGATTGAATGAGATGGGACTCTCATCCGTATAGGTATAGTAGATACCGTCCTTTCCGCCTGTCTTTCTGTTGATCATCTCGCAGAGTCCCTGGTAGGAGTTTCCCGTATCGACCAAGACCACATGCGTGCCTTGCTCGTAATACTGTCTGACGAGGTGGTTCATGAAGAAGGACTTCCCGCTTCCCGAGGGTCCGAGCACGAACTTGTTGCGGTTGGTTGTTACGCCTTTTCTCATCGGCAGGTCAGAGATGTCAATGTGCAGCGGCTTGCCACTGATGCGGTCTGCCATCTTGATGCCGAACGGTGAGGGAGAATCCATATAGTTGGTTTCCTCCGTGAAGAGGCATACCGACTGCTCAACGAAGGTATGGAAACTTTCCTCTGACGGAAAATCACCCTCGTTGCCGGGGATAGCTGCCCAGAATAATGTCGGACAATCCACCGTATTGTGGCGTGGCACACATTCCATGCTTGCCAACTGACTGCCCACATCATTGCGAAGATGCTTCAACTCTTCCAACTCCTCGCCCCATGCCAGGACATTGAAATGGGCACGGACAGACTGCAAGCCTTGTGAGTGAGCCTCGTTCAGATACTCGTCAATCCATTCCTTGTTGATGGCGTTCTGTCGGCTGTACCTTGACAGCGAGTGCATGTTGCGGGCAGTCTTCTCGAACTTCTGCAAGGTCTCGTCACTGTTGCCGATGAAGACATACTGGTTATAGATATGGTTGCAGGACAACAGCAAGCCAACTGGAGCGGCAAAGGAAAGTCGGCAGTCACTTCGGTCAGTGGACAATCGCTCAAAGCGGTTGTCCGTAGATACTTCCGTAGGAAGGTCTTCCGTTTGCGACAAGGTATGAAGGCATAGGTGTTTGTTTCCGATACGCATACCACTTGCAGACAATTCCATATCCTCCAAACATTGCATGTTCTCCGTGGAGAGCGAGAGGTACTTGCCTACAAGTCCGGTTATTCGTTCCGTGCCTGTGATTTCATCATCCGTCAGTCTGCGTAAGGAGATATAGCCGGAGTCGTTGATGATTCTTGCGAACTGCTCCACGGCATCAAGGAATCTTGCTTCCGTTTCCTTGTCCTTGATTTCCTTGGGGATGATATGCCCACGGCACAAGGTGGAAAAATTGCTCTGGTGTGCCATGCGCTCCTTGGAGGTCTTGGTAAGGAACAGGTAACACTGGTGATGCAGGTAAGGACGCTCATTGAAGTGTCGCTCATAGCTTCTTGACAGAAAGCTCATGTCGCTATTCTGCAAGTCCGGCGCATAGTTCTCTTTCACGAACCAGTCCTGCTTGTGTACGATACTGTAGTCGGGCAGCACCTTGATAGCCTTGCACCATGCGGCATGTACCGACTCATACTCCTGCGATGTAACCGTGAAGATTTCGGGGAGTGTCACCTCGTAGGCGACCGTGATGTCGCCATCCTTGGAGATAATGCAGCCTTGCTCCACGGCAAGCAACGGGAATTTGCTTTCAAGGGTGCTTGATTTTCTGATATTTCTCATTCTTCTTTCTTTTTATGTTTGAACATTCGGTTTGTTTTCCTTCGGTTGAGGATATAGCGTGGATGGCTCTTGGAGGCAAGGAGCTTCATCAGTCCATGCTCTCCGTACTTGTTGTTCAGGTGGAATGTTCCCCATACAAGCAATGATCCGAGCGTGAGACCCAAGCCGATGCAGACCAGTTGGTCCGCACCTGCCATATAGAGGACTACCACAAGGAAGAAGACGGCAAGCAGTCCACCTGCGAAGATGAAGAGGTACTGTGCCTTCAGTCCCTTGAACTCAACCGAATGACCGATGCCCTTGTTGATTGGGTAGTCAGCCATAAGTCTTATACCTTATTATATTATAAGAAGAACGAGCGGAGAATGGTTGCGCTCACGATGAGGAAGATGCAGGCTCCGAACCAGCTTGCGGCAGTCTTGCTCGTGTCGGGGTCGCCCGACGAGAACTTGCCATATACCTTGATGCCTCCGATGAGACCTACCACGGCACCGATGGCGTAGATGAGCTTTGTGCCCGGGTCGAAGTAGGAGGTCACCATACTTGTTGCCTCGTTGATACCTGCAAGTCCGTTGCCTTGCGCGAATGTCTGTGATACGGCTGCGAAAATCATCGCAGCGAGAAGAATGATTCTGTTTTTCTTGTTCATAAATCGTTTTTTGTCTGTGCCTTGGGGATTGGATGATCCCGGCTGGCGGTTGATACTTGTTTACTCATGCGGCATGATGCCGACTTGTGGATTCAGTGGCGAGCTGAGATTTTAGCCGTAGTCTTTCTTTTTCATTGTCTTGTACTTTAAAATTATTGTTAGAGGCGATATGCCTTGAGTCCCTCATCAAATGCAGCCTTGATTTCGGCAGCATGGATAGCAAAATGCTCGTTGATGATGTTGTCTATGAAACTTGCTACAGTAGCCTGTCCTTTACCAACCACATTCACAAACTTCATAATTCTCTCGTGTGTCTCTTCTTTGATGCAGACTTGCTTACCGTTTCTTGCAGTAAAGTCGGCTTTGGACATAAACTTGTCTATATACCCAACTCTTTTTTCTGCTTGGGACGACACGGTTACATTCACTGTGGACTGAATACTGATGTATTCCTTTGTCGCACCATTCTTTCTTTTTCTGTTTCTTTCCATTGTTCTCTAAATTTTATTGTTATACAAAATCAAGGATATTGAAGTCCTCTATGCTATCTGGCACTTTAAACTCCTTCTTTGGCTTGGACGTTTGTTCTATCTTATGTCCTTGCAGGTAAAAGGTGACGAAATCATGGATGTTCTTCTTGCACTCCTTGCTGTTCTCCATGAATTTCTCATAGAATTGGTTGCCATCCATCTCATGGAAGACTTTTCCTGCATGTCGTTTTTCCTTGTCCGTAGCTTTTGAAGCCTTGACCGTTTTTACGGCTGTGTCAATGTCTTCAAAACTTGACCCTTTGGCTTGCGGCACATCGGCATCACCCTCATCGTCAGAATATTTCACATCAACGTCCTCTATGCGAACATTCGTAAACACATCGTCAAGCTGTTCGTCAGGAATCCTTGCTGTGTTCTTTGGAGAATCCTCGAATGTCACATCATTCTCTAATACTGGCTCAGACTCAGTTTGTTTCTGTTCCGTTTCTTCTTTCTTCCGCAGTTGGGACACTTTGAAAAGACTTTTGCCTACAAGTGCCATCGGGTCGATAGGCGGTTTTTTCTCCTTTTCCTTGCCGTTCGCAACTTCAAGGAGCAACTTGTTGTAAAAATAGATAGTCCAAACATTGAATGCAGCCAAGACTATCAAGAATATAGTTTCCATTGTCATGCTTGTTCCTTTTTGTTACATATTCCAATCGTCAATCTCTTTTCTCAGCAAGCCGTTGATTTCTTCCTGGTTCTCTTCAAGATGTCTCTCAAGAATAAGGTCGATGTAACCACCGACTGTCAACTCATGCTTTGCGAGCACACTGACTATTCTTGAAATTCTCCTGTGTATCTCACGGCTGATATAAACGCATTGACGAGTCTTTATCTCGTTTCGCTTGAAGAATGCCGAATCGTAACTTTCCGAAGAAGCCTTGGGAGGCTTGCGTGAAATTGGCGACTTATCGGTCTGCGAGCATTGGGACTTCCAGCCAACCTCTTCTTTCTCTTCGGTATCTTTCACTTGGGATTGGGAAGCTCCGTCAAGAATGGATGCCGTTGTCGTGCCTGTCTTGCTCTTGCTGACAGAGGCAATGAGCAGACTTTCATCTATTGCATCTGTGTTGATTTTTCTGCTTACCATAGGCTTATGTTTTTATGATTTCACAAATCTCGTCAGACAATTCCTTGATGCCACTTCCTCGCAACAGATTCGGGTCTGCAGGGAAGATGGTGGAACGGAACACAGCCTTTCGATTCTCCGACAGTTCTCTTCTGAAACGCTTGCTGTCTGGAAGTCGTGTGTTGAGAAGTGAATAGCCGAGAGAAGCAAACATTCCTTCATACACTTCATATAAATTCGTGCGTTCTCGTTTGTCAACCATCGTCCAGAAGAATGCAAGTTCCTTGGTGACAGACAAGCCCGGAGTCACAAGGTTGTCGTAGAACAACTGGACAAAACTCAATGCGCTTTCTATCACAAAGCGGTCAGCGCTGACAGGAACAAAGATGTAATCCATCTGTGACAAGGTCTTCATGACACCTTCGCTTTTGATTGTTCCCGGCATGTCAAAGAAAATAAAGTCGGGTTCAACCTCAGATTCCTCCAACACTTTCTCTGCGTCATCAAGTGCGTTGAGTGCATTGCTTCTCGTAACACTGTAGGATTTCTTGCCCAACTTCTTGAAATGCTCACAGGCTTGTGCCTTGAAATAAACGCTTTCCTTGATGAGTTCCATTTCCTCATCACGCAGGTCTGCGATATTGTGCTGTGGTTCGTCACAGTCAATGACCGCTACATTGAAACCTTTAACATTGTGAATGTAGTTGGCTACAAGAGCCGTGATGGTGGATTTTCCGATTCCACCTTTCTGTGTCGCAAAAGCTACAAATCTTGTTTTACTCATATCTTTAACTTTTTAATTTGTTGATAACTCACTTCCATGATTTTCTGCCAATTTAATGATATGAACACATAAGTGTCCATGTCTATAAGTCATTGCTCCATTATGGAGACCTTGAACCATTGCAATGCTTCATCATTTCCATACGACAGTACGACAGTGAATCAGTAAGTCTGTACGTCAGTAGCACATCATTGATGCAAGGCGATACTGCAATAATGACAGATTTATTCATTGCTACAAATGCTTGTTTCATCATATTTTCAAATCATTAGTTCGATGTTTACGGCTGCAAAGTAACAACGCTTTTTCCGAAAAACAATGGTTTTCAAATCCTGTGGCAGCATGTTGCCGATAGTTGCAGTGGTTGTCTGGGGTAGCATTGTTACAAGGGCGCATTTTTAGCCGTAATTTTGCACCCGAAAGGCAAAGCAATGGATAGCGCATCCATATCGTTCCGACAAGAACAAGGCTTGATGCTCCGCAAAGGACAGGATTTCCCGAACAGCTTCCATTCGGGATGGGATAGCTTCTTACGAAGGCTAACTTCAATCCACCCTAAGCGGATTTTTATGTCCTCAAAGACATAGCAAGGTATGTTTTGAGTTACTCAAAACCTTTGGAGTTACTCTCCAAAGACCTTGCCCTGCCGGGTTGGTAGCCTCTCCGAAGTCGGGCTCCCCATGTTCCAATCTGACGATAGTTTGTGCAATTCCATCATTGCCATATGTACCACTTAATCCATTTTATATGAACACAGAAAGAAAACGAGGGGGACGAATCCCCAAGCTGAACCCGAAGTCGCACCATGTGATGCTTCGGTTCGACGATGACGAGTGGATGAAATTCCTCGTCATGTATGAGCAGACTGATGTGAAGGCGAAGGCTGTCTTTGCCAAGGCACGCATTTTCGGCGAGCCGTTCAAGGTGTTGCGTGAGGATAAGACGCTGGTGGAATACTACACCAAGCTTTCTTCTTTTCACTCGCAGTACCGAATGATTGGCAACAACTACAACCAGGTTGTCAAGGAACTCCGTTGTCATTTCTCAGAGAAAAAGGCGATGGCTTTGCTCTATAAGCTGGAGAATTGCACCAGGGAACTGGTCTCTCTTACCCGTGAGATTGTTGAACTAACCCATAAGTTTGAGGAAAGATGGTCGCAAAGATAAGTTTCGGAAGTTCATTGTATGGCGCACTGGCATACAATGGTGAGAAGATTAACAAGGAAGAAGGAAAACTCTTAGCTACAAACAAGATCTTCGATGATTGTTCGGGAAAGACGAGCATCACCAACGCCTTGCGTGATTTCCAGCGATACCTTTCTCCGCATATAAGAACGGAAAAGCCTGTCGTGCATATCTCCCTGAATCCGCATCCTGATGATGTGCTGACGGATATGGAGATGGAGAACATCGCACGGGAATACTTGGAGTGCATGGGATATGGCAACCAGCCATACATGGTTTACAAGCATGAGGACATCGACCGTCATCACATGCACATCGTGACCATCCGAGTGGATGAAAACGGCAAGTGTTTAGATAGCCGATACAACTACCATAGGAGCAAGGCTATCACCCGTGACTTGGAGGAGAAGTACAATCTCCACAAGGCAGACCGCAAGCAACGCCAGGCAGACAATCCGCTCCGTAAGGTGGATGTAAGCCAAGGCAATATGAAAAAGCAGGTTGCCAACACCGTGAAATCACTCTGCGCCACCTACAGGTTCCAGTCCTTGGGCGAATACCGTGCACTTCTTTCCTTATATAATATATCCTTAGAGGAGGTCAGAGGCGAAGTAGGCGATCGTGAGTATCATGGTTTTGTCTATTCTGCCACGGACGGACAGGGCAATAAGGTTGGAAATCCTTTCAAGGCTTCCAAGATTGACAGGTCTGTCGGTGCGGAGGCGATAGAAAAGCGGTTCGCTTATTCTGCCAAGAAGTTCAAGGAGGACAAGAAACTCTCCGAGATGACTCGTCATAGCGTGGAAGCTGTCTTGAAGCAGACGTACCATAAGGATAAGTTCGTTGAACTGCTGAAAGCAAAGGGCATTGATGTCGTTTTCCGCCATACAGCTGACGGCCGTATCTACGGAGCAACATTCATTGACCACCGCACCCAAAGCGTTTTCAATGGTTCAAGGCTTGGAACGAATCTTTCTGCCAATGCCCTGCAGGAGCACTTCACCTTGCCTTACGAGAATGTGCAGCCGATACCGCTTACCATCCCGAAGGAAGATGGCACAATGCCGGAACAGGAATATCATGGTTCTGGCTTGTTCGATGAGTACGGCAGCGGTCTTGGACTTATGGCAGGGAATGGTTCTTCTAACGAAGCACAGGAAGCAGCATTCGATAGAGAGTTACGCAGAAAGAAAAAGAAGCGAAAAGGGAGAAACCTTTAATCATATTATCAAGGTATAACTTCAAAACAGAAAAACAATGGCACAAGAAGACGATTTGAGAGCATTGGGAAAAATCATGGATTTTCTCCGTGCTGTGAGTATCATACTCGCAATTATGAATGTATATTGGTATTGCTATGAGGCAATGCGCATGTGGGGAGTGACAATCGGGGTTGTTGACAGAATCCTAATCAACTTCAACCGTACAGGCGGTTTATTCCATTCCATTCTCTACACCAAGCTGTTTTCGCTTCTGCTCCTGGCACTCTCATGTCTGGGAACCAAGGGCGTGAAAGCGGAAAAGATGAGTTGGAACAGGATTTGGACGGTTCTTGCTGTTGGCTTCTTCTTGTTCTTCCTCAACTGGTGGATATTATTGTTGCCTATATCTAATTTGGGCAATGCAACGCTGTACATATTTACAATGACAGCGGGTTATATCTGCCTGTTGATGGGAGGACTTTGGATGAGCAGACTCTTGAAACACAACCTCATGGAGGATGTGTTCAATAATGAGAACGAGAGTTTCATGCAGGAGACTAAACTCATGGAGAACGAGTATTCCGTCAATCTGCCAACACGATTCTATTACAAGAAGAAATGGCAGAGAGGATGGATCAACGTGGTCAATCCGTTCCGAGCGACCATCGTGTTAGGTACACCGGGTAGTGGTAAGTCCTTTGCTGTAGTGAACAACTACATCAAACAGCAGATAGAGAAGGGGTATTCAATGTATATCTATGATTTCAAGTTTTCTGACCTTTCGACGATTGCCTACAACCACATGATGAACCATCAGAATGGATATAAGGTCAAGCCCCAGTTCTATGTCATCAACTTTGACGATCCTCGCAGAAGTCATCGCTGCAATCCGATTCACCCGGATTTCATGAGTGATATTTCCGATGCTTATGAGAGTGCATACACCATCATGCTCAACCTCAACAAGACGTGGGTTCAGAAGCAGGGCGACTTTTTCGTGGAGAGTCCGATTATCCTCTTTGCAGCCATCATCTGGTACTTACGCATCTACAAGAACGGGAAGTATTGTACCTTTCCCCATGCCATCGAATTGCTTAACCGCAGATACGAGGATGTCTTTCCGATACTGACGAGCTATCCCGAACTGGAGAACTACCTATCTCCGTTCATGGATGCCTGGCAAGGTGGGGCGATGGAGCAGTTGGCGGGTCAGATTGCAAGCGCAAAGATTCCGTTGTCACGAATGATTTCACCACAACTCTATTGGGTGATGTCGGCAAGCGAGTTCACGCTCGACATCAATAATCCCGAAGAACCGAAGATTCTGTGCGTAGGCAACAATCCCGACCGACAGAACATCTATGGTGCTGCACTCGGCTTGTACAACAGCCGCATCGTGAAACTCATCAACAAGAAAGGACAACTCAAATCATCCGTTATCATTGACGAGTTGCCGACCATCTATTTCAAGGGATTGGATAACCTGATTGCTACGGCACGGAGCAACAAGGTTGCCGTCTGCTTGGGCTTCCAGGACTTCTCGCAATTGGTCCGTGATTATGGAGACAAGGAGGCAAAGGTGGTTACCAATACCGTTGGTAATATCTTCAGCGGACAAGTTGTTGGCGAGACCGCCAAGACTTTATCCGAGCGTTTTGGAAAAGTGCTCCAAAAGCGCCAGTCCATTTCCATCAACCGTCAGGATGTCTCTACATCCATCAATACCCAGATGGACAGTCTCATTCCGCCGAGCAAGATTAGCGGACTCACCCAGGGTATGTTTGTAGGCTCCGTTTCCGATAACTTCACCGAGCGCATAGAGCAGAAGATCTTCCATGCCGAGATTGTAGTTGACACCGACAAAGTGAAACGGGAGGAAAGTCGTTATCAGCCGATCCCTATCATTAACGATTTCAAGGATACCAATGGCAATGACTGCATGAAGCAAGCTATTCAGGACAACTACAATCAGATAAAGGAGGACGTCAAGCAGATTGTCAAGGACGAGCTGGAACGCATCGCTGCTGACGAGAATTTGAAGCACTTGATACAGAAACAATAATAGTTGATAAAATGAATTTAGGCAGCAACGTATCCCTATGGATTTCGTTACTGCCTAAAATAAGTAACGCCCCTCTATTATGCTGCCTTACGGCTCGCTTGAGAGGCTCATTATCTTTTATTTGTTATTTTGTGCGAAGATAAATCAAATCAAAGTACATCAGTCGTGTCTTCATCGGCTCTATCGGAGTTGTTTGCTCTAAACCTTTGTTATGCAAAAAGGTCCATTCTTCTTCATCTGACGAAAACAAGAACTTGAAACCATTTCGTTGATAATATTCAAACACTTTCGGATGGTTGACGGCATCAACAATGACATATCGGCATCCTGTTTTATTCAATGGGTCTATAAACCATGATTTGATGAAATCCAACAATTCATCTCCCACATGATGCCCACTGAATAAATCGCTTACTGCCAACTGTCCAACCAACACTGCTGGATACTGCGGTCTTCGCTTGGCATTCGGAATCTTTCTATTAAGCTTATTCCGAAGGTTTGAAGGAAGTGAATCTACTTTTACACTCGAATTAGCGACTATAAATGCGCAGACTATTTCAGATGTATCTGGTTTAACAAAACAATATGATTTTCCAAGCAACTGATAGGCATAGTCAGCATAGTCTTGGGTGAAGAACTCTGTTATGTCCTCATCCTTACAAGTGAAGCCTTTGCATTGCTGCAAGACTTCCTCTGTCAGTTCCATAAAATCACATTGCTCTAACATTTTAAATGTACAGTTTTGAACGTTTTAATATAGCACGTGCCTTGGCTACTTGCTTGGAGAAGTCAATGGAGCCACGCTTTTCCAATGCCTCATCAGCTGCTTCAACGAAACGAGCTGCTGCCTCACCATGAAGAACAGGTATTGTTTTAATTTCTATTGCCATAATCTTCTTGTTTTTAATGTTATGTACTTATTTAATCTGCAAAAATATGCTTTTATTTTCACTTTACCAAACTTTTTGTTAACTTTCTGTTGAATTTCTACGAAAAAATTCCAAATACCAACTTCATGCATTTTCATCTCCTCATTCTTTCCAATTCATCATCCCTCCGCATTTTCTCATTCAACTTCTCCTGCATCTTGTCCAGAAAATAGGTGCGACTATAGTTCTTGCGTCTTCTGATGTCGGTGTAGAAACGATAGCAGTCCTTGGCTTTGATACCAAAGAACTGGTACATGGCTTGCGCCAAGTCCTTGAACTTCACATCGCCATCGTTCACGCTTCCCATGACGCAGATGCCATATACCATTTCTACAAGGTCAACGGCATTGCCAGTCCATTTCACAAATGGCTTTGATTCTGATGATACTGGCGGAGAGGCTTCTGAAGTGGATGTGGTCACATGAAGATGATATGTTGCTGCCACATGCTCTTGCATCCTTCGGACAAATGCAATAGCCTTGCGCACATACAAGCCTACGGTTCCCAAACAATCCTTTATATGGGGCATTGACAGATGAAAGTCAAGCTCGGTCTCTGCGTATGACAGTGCAAAGACCGCTTGCTTCACGTTGGTGCTGCATAAATCAACCACAACCTTGATAAACTCACGGTATGAGTTCTCCAAAGCGTTACCACCTTTGTTCTTATGACCTGCATTCAGCAAGTTGAAAAAATCAGTCTCTATCAATATGTTGTATTCCATGTTGCTGTCTCTTTTATGGGTTTGTACTAATTTGATGTTTCTGTGCGCACACCATTTATTAGTCCAACACCTATGCCATTCCAAGACAGACTAAACAATAGGATGATGATATTTCCTGATAATCAGCAACTTTATCAAGAGAATAAGATTTTCACAAGGAAATTGCAAGCAGAAATAGTGTAAGGAAAACCGGACACTCGTCCAATCTTCCTTACACGGTTCTTATACCGTTACAACTTGTTAGTTGGAATACCATACTCTTTCATACGGGCATAGAATGTAGTATGGCTCATTTCCAACATTTTTGCCGCATCACGCTTGATGCCATTGCATTGCTTCAAAGCCCACAAGATACGCTCTCGATTGATCTTGCGTTCTTGTTCATCAAAGTCCAAAGCCTCTTCTGTCAATGCCGATTGTGACAACTGCAAGTCCTCGACATCTATTATCTCATTCTCGCATAACAGCATAGCTCGCATGATACATGATTTCAACTCACGCACATTGCCTGGCCATGTATGGCTTACAAGTGCCCTTTGCGCTTCCTTACTGATACATTTTATTTCTTTGTCCGTATGCCTATCATATAGTTTCAGGAAGAAGTTAGCTAATGGCATAATATCTTCCTTGCAATCTCGCAACCGTGGAATCTCAATAACCGCTTCGTGAAGTCGATAATACAGATCGCTTCTGAATCGTCCTTCCCGAACTGCCTCTTGCAGGTTTTCGTTGGTGGCGGCAATAATGCGCACATCAGCCACTTTATCTTTTGTAGCTCCCAATGGTCGGTAGCTCTTGGATTGCAACACACGCAGCAACATCGCCTGTACGTCTTTCGGCAGGTTGCCTATCTCGTCCAAGAACAGCGTACCTCCAGCAGCCAATTCAAAGTAACCTTTTCTTGCTGCGTCTGCACTTGTGAATGCTCCTTTCTCATGTCCGAAGAGAGCGGAAACGGCAAGTTCCGCAGAAAGCGTACCGCAATCTACTACTTCAAAAGGCTTGTCGGCTCTTTTGCTTTGCAGATGTATCTTTTCCGCTATATGTTCTTTGCCTGTTCCGTTGTCTCCCAATATCATAACAGCCATGTCGCTTTTGGCAAACAATTCTGCCATTTTGTATATACGGCGAAACTTCTCACTTTTGCGGTAAACAATCTTGTTATTCAACTCTACGAGTCGTTTCTGCTTGTCTATGATTTCTTCCAAACGTTCATAAACTACATCAAGCAACAATTTCTTCGGTATATAGTCTTCTGCTCCCAATTTCATAGTCCTCACGGCACTCATGCTTTCATCGTAAGATGTCATGATGATAAATGGATTCTGGTAGCCGTTACTACGCATCCATTCCAACAGGTCGATGCCGTTATCATTCCCCAAGCGCATATCCGAAATGACAACATCCCATTCAGAGGATTCCCTCACAGCTTTCAGACCATCTCTGTAATTGTAGCATAAGATTATTTTCCAGCCCTTTGCCTCCAACTTCTTGCCCAACATATTGCAAAATGTCGGGCTGTCTTCAATGATTATTACTTTCTTCATGCTGTTACCTCCTCAATTTTCTTTTGTGCGGCTTTGATGATTTCCTCACCATGTGCGAAAACATCCTCAACCGCTTGATTGATAACGTCGTCTGATGATGTAGAATCTTCTATCAGGTCAAAAAGATAGTTCAAAGACTCGTCAGATTGTGCCATCATCCATGAGCTTCTTGCGTGGTGAATGGCATCAGACATTTTCTTGCGGTTCTCCTCTTGGGCTGCATTACGGATACTGCCCAATGTATCAGTCATTTCCTTTACGAAATTCTCCAAAGTCTCTTTTTCATTGCCGTAGGTCAGCAACATAGAGAAGTCTATTTGTTTTTCTGCTATCTTACCATTTACACACTTTCTTGCAGTGTTTATTAAATCCTTGTCAGACATCGGCTTGAACAGGCAAGCGACAAATCCTGCATCAAGCAGTTCTTGCTCACTCACATTTGGTGCTGCTGTCATAACGACAACAGGAATGGTCTTGGAGTTACGCACGTTCACCATACGCATCATTTCCAGAATCTCTATACCATTCACTTCAGCCATCTTCAAATCCGTTATCAGCAGATCATAAGATTTTTTGCGCATCATATCCAACAAATCCGTGGCATTATTACAAGTGTCACATACGATGCCGTTCGATGCAAACGCCTCACGGATGGTACTCAGTTGCACATGGCTATCATCAATGGCAATGACAGTAAACGAATCTTGTCGTTTCGTTCCATACTGGATTGGTTCCACATTCTGCTTTTCGGCTGCAGCCATAGGAAGACTAATGGTAAAGATACTTCCAAGCCCTTGGTGACTGGACACATCGATTTTTCCTTTCATCAGTGAAACGAGGTTCTTGACAATAGAAAGCCCCAAGCCAAATCCCGGTTGGGTGACCGCATTTCCCAATCTTGCAAATTCCTTGAAGATTTGTTTTTGTTGCTTGTCATCCAATCCTGTTCCCGTATCCTTAACCTTTAGCATGAACACACCATCTTTATAGGTTGTGGACAATACTATCTCACCCTTTTCCGTATATTTGATGGCATTGGAAAGCAGATTGCGTCCTATTGTAAGCACCTTTTCCTTATCTCCATTGACAACACCATCTGCCTTATTGCTGACGCTCAATTCCAGTTGCTTCTTCGCTGCAAAGGGCTCATACTCTATCTTTAATTGCTCGGCAATGTCCATCATACGGAAAGGGCGTTCCTTGACGGTCGCCTTTCCATTCGCTAATTTGGAGTAAACCAGGAAACTGTCAATCATAGAAGTCAAGCCTTTCGATGTGTCAACAATCAAGTCGGCATATCGTTTGCTTTCATCCGTAGCATCATCAAGTCCGCTAATCTTGCGAGCATAATCCTTGATGGCAGACAAGGGACTGCGCATCTCATGTGTTACTGTCAGCATCACCTTTCTTGTTTCTTCCTTGCTCTTACGTGTCTTGAATGCGAATCGCCACACCAATAGGAATAATACGAAAAACACCAATATCAACAATCCTATCATCCCTATATAATAATAGGTATAATTGCCTTCCAAGTCTGCGATTTGTCGCTCACGAACTTTGATGCCTTTATCCACATTCTCATCAGCTATGCTGATTACTCTTTGCAACTGCTTATTGATACTTTCATTTCTGTTTCCAAGACTATCCAATATCTCCACGACCTTACGGCTTTGCTGGTGATGTTTAGCAACAACCGTTTGGTTTAGGTTGGTGAGCATCTTTTCAGTTTGGGTTAAACGGTTTCCTGTTGTTACTGCATTTTCTTTCTTGCCGAACAATCTGCTGAAGAAACCGCGCTTCTTTGGCTTTGCCTGCTGTGGCATAGCTGAAAATCTTTTGCTTTCAGTCTTATTCTGCTCTACAATTCTTGGAACTTCTGCGGTCAGCTTTTCTTGAGTGGCATTCAGTTCCTGCATAGCATCCTTTATATCCAGAAGAAGCTGTTCCTTTTCTGCAAAAAGATGGCAGATTGTATCAGCATCTTTCTTCGGACAGATACCTGCGATGCCTTGAAGCATACTGTCCACTTCCAATCGAAGCGAATGATACTCATTTACATCTGTTGAGTCCCAATCCGCAACCATTTCACCAAGCAGTGACAATTTCGTTATGTGCAAGTTTAAGTCATGCACATTCTTTCGCCACTGATGCAGTTCTGCATTTCTACACTCAATCTCCTTTCTGTCGCGCCATTCAAATAGGCCGATTACAATGGTACATCCTACGATGACGATGGCAGTCATGATGCCTAAAGCCATCCATCTACAGATATGCCCGGTCTGTTCTTTGCGTTCCATGTTGTTTACTTTTTACGTTTCTATTACTTCATTATTGCTTTGCACTAACATTTTAATCGGCAAAGATAATGGCAGAAAGCATCAAAGACGAATATTTACATATATTACAACAACTTTTATGTATTTTCTTGGTAGAAATAGTATATTGTTAGAAAAAAACAGTTGTTGTTGAACAATAATCATTGACAACAAAGTCAAAAACTAACAAAGTGTAGATTATGGAACTCAAATCGAGTAGGAGGAAAATCACGCTAACTCAGGGAACCTTTTACTTTTTCAGCGGGGAGACGATCCATGTTGTCAAAAACAAGGACTAATTTACGTTGTCCTTTTTCCTTGATAAAATCAGAAATGTCTTGCATCCATGTTTTGAACTCGTAAACCGTTGGTTCGTCTTCGCTCAAAGTCTCATAGCAAACGTCCTTTTCGACTTTATCTTGATAAATAGCTAACATATAACTCCATCCATATTTATGATCTTTGCTATATGCCCATTTCCAAACGCACAATGCAATAAGAACTGGCAGTGCAGCTATGATAATAGACAATAAAGAAAACCACCATGTTGTGGGTGTAGGTTTTACTGCATACGCAATAAATGTAAATATCGGAGTTAAAACTGCAACCAAAAATGCCGCAACCATACCATTACTGATAAGGGGATATTTTTCGGTTACGGTCTCCGTTTTACGGGCTAATAAATATTTCAGCTTTTCAGACCATGATACGGTTTTCGTACCTCCACCTTTGACTTTTATTGTTGCATTTCCAGATAGGATACCATCATCAATAAGTTTGCTTGTAAGCAATTCCAATATAGAGCGGCGTTGCAAGTCCTCTTGATGTCCCCATGCGTCATACTCAAAAAAGTAATAGTCGTCTGATAATTCACGTTCCAACATTTTAACCACGTTGGATTTTCCAGATCCCCAAATACCTTCGATGCCGATAATTCGAGGTAAAGTACATTCCTCATCCAATGAATCATTCTGACAAAAATGGCGAGCAATAGTTTTTGCCAACCTTTCTTGCGAACCTCCATCGAATTTGTCAATACCACACGGTTTATTTTGGATAAACCGCGGATATTGCTGTTTGGATTGTAGTTTTGTTTCCATATACGTAATTTATTGATTATACGAACTCCAAATAATTCTCCCGATTTACCACATGAAACTCGGCATAGGGATAGGCTTCTTGGAAGGCTTTCGGTGCGGCCGGCATTTTATTTCCCCACTTGAACTCCAAGGCGGTAAGACTGTCGGCACTCTCCTCAATCAGGTCGATTTCCTGTTTGTCGTAGGTGCGCCAGAAATAGAACTCCCTGTGCAGTCCCTCATTGAAGTTCGCTTTGCGCCGCTCTCCGATGATGTAGTTCTCCCACAGCGCATCGACATCCTGCCGAATGGCCAGCGGTGAGAAAGCCCCGATAATGGCATTGCGAATGCCGTTGTCGTAGAAGTACCACTTGCCAGCTTTTGTAACCTCCTTGCGTAGGTTACGCGAATAAGCCCCCAGACGATAGATAACGAAGACCTTTTCCAATAGGTCGAGGTATTTTTCAACGGTCGTCTTGCTCATGCCGAGTTGTTTACCTAACTCTTCGTAAGAAACTTCGCTGCCCAACTGAAAAGCTATCAATCGCAGTAGATCGCGCATCTTGCTCGAATTTTTTAAGCCGTCAATTGCTAAGATATCTTTAAGCAGGTATGCACCGACAATATCACGTAGGTAGTCTGTTTTACGTTCATAGTTCTCCATCATTACTACTTCGGGATAGGAACCGTAAATCAAGCGCGCTTCGAGGTTCTGGCGGGTTTCAAGTGCCGTTTCCGTCTGTGCGATTTCCCGTTGCGAGAATGGTGTAAGGAGAAATTGCGTACTGCGGCCGACCAACGGTTCACCAGTCTTATTCAGCAAATCGAATGACGAAGAACCACTTGCCAAGACACTTATTCCCGGTATTTCATCAACTATCAACTTCAGAATACTACCGATTTGTGGTATGTTCTGTGCCTCATCAATAGCCAGCAAATCAATACCATCCAATAAATGCCGATAATTGGCTATTGAGCGATTCTCCAATAGTGCTAATGTGTCGTAGTCTTCGCCGTTGAGCATCATCGTCCTACCTGAATAGTTGTCCACAATTTTACGCATCATTACCGTTTTACCAACACGGCGAGCACCAAAAATCAGTACTGCTTTATTGGGCGCGATTCGTGCTGTAATCTTCTCTTGAAGTATTCTATTTACTGTTTCCATACCTTATAAAATATAATGCAAAGATAATCATATTTTTTTAATTGGCGAATTTTACAAAAAAAACGGGCTATTAAATGGCGATTTTTACAACCACAATCTTATGGAAGTTGTTTCATTGTTTTTAGTAATGATATATGTTCATACTATGATGACTCAATAATTTACCAGACATACGTTTCTGAAATTTGTCCTTATAGGAATGAAAAACTCACATATATTGTGCTAATTAATATATAATTAAATGAAAATAAAAAGACAGGATACGAGTATTCCTGTCTTCTCATATGTAATGGATATTTTTTTATTTTCTCATCCGCTCCAACTCCTCATCGCGCAGCATTCTCTCGTTCAGTTTCTCCTGCATCTTGTCGAGGAAATAGGTACGGCTTTCGTTTTTCCGACGTTTGATGTCGGTATAGAAGCGGTAGCAATCCTTCGACTCAATACCGAATATCTTGTAGAGAATCGGGGCGAGCTGTTTTAGCGGCATATTGCCGTTGTTGATACAGCCCATCTCGTCTATGCCGTAGATAAGTTCCACGAGGTCGATGGCGTTGCCCGTCCAAAGAAGGCTGGCGGTGGTTTCTGTTGCGTTGTTGGCGGATATTAGTGGTGGCACTTGGGGTGTGGCAAGGAATTTCTGCATCTTTCTTACGAAAGACAGAGCCTTGCTGACGTAGGCGGCAATCTCTCTTCTTTCTTCTGACAGATTACGCACGGGATGGTGCTGTAACTCGATTTCGATGTAGGCAAGCGCGATGACGGTAAGGTTCATGTCCATGCCGCCGTTGCACAGTTCGATTACTTGGGTGGCGAAAGCCGTGTATGCTTTTTCCATATTGCAGTCTCCGGCTTCGTTTATCCGGCGGAAGAACTCGGTTTCCGCCAATAAAAAATAATTCATGTCCTGTCAATTTTGAAATTTTACACTCTGTTTTCGGTATGCGCACATGAATATAATTGGCAAAAAACGCGGCAGAAAATAAAAAATCCAACACTCAATTTTACAAAGTACTGGATTTCAGAGGTATAAAATTCAATATTTTTTCACAAGGACAAATTATCTCCGACTTAAATTGTTTGTAATCAGAACATTTATTCTATTCCTGAAAATAGAAATGTATGCTTGCCGCACATTTTGGCTATCTTGCTTTTTTATCAAGGATATAGATAATGCGACATACACCGTTGGAATAGCTTTTCAAGGAGGAAAGCGTCCAGTGTTGCTCTGGCAGAGCCGACTTAAAAAAATGTCGTCCGCTTCCGGATATGAAAGGAACGGTGTATAGTATGATTTCATCCACAGCGTGCATACGCAGTAGTCCGTTTATATAATCTGCCGTATCCAGTGTGGCTTCCGCGAGGTAACGGATGTTTGTGCCGTCTTTTCTCCATTCGTGCAGCATTGAAATGGAATAGTCCGGTGTCACACGGTAAAGGGCTTTCTTCCTGATTTCATCAAGACCGCAACGGTCAAGGCACAAATCCTGATGTGCTTTATCATATAACTCTGAAGAAAGACATCCGTCCATCGTCAGTACGGCGAGAATCTGAACTTTACCCATAATCGTTTCCTTTCGTTAGGCAAGGGTAAAAAAGTAGCGTGCAATTCACACTACCTTCAAGCGATGGCTCTGGTAAAGCCTTTACGGAGAGTACGTGAATGCACGCTATGCGTAAGCATAGCATAAGCATCACGCAATCGTCTCCGTAGTTCCAATTTACCAGATTTTCGCTTGAAACGCCTTGCGGTCTTATCCTATATGTTGGCGGCGAAAAGCTCCTGCCAATCGCCGTTTTTCTCAAATGTTATGCAAAGATAGCCAAATTCAGTGAATTACGGGCTATGATTGCTTGAATTTATATTTAAGTCCATACTCTTCAAGTTTGCTGTATAGTGTTGTCCTGCCTATGCCGAGCAGTTCTGCGGCGACACTCCGGTTGCCGTTTGCCTGTTTCAACGCACGCAATATCCGCTCCTTATCCTCCGCGTCATTGCGCAAGGCGAAGCTGACAGTAGAGGTCGGTTTCGTCACGGCAAGTTCCAGATGCTCTTTCATGACAACACCTTCCTGCGCCTGCAATACAGCACCCATAACTTTCTGCCGAAGTTCCCGCACGTTGCCCGGCCATGCGTGTGTCAGCAACGCTTTACGTGCTTCGGAACTGAACCCGCTCACGCTACACTCCAGCTCTCTGTTTGCCATATCACGGAAGAACTCTGCCAGCGGCATGATGTCTTCCTGACAGTCACGCAACGGAGGAACGGTTATCCCGAAGTCGTGCAGGCGGTACAGAAGATCCTGCCGAAAACGCTTTTCATTCACCGCTACTTCCAAATCTTCATTGGTAGCAGCGATGATGCGGACATTGAAATTCCGGTCTGCCTTGTCTCCGACCGGGCGATACCGCCTCTCCTGTATGGCGCGGAGCAACATCTGTTGGGTTTCCAACGCGAGGTTTCCTACCTCGTCCAGAAAAAGCGTGCCGCCTTCCGCCTCATGGAAATATCCTTTCTTGGCATTGTCCGCACCTGTAAACGCTCCCTTGACGTGTCCGAAGAAAGCCGACGGTGCAAGCTCTTTGGAGAGTGAACCGCAGTCCACCGCCACAAATGGCTTGCCTGCACGTTTGCTCTTGTCATGCAACAGATGGGCAATATGCTCCTTACCCGTGCCGTTCTCACCAAATATCATCACGCTCATGTCGGTGGCGGCTACCAGCCTTATCCGGTGCATGATTTTCTGAAAAGCGGAACCTTCACGGGCGAATACAGGCATACGGCGTTGTCCTGCCTGACGTTCTTTCAGTATGGAACGGATCAGGGGGACAAGTTTATCCTCCACAAGCTGTTTGGGAATATAGTCTATCGAGCCGAGTTTCATGCTTTCCACGGCGGTATTAACTTCGGCGTAGTCGGTCATAATGATGAAGGGCTGCATCTTTCCCTCCTTCCGCATCCAGCACAAAAGGTCTATGCCACTGCCGTCAGGCAGACGCAGGTCGGCAACCACGATATCATTATCTGTTGCCTGTTGCAGATGTTTCTTCGCGGTTGAGAGGTGGTAAGCCTTCATATTGCGGTAGCCCTCCCGTGACAGCATATTGCAGACATATTCGCAATACACGATGTTGTCTTCCACCACAATTATTTTTGTCTTATCCATCTTCGTATTTTCTCCTTTCCTCTTCTGCCAACCGTATTATTTCCACTCCCTTATCCAGCACAGCAGTCACGGCATGGCTTAACGCTTCACCATCCGGGAGAGCATCGCCACGAAGCAATCCGTAAAGTACATTCAGCGGTTGGTCGGCACGGAGCACCTCCCACGAACTGCGCAGGTGGTGGATCAGGGAATCCAGCTTTTGCAGGTCTTTTTCTTTTGCTGCATCCCGTACCGCCTGCATTTCCTTTTCTGTTTCAGTTATCAACTTTTCCAGCATGACGGCTTCATTGCCATAGGACAATAAGGCGGAAAAGTCCGGTTTCCCGTCCGGTGTCGCTTTTATGGCACACCTGTCGGAAACCTCCATCAGTTCCGATATGGAGAACGGCTTGAACAGGCATCCGGCAAAGCCTTTTGCCAATAGTTCCCCTTTGTTACAACTGCCCGAAGCGGTTGCCACAACCACCGGGATTGTTGGTGAATTGCCCACGTTGGACGAACGCAACAGTTCCAGCAATTCGAAACCGTTTATACCAGGCATATTCAAGTCTGTCAGCAACAGGCTGTATTCTTTCTGGCGTATCATTTCCATCAGTGCCGCAGCATCGGTGCAAGTGTCGCAGTGTATTCCTTCTTGGGAATACATCTCTTTCAGCATCAGAAGTAATACCTCATCATTGTCAATGGCGACAACATCATGGAATTTATTGTTATGATAAACAGGTGTATTGCTTGTATATCCAAGCTGTTCTTCAGCTTCCTGCATAGAAATTTCAACTGTGAAACGACTGCCTTTCCCTTTCTTGCTGTCCAAACGGATTGTTCCGCCAAGCATCGACACAATATTACGCATTATGGCAAGCCCAAGCCCGAAACCCTCCTTTGCGGCGGCATTTGATAGACGTTCAAACGCACCGAACGCTTGTTTCTGTTCCTCTTCTGTCATGCCTGTACCTGTATCTTCAATGACCAGTGTCAGAACTCCATTATCATATTCAGTAATCAAAGAAACACCGCCTTCTTCTGTGAACTTGACAGCGTTTGACAGCAAGTTATTCCCGATTTGTATTATTCGCTCTTTGTCGGTCAATACAATGGCATCGTGTCCAGTCTTCACGGACAAGGACAACCCTTTGTTCACGGCAACAGGCATGAACTCCGTTTCAAGTGTGTGCGTGATTGCAGAAATCCGGCAGGGTGACAGACGGGGCTGTTCCTTGCCGTTGTCCAGGCGGAAGAAGTCAAGCAAAGTGTTAAGCATATCCCGCATACGGTCGGAGGATTGCAGTATGTTTTGGATATACTGCCCGGACTTATCCTCACACTGTTCTTTCCGTATCAGTCCGGCATAGCCTGTTATTGCTGTCAGCGGTGTGCGCAGTTCATGGGTGATAGTATGTACCGCCTTCTTCCTTGACGTTATCAGTGCCTCGTTCCGTTGTACGGATTGTTCCAGTTGCCTTATCAAATCCGTTGTCTTGCGTTTGTATCGTTTAATGTTCTTTGCATCACGGTGTATGATGATATAGGAAATGACCAACAGCAAAAGAACAAATCCCATCAAGCCGCCTATCTGCATAAATGATTTTTTACGCATGGCTGTTATCTCGCTTTCTCTATTTTGTAAATCAGATTGCACCTTCTTTTCGATTTGGCAAATCAATCCTTGCAGTTGTCTGTTAAGTTCTGCATTACGGGCAGCAAGACTATCGGCTTGTTCTGACAATCGACGGCTCTGCGCATTCTGTTCGTTGACCATGTTTCTATTGGATGAACGGAGCGTAGTCGTTGTTGTCGTTGGCTTCGTTCCCTCTTTTTTGCCGAAGATGCTCAAGAAACCTTTTCGTTTTGGCTTTTTGGACTGTTCCTGCACACTTTTCTGCACAATAACCGGAATTTGATTGGCTATCTTCTTGTTAATAGATTGTTGTTCATCCATTAACCGGACTATCTGGAACATCTGTCGTTCCTTATCCTCTAAAAGACTGCGCACACTATCGATGCGCTCTGCTGGATAGGTGGCCTTGAAACGGCAAAGCATACTGTCCATTGCCATACGCCGTGCATGGTAATGCTCGATATCTTTATCGTTCCATTCCAGTATTGTTTCACCCAATAGAGAAAATTTTATCATTTGAATATTGATATTGTTTATTTCTTTTCGGAGCTCGTCTATTTTTTTATTGCCAAGTTCTAATGCTTCTATCTCCTGCCATTCATAGAGGCTATTATATGCCATACATCCGATAAGTTCTTCTCCACGATAACAACAATATCAACGAAGTCAAGGCTATCAATACCAAGATCATCCTTTAACTTTGCTTCTGGCACAATCTTCTCTTCCTCAATTTCCAAATCCTCAATGAGGAAATTTCTTACTTTCTCTTCAATTACTTTTCTTTCCATTTTTATTTATCTAATTATTTAAGTTTTACTTCTAATATTGTATGTCCTTGCCCTATACCATCATGAATAGCCACAACTTTCAATCCGGCACAATCTATTTGTTTTATCATATCATCAGAATGATACATCTTGCTATTTCCATTTGCCATTACCGTGAAATAAACACTTGTCATAGTCAAGCAGAGCGATGCCGGTTCATATTTTTGGCGATCCCAGAAGGTTTCCATTATATATAAGGTGGTATTCTCGTTCATCACCTTTGCAGCACGGGCAAGAATGCTATAGATTTCATCTTCGGAGAAACAGTCCAAGAATTGGCTCATCCAAATGGCATCCCATTTTCCTGCAGGCAATTCATTCTTTTCTTCAAGAATATTGGTTGGGTAGCCTCCTATTCTGTCAGCACCCGTTTTGCCCTCTACATTTTTTTTCATCATGCCGATTTGTCCAGGAAGATCTACGATTGTAACGTTTACATCCTCATCATAATTAACACAACGAAGCGCAAAGCGTCCTGTATTGCCACCGACATCCATCAAGTGTTTAGGCTTCTTGCTAAATACAATCTCCAAAGCTGTATCGAAAGAATGGTCGCTATAGAAATGATCAAAACCAAACCAACTTTTCTGCACCTGTGGATCGAGCTTAGAAAGTCCTTCATAGATAGTAGTCCAATCACCGAGAGTCTTCAGTCCTGCCGGTTTACCTTCTTTAAGAGCCTCCTCAAGATAGAACATTCCACGGTAGTTGACATCATGGTTGAACTCTATGTTAACACGAGTGGCAGGGTCATTAAGCAAAAACCATCCGGTTTTTGAAATCGTATAACGATCAGTAGCCTTGTCTATTAAGACTGTACCTGCACTAAGCGATGCTTCTAATAGAATTTTAAGCGCATACTCCGACATTTTTGTCTTCTGCTGTAATTCGGCAAGCGTCAAGCCATCTGTATTATCACGCAGTTTATCCAGTACTCCCAACTTTACCATGAGTCGGGAAACTTGAAAGATGATTGGTCCCCAAGCGATATACTCAGCCTGACGTTGTGCCTCACGAGCTGAAAGGTGTTCTTGAGTGTATCTATCGCTTTCGGATTGAAACAAATTCATATATTAAAGATTATTTATTAGAAAAAGATTTGCCCAACTCCATAAAAAGCTTTGCAAAGCGATCGGTTGTTTTAAAATCCGCATGTCCTATAAAACCATCTAATTTTGCAGAATAAACTGTTTGAGAAGTTTTTATCTCCACGACTTCAATATTACCCCATATCTTTAACACCATACGTCCGTATGGTCCCCAACCTTTCCTTTGAAAGAAATTGGTAGCTGAAATTTTAATTTCATATTTAGGAGCATTGCTTGATTCTTCTAACTTTAATCCTTGGCTATTTGAATTGAAACCATCTATAAAAGAGAGTTTAGAAATATTCAATATCTCATCAAATTCATCTGAAAAATGACCCCTAAAAGATTCTTTCTTCTCCCAAGTCGCATGAGATACATCAATGACTAACTTTGCTGTAACATTTTCTTTTATACAAGAATTGTCACCACTGAATTTCATTTTCTGTGCATCTATGGTCAATGTAACCATAATTGCAGCTAAAAGCAATAGGATTTTTTTCATTTTTTATTTTTATGTGAAACTATATCGCATTAACTAATACTTCTGTATTAGAAACTCATTTATACTCTTTAGGTTGCTCTGTACAAAACAACCCAAAGAGTTATATTTCAATTACTTTGAACCAACAAAGTTAAAACCAATATTGAAGAAGAACAAACCTGACTTAAATGATTTATCATAGCCGTAGTCCCAATTTTTCAAGCCGAAATCATAGCCTATGCTTGCATAAGCACGTCCATAGTTGAAACCAGCACCGAGACGCAAGCCATAATCTAAATCATCGAATGGGCCATCAAAAACTTGCGAGACAAAACCACCAAAGAAAGGCTGAATAGACATTTTATCATTCAAATAGTAGTGGTAGCTTACTACAATAGGCATTTCTATAGCCTGATTATTCGTTGATTCATCATCATAATAATATTCATCAGGAATATCCAACTTATAACCTCTATTCACATAATACAAACCAGACTCAAGATACAATGGAATTGGAGCTACTTTAAAATCAACAGCGAATCCACCCATAGGAAAAATCTTGGATTCCATGCCATCTAAAGAATAAGAAGATGCAGAAACACCTCCACGAATACCGAAGTGAACACGTGGTTTCTCACTCAGCAACTGCGCATTTACCGTCATGGTTGAACCTGCGACCAACATCATGGCAACTATCGCCATTTTTTTAATACTCTTTTTCATAAACCTAAAAATTTAATATTAATAAAATGCAAACTATTTATGACAGATATCCAATGATTGAATTAATCAATTCGGTCTGCTAATAGTTCACCGTAAATTTCTCCTGCAGCCTCAAAGCCCTGTTTTAACAGTCCTATATAATCACCAAAGTGTCCACCTTTTGATTTCATCTGCATAATTTGAACAACTTTTCCCGTAGCAGTTTCTACTATCATATAATCAGCTAACGTATTTCCGTTATCATCTATTTTCTTCAATGCCACTTTTAGAGTATATTTGTTTCCCTGCTCTGTAGTGCCACGTAGACGAAGTTTTTTCATTTCCTTGTTCATTTTGGAAATAAAGATAGAAGTAAGACTCGGCTTATAAGTATTTTCCCACTTATCTGCAAAATTACTCTCTCGTTCTCTTTTATCTGCACTCGTAGCCATATATTTCACGAAATCTCGCTCGCTATTATTATTGATCTCACATTTGGAAAAATCCAGATACACGCTCAATGCGCTTTCATTTTTCAGACATTTTGCATCACCGCCTACAGAGTTCTTTATTTTTAAGTTAGAAACGGCATTCAACACTGTCTTAGGAACTTTATTACCTTTTGCCACTACTTTCTTGCGAGCTGGAGTTGGTTCAACTTCTGGGGCAACACTCTCTATCTCTTCGTTCTCCTCAATCTCAACTGGGGTCTTAGTTCCTTTCTTCACGTAGATGACTTCAGTTTCATTACCATCCTCATCCACCTCAATATACTTCACTTTACGCGTTTTTGGAGTAGCAGCAGTGGAAGTTACTGTTGCAGTTTTTTTCAACTTAGAGTTAGGTTTGCGAACAGATGCCCCTTTACGAGAAACGGTACCCTTGCGAGCTGAAACTCCCTTACGAACTGTTGAAGCAGAACGTGTTGAACTTTTTGCTACGGCATTACTTGCAGTTGCTGCTGTTTCAACAGGTGCTTCAACCACTCGCTTCACAACCTTTTTCGTAGGCTTAGCTATCGCACCACAATATTCTACGCTACCAGTAGCGTCCTTTGCTAACTTGAATATATTGCTTGCCAACTCAAAATAGGTCATGCCTAAGCGTACTGTCTCAGATGGGTGTCCTAACCCCTTTACCTCATCAAACGCCATTCGGCAGACATACTGACCTGCCTTCACATCAATAACATCACAACGACCTTTCATGATTACTCCACCGGCCTTGACACTAGCAAAAGGATTAAAAGAACTGCCTCCGTTACCCATATCCATATAGTCAACATAGATAACCATCTTATACTTGGCATCAGTTAAATGCCTACCAATTTGCATTCCTTTTTTATTTTTCTTATTAAATCGGACTACAAAATATTCTAAAGCCTTATCTTGATCTTGTGGCCAGTCACGTACAAAATCTTCTCCTCGACTCTTCAAATAAGCGTCCAATGTCTGATCTTTGACCATAGTCTTAGAATAGTCCACAACAACAAGAGCCTGAGACGTCTCATTGAAAACAACAGGATTACCTGCCTTGACTGTCACTGGATTGTCTGCATAAATTCCTACGACAGACAACAATAACATTACAATAGATAATAATCTTTTCATACACGATATTTTTTATTACACTTAACTATATGCTATCTGCTTGTTTTTATGATATTGTTGCTTACTCAAAACATTTTACAACAAAAGAAGCAATACTTTTTGCAGAATCTTCATAGCCATCTCCCCATAAATTACTCATTGTTCCTTATCGGCACAGTTGCATAAGTCCGTGGCAATATAATCATGTTATCCAAAGATCATAGACGCTCTGAACATAAAGAAAGGTAAATCCTGCACACCGCGTAGTTGTGCTCTAAAGCCTTTCAACTTAGAGTTAAGAGATTCAGCATGAGCATTGGTTGATCTGTTTATGAAGTAATTTAGTACTTCTTCTTCCTTGTACTTGATGGCATCCCTTGCAGCCTTTACTTCACGCAACGTACAAGCTGATACCTTCTGATACCACTCATGCAGTTTAACCTTAGCAGTACCCCGGTCGATAGACTTGTTGCTAAACACGCTTCTTAGGCTACAAATCAAAGTATATGCTTCCTTTATCTTTGGGAACATCCCGAAAAGTATCTTTGCACGTGTTTTCTGCCTGTCAGTCCATTTCTCACCACTCACACTCAGCAGATACTTGCTTCTTGTCAGCAGTTCTATGACAGTTTCGCCATTGGCAAGCATGGTTGGCCTGAAGCGTTTGTTCAACCTCTGTGGCTTGCGTCCCCGCTTCTTGCCTTTGTATTTCTTTGGATGTTTCTTGCGGTAGTATTTACGGCTCTTTACCAGCTGTTCAAGTTTCTTTTTGAACATGGCCTTCTCCTTGTTTTGTGCTTTCTGTGCTTCTCGTTTAGCTTTGAGGCGGAGTTCCTCCACTGCTTCGATACAACGCTTGACGATATGGAAGCAGTCAATGACTATGGCTGCATTAGGAAAGGCTTCTGTGACGACAGCAAACATGCTGTCAGAGAAGTCCATGGTAACTTCCTCGACCTGCTCTCGCTGTTCCTGCGGTATCTGCATAAGAACATTGATAATGTCTGAGGCCTTAGTGCCTTTTACAGCTGCTATTAAGGTGTGACGTTTGCCATGCCCTTCTTTGTTGGTCAAGAATGTCATCAGGTCCTTGTGAAGCATGGTCTCGTCAATGCCCAGCCGTTTGCCTATGTTCTTAGGATGCAGCACCCAGTCCTCTGCATGACTGGCTTGTTCCCAATTACGGAAACCGCTCAGATGATCCTTGTAAGCACGCTCCAGGTTATTGCCATCTACCTTAAAGTATAGTCCCAGCGAGCGGGCCGTTATCGGGTAGGTATCCAAATATTTTTTTTAAGACATCAGCAAACTCCTTAGAGTAGCTGGTGTTATCAGCAAGCAACGAGTACCTGTCAAGGATTATGTTTCTGCCTTCTGCCGTTAACCATCTGCGACGTCTGACATGAAGAACGACCTTGTGATCACGGATAGGAAAGTCGTTAACCTGACGGCTTTCCGTGAAACCATTGGGCTTAAGGTCGTGCCACTCTTCTTCCCGTGCATCTTTTTCGTCAAGATAGATGTGAAGAAGGACGCGCTCATTACCAGTCTCTTCAATAATGCCAGTGTGGTCTTCGTTAACGGATGTAACGTCGAAGTACTCAAGTATGCCTTTGGGAAGAAGGTAACTTGCCAGAATCTTATAGTCAAATGCTGATTGCTTACTCATGAGTGCAAAGGTAATGCTTCTTATAAACATTTAAGCATTAAACAAGAAAATATAGACCTATACTACAAAAATAAGCCACGGATATTTGCAACTGTGCCGAAATTCGGCGTTATTCCGTCGGACATAGGCGAAGGGGTTGATGCCATCCGCCCCGAATTTGACGCTCCTACAGAGAACATGGAGTCGCTCACTCCGTTGCTTTATCAGAGCGGGTACCTAACAATAAAGAATTTCGACGCTTTTGGCGAAGTGTATCATCTCGGCATACCCAACAAGGAAATACGTGTGGGACTGTTCCAATCTCTGTTGCCAAAATATCTCGGCAACAAGGGAGGGCGCGGCGGTACGGCCGTGGCAAAGATGGCTTCGCTCATCAACCGCGACGACATGGACGGCGCCCTGCGGCTGATGAAAGATTTTCTGTCAACCGTTCCTTATTGCGACAACACGAAATATGAAGGGCACTACCAGCAACTGCTCTACATAATGTTCTCGCTTCTCACCAACTACCGCATGCAGGTGGAAGTGCGCACCCACAAGGGACGCATCGATGCCGTGCTCGAAACATCGAACCGCATATATGTAATTGAAACGAAATTAAACGGCTCGGCAGAAGAAGCCATGCGGCAGATTGAAGAAAAGGCTTATGCCGACGCTTACAAAGACGCAGGCAAACCTGTGACTAAGGTGGGAATAAACTTCAACGTGGAAAACGAAGCCAATTTCACGGAATGGGTGATTAAATAACCATCTTTTTTCACTTTTAATCAAGCCATATTCCACCCCATTCAAAAACAAGCCTTGTTTGCTCTGCAAAACGAACTTCTTTGCAATCAAAACAAGGCTTGTTTGCGTTCCAAACAAGCCTTGTTTTTAAAGCGGCAAAATACTGCCGGTTTTCACACTCAATTCAGCTTCTGCCGCACTGCGGCATCCACCGCCACGCGAAGCTTACGGCAGAGCCTGATAGAGGGCTATCAAGGAAGCCACCTTCATGTAGCAGTTTTGCAACACGGTCATCTTCGCCGAAAGCAGATTCTCCTGCGCCGTGAGCACCTCAAGATAGTTGCTGCTGCCATTCTGCTGCAGCAAACGGGTGGACTTCACGGTGCGCTCAAGCAGTTTCACCTGATTGTCGAGCAATGCCGACTTTCCGTTGTAAGTCTGCACCTGCGTCAAAGCATCGTTCACCTCCACTCCTGCATTTAGCAGAGCCTGCTGAAATTGCAGGCGCGCCTCTTCCTGCTGCGACTGCTTTATCTTCAAGTCCGCCTTCAACCGTCCGTTTTGGAAAATCGGTTGCGTGAGCGAAGCTATCGCTTCAAAGAGCATCTTGGCAGGATTCACTATCACGCCAGCCGAATTAGTCCACCCCGCCGTACCCGTAAGGGTAAGCGAAGGATAGAACGCCGCCTTTGCCTCTTTCACCGCATAAGCTGCCGCCGCCAAGTTCATTTCGGCCTGACGCACGTCCGGGCGCACCGACAGGCGCGACAAGGCGATGCCCTGCCCCTCCGCAATGTCGGCACCCATAGACTCCGAAGCACTCTGAAGCAGACTCCTGCCGCCGCCCGAACTGTCGGCATCGAATGCCATAACAACGGTATTTGCACTGTCGCCCAAAAGCTTTTTCATGGCATTCTCGCTCTCGCGAATCTGCTGTTCCAAGTCCACTGCCGTCACCTTCACCTGCTCACGGCTCGCCTCCGCCTGCGAAACGGCGGCATCGGTGTACTGTCCTTCTTCCATGAAAGCCTTCATAGTCCTCACCGTCTCGTTCCAGACATCAACCGACTGGCGCGCAAGCGACAGCTGCGCATGCAGCAAGGCGCAATTGTAATACTCGCGTGCTATGCTCGCCACAAGGTTCACCTGCACCGCCTGCCGATAAGCCTTGCTGCTTTCCACGAGCATTTTCTGCTGCATTTTGGCGTTCTTCAGTTTGCCGAACAAGTCAATCTGCCAGCTTGCCTGCAACGGCAGCGAGTAGGTCTTCGACGCACGTTCGCCGCCGAAACTGCTTATTCCGGCACTTGGCGAGAATGCAAGCGAAGGCAGGTTGGCAAGGCGTGCCGACTTGAGCGTGGCCTCAGCCTCGCTTATGCGCAGGCGCGCCACATTCAGGTCGGTGTTGTGGGCGAGTCCGCACTCTATCAGCCGCTGCAACTGACTGTCGGCAAACACCTTGCGCCACGAGTCGCCGTCGAACGAATATCCTTCAGCGGCATCGGTCGGTGCCACCACGCCGGTTGCCGTTTGTGCCGAAACTTCGGGCGCAGACAAGGTGCAAAGGCACAACGCAATACCACAAAACGCGCCACTGACCAATGTATAACGATTATTTTTCATCTTCATTGTTTTTTATGCTCATAAACGATTCATGCTCCGCCGCCGTCTGCACATCAGCCTCTTCGTGCTTCGGTCCTCTCACGTATTTCTCCTGAAGATACTGGAACACGATGAAGAACAAGGGGACGACGAAAACCAATGCCGACGTGCCCACAAGCAGTCCACCCACCACTCCGGTGCCCAAAGCACGGTTGCCGTTGGCTCCCGCCCCCGAGGCGAAGACGAGCGGAAGCATTCCTATAACCATCGTCATCACCGTCATCAATATCGGGCGGAACCGCGCCACGGCCGCACTGTAGGCAGCCTCAACAATGCCCATGCCCTTGCGGCGGCGCTCCGAGGCGTATTCAGTGATAAGAATGGCCGTCTTGGAAAGCAGACCGATGAGCATTATGACACCAGTCTGAAGATAGATGTTGTTCTCCAAACCGAAGATGCGTGCGAAGAGGAAACTTCCCATCAGTCCGAACGGCACGCTGAGAATCACCGCAAACGGCACAAGGAAACTCTCGTAAAGGCACACAAGAATGAGGAAGATGAGCATAACGCAGAGTCCGTAGACCACAACTGTCGACGCGCCGCCCTGCTCCGCCTCCTCGCGGGCAATGCCGCCGTATTCGTAAGAGTAGCCCGACGGGAGCGTCTGCTTTGCCACTTCGGCGATGGCGCGCTGCGCTTCGCCCGTGGAGTAGCCTTCTGCCACATCCACGTTTGCCGCAATCGAACTGTAAAGGTTGAAGCGGCTCGCCCCTTCTGCGCCCACCGTCTTGCGGAGCGAGGCAAACTGGCTTATGGGAGCCATGCCGTCGTCGGTGCGCACGAAGATGCGGTTGAGTGCAAACTCGTCGGTGCGGTATTCCGGCGAAGCCTGCGACATCACGCGGTAGACCTTGCCGAACTTGTTGAAGTTGCTCACATAAGTGCCGCCGGTGTATCCGCCGAGCACGTCGAGCACATGCTGCGACGACAAACCGGCACGCTCGCACTTCGCCGCATCCACATCAATGTCGTACTGCGGAAAGTTGATGCTGTAAGACGAGAAAGCCATTGCAATCTCCTTACGGTCGTTGAGCGCCATGAGAAAGCGCTGCACATTGTCGTAGAACACCTTGGCATCGCCGCCCGTGCGATCCTGCAAATTCAGGTCGATGGCGTTGCCCTCGCCGTAGCCGGGAATCATTGCGTCCTCCATGCAGAACACCGTGGCTTCCTTTATGGCTTCCGTTCCGGCCTGCATACGGCCGATAACCGCCCCTATGCTGTGCTCGCTTCCCTTGCGTTCTCCCCACTTTTTCAGCGTTATGTAGAGCGCACCGTAGCACGAGCCCGTGCCTCCTCCGAAACCGTCGATGCGTGCATAGCTTGCCACTTCGGGCTGCTGGTTCACCACTTTCTCCACACGTTCCATTATCTTTCCCATTTCCTCCATCGAGGTTCCGGGCGAAGCCGAAACGAACATCTGTATTAATCCCTTGTCCTCCTGAGGCACAAGTCCTGTGCGCGTGGTGCTGATGAGGTAGGCAAACAGCGCCACCACGATGCCGAGAGCCGTCCATGCCGTCCACCGGCGACGGAAGAAGAACATCACGCCACGCTTGTATTTGCCGAGCAAGGCGCTGTAAGTGGCGTTGTAAGCCGCCTTCACCCTGCCGTTGAGACTCTTCGCTCCCTTAGTTCCCGATGCCGGGCGCATGAGCAGTGCACACAATGCCGGGCACAAAGTGAGGGCGCTCACCATAGAAAGACCCACCGCAGTGGCCATGGTTATGCCGAACTGTGTGTAGAAGACGCCTGCCGTTCCGCCCATGAAGGTGACGGGGATGAACACCGCCATGAACACGAGCGTGCAGGAAACCACCGCCATCGTGACGTCGCTCATGGCGTCGCGCGTGGCAAGATAAGGCGACTTGTAGCCTGCGTCGAACTTCGACTGCACTGCTTCCACCACCACGATGGCATCGTCAACCACCGTTCCGATGGCGAGCACAAGGGCAAAGAGCGTGAGGATGTTGATGGAAAATCCGGCTATCTTCAGGCAGGCGAACGTGCCGACAAGCGACACTATGATGGAAAGCGACGGTATGAGCGTGCTCTTGAAGTCCTGCAAGAAGAAGTAGACAACGAGTATCACGAGCAGAATTGCAATGACAAGCGTCTCCACAACTTCGTGAATCGACTCGAAAAGGAAGTCGTTGGTGTCCATGAAGGTGACGAACTTCAGCCCGTCGGGCAAGTCCTTTTTCATGTCGTCAAGTGCCTTGTTGATGTTGTTGTTCACTTCCGTCATGTTCACTCCAGACACGGGGAACACCTGAAAGCTCACTCCCGGCTTGCCGTCGATTATTCCCTTGAAGTTGTAGGCGGTGGCTCCGAGTTCCACTTTCGCCACATCCTTCAGCCGCAGCAGGTTGCCGTCTTTGTCGTTCTTGAGCACAATGTCCTCGAATTGCTTCACATCTGCATAACGGCCCTTATACTTGATTGTGTATTGGAAAGCGTTTTTGCTCTGCTCTCCCAACGCGCCCACCGCCGCAACAAAGCTCTGCCGGTTGATGGCGTCGTTCACATCGTCAGGCTCCAAACCGTATTGTGCCATCACGTCGGGCTTCATCCACACTCGCAAAGCGTAGGTGCTGCTGTAGGCTTGCACATCGCCCACGCCCTCGATGCGCTTCAACCGGGGGAACACATTTATCTCCAAATAGTTGGAAATGAAGTTCTCGTCGTACTTGCCGTTGGTGCAAGTGAGACCAGCAATCTTCAAGAAACTGTTCTGACGCTTCTCCGTGCTCACTCCCACACGAGTTACTTCGGCAGGCAGAAGTCCCTGCGCACGCGCCACACGGTTCTGCACATTCACGGCAGCCACATCGGGATTGGTGCCCTGTTTGAAGTAGACCGAAATCTCAGCCGAACCGTCGTTGGAGGCGTTCGAGGTCATGTATATCATGTTTTCCACGCCGTTTATTGCCTCCTCAAGCGGCATCACCACGCTCTGCATCACCGCATCGGCATCAGCTCCGGTGTAACTGGTGCTCACATACACCGTGGGCGGCGCAATGTCGGGGTATTGTTCCACCGGAAGCGTGAACAGCGAAATGATTCCGGCAACCAACATTATGATTGAAACGGAAACCGCCATCGCCGGACGCTTTATAAAGATATTGCCTTTTTTCATTTATAATCTTATTTGTTTATAGCCATTCCTTCCTGCACAAGTCCTGCTCCGTCGGCAACAATCTCGTCGCCTGGCTTCAGTCCCGAAAGCACTATGTAGGTGCGGCCGTCGTTATAAGGCGCAACACTCACGGCTGTGGAGACGGCCTTTCCGCTCACGACCCGGTAGACAATGAGCTTGTCCTGCAAAGTGACGGTGGCCGACTGGGGAATGACAATCACTCCGTTATACTTGTTTTTCATCACCACATTGCCCGTGGCGCCACTGTGAAGCAGGCGTCCGGGGTTGGCAAAATCGGCGCGAAGCGACACGCTTCCCGTGCTTTTGTTGATTACTCCGCTGATGCTCGACACCTTGCCTTGCCTGACATACATGCCTCCGTCGCTCAGCATCAAGCCCACGCTGTCCATCAAACTGACCGCCTTTGCCATGGAACCGTATTTGCGCAGCAGTCCCAAGAGTTGGTTTTCGTCCATGGAGAAGTAGACATACATCTCGGAATTGTCCGACACGGTGGTGAGAGGCTGCGTGATTTCAGGCCCCACCAAGGCTCCTTGGCGGAACGGCAGCACGCCAACAACGCCGTTGCCGGGACTCCTCACAACGGTGTAAGACAGATTGTTGCGGGCACTTGCCTCTGAAGCGCGCGCCAAACTCACCTGAGCCTGAGCGTCGAGCCATGAGTTGTAAGCTAACAGAAGGTCGTGTTTCGACACGACCTTTTGGTCAAACAGGCGCTTGCGACTCTCGTAATTGAGCCGGGCAGTGGCCGAACTCGCCATAGCGGCGCGCACTTGGGCCGAAGCCTGAGCCAAAGCGGCGCGGAAAGGCACCGGGTCGATAACGAACAACGCCTGCCCGCGCTTCACCTCCTGACCTTCGCTCACGTTCACCGACACTATCTTGCCCTGCACTTGGGGGCGTATCTCAATGTCCTGCCGGCCCTGAATGGATGCAGGGAAGAGCTGCGACACCTCGGTGTCGGAACGCTTCACCACCATGGTTTTCCACTGTTTGCCGCCGTTATTGCCGTTTTCTCCGTTCTGGGCGGAATCTCCTTTGCCGCCGCATCCCACAAGAACGGCGGCGCAAAGAGCCGACAACAGAATAAAAGTCTGCTTCATTTTCACTATTTTCCTTTTTTGTTTTTTCCGAATACTTGTGCCTCCCAAGTTTCGTCTGCCATAATTCTGCGCCACAACACTTGTTTGCCGACAGCAGAAAGCATGCCCACAAGACTTTCGCCGCCACAATAAGACTGTGCCGAAAGCACGAAACCGAGGCTCTGTTTGTTGAAATAAGTAACTGTTCAAAATTAATTTTACAAATATGAATAATTCACGAATAAGTTCGTACCCACAGACGCCAAGGCCCTGTTCGTACAATAGAAAAGCGAGTCCGTAGTCTCGTAATCTATCGGTCTTATCCATTTGCCCTTAAGTATACGCCAAAGAATCTCGGCAGGATTAAGTTCTGGAGAATAAGGTGGAAGATAGAAGAGGAACAATCCTCTTTTCTCCCAAATTTTCCTCAGTTCTTTCACCTTCCGATTTCTATGAACAGAAGCATTGTCCAAGACAATTACAGTCTTCTTCGTGACATTGAAAGAGAATCTGTCAAGATAGTCCACAATCTTGTCTGCGTTGATGGACTCTTTTGTGGTAAAGCCTTTATATTGGTTCCTTTTGGTAATCATGCCAAAGATATTAAGCCGAGCAGCTTTCTCGGATGGGATGAAAATATCCTCATTCTTGAATTGCCAGCCATATGGAACATATCCATTTGTACAGACATGGCTTTCGTCGGCATAATATAGCACAAGTTCTCCTTTGGAATCAAGTTCTTCAAGTTCTTGCAACTTCTCTTTCTTGTATGCGTAGAGCTGCGGTGAGGGTTTACCCCTTGGGCGTTTTCTTATACGCTTATATCTTGCACCAATGTTTCTAAAACCTCAAATCCGCAATCTATAGGGTTTAGTGGGATTTTGCTTGCAAAACGACAAAATTCATTTTATTCCTTAATTCCGCAACACTTTGATTTAACTTTATTTATAAGTTCCTGAGCAACAAA
>ERZ1023877.29-NODE-29-length-42374-cov-91.551620_pt1 | contig 42374 bp, 34 predicted proteins | sample MGYA00380392_ERZ1023877 | MGnify/ENA primary metagenome ERZ1023877 (study PRJEB33179, sample SAMN07449003) | human gut metagenome | biome: Human-gut; feature: Human associated habitat; material: Faeces | host: Homo sapiens | place: India: Bhopal | collected...
CGTGCTTACAGCGTATAGCTGCTTAGCACATTATTGAATTATTAACGAACTATTGCTGGAATGAAATTTGGGAGAAATATCATGTTTCGCTCAACTGGGCTTTCAGCCATTATTTCAACTATCTCTCCATCTTCACGGTGGAAGACATCATAAAAATCAAGCCCGGAAACTTCGAGATGAGTATTGAAATATCACTTTAACAAACAAAGGAAAGGGAAGAATATGGCAGCAAAAATGTCTTTATGCACTATCAGTTATAACTACGAGCATTACGCAGGTATCGATGTGGAAAAACTGTCCAACATTATCTATGAGTATGTCAAAAAGGAGTTTGCAGATTTCAATCCGCAGGTCTCTGAGCCTGGCTCTGACATGGAAATGCCAGACCATGTGGATATGCTGCTCTGCAAGAAGGATGGCAGCATCTTCTACGAAAGCGACATTCTGCGCCGTGCCGTCAACATTCCGCATGATTGTCAAATGGGTGGATTAGTATTGGAAATCTTTATCCAGAACTGCGACGGCACGAGATACAAAAAAAGACATGCATATCCCAAGCCTTGGGAGGACCATGAAGCTAACGGCAAGTCGGACATGAGAAAACTGAAAATTCATAAAACTATCAGCAAAAGGCATCTTAACAATCAAGAAGGCAAAGACTCTGAAGGTTGTCTCCCTGAACTTAGACCACAGATTGACTTTCACGATTTTTTAAGACAATTATCCCATGACATACGAAAAATTTAAGCAATTGGCTGAGCATCCACAGCATCGGGATGTTCCTGCCATCTTCAAGCTCGAAGTTTTAGAAACGGAAGAGCTGGAGGAGAAAAAGCGTTCACACTATCCGAAATATAAGGTGAACACCTATTGTCCGCAAGCTTTCACCACAACTCTGGAGGAGGCTGAGAGTCTGATGCACCAGGATGTCCAGTACCGCAAAAAGATGAAGGAGGAAGACGACTATCCGCTGGATACCTTCTGCTATTATATCTCGGAGATTCCGCTGGGACTGTTGCACTACGACCGCGAATGTCTTTCTGAAAGAGTGTATGACGGTGAGGGAAAACTGATCGACCGGTCTTACTGCTGTTCGCGTTTCAGCATTTACTATCCCGGAGTCTGCGATTTGCCTGCATACGACCGTCATCCTGACGAGACCTTCCGAGGCAGAAACGCAGAACAGATCAGATTCCAGAAAGGTGACATCGTGGAAGTATATCGTGGCGATGAGGTGAAACTTGCCATCGTTGTCGGAACTCCGCTTACCACCGAATGGATCTGGGAGAGAAACCAGGCTGCCAAGGATAAAAGGGGATTGGATGAACTGCCATACGATGAAACGGACGACAGCTATACCGTGATAGATGGTCCCGGCTACGAATACCACGACCACGTTCCGTCGCTGTATGTCTTCGCCCCTCACTATCATGTGCCGCTCTATCTTCAGAGACGATTCAAGGGGTATTTGGAAAAGGCTGAGAAAAAGCAGAAAGAAGAGGAGGAGAAAGACAGGATCTTCCGCCAGGCTCACGATTGCTGCTTCAGCAACAAGGAACAAATAGAAAAATCTGAAAAGTGCGGCTGTTTCTTCTGCGGCGAAATCTTCTCGCCATCCGAAATCACGGATTACCTCCCTGATGAGCCGCCTACAACCGAATGTCCCTTCTGTTATACCGACTCCGTAATAGGTGATGCCTCCGGCTTCCCTATCACCAAGGATTTCTTGAAGAAAATGAGGAAGAGATATTTCTAGGCGATTTTTCAACGTTTTTCACCGACCTGCCCCCTATCTCATGGGGACAGTATCAGTTTTGAAAACGGACATTAAAATACAAGAACTCCGCCCTAAACAACCTCAAAAAAAGGGAGTTAGGGCGGAGCTATCTACAAATATTATTTCTTCTCTTCCAGATGCTTCTTCACGGCATCCTCGATATCAGCCTTGTAATTCAAGCCGTAGAGGCGGTAGAGATCCTGCATGTGGAGCAGTCTTGGGAAGAAGTTCTCCAGGTTGCGCTTATCCTTGGCAGTCCACTGAACCTCAGAAAGAGCGGCAAGTCTTGGCAACAGCTCCCACTCCATCTTCTTGGCATCCTTCACCCACTCGGTCCAGATACAACCCTCAGCACCGATGATGTTCTTCTGCTCGGCAGGAGTCATCTTATCAGAGCAAGGCTCCAGATCATATACACGCTGGATGCTAGGAATACCCTCTATCTTGTTGATGCGAGGATTGCTGAAATAGAAATTGCTGATAGGAGCCACGATGGTAGGATGACCTTCACGGGCTGAACGGATGCTGGCATTCACACTGGTCCAACCGCAAATGGTGATGTCCTTGGATGGAGTTCCTTCCAGAATCTCATCCCAACCCATCATCTTTCTGCCACGGTTTCTGATCTGCTTCTCTATCTCACCCATAAACCAGGTCTGGAGCTGCTCCTCCTTGCTGTGCTTAGGAAGTTCCTGAATGCCGAGATCTGCAATCTTCTTCTGACAGTTCTCGCAAACCTTCCAGCGGTTCTTTGGGCACTCATCGCCACCAATATGAATATACTCTGATGGGAAAATATCCATGATTTCATCCATCACGTCCTTGGCAAACTGAAGAGTCTGAGCCTTGCCAGCACACAATACATCCTCGAAAACACCAAAACGGGTAGCTACCTCGTAAGGACCACCGGTACAGCCCAACTCCGGATAAGATGCCAAGGCAGCCAGCATGTGACCCGGCATATCCACCTCCGGAATCACGGTGATGTATCGGTCGGCTGCATACTTCACGATTTCGCGTGCTTCCTCCTGGGTATAATAACCCGATACGGGTACGCCATCAAACTCGTTCTTGTTGGTTGGCAGGATAGTCTCCTTGCGCTTGGACCCAATCTGGGTAAGCATCGGATACTTCTTGATTTCAAGACGCCAGCCCTGATCCTCGGTAAGGTGCCAGTGGAAATAATTGATGTTGTGCATCGCAAAGACATCAATCAACTTCTTGAGATAAGATACGCTGAAATAATGGCGGCCCACATCAATCATGAATGCACGATAAGCAAAGCGGGGAGCATCGGTAACCTCGGCAGCAGGAAGAGAAACGCTCTTCACATTCTTGGTGATAGGCAATGCCTTCATCACACTCTGGATGCCATAGAAGATACCTACATGAGAGGTGGCTGAAATGGTGATGCCATTCTTGTTGACCACCAGAGAATAAGCCTCAGACTGGGTATCGCCAGCATTCAGCGCCAGACGGATCTGACCCTTCGCCTGCTTGCCGGTAGTCTTTACCCCGATACCGGTTACCTCCTTGATATGAGATGCCAGGAACTCGGCATCCTTCTTCTGCTTCTCATCTCCAGCAGCATAATAGATTGTAGTTTTGGCTGTGATGCGGAAAGGAGCGCTGCTCATCTCCTTGACTTGCTGAGGCAATGGAACAATCTGCCAACTGCCCATGTTCACATCCTTGGCTGATAATGAAAGGCTAGCCAAAAAAGCCATAGTTAGAATGATTCTTCGTATCATAATTTTGAATGAATAGGTTTTAAATCACTGCAAAATTACGATTTTATACCGAAAGTACGGCATAATTTGAAGAAAAGCATCCTTCACTATGGCTTTTTTAACCTATTTTGGGTCTGGAAACTGCCAGATGGCGGTTTCTAGAAGAGATTCACGATGCGGTCGATGTCAACCGAAAGTCCCACTGAGAAGGTGCGACCGGTGGTCATCGCCGAACTCCAATAATACTTCTCAGGTGTATAATCGAAGAGATTATCTACCGTGAAATTCAGATTGATGGCATCCAGGAATCGCTGCTGAAGCGTGAACTTCCACAACTGATAACTGCTGTCATGCTTCTCGATATTCGTATCTGGAGAGGACAGGTATCTGCCTGACAGAGCGGCATTGATGCGATAGAACGAACAGAGCTGGCGATCGTAGTCGAGACGCCAGGTGGCGGTATGAGGACGAGGCTGGGAGAACTGGGAATCTACACTTCTGCCACCCACATGGAGATAGCTGTAGTCGAGTTTCACACCGAGTCCCATATCCGAACGGTACTGGGCACTGAAGTCGATACCGCTAACCTCTACTCCATCCTCATTGCAATAACGGGAAGCCACATCCGGCTGACCGGTTCCCGGGGTATAATCAGCATAATCCTCGGTAGTGATGCGCTTATCATACTTATTATAATAGCCCATGAGGGTAAGACTATACTGACCGGTCAAGAAGCCTGCATTCTTCACCCTGCCGGTATGCTCCAGCGCCAGGTTGAAGTTGTTGCTCTTCTCCGGCTTCAGATCCGGATTACCGTAAATCATCTGCATGCCTGCCATATCAAAGTTCATATACATCTCCTTGAGGGTTGGGGCACGGAATCCGCCTGCATAGTTGGCACGGATGGAAAAGCCCTTCCACTTGGTCATCAGAGCCAGACGACTGGTGGTGGCATGCTGGCTGGATGCTGAGAAGTAATCATGACGAAGACTTGCCACGATGTTCAACCACTGCAAAGGATTGTAATCGAACTGGGCGAAGGCATCGTATGAATTCTGAGTCTTGGAACCATTGTTGGCAAACTGATAGGTGGTGAGATAATCGTTCAGGAAATCTGCACCTGCCGTCAATGTGTTCTTGCCGAAGATATGGGAATAGAGGGCACGGACGGTGTTCTGACGATTGGTATAATCGTGATCGTGAGTGCGCTCTTTGTTCACGAATCGGGCCTTGTCATACTGGTCGAAGCCGTATGAAATCTCCAGATTATCATTCTCCGAGAGATTCATCACGGTCTTCAGTCCGGCAGAATAATCCTTATAGTGGTCATCGTAGTTGCTGCGATTACTGATACGATTGAAATAGCCGCCACGACCAATCAGCTTCACCTTGTTAGAGAGCTTGTAGGTAAGTCGCTCTTTCACATTGAAGGTCTCGCCACCATAAATATGGAGGATGTTGGATTCTGTATCGAAGGGACTGGTAAGCTGCACCTCATCCGATGTAGTACGCTGGATGCTGGTCTGCGAATTCCACTTTCCGGCATTGAAGCTGAAGCTTCCGCCGTGACGCCACTCCTTGTTGAAGTCGTTGTAGCGGGTGTTGACATTGGCAGTCCAAGGTTCGCTGTTTTCACGGGAGATGATATTGATGACTCCGGCTACGGCACTGGCGCCATAGAGTGCCGAAGCAGCACCCTTCACAATCTCGATACGTCCTACATTATCCAGATTCAATCTGCTGTAATCTACATTATCCATGGTTTCGCCAGCCAATCGCTCGCCATCTACAAGGAAGAGCACGGCATTTCCACCGAAACCATTCATGTTGAGAGAAGTCTCCTGGTTCATGGCATAGCCGAATTCCAGACCCGGCATCTGCTCGGTGAGGAGGTCCTGGATATTGGTAGCATCAGCTATCTTGATATCATTGGCGGTAATCAGACGGGTTACCACAGGAGCATCCTTCAAAGCCTTCGGAGTTCGGGTTGCGGTAACCACCACCTGATCGAGGGCTGTAGCATCCGGTTGAAGACGAAGGACATGCTGCTCACCTTTTCTCTCATCCGCTTTCAGTACGAAAGTCTGAGTCTGATAGCCTACAAAGCTCACCTTCACTCTCACCGCTCCCTCCTTGCTGTAAGGAATGCGGAAATATCCGTCTTCATCAGTGGTTACTCCTCCCTTGGCATGCAAAATCTGGACGGTGGCACCCACCAGAGGTGCGCCCGAATCATCGAGCACTCTACCCACGACATCGCCCTGGGTTTCGGCTTTCAGATTCAGGCACAATCCGCAAAGGATCAGGAATAGTGCGAATATCTTTTGTTTCATCGAATTATATCAAAGTTTATCCTGAAACAATCCTTTTATTTTGTACAAACAAACTTAGCAATCATCGGCATAGGCATCTTGCCATACTGAATAGAATAGTTGACGGTCAGAGTCTTGTCCTTCAAAGTACCCTGCAAGGTTACAGTGTAGTTCTTCTCTGCACCATTCACGGTAACAGTACCGGCATAGCTTTCCTGAGAGAAAGCATAAGCACCATTAGAACCAGTTACCTTTACTGCAGGAACCTCCAGAGCAGGAAGAGCCATCATGCCCTCGCCGCAAGCTGGCAAAGTAACCTTGACTGTAGCATCATCTACCGCCTCAATCTTCATGGTAAGATTCTCGTATGTAGAAGCCTGACCCATTACGGTCATATCCAGGCTGCTGGTGTATGTACCAGCAATCTCCTTGGCAGCTGCCACTGTATCATCATCATCACTGCTGCAAGAGCTGAATGCTACACACATAGAAACCAAAGCCAACATCATGGCCATCATTGTCTTAAACTTTTTCATTTTTCTTTTCTTTTTTATTTAGTTACAATAATATTTTCTGTTTGAGGGGATTTGCAATCCCCACCTGTTTAAGGGGATTTGTAATCCCCGTTTCCCTGTTCAAGGGGATTTGCAATCCCCGCTTCCCTGTTCAAGGGGATTTGTAATCCCCGATTATTTATCTTCCGGAACATAGATGATTTCGCCATTCTCCAGCTGGTAAGCAATGCCTACCTTCTTTCCCTTGTTGCCAGATTTATTGCTCTGGTCTTCAGAAGGAGTATAGCGATTGATCTTCTGTCCATCCTTGGTAATGATTTCCATATTCTCCTTGCCAGGGTTCTTCACCATCGTGAAATTATCCTTGCTGAACATTTCCGTCATATTATAGCGCGAAACGAGGGCTACCATCAGGGCGAGGGCAAATACCATCGCCACATCGAAGAGGTTGCTCACTACGCTCATCGGGTCATCATCCTCGCCATCATGCGAGAGACGACTTCTGCGTCTTTGTCTCATATTCTTTTCAAGATGTTAAGGAGTTACTTTTTCTCATCAATCAGGTCTGCCATAAACTCGAGGTTGCTCATATCCTCGGTGTACCAGCGGTTCTTGGTCTGCTTGGTTACAAAACCGATGGCAGCAGAGAACAATCCCACTACGGTGGTAGCGAAAGCCACCTGCATGTTGTAAGCCATCGAAGCAATATCGCCGGTAGAAAGACCTACCAGGGCTGGACCCATCGGAATCAAGGTACCCATCAAACCGAGCATCGGACCCATCTTCAGGAGTGTAGAAGGAAGAGAAAGATCCTTCTCAACGAACTGGGCATACTGGTCGAGGATGCGGTTCACCTGCGCCTTGCTCTGACGGTTGTCCACGAGTTTCTTCATATAGGAAACGATGACAGCCTGCTTGTTCTTCGGCAAGCGTTCGCTCAGGGTATCGATATTTTCGAACGTCAGGGTGTTCATCTGTTCACGAATCTCCGCACCCGACTTGCGTTTTACAAGATACTGTCCGAAGAAACCTCCGAGGAGCAGCAAGGCTCTGAGGAAGAAGAAAATCAACAAAATAATCACAGGAACCAGCATGCCTGTGGAAATCCAAAACAATACGTCTGATATGTAATTCATTATACTCTATATTTTTTAATTTGATAATTGTAAATTGCCCATCCGATAGCCATTCCCACGATGACGATGGCGATGACGCCGAGAAGCGAGAGGGCATCGAAACTGTTGAATCCTGCCACGGCTGTCCTGCCATTTACCGTACCGATGATGCCCATCAATCCGAGCAGCACCTCTACCAGGAAAAGCAGTTCCAAACGGATTGGTCGCTCCGGCAAGAGCCATCTCAAACCGTAGGTGAATACCGGAGTCAAGACCAGCAGCACTACGGCAAGCACCCAAGCTACCACCTGGAACGATACGCCGGGAAGCAGGAAGATGGTCATCACCAGACCACTGAAAAGCACAGGGAAAACCAGCAGACCCGGGAAGTACTTCAGGAAGATGAAGAACATCCATTTGCGGCGGCTCACATGTTCCGAAGTCTTCAAATCTACGTGGTGCACACAGAAAAGCATCGTGAGTGCCACGTCGATACTCAGCAGCACCGCCATATCGAGCATCAGCTTCTGGTCAGCTATCCAAGCCGCAATCTGCGTCTTCGACTGTTCGATGGCGAATGGCCAGGTCATTCCCACGAAGAAGGCTACGAGCACCGAGATGATCATAATCTCCTTCACTCCGTGGAAGGTCTGCTTCAGCACAAAACTGAAGCAAACCAATATCATCATTACTAAAACTAATGTCTCCACTATTTATTAATGTTTAGTTTGAGGGGGATATGTTATCCCCCCTTTACTATTCTACCATATTCTTTCTTCTCCGTCGAATCAGGATAGCCAACATCACGAAAGCTACGATGACGATGACACCTACAACGATGCCACTCACCACAGTGGTGGTCTTCTGAGCATCCTCATTCAGCGTCTCCTTCTTCATCACCATACCCTTGTCGCTGCTGTTCTTCGCAGCCTCAGCATCACGGATCTGCTCTACATTCTGCTGATATTCCTTGGCAGAAGCAGCATCGGTCTTGCTGGCTATATAGTTGCGGAGCTTGGCATTGTCGCAAACGAAACCGGAGCATGAAGGCTTATACTTGTTCACCGTCTCGGTATGAAGCTTGGCAATGTCCTTGAGCTGCTGAGGAGTAGCCTTCCACATACCCTTGCGGGCACTCTCCATCATAACGGCGGTCATCTCCATCAGAGCTGCCGGATTCTGCTTATCGAAGAACTCCTTGGTGCCGAGATGGTACTTGTCCTTGACATATACATTATAGATCTCGTCCCACATCTCCTTGTCGATAGCCTTCGGCTTCATCACATTCCAGCCGTAGGTATTGGTTACGATTTCGGCGAATGTGCTGGCGCTGCTGGCTCCACCCTTCATCTTCTCCTTGATATAGGCTGGATTGAAGATGGTGGTTCTGCCCTCGATGCCAATTGCCTCCTTCACCTCCTGCATTCTCATATTGCTATGGTTGCGATAGTCGGCGAGATAAGCATCCGGATCCTTTCCGGTCACGTTGCGCACAGCAAGGTTCATACCTCCCATGAATTCATATACGTGGTCGAGACTCAAAGCACCCCAAGTGTTGCTCTGTCGTGGCTGAACCACCACATCGGTACGGGTCAGCGCTGCCTCGAAAGCAGCCTTGCGCACGGTCTCCCAGTTTTTCTCATCACCATAGTAGGCACCCATATTGTTCATATAGACCTCGGCAATCTGACTCTCCTTATCCCAGCGGTCGCCTGCGGTTACCATCTCCTGGATACCGGTACCATAGTTGCCGTTTACGCCACCAAAGACACGATACATACTAACCTCGCGTGCCTCCTTTGGCGACATACCCTTCTCTACGAGCACTCTTTCGGATTCGGTAACACCGGCTTTCACCAGATTGTCGTACTTGTCACCCTTGGCATTTGCCGCCATCTCTATCGCCTTGTTGATGAGGAAGAGACGGGATGCTGCCAGGTCGCGGAGCTGACCGGAAGTCTGGACCACGACATCGATGCGAGGACGGCCCAACTGCTTGGATGGGATGAGACGCAGATCGGTAACACGACCGAAGGCATCTCTTACCGGTTCTACACCGAGCATATAGAGAATCTGGGCGATGGTAGCACCCTCTGTTTCGATAAACTCGCTACTCCAGAGCGTGTAGCTCACCTTACGAGGATATTCACCCTTATGTCGCTCGCAATACATCTTGATGGTATTGTCGCAAAGTTCCTTCGCCTTCTCCCAGGCATCCTCCGAAGGTGTATTCTCCACATTGATGGAGAAGAGGTTTCTACCGGTAGGCAGGGTGTTCGGATTCACAATCAGATCACCACCAGGAGACGGAGCGGTAAAGCCGCCATTCAGGGCATTCATCAGAGAAGACATCTCGTTGAGCGGACTCTGACGGAGCGCCTCCGAATACTTGCCCACATTCTGCAAGGCATGCTCTACGGTAGTGATAGCCTGAGCCAGATGAATCTGCTGACGGGTATATTTAGGTGCTTTCGACATCATCATACCCTTATCTTTAGAAGATTTCTGAGATGCTTTGCCCTTGCCGGCTTTCGCCATCTTCGCCTTCTTCAGATCCTCCTGATACCATTTCTGTCCCTTCTTGATGGCTTCCATCATCTTGTCAGGGAAGCGACCGGTCTGTTCCATCTTCTCAAAAGCCTCACGACTCATCTGCGGAATCTTCTTCTTATGAGAAACCTTGGCTGCACGGAGCTCGCTTACCGTACGGTGATCTACCTTCTTCGGCTTCGCCTCCTTCGCTCCACCCATCTGGTCTGCCATCTGCATCATCATCTGGATAGGATCCGGAGCTGCCTGCATCGCCTCTACCTTACGGGCCATCTGGAGTTCGGCAGGAGTGATTCCTACATAACGGCAGATATATTCATCTGAAACCGAGGCTGAACCCAGAAGCTGGGTCACGGTATTGCGTGCCTTGCTCAGATAGAGACGGTCGAAAAGCTGCTTGTGCTTCTCCACACCCTCCTGAGCACGACCTTTCAACTTATCTACTGCCAACATTCCGTAGGCAATAGGATCTGTAGCCATCGCATAGACACTGGTACGGACATCATCGTTATCATATGGCACACCCAGAGTATAGAGTTTGCCGGTAATCTTCTCGTTTGCCAACTCTTCTGCAAAGTTCTCTACTCTCGCAATTTCATCTGCAGAATAAGGCTTGTTCATCTGCTTGGCATCGAGACCCAGTTCACGGGCGATTCCCATCTTCACGGTCAGCGCCTTCACCTTGAGCGACTGTTCGGCAGATGCCTTCTTCTCGTAAGACTGGATGGCATCGCTCAACTGCTTATAGGTCTGTCGCAACTCGCTCTCCTTGAAAGGAGGAGTGAGATAGCTCTGGGTCTGGGCATAGGTGCGGCGCTTGGCAATCATCGCCTCGCCCACATTGCCGATGGTATATATATAAAGATGTGGAACCACACCAATCAATCGGTCACTCCAGTCGTTGCTGCCGAGTGCCACCTGCTTTCTCGGGGTATATTCCAGCGAACCATGGGTTCCGAAATGGATGAGTGCATCGGCACTGAAACCATAACGTGCCCAGAGATAAGAGGCAACATAAGTGTAAGGAGGTGCCTGGTCGGTGCCATGCACAATCTTGAAGGAGTCGCCTCCCACGCCTGCCATCACCTGTGGAAGCAGGGCCACATTACCAAACTGCAGTCTTGCCACCGCCAACTTTCCGTCATCGGTAGCCATATATTTGCCAGGGAAGGAACCATAGAGCTGGTTCATCTCCTTGATCATCTTCTTAGACAAAGCCTTCTGGGTCCATCCAGCAAACTGCTGAGCAGTAACCAGGGCTGGATGTCCAGACTGAAGGAACTTGGTATAGGCACCTTCGGCATAGGTTCCGAAGACAGCACCCTGAGCCTGGATCATCTTTGCCAGTTCCTGAGGATTGGCTGGCAACTTGCCTACATTGTACCCTTCATTCTTCAAGCGAACCAGGAGATTGTAGAGCGATGGAACCACTTCCATTCCCGAAGCGGTAAGTGCATTCTGACCAGGACCCTTGAAGTAGAAGATGGCGATGCGCTTGCTACTGTTCTTCTTGTTCTTCAGATTCACATAGCCCTGCACGCTCTCTACGAAACTCTCCATTCTGTCTGGGATGCCGTAAACCTCCTGCAAGCCCTCCTTGTTGATGCGCTGACCGAAAACCACGTATGGACGGATGGCACCATCAATCTCCGGAGTCACGATGCTCTGCGACATGAAGCCGCCGTTCATTCCCTGCTTGTCGTTCTCCCAATCGGTGGTCAAGCGGTTAATATTAAGAGGTGAGAACAGTGGAATATTCTTCTGCTTCAGGAACTCTACGAAGTAATCGCCCAGTCTGCCATGCGCCATATTCACTACGGCATTCGCCTGGATGCTGTCGGCATGATGACCAGCGATAAAGCTCTGAAGCTTATTGATGCGATACACCATGAATCCCTTCTTCTCGAAAGCTTTTTCCATATCAGGAGCCGCACCCATAAAACCAGTAAGCATGATGGTAGGAGCACCTTCTTTATATAAACCGTTCTTTGCCAGGAATGCATTATACTCGCGGATGCTGTTGAAGCCCAGTTCATCGCCCTTCTCATCCTTCGGGTCGAAATGAGTCAGGAGATAGTCTGGTCGCTCATTTACACGTTCCGGCTCTGGAGCCATGAACTTCTTTCCGTCGATAAACTTACGGATGTAAGCGAGCATACTGTGATAATTCTTCTTGCCGCCGTTCTCGATATACTGCATCAGATAATCGGCATCGAAGTTATCTACTGATACGATATTGTTGGCTGGGTTGGTAGCAGCATGAGTCAGGGTTGGCACCTTGTAGGAAGCCTCTTCCAACTGCTTGCGCTGGTTCTCGTCGATTCGGAGCCCCATACCATTCACGATAATCATATCATAATCATCCAGATGATCGAAATCATCGGTCGTGATTTCACTCAGTTTGATCATCGCATTGTCGTTGGCATGCGAAATCTGTCCCAGCGCAATAGCCTGATAGTTGAGGAAAGCGATGCGGGTAGTACCCACCCAGGCAGAGTAAGCCTTCGCCAGACCTCCCAGAACGATCACGGCCAATAAGGCCAGGAAGATGTGTTTCTTTTTAATCTTTCTGATTTTTCCTAATCCTTTTCTCATATCTATTCCTTTTTTGATATCTATTCCTTTTTTTATATCTATTCCTTTTTTCGGGCTGCAAAGGTATAGCTTATTTAGAATTTGTACAATACCTAGAAATTGTGATTTTCACATTTTTTATACTTAGAAGTTGGTATCAGATTGATAGGCTCAGATTCCCATATCCTAATAAATGAGTAGTCTTTTCGTGGTTTTACGGAGTTTAGTTTGGTAATTTCACATAAAAGCCGTAACTTTGCAACATAAATCAAACAGAAACTTTATAATAATGAAGAAACTGATTCTTAGTGCTGCTCTTCTGGCAGCTTCTTTGGCATCCCAGGCCCAGCAAGGTCCGCTGTGGATGCGCTACCCTGCCATCTCACCGGATGGCTCAACCATCGCCTTTGCCTATAAGGGCGATCTCTATTGCGTTCCAGCCAATGGTGGCGAGGCACGCCAGTTGACGACCCATGCTGCTTACGACTCCCAGCCTATCTGGAGCCCTGACGGCAAGAAGATTGCCTTTACTTCCAACCGAGAAGGCAGCCTGGATGTTTACGTCATCTCTGCCAAGGGCGGTGCGCCAACCCGACTCACCACTCACAGTGGCAAAGAGACTCCTATCGCCTTCAAGGACAACGACCATGTACTCTTCTCTGCCAACATCATGCCTACAGCCCAGAGCAATCTCTTTGCTGCCAATGAATTCTCACAGGTTTACGAGGTAAGCACTGAGGGCGGTCGTCCTAAGTTGTATTCCGTTCTTCCGATGGAGAACATCAGCATCAACAAGAACGGTCAGGTGCTCTATCACGACAAGAAGGGTTATGAGGATGCATGGCGCAAGCACCATACTTCTCCTATCACCCGAGATATCTGGATGCTCGACAACGGAAAGTACCAGAAGCTTACTACCTTCAAGGGCGAGGACCGCAACCCGGTATGGGCTGCCGACAACCAGAGCTTCTACTATCTCAGCGAGCAGGATGGTTCCTTCAATATCTACCGCCGCAACATCGCAAGCGGAAAGGATACCCAGATTACCCAGCAGAAGAAGAATCCTATCCGTTTCCTCACTTCTTCGAATGACGGTTTGCTCTGCTATGGTTTCGATGGCGAAATCTATACCGTAAAGGAAGGTGCACAGCCTCAGAAGGTCAGCATCTCCATCACTACAGACAACGATGAACCAAGCCTCATCCGCAAGGTGCAGTCTTGGGGTGCTACCGAGATTGCCCTTTCTCCAGATGCCAAGGAGGTGGGTTTCGTGATGCACGGTGATGTATATGTTACCTCTACAGAATACAAGACTACCAAGCGAATCACCGATACTCCCCAGCAGGAGCGCAACCTGAGCTTTGCTCCTGATGGCAGAAGTCTGGTCTATGCTTCTGAGCGCAATGGCGTATGGCAGATTTTCCAGGCTAAGATCAAGAACGAGAAGGAGAAGAACTTTACTTACTGTTCTGAGATAGAAGAGGAGCAGCTCACCAAGACCAATATAACTTCTCAGTATCCTGCCTACAGTCCTGATGGCAAGGAGGTGGCTTTCTATGAGGATCGTGCTACCCTCCGCATCATCAACCTGAAGTCGAAGGAAGTGCGCACCGTGCTCGATGGCAAGTACAACTATTCTTACTCTGATGGCGACATCTGGTTTGAATGGAGCCCAGACAGCAAGTGGCTCATGTGCAGCTACATCGGTAATGGCGGATGGAACAATACAGATATCGCCGTAGTAAAGGCTGATGGAAAGGAAGTACACAATATTACCGACAGCGGTTACAGCGACAGCAACGGCAAGTGGGTTCTCGGAGGAAAGGCTATCCTCTTCGAGAGCGACCGTGCCGGTTATCGCAGTCACGGTTCATGGGGTGCAGAATATGATGCCTATCTCATGTTCCTCGACCTCGAAGCCTACGACCGCTTCCGCATGTCTAAGGAGGAACTCGAATTAGCCGAGGCCAACAAGGACGAGAAGGAGAAGAAGGCTGACGAGAAGGAGGAGAAGAAGAAGGAAAACAAGAAGAAGAAAGAGGAGAAGACCGGAAAGATTGAGGTAGACAAGGTGAAACCTCTCGAACTCGACTTCGAGAACTGCCGTGACCGTGTGGTCCGTCTTACCGTCAACTCATCCAATATGGGTGATGCCATCATCGACAGCAAGGGAGAGAAGGTTTATTACCAGGCTGCCTTTGAAGGTGGCTACGACCTCTGGTGCCACGACCTGAAGGAAGGCAGCACTACCCTGATGATGAAGGGTATCGGTGGCGGCGGCTTCGTTGCCGACAAGGACATCAAGAACCTCTTCCTCTGCAATGGCAGCAGCATCAAGAAGATTGACCTGGGCAGCAAGGCTACTACCAACATCGCCTTCGAGGCTCCATTCAACTACAAGCCTGCCGAGGAGCGCCAGTATCTCTTCGACCATGTATGGCGCCAGGTAGCTGACAAGTTCTATGATCCTAAGATGCAGGGTGTGGATTGGGAGTACTACCGCAAGGTGTATGAGAAGTTCTTACCTTATATCAATAATAACTTCGACTTCGCAGAGATGTTGAGCGAGATGCTGGGTGAGCTGAATGCCAGCCATACCGGTTGCCGTTATTATGCCAGTGGCGCTTCTCTTTCTACCGCAGCTCTCGGTGTCTTCTTCGACCCTAACTACGAGGGCGATGGCTTGAAGATTCAGGAAGTCATCAAGCGTGGTCCGTTCGCTGTGAAGAAGAACGAGGTTACCGCCGGCTGCATCATTGAGAAGATTGATGGCGAGGCTATCAAGGCGGGTAAGGATTACAACGCATTGCTCGATGGAAAGGCTGGCAAGAATGTACGTCTCACCATCAAGAACACCAAGGGCAAGACTTTCGACCTCACCATCAAGGCGATTTCGCAGGGTGATCAGCAGGAGCTTCTCTACAAGCGCTGGGTGGATAGAAACCGTGCCATCGTGGATAGCGTTTCAAAGGGCAGAATCGCATACGTTCATGTCAAGGCGATGAACAGCGAGAGCTTCCGCACCGTATATAGCGAACTCTTGAGCGACAAGAACCGCAACAAGGATGCCGTAATCGTGGATGAGCGCCACAATGGTGGTGGCTGGTTGCACGATGACCTCTGCACCTTGCTCAGCGGCAAGCAGTATCAGGAATTTGTACCTCACGGCAAAGTAGTGGGCAAGGATCCATTCAACAAGTGGACCAAGCCATCCTGCGTTCTGATCTGCGAGGATGACTACAGCAACGGTCATGGTTTCCCATGGGTATATAAGGAGTTGGGCATCGGCAAGCTGATTGGTGCACCGGTGGCTGGAACAATGACTGCCGTATGGTGGGAGACCTTGATGGACCGCAGCCTGGTATTCGGTATCCCTCAGGTAGGTTGCCGTGACATGCGTGGTACCTTCGGCGAGAACACCACCCTCTATCCAGACATCGAGGTGTATAACTCTCCAGAGGATTACATCACCGGTCATGACACTCAGCTCATCAGAGCCGTAGAGGAAATGATGAAGAAGTAAGGAAAGGAATTATTCCGAAAAATCATCTTATACATCAAAAGAGCGTGATCGCCAAATGAGGCTATCACGCTCTTTCTTTGTTAACATTAAAATATTCGAAGATGAAAGAAATCTAGCAAACTTTCTTCTTTCGCTCACAATAGCGTTCGCATTGAGCACAAATGTCATATCCCAGCATGGCACCCAGGATGAAATCCTCTTCCGGCGTAAGCTGGCATAATGGTTTGGTAACAATCATGCGGATAGCATCCAGGCATTCCTTCTTACCAAAGAAGAGATTCAGACGGTCGTTGCCAACCGGCTGGATGATATAATCAATGTTCTGACGCTCTAATCTTGTTATGGCAAAAGACTCATATTTTTTGTTGAAGGTATAGAGCACCAAGCGGCGCACGCCCTTCTTATATTCATATATATGATTCATCAGAACCTTCAAATCTACTGGTGTTGCGATTTCCTGCTGCATACTATCCGAATTAATCTAGTTTCTTATCAGGAATCAGAGAATTCTATGATTTAAAAATCTATGAACCCAAAATGACTCAAGATTCTATAGTCAGAGATTTCTATGACTCCTGAAAAATTATTTTTTAATACTAAAGCGCTGGTTTGATAGCCTCAATCCAGGCATCGATACGCTCCTCAGTCTTATCTTCCTCGTTCACCTCGTCGAGTGCGAGTCCCAGGAACTTGTCGTCCTCAACAGCCTCACTGTCATCATAGGTGTATCCATCTGTAGAAACACCAGGCAAAACGGTAGCACCAGCCTCAACAGCGGCATCATAGAGTTCCTTCATGCCGCCGCAGAATGTATCAGGGTAAGACTCGCTGTCGCCACAACCAAACAGGACCACGGTCTTACCAGCCAAGCCGGCACTCTTCAGCGTCTTCACGCCGTCATACCAGTCATCCTGCATCTCTCCGGCACCCCATGTAGAAGTACCGAGAATGAGATTCTCATGACTTGCGATAGTAGCATCATCGATGTTAGCTACATCTACAGCTTCCACGCCCAACTTAGAGGCGATGGTTTCGGCAATCGACTGGCATGAGCCAGTGGAAGAGCCATAAATTACGATAGTTGTTTTCATTTGTCCTTAATCTCTTTTAGTTACATTTATTTTCGGGTGCAAAGATACTGCCTTTTCCCTTTATCTGCAATACCTAAAAATGATGGTTTCGGGAAAATACCTAGATATGGGGATAGGAGAAAAGGTTTAGGATGGTTGATCCTAAAACTTCCGGAATTTGAGGACTTTTAAGACAATTCATCCTAAAACTTTCTTAAATCTTATATTTTTAAGATGATTGAGCCTAAAAAATAGTATCTTTGTACCTAAAATAAAAACATAGATACTTAATTCGATGAAAGATTTTGCAGCGATAGATTTCGAAACGGCCAACCAGCAGCGTACTAGCGTCTGCTCGGTGGGCATCGTGATAGTGAGGGATGGTGAAATAGCAGACAGCTACTACAGCCTCATCAAGCCCGAACCGGAGTATTACTCTTATTGGAACACCCGAGTTCACGGCCTGACCCTGGAAGACACGATGAATGCAGATGTCTTCCCAAAAGTCTGGGCAGAGATTGCGCCCAAGATAGAAGGTCTGCCCCTGGTAGCCCACAACGCCCCCTTTGATGAAGGATGCCTGAAGGCCGTATTCCAGATGTATCAGATGGAATATCCCGACTACGAATTCCACTGCACCTGCCGTGCCTCCCGAAGAAAGCTGGGTTCTCTCCTCCCCAACCATCAGCTCCAGACCGTAGCCGCCTATTGCGGTTACGACCTCACCCAGCACCACAATGCCCTGGCAGATGCCGAAGCCTGTGCCTGGATAGCAAGGGAGCTGCTATAAATAACAGTCTATATCTTGCCGATAAAGTATAAAAAAGCATAATTTCGGCAGAATATAATATACTATATTTTGCCGCAATCGCTATTTTTTTGTATTTTTGCACAAAATATCAAATACAAGAAAATAATAGGAAAGGAAGAAAATATGATTGTAGGAAGAAAAGAAGAGAAAGACATTCCTTATCAAACAAGCACTGAAAGATCGCATCACCTTTCAGCATACAGGCGTGTCGCCTGTTGACCAAGATAACGACAGAAACAGACTGAAAACACAACTGGAAAGTTTCTATTATGCCCTTCTCAACCAAGGATTGGAAGGTTATAAGATGCCCAAGTCCTGGATGGAAGCGTTCTTCTTGCTCGAACAGTTGCTACAAGACCAAGACAATGGCGAACGACAAGTCATCTTTATCGACGAACTTCCGTGGATGGATACCCCCCGTTCCGGATTTCTTCCAGCCTTCGAGAACTTCTGGAATGGCTGGTGTAGTGGCAGAGACAATATCATGCATGTGGTTTGCGGTAGTGCTACTTCCTGGATTCTCAGTAATCTATCAAGAAGCAAAGGAGGACTCTACGGACGCTTGACTGCAGAAATCAAGCTCTCACCCTTCACTCTGAAAGAATGCGAAGAGTATTTCGAGCATGCTAACATCCAAATGAGTCAATACGACATCCTGCAAAGCTATATGGTTTTTGGAGGAATACCTTATTATATGGGGTACTTCCAAAAAGGGTTAAGCTTCGAGCAAAATGTAGATAAGATTCTTTTTGGCAATAGACCTAGACTGAAAGATGAGTTTAACAGGCTTTTTGCTGCAATCTTCAACAATCCGGAAGATAGCAAAAAGGTAGTACGTTTATTGGCAACCCGCCATTCCGGTTTCACTCGTGAAGAAATCAGCCAAGCCACAGGTCTCCCTCTGGGAGGAGGTTTGTCTAACACCCTTGCAGCTTTGGCTGAAAGTGATTTCATCACAAGCTATTCGCCATACGGGATGCCCAAAAGTACAACATACTATAAACTGATAGACAACTTCTGTCTCTTTTGGCAGAAATACGTAGAACCCCATGGAAAGGAAACCGGTTTTGTAAGCGACAACATGACTTCTGATGTATTAAAAGCATGGCATGGAGTGGCCTTCGAAGAAGTTTGCTGGCAACATTTCCAACAAATCAAGCAGGCTCTTGGAGTTGCTGGCGTAAAAACCTCGATCTCTGCATGGAACGTGAAAGGAACAGAGGAGAAAGAAGGCACCCAAATTGACCTGCTGATCATCAGAAACGACAATGTAGTAAACTTATGCGAGATGAAATTTGCCAGCGCTCCTTATACCATCAGCAAGGAAGAGGAACAGCGCTTGCGCCATCGCATAGAATCCCTAAAAGCAACGCTTTCTCCCAAGCAGTCCATTCATCTCACGATGATTACAACCTATGGGGTGGCGTATGGCAAGCATAGTGGAATAGTTCAAAAGGAAGTTAAAATGGAGGATTTGTTTAAATAAAACAGACGCAGAGTCCTGCTGGCATCATTGCCAATAGGACTCTACGCTTTTAAAATTATCGAAAATATCCATAAAAGAATACCTTCAAACACCACGAATCACTTATCTTACGAAGAAAAAGTGGCAATATTGCCAAAAAATCTTCGCAGAATTCTTATATTTAAGAAAAAAAGCGTATCTTTGCGAAGAAAAAGTGGCAACATTGCCAAAAAATCTTCGTAAAGAGAAATAATATGCAAATAAAAAGAAACTTCTATTTACAGCAACTCATAGATGGAAAACAGAATGGGTTGATAAAGATTATCACAGGAATTAGACGATGTGGAAAGTCATACTTACTCTTCACACTCTTTCGGCAGCACTTGATAGCGACAGGTGTAGCCGACGATCATATTATCCGAATTGCATTAGATGATATTGAGAATACCGAATTACGTGACCCTCTTCGCCTCTACAGAAACATCAAGGCAAGTATGATAGATAGCGATTTATATTACATCCTTTTGGATGAAGTGCAGCTAGTACCTCGTTTTGAAGAAGTCTTGAATAGTCTTCTGAGAATAGACAATGCCGATGTGTATGTGACCGGAAGTAATTCTAAATTCTTATCCAGCGACATCATCACAGAATTCAGAGGACGCGGCGATGAAATTCATCTCTATCCCTTATCACTGTCAGAGTATTGCGAAGGAACCGGTCAGACACCTAGGGATGCTTGGAAAGATTATTATACCTATGGTGGGCTTCCTCAAGTATTATCATTAGAAACAGAGAAGAAGAAACTCGATTATCTGACCAATTTGTTTGAAAGTGTTTACTTAATCGATGTTATAGAACGAAACAAGATTAAGAACAGAGCTGAATTTGAGGAACTAGTACGCATTATTGCCTCAGGGATTGGTGCGCCTACGAATCCATCAAAATTGTCCAACACCTTTAAAAGCGTAAAGAAGGTAAACATCACTTCTGTAACGATAGATCGCTATTTGGGCTATATGCAAGATGCTTTTATCATAGAAAAGGCTATTCGTTATGACATAAAGGGGAAAAAATACATTGGCAGTTTAGCTAAGTACTATTTTTCTGATCTGGGGATAAGAAATGCGCTACTCGGATTGCGCCAACAGGAGGAAACTCACATCATGGAGAATATTCTGTATAATGAGTTGCGACGTCGTGGCTGCAAAGTTGATGTGGGTATGATAGAACAACGCTTTATTGACAAAGATGGTAAATGGCAACGCAAACAGTTAGAGGTTGACTTTGTGGTAAATGAAGGCAGCTTACGATACTATATACAGTCAGCACTAGCTTTACCTGATGAAGAGAAAAGAAAACAGGAAACAGCTTCTCTCCTTAAAATCAATGATACTTTTAAGAAAGTCATAGTTGTGAAGGATGACATTAAACCATGGAGAGACGAAAATGGCATTCTTACCATTGGTTTACTTGATTTTCTGATGGACGAAAATTGCTTAAACCATCTATAGGGAATAAAGCTATAGATAAACACCTGACTACTGATACACCTGTAGCAACAGAAGAGAACACCCAGACTGAGCAGCCAGCTACTGTTCAGGAAACTCCACAGGAGAATACTCAGAAGGAAGCAACTCAGCAGCAGGAGGCTACAGAGACAGAGCAGCAGATAAATGCTGAATAAAAAATTACTAGAGTTCTGTAGAGTTCAATAGAGTTCTATTTGCAGACGAAATATTTAAGAAATTAATAGGGAAAGCATAGAATCCTGCTGGCATCACTGTCAGCAGGATTCTGCGTTTTTTGATACAGAAGCATACACATGGATTTCTATAGAGCAAGCCAAAAGTTTAAATCTATTAAACATTCCCGTTTTTTGTCATTAATGACACTTTTCGGGAATGACTATGATTATAAAAAGAGATTATCATTAAAATCATATCATGACAACAATGACTTTTAAGATGTCAATGGTGCTGTACAGAAACCGATACAGCGCCATCTTATCAGACCATTGAGTAGAGATTCTGCACCTTATCATGGAGCATAGAAGCATAGAGAAGACCATTCCTCCATTCGTCAGGAATATGGCATATTCAAAATTTAGCACCCAAGATAGCTCCTGCTACTGCTGCATTTGTATCCGCATCTCCTCCTGATAAAACAATCTTCAGGATACCCTCTTTGTACGAGGTTGCATGCCAATAAGCCCATAGGGCTGCCCCTAAAGTTCTTAGCGTATATCCCATACTCTTTTCATCATCCAGACACAAAGAATCCAGACCTTCATGATATGCCAAGTCAACAAATGGAACGATTCGTTCATCATATTGTTTGGCAATGCCAATCACCTCTTCATAATCCAATATCCTGTCTTCAAAGACAAGAGCATGTATGATAGAAGAAACGATAACGCAAGAGCCCACACAGCGTGGATCAAAATGAGTTAACTTACAGATATTCTCAGCATTACTAGTCACATTTTCCTTCAGAAGTCCTACCACCGAAGTTCTCATGACGGCTCCATTAGCTGCAGCTTTTTTCTTTCCCATCTTCCAGATAATCTCTGCAGCCTTCTGTGGATTCGAAGTATAGTCGCCAAGAGCCATTACATTATAAGTATGCCGGCCAATTCCCATGCCTCCGTTCATCATCCATTCCTTAAACCTTCTGGCAATATCAAGAATATCAACCTTTTGACAAGCCACAAAGGAATCTAAGATGCATAGCATCATGTCGGTATCATCAGTCCAATCGCCTCTTTGCCAACGACGACGATGATCATCCTGCACGATTTGTGAATAGTCCTCTATCCCATTAGGATAAAGACGATCTACCTCTTGTTTGGACATAAACTCCGTGCTCAGACCCAAGGCATCTCCTACAGCTTGCCCGAAGATGGTACCGAGGAATCTTTCTTTTATAGTTTCATTTTCCATATTTTTTCTATTCATACAACCAACAAATCGTAAAGTCATCCATATCTGGCAATAGTGCTGTACCGATTACACAGCTCCACTTTTTAAACGACAACACTTATTCCCTTTCATGCTCCTTCAGATACAAATTAAACTCATTAAGAATCTGACGAAGATTATCATCAAGCACATTATTATATACACAATAAGCCAGTTCTTTTGGCATTTCCATCCCTCTTGTAGCAACAGCTATTCCTCCAGCCATACACGCCATAGTATCTGCATCACCGCCAAGAGAGATGGCATTACGGATAGTAGAAGTATAACTATCTGCTTCGAGATATGAGATGATAGATTCAGGAACACTCGACTGACAACTAACCCTAAATCCATAATCGGGACGTATTTCTGCAAGAGTACGGTGAAGATTGTACCCTTCAAAATGAGCCTCAACGTAATCGCATATTTGCTTCTTGTCTTTTCCTTGACGAGCCAGGAAGATACAAGCAGCTATAGCCTGCGCCCCCTTTATCCCTTCAGGATGGTTATGAGTCACCTCTGCAGAAATCTTAGCAAGCTGTAAAGCCTCATCCAATGTCTTGGCATAAAAGCCACATGGACTTACTCGCATGGCAGAACCATTGCCATAGCTGTTATACGGTTCCGTTTTCCTACTAATAATCCACCGCAAGAACTTCTTCCCATAGCCAACAAACATATACTTCCGTCCCAATTCTTTCATACACTCCACGAGCTTCTCATGAGTATGTTCAGGATCTATCGTCAGCCATTTTGCAACAGCCAAGGTCATAACCGTATCATCCGTAAAACGAGGATCTTTGTATATATCGAAGTCCCCATGCTTTACCGGATGAAATTCATACGCAGCCCCGAAGCAATCGCCAGCGATAGCTCCAATGATACCAGTTGTAGGAAAGGGCAACTCTGCCCTTTTAGTCTTGTACTTTCCCATTTTACGTAAAAGCGCACTGCATGAATCCGATAATATTCCTAGTAATACCATATTTGTAATTTCTTATCTATAAAGTCGTTTATAAGGAGTTGTTTGTAAGCCATCGGCTACCCCATCTTGTATATTCTCAGAAATTATGGTTCAGGAGAGGTTGTGTATCCATGGACTATCTCTCCTGCCCCCAAAAATGTCTATCATTTTAAGAACTCTTTCAGCGTAATAGTTGTTATGCCTAATCCCTTTGCTCTTGCAGCTAACATATTGTCAGATGTTAGGAGTATAGGGTTCTCCTCAGAATGTTTAAGAGCCACAGATAAAATTTTACAATCAGGGTTTCTTCGGTCAAACCCATTTGGAAGAAGGGAAATATTAGCATCTTCCATACAAGAATACTTTTGAGTAAACGCTACAGAAATGTTTTTTGCTGCTTTGCTAAGTATTGTCTTGTCAACACCTTCTTTAATTTTGAGCTTATCTAATTCTTCAAGAACTGTAGATGGTATTATTATTTTATACTTCTTACCAATCTTATTAATGATATCAGGACAATTTACAAAAACATTTGTATCTATAATGTAAATGTTTTCTTTTCCTTCAACTAACTCTGTTCTTTTTCTTTCAAATTTAGATAGGTCAATTTTATCCTTTATCGTTAAAGTAATAGAGCCAGACGAAATAGTTTTGGCCAACGACACATAAGAATCGTTAGAAGCTTTTAACAGATACTTACGTACATCTTCGTTCATATTTTCTTTTAAAAGCAATTTGTCCGCTACAATAATGGTACAATAACGAGCACGAGACGTTGCTACATTAAACAATTCACTTTGTAGGGAATATCTTGTAGATACATTTGGTATAAGAAAAAAGCAGTAATCTACAGTAAGCCCTTGCACACGATCAACAGTCTCAATCTTTATGTTATCCGGAAGATTTTTTACTGACAAACCTAACACAAACGCTTTCTGCAATGAACGAATTGAATCTTTAAATTTACACAATACAGCAATACTAGCCTTTGACGAAACCTCAAGAATACTTTTTACTTTGGAAAGTATAAAACTGATTGCTATCTCTGGAGATTTCTCGCCAAGAGGAAGTGACAGATATTCTATAACAGGACCACCATCACTTTTCAGCCAACTTATGTTCACGGGAATAGTTTGGTATTCGGACACAGAATTAAGCAAGTTATCATAAAACACGCCTGTACATTCTGCCCCTCTTTTTGTCAAACGGAATGTATCCTTCAAAAGAAACGATTTATAATCAGTGCTGTTACAAAGTGTATTGAAACCATTGACAATGTCATTCCAATTATTCCCATTAATTATATCTTCATTCGTTAGTACAATAGGTGAAAGTTGCTTTTGATCACCAACCCATATCACCTTTTTACCCAGTTTAAATGAAACAGCAATCATTGGGTATAAAGCCTGGCTTGCTTCATCCATTATTACATAGTCAAAAACCGATTCTTCAGATGTCCAACCGCTCGACACATAAAAAGATGCAAGAGTCAATTCTCCTTTTATGGGGTTACACTTGTTCTCTTTGACTTTTTTTAGATTAAGTTGTCGAGTCTCATCAATAGTTAAACTCGTTTTAGAAACACATCCTCTTTTTATATAATCATCAAGAGTTTCCTTTGCTGCAAGTTCCATCAATGCTTGATTAGTCAGAGCGGTCACAAGCACACTTTTGTTCTTATCTAAAAGATGTCTGGCAAGATTAGCCATACGATATGTCTTGCCAGTTCCTGGAGGTCCTTGTACTATGAGATGACAAGAATTGTCCAAATTCTCTAATAGAAAATTGTTAGAATCCTCGTTGGCCTCAATAGGAGTTGGAGTCCACATATGGGTACCCAACTCTGCATCCAAAATAGGGTCTGTAGATACAGATTCTGTGTATGTTAGCAAATTTTGCAGATATTGAAGAGGAGGATCATTTGGACCAAAAGCAACGATGACATTTGGGGTTAATAATTCGGCAAATTCGATGGCAATATTTTTAAAACCTACTAAACAAAAGTCATCGTCGTCGGATTTTGAAAGCCAGCAACAATAAGCATCAGAAAAATCTTTCTGATATTTCTCTCGAAGTTCCAACCATGAAAAATCTCCCCAATGCCTAAACTTAGACATAGGGTCAATGTAATAAACTGCCGTCCAAAAAGAATTCTTACGAGGCATCTTATCAGACTGGCGGACTTTAAATATCGCAATTCCTTGATCGTTAATCTTTATGAACATTCCCACAAGAACATCCCCACGGTTCTTTAAAACCAAAGCTTTAGTGTTAACGATTTGCTCGTAACCTCTAACTTGGGTTTCTATTTCTGTAGAGAGAAAGTCTTGATATTGTTTTCTATTATATCTCATATCCTTATTTAAATGTCTATCTCACTGCCACCAGGCTGTGTTCCTTGGTTTTTATTATAAATTCCAGAAATCGACTTTGCACGTTCTGAAACATTGAAACTTTCAAAATCAAAATGAATCTGTTTGAAGTAATGAAGAATGTCTGAGAATTGGGATATTCTGTCTTCAACATCCAAGTTCTCGGTGCTAAATCTAAGAACGATACAACTCTGATTTTTTATTAAATTTTCCATTTTTTCTTCTTTTATGTCATTTCCTATGTAAATAAGTAATTTCCCTTTAGGATTTATGATATAATCCCACTCTTCTGGATTTATTGAAAAAGGAGCGTTGCTATATTTATGACTCTTCAATACAACAGCCTGTTTTTTCCCTTCTTCATCTATAATGTCAAAGGTTGAGAAACAATAAGGTTTTCCTTCTTCATCTACTTCCGCGAAATTATCAGGGAATTTCCACATAGGTTTAATAGAGAGAAGATATTTTTGTGCCTCAAGTTGGGCTTCTATTTGTTCTTGTTGTGATAAGATGTTAGTATCTGCTTTACCTATTTGGACAATATTTTCAGAATCTGTTTTGTTAGTTTCTTGCTCTTTCGGTTTTTCTACTACTTTGAGCGGATTCACGAGTTCTGTTCTTGTTGGATTTACAGACTCTGTTATAGGCTTAGGCATAGTTGGGTTTGTTGTATGCTCTACTACATCTTTACGATTAAACTTAGGAAAGGTCTTCCTTACTTCTTCAACGAACTCTTCGTCAGAAAGTAATCGCCCATACTCAGCCATGATTAGGTCACAAGCAGTTTGCTTTCTGTCCATTACTTTCTTTACGATTTCTATGTCAGCCTTAATTCCAAGATATTTTTTTACTCCATTAACATAATCAAGGAAAACAAGTTTACTATCAAGATCGTCCTTGTAATAGAAATCGTCTTTTCCATCTTCGTGATAAAAGCCACTTAAATTTTTTACAACACCCTCGTCGCTTTTGTACTTTTTTTCAATGGCAGAGCATGTCCAAAATGACATTTTGTCTACTTTGCCACAATACTCTTCATAACTGTTCTTCCATGAATCTGGATTCTCAATGCCAGAGATAATAAGAGTATAAAATTTAAGATCTTTCTTGATACTATTGCTATTATAAGCAGGCTTCTTATCTGCAGAAGGTACTGTGTCTACATCTGTTTGTGATATAACTTTAATGCCAAGAGCAGCAAAAGCATCCAACTGCTTATCTTTATTAGCAACATAACTGGCATCAATGATTTTTGCATTATTGCCAAAGTATTGGTCCAAGTTATCTTTTGGATCAAGTGCATATAGTTTTGCTATCTGTTGTTTTTGTGATAATCCATTATACCAAAGAGAATTCTCGTTTGCACGATATTCTGCCAAATTTGTACCAATATCATCTTTTTGGCAAATAATCCACTTAACGAGTTCTTTGCGTAATTCTTTTTCTTTGGTAGTCTGAATGTCTGTAGGTATGTTGCAAAGAGCATTGAAACAATGTCGTACACTCAACATGTTTTTGAATGGCAACTTGTCCATAAAGTATATGCCTTCTTTACTTGCTGAATTTTCATCAACAAGTACACCTTCAGCAACATTATCCAAAGGCAATAGTTTATCACCATCTGTTAATAATGCAACTTTATCTCTGATATGTAGACTATAAAGACTTTCGGCCTTTACAACATTACCATCTAATGTTGGCACACATGCAAGTCCATTAAATAGATTTTTTGAGGGTGTTATAAAGTTCATAGCATGCTTTATGTTTTTGTCTCTAATTCTTGCGTCATTTGCCCCAAGATAGTTCTTCCAAAAATAACAAGCTGTTGTATAGTTACTTAAATAAGAGAGATCACTTTCTTCTAAGTTGTGATGAACTTTTAAGTAGTTGAATAATTTAATAACAGATTCGCCACAAGAAAGATAGCTATCACTTATGTAATCCAATGTTATGCCACATGCTTCAAAGTCGAAGAATGGGTGGTATTTAGAGCCTTCGGTCAAAACCTTACATGGCTTATAAGTATTGTCTCTATCCAACAAATGGATTTTGCTTATCTTGGACAACGTAGATAAGTTGTCTTTGTTAGCATTTATCAAAATTGCAAGGTCTTTTATTAAGGCCATGTGAACTTTACCTTGTTTATTCTCATTTTGAAGTGCAAGATAAGCCTCAATTTTCTCTTGACGCCATTTTGTCAAATCTGTAATATAGTGTATTTCATTATGCTTTTGAATAATTTCACCAATAAAGCTATTTACACCAGCTTGCGATGAACCTACACGATTAGGTATACTTATGTATGCAAATGGTTCTTCATTTATATACAATACGAAAGTACAGTCCTTTGCAGCACGATATTGGCAATCAGTCCCGACTAACTGAATATCAGCAAGGTTCCCTATTAAATTGTTATTGAATCTGGGTTCCAAAAGTGTACGGTTCTTATATATAAGGTCTACTAAGCTTGCGACTTTTGTAGTAGACAAACGAGTTCTGATAACATTCTCAAGAACTTCCACCTCATTTTCCTGTACGCCCAATTGTGTCCAAAAATCAACCCAATCTTTCTTTTTTTCATCCAAACTAATATAGTCAGAGGTGAGGATTGGTGCATTTGGAGCCACTGCTGTTATAAGACTTTCTATGGAAGTATCCAGATATTCATCGGAAAAATATATTTCTCCAGAAAGTACACGTGGAGCATTTTCCCCTTTTACCAAAATTGGAAGTCCAGATAAACAAGAAACATTCTCCTTGAGATTCTTTTTAGCCCATCTCCAAAACTTAATATTTAAAGTCTTATCTTGAAGTTTTGTTGCGATAGCCTCTTTGTTGTTAATCAACCAATTCTGGAAATTCTTAATAGAGAAGGATTCATTACAAAGTGCTTCATGCCAATAATCAATATGCTCATTTGCATGATAATCTTGGTCAAGCAAATCAAGTTCGCCATAATCTACCAAGGATAATTCTACAAGTTCTTCTACGGTCTTTGATACAATCTTATGCCCCGAAGCAGGCTCTACTGGTTTCACTTTACCACGAATAAATACTTTGGCCTTAGAAAGTTTATTCCTGTCATCGGGTTTAATAGCCCCGATATTCGCTATAATAGAATTATGAAAATCTAAATTCACAATCTTGTCATCAAGATACTTATTTATAGCTGCTAAATTTGGTACAATAACAAGATTGTATAGTGCCGCAAAATCATAGTTTTTTATACGAGGTTTTTGGTCTACTTGCATTTTCTCAAGAGCTATTGAATGACCATAGTTCTTGCTGCACATGTTCACGATATTAGAAGGCAACCATTCTTTTGACATAAAGTAGAGCAAAACCTCATTGCAAAAGAATATTACGGAGTTGTTTGTGATAAATTCTCCGTTATAATCAATCAATGCTAATTTGTTGAATTTCGTAAAGTCATTGTCTTTGAAAACGATGTCTATATTATCATTGAGATAATCAACAAAATCAAAATTGCATTTTTTTGCTTTTGTTATTGTGCATATGGCTGTTTCTGAAAGGTTCTCATTGCCTATGCTTTCTGTTGTTGGCATTGAAGTTGATTTTAATATAGCATCTATATTCTTGGATACGATTTCATCGTAGAAGAGCTGGTCAGTAAGCTCTTTTACTCCGAATTTGTCTTCATAGAACTTTTTAAGTTGTTCTATATCAGTTGATATTTCTGCGGATAATAAGTCATTACTAAGACTGAACATCCAATCTGCACCTATCCAAGGATGCGCAAACGCCACATCGTATGATGGAGTTCCGAAGAATATGTTGGTCTCAGTTAGTTCATAGCGAGTTTGTCCATCTTCATTCTTTTCATTTACTTTTATAGCATATTGTTTAAGACTGCCAGTATTTAAAGTGCCTCTATTAGCATAACAGAATGAAATAAAACTCTTGTGAGCATCATCATTTTTTTGCTGGTTTGTATTAACTTTCTCAGCATACCTTTCATTGAGTATGACATTTTCAATAATGATGGATTTGTCATAGTCTAGTACACCAAAAGTAGGAGTAGAAACATCGCTTCCTTCTATAGATGCATTTTTGAAGTAATTGAGTACATCTTCTCCATAGTCAGCAGAAATAAAGGAGAATGGTATGCCTTCTAACCATTTAGCATTGGTTTGCGACTTACCTTCTTCATTATCCACAAAGATAAAGTCAGTGTCAAATGATAAGACAACTTTATCCTTGTCATTGATATATGGTAGTTTTTTGTAAGCTTGAGAGAACTTTACATTTGTTGCCAAAAAGTGGTAGAAATGTAGCGAAGTGGTTTTGCAATTCAATCTCGCTTTAGTCTGCTCAATGTTTTCATCAGCCAAAAGTACTTCATCGACAAAAGTTTTCGGGTCAAATACCTTTAAAGTAGATTCAATCTCTTTTAAACTTTTTTCTTTATCGTTAAAATAGCTACGTGTAGCAAGTGACAAATACGGGACATGATGTATGAATGCTGCAATATCATCTTTATATTGATCTATATTAAAGAATATTTGATCTGCAGTATACAAACTTTTATTCTCGCCCAAAAATATTGCTTTTTTGTTGAAATCAGAAAGCCATTCTTTATTTATTAAAAATGATAAGAAAGCATTATTATGCTCTGTTTTCTGAAGCCATTTCTGAAAATTTGAATTGTCACAAAGAGATAGCAGATTCTCCTTTGTGAATATCTGTTCTTGCTTTTGGAATTGCTCCAAGTATCTTTTTTGTACATTTTCAAAGTCGACATTGCCACGTAATTCATTTGCAGGGAGACTAATGACATAACCTGTTACTTTATAAAAGTCTTCATCAGTAATAATTTCTGATGATGTAAAGCCTGTTGTATCAAGTATTGTATCCGATAGAATATTTTTCTTTTCTCCTTCTACAGGTATAAGTACTTTCTCTTTTAGTTCATTTTCAAATCCATTTTGGAAATTGTCAATGAACTTTGTATATGAAACATGTTGTTCCTTACATAATTCAAAATTCGGTACAAGTCTGAAGATTGATGAAAGGTTATATTCCTCATCATCAATTAAATCATTCAGCCATTCAAAGAACAGAGCACCTGCTATATTAGCCCATTCTTTATTCCAAAATTCACCACTTTCTATGTCGTCTCTTGAACCGGTAGGAACCATATCAGTGTTCATCTCAAATGGAAATCCCCATTTGGTTTTTTCAGCCTTAAGACCACAATAGATATGAGTTTCTTTTTCATTAACGACTATAGAGTTATCCTTCGTCTGACAAGCGAAAGAAGCAAAAGTTTCTTGCTTGTTTTTCATTTTTGGAGGCAAGCGATTTGTATCCTCTTTCAATCTCTCGTTGATGCGATTCCTTAGATTGGGTAAGATAAAAGCTGGGTATTTTTTTGAAAACACCCAACTTGCTCCGTTAGTATCACGGCTACAAACGAACGTGCCTTCACCTTCAATCATTACAGATACTTTATTTATATGAGAAATGAAAAGTATCTGTTTAATATCATCAAAAGCTTTATGAAGAAGTGATTGATAGTTATGTTCTTCTTCAAATAAAGCTTTCTTGGTTCGTGGCTTCATAAATATATTGACATGGAATTTGTCCTTATCTTGAGCCAATATATTCTTAATCTCGCTATCTAACAGGTCGCTTTCTTCCCATTTTGGCGTTGTCATAAAGCTGTCGCCAATATTTTTTTCATCAAACGAGAAAGAATAATCGCCAGTTTTGATATATACATAGCTATTGCGTATGAAGACATTTTTAAAGCCTATTCCCTTATATCCAATAGCCTCTTTATTATCTGCTTTGCTGCCATCACCAACTCCACAAATACCCAAAACATCAATGGCTGTAAATTGCTTTCCAGTATGACGGAATACGAGCATGTTATTAGTTAAACGGATTTCAACTTCGACAAAATCTCCGTCAGGTTCGTCATTCGCATTTTGTAGTAATTCATAAAGGAATGTGCAAGGGTCTTGACCTGACACCTGTTTTTTTATGGTCTCTACAGCTGATACAGATATGTCCTTCTCTCTAGACTCGTTATCTATTGAATCTTTATAAAGAGTTTCTATCAATTGTCTTGCATCGATATGTCTGAACTGCGAATTCTTTGCAACAATAATATCGTAAATATTGGCAGAAGAATTACTAAAATCCCAATTAAAAGTATATACTTGATTATGAATTAACCCATTAAACGAGACTGGTAAAGGGCATACAGGAAGATCACTATTAGGATAATTATCAATTTTTCTAAAATTTCGAGTCCATATTTTTGAAAATGATTTATTTTCACCATCATAAAGCCCAACTAAATAAGAGAGTTGTTTTGTCCCCCAGCCCATTGGCTTTGGCCTATATAAGTTGTTACATCGAGGATCTTTTAGTATTTGTGAATTATATCCAAACTTCCTGCAGGTTGTCGTAGTTGCCTGTTTTTTATTGGCAATCTCTATCTTTTGTATGGAATTTAATTTTATTTGAAGACAGAAAGGGTAATTAGAAAAAGGAGTCTTTAATACTTGACAAGGTACTAAATAGTCTCCCTTTTCTAATGGCTTGTTCGCAGGGACTGTTGAACTTACAAAAAAGGTTGACAGAGGATACTTTAAACGAATTTTATCATCTTTCTTTCTAAAGTTTACAAAACGTCCGGATTTTTTATTCTGTTCATTTTCTTCAGATATAAAAGTAGCAACAAATGTAAACTCTTCCGTTTTCCAATAAGCCTTTAAGAAATCTTCAAAATCGTGGACTGATAACCTCTTAAGCTCTTCTATTGTTGTATATTTTGCCATATAACATTTTTTAAGTGTTCCTTTTTACAGGTCGTTGTCTAAACTAAAGTGAATTGTAAGATTACAGTTTGTAGCATGCTGTCATCTCACACTCTGTATCTTTGAATAAGAATGCCCAATCAAATGCTTGCGGATTTACCGAGCCGTAGCAGTTTGTTATGTCTGTAACAAACATATAACGGTAGGAGGGATAACTCAAGACTCCGTTGTTCCATAGAACTCCACCAATTAAGAATGGTGGTAGATTTATGAGATAATTCCTTATCCTTTGGAATAACAGGTAAAGCACATGATGTGATATGTGGAACCTGAAATCTCTCAAAAAGTTTCTTTATCAATGTCCAAGACTTCTCATTACATATTTCTCTCACAAGGAAATAGTATAAGAATGGATTCGCCAGAATAATAGATCGAACTGCATATCGCCCGTCCTTATTGAGTAAAATTTTCAAATTTACATCAGAAAGATTCTCTGGTGACAATCTCTCCTGTAAGCATTCATCGTATAGAGTATCTCCAACCATTTCTTTTAGATTCTGAAGAAATTCATCAAATACAAAATACTCTGGAAGTTCAAATCCATGATATTGTTCTGATTTCAAAAAGAAATCCATTGCCTCCTTATGATTAAGGCTAAGTATATTTTTCGTTTTTTCATCCATTGATATTGTAATGATTTAATGTTCAACATACATTTTTATGGCATTCTTTGGTATGTAAGCTGTTGCCACAAAGCATTCTTCAAATATTTCTACAACCACCCTCTGTTGTCCAGCAATCCTAGCCACTCTGCCATGAATGTCTTTAAATTCCCCCTCTGTCACAACGACCTCATCACCCATTTTAAACTTGATAATGTCAGTTGTTACAGGAATTATATGCGGATTCTTAATGGATGTGAGTTTGATGAAGTTATTCATCGCTTTTTCTCGGATGGTGAGTGGAGGATTGTAATCTGGATTGTCTTGACGATGAATTGTGTGATCAAAGTAATAGCTGAGCAAGGCTCTGCTTTCATTTGCCACAACATTGTTGTCATGAAGCAAGGTTTCTACTTGTTCTGCTGTAGCATAAACAAAGAGAAATGAGGAGAGTAGAGGTTCTGTAATGATTTGCTTCTTCCCCTGCTTCCTTACCTCTTTATATCGCATAGGAACATAACACACCAATCCTTTAGCTTCAATAAATGCTTTTGCCTTAATGATTCGCCCATACGAAACTCGTAGCACGAACCATTGCTTGTTTGCATCAAGCACGTTCTCTACCGACACCCCATCCTTGTCCTTTTGGATGGAGGGCGTACAAGAGGTAAGTCTTGCACTTGGACACGATGAACCTGTGTCAGTAGGTTGCCCATTATACAATGAAGCATCAGCCATAACAGGCTGATTGGCAGAATCTTCCATTTTCGTTAAAGAATTAGATAAAACCAGTTGGTCTTTACTTTATAGAATTGCCGTTATTTAACTACAAAAATAATAAAATTAAATTAGACCAAAGAAGAAAATAAGGAGAAAAGTAGAGATAACTAAATATTTTAACGTTTGTTTATGGTTCAAATAATAATACCGAATAAAATCTGCTGGGGCAATGCTGAAACAGATACAGCAATTGCCCCAGTCGTTGTTGTTTCGATTTTTACCGACTTGTTATTGGGAACACAACTTGTAAAACAACGAAACTGGTTCATTTCATTTTACAAGATAACACCAGCTACAACGGCATTTATATCTGTGCCCCCTCTTTGCCTATGTCATCAAGAACCTGGGAGTAACATTGCTTGGTTCTGAAAAAGTCATTAAGAATCGCAGCAAGATAGGCTTTTGTATTTGGAATGTTGTGCATTAGCAAACATTGCGTTGTGCATTAGCAAACATTGCAACTTAGACAGAATATAATAAGACTTTTCTTCCTCATACGACATATACAAGACCGTATTATGCACTAATTGATTAGTACGATTAACAGTCTTTTTCATATTCTCTACATTCTGGATATTCGCCTCAAGCTTATACTCTATCATAAATATACTATACAAGGATCATTAGGATTGTTTTCCTTATATTCCTTTATCTTTTGTTCAAAAACATGTTCACCTTGGTTAGAATAATATATGCAAAAACAAGTAGATGTAATAGCAAATATTAAAGAGAGTACGCATACAAGCCAATCTCTTAATTCTGAACAAACAGCAGCTGCTGCTAAAACATAAAGAAGAACGCCTAAAACACCAAAGAATATAGCCTTTGTCATTTTGGAATCTTGGTATTTTATTTGTATCTCGGCCTTTATTTTCTCTGCCCTTTCGCGATTTGCTTCTTGTTTAGCTTTTTCTGCAAGTTCATTGTCTTTATTCTGTTGTTCAATCTGCTTCTGCTTTTCTTTATCTAGTTTGTCCACTAAATATACATTTAACTCTTCCAATGTTTTTGGAGCAAACAACGCTTTGTTGTTTTCATCTATCATAAAAGCGTATCTATCTGTACCATCCAACTGAAAGGCTAGGATGTTTTCGTCAACAAATGCAGTACGAAGCATCACAAAGCTATTATCTTCACCATTGATAAGAATTGATTTGTTTGCAGGTATATATTTCCAAGTCTTTACAGAACCAATTCCGTTCGTTGTTATCAATACAGTTCCATCCTCTTGAAAGATATACACTTGCTTTTCGCCTTCATCATTAAAAACTATCCATGCTTTGTTGGAAAGCACAGCTTTCGCATCAAGGCTCTCCGAGAACCTTTTATAGCGATTTAATGTCTCAAAAAAATATGTCTTCATAACCATTTACCGTATTTTTTATTACAACGTTCTATTATTATATAAATGATATGCCAAAGCATTGCCAACCATCAGTGTATGATTTCTGTAATTGCCTTGTTGTGAGTCAGAAAGAAGTTGCTCTGCGTTTCTACGTTGAGTCACCCATCTTGCCAGCAAAGTCTTGGTATCAACTGCATATTTCTCCAGTTGACAATACAGTTGTTTGTATTCTAATGCACTACCATAAGACTTAATCAACTCTTTGTCCTGAGTTTCGTATTTTACAGAGGCCAGTGCCTGGTGTAACTCTTCGCTCCAAACCGAAGTATCAATAACCTTCATCTTTGCAAATGACGGCTTTTGCTTATTGGCGAACAAATCATAATCATCCTTCAGGCAAGACATCCGAATAAAGGCGATGTTCATTGGTGCATCTGCTTGACAGATAATCCTCATCGTACCACCAGTATAATAACACAATCTGAGATACATGGCATCAAACTTATTAAGCGAAGCCTGCAACTTGTTCCAGCAATCAGTCTCCTGCTTAAGGCAGTCTTTCAATGTTGGCTGCAATGGCAGACTACCCAGCTTAGCAGAATAAGCTGCTATATTGTTCTTGTATTGTTTCTCTTGTTGGGTACACCACATTGCCATCCCAGAAGTTGTCTCCTCTGGATTTTCTGATGAATCAAAATACAAGTCACCAAATTTTGCGATGATTTCCTTTTGATAATCATCTTCGTCTGATACCATTGTATTAGCTCCACTAACTTCTGCACCATACCCAACATGGCGTACTGCTATTGCATTTCCGATAAAGAAAAACAATGCTATAACTATAATTGCTTTCTTATTCATAACATCGACTTTTTCTATTCTTACCAACTTTAGACTCAGTTATTGCCAAATCTACTCCAAAGGTACGAAAAAAATCTTTTCTGTTACTTTTTCTTGTTGCCTTTTAACAAAAAATATACTATTCCTATCGGGACTAAGAGATAAAACGAACATATTGCACATATAATCATTGCCGAATTTAGCAAGCCTACAACACAACCCATACCTCCTTCTGGGGTTCCATCTTTTCCTTTAAAGCGATCTGTCAATATCCAAGACAAGCCAAGCAACACAATCGCTGCTATAGCAAAATAGAAAGAAGTTTCCCAACCCAAGAAAAGAGTTGGAGCATCATCATATCTCGTCCAGTCAACCCCTGCGTAAGCTACATTTGTCAATAGAAGCAACAGACTTGACATTGCAATTCTTACATGATGAGATATTGAAAAAAATGGTATCACCATAGTTATAACCTTTTTAAATTAATACTTTATGAGATGGCAAAGTTAGTTCTTTTCTTGAAAACAGATGTATTACCTAGAGAAAAGCACACCTCCACAAGGCTTGTGGAGCTAAAAGATTTGCTGATTATCAGATTTTACACTATCTTTGCCCCCAAAATTTTCAAACGAACTAGAGTATGGACAGATTAGTATTATTTGTAATTGCGGTTGCGATAGCATTCGGCATCGGCTGCCTCGGCAGAAAGAGAAAGATAGGATTTGGTTGGGCATTCGGCTTATCACTCATCAATGCCATTATTGGACTGATAGCAGTATTATGCTCCAAGAAATTGGACGAAACAGAGATTGAGGTCAAAAAGGAACAGAAATTATGAAAGGATTCGGCTGGTTTTGCGTCATCCTAGGCAGTGCCTCCTTTCTAGGCGCTGCCATCAATGGCAACAGTGTGTTTGGGCCAGCATTCTGGTTAGCCCTGGGCATCTATCTCGTACATCGGGCAAAAAATCGAAAAGAAAAATAAAAAATATCACAGAATATTTGGCAATTCTTGCTATTTGTCGTATATTTGCTGCGAATATATAATTCGATAAGATTATGAATGTAATAGAAATCAATTCTGAAAATTATAAGGATTACCTACATCTTGACATTATCGCCTTCTCCTTTGCAGGAGAAGGGGCGCAAGGAGAAGGGGGTGGACTTTGGATGGTGACTTCCGATGGCAAGCTATATCACACCAATTTTGCTTATACCATCAGTTGGGAACAAGCCATATTGCTTTGCCCTACCCTCCAGGCATGCGACTGCGATTTATTCCGTACCACGCCACCTGAAGGTTGGCAATCATACTATATGGGAGGCGGCAATTTCCTTATTGTTAAGGATACATATACTGAGATATTTTCTCAGTTAGACCCTTATGACCTATATGGGCAATGGAAAGATATCTTGATAGAGAAAATTAAGTAAGAAATATGGCTGGTAGAACAAGAAAAGTAAAGGCACTGAGATTCAGGAACTTCCCCACTCAGTGGCGTGGTTATGCGTTCTTCGTGGAGCAAGGATACAATGAGCAGTTGAATCTTTCCATCATCAACCATTTGGAAGAGATACGAAAGCTGCTGTGGAAGGAATCCATCAACTTCATCTATTTCCCTTATCTGATGCATGAGATAAGGGATGCTGCCGTATACAATTTTCCACAGATGACGAAGGGGGATTTCTCACAGACTGCCACCTCCGACATTCTTCTGCAACTTCTTGATGAAAAGAAAGATGCCGAGAATTTGCCTCCTTGCATCATGCAATACGAAAGAAGCGAGGATGGCATAGACTACGTAAATGCCTTTCCAATATCCATTCAGGAGGATGCCGACTTGATGCCACAGATGGAGAAGCTACTAGACAAGCAACTCTCCAGTGCCAACGTATTCTGTAGCTCTGTCCCTGAATTCACCTTAGGTGATTACAAGCCACAGCTGCCAGCAGACGAAACCTTTGATGAAGATGTAAAGAAAAAAATGCGGGAGGTATATCACCAAGTGAGAGACCTACAACTTAGGGGTGTGAGCGAATGGGTGCTCAAGCAGTATCTCTTCCCTGAGAAGCAGTTGAGCCGACTGATTATCACGGAGAAATACGACATCATCCTGCCCGATTATCATGATATGCAAATCAAGATGGAGCCATTGGTAAAAGCTGTATTCATCCTCTTCCTGCGCCATGAGGAGGGCATCGTATTCAAGAACCTTTCCGACTATCGAGAAGAGCTACACACCATCTATCTCGACATTTGCGCCAAGCAGGAAAGCCCTGTGCATCTATCTGCAGAGAAGATTCGCCAGAGCATAGATGCCTTGACCAACCCCCTCTCCAATTCCATCAATGAGAAGTGCGCCCGAGTAAGAGCCGCCTTCGTATCCCAGTTTGACGAGTCACTCGCCAAGTACTATTATATAGATGGTAAAAGAGGCGAAGCTAAGAAGATTATACTAGACAGGAAACTCTTGGAATGGAAATCTGCTGTCATAGAAGATTAAAATTGTTGTCATACGACATAAAGGGTAATGGTCGTACTGCGCCATAGACTTATGCCCCCTCTCCCGGTGCAATCCTGCAAAAACATACTTGTCTTATCTACATGCGTAACCCCCCAAAAGAGGATGAGACATATCACTTATGTCTCATCCTCTAAATATTTTTAGCGAAAAAGTTTCTAAAATTATTTGAAGCAACTATAGAGAACTATCTTACTGATGAAAGCAACGTTTTCATTCCCCAGTTTTTTGGGGAATATTTCCACATACTTTCCTCATTTTCCACACCATCTACTTTTGGTACACAAAGCATAATCACCTGACAATCAACCCATATCATTTTCATTCTTCTTTTTGGCACGCTGATTGTGACTATGAATAGCGGGTTCGACAATGAATCCACAAAGAAAGTAAGTAACATTAATATAGTAACAATTAAAAAAAGATAAGATTATGAAGAAGTTTATGTTTGCTGCTATCGCAGCTATGGTAATGGTTTCAGTAAGCAACGTTTTTGCATCAAACAGAATGGTAAGTAACGCAGAGGTAGCACCAGTTGATACCGTGGCTCCAGATGCTCCTTCAGATACAACAGAAGTTGGCACTCCTATCCAGCCACAGGCTACCACTGAGGATTCTATCCAGCAGGAGAATACTCAGGAGGAGACAACTCAGCAGCAGGAGACTACAGAGACAGAGCAGCAGACAAATGCAGAGTAAGAATTCAATAGAGCTTTGTAGAGTTCAATAGAGTTCATTTTGCAGACGACATATTTAAGAGAATTAATAGGGAAAGCGTAGAGTCCTGCTGGCTGTAATGCCAGCAGGACTCTACGCTTTAAAATTATCGAAAATATCCATAAAAGAATGCTACAATCAACACACCACTTCCTCCATTCTCACCAACTTGCCAGCAACAAACTGCATGATGATTTTATGGAGCGTTGTACCTTGGCGCAGAGCCTCAACCCTTGGAGCCATGGCATATCGCTTGATCTGTTCCTCTGCCTCTTGCCATTGTACTTCTGCCTTGGAAAGTTTGCCATTCTCAGGCTTTGCCTCATAATCTTTCTTCGGCAACACCTTCAGTTCCAATATATAACTATGTTTGGTTGAATAATGGGTAAGGTTTGGCAAAAGAAAAAAGTCACAATAACCATGATTCAATTCCAGCTCAGGAGCGGTATAATAGTAATTGTTCAAATTCAGATATGCCATGAAGAAACCTTGAAGATTGCGCTCCGACTCGATACCGTCACGAACAGATGAGACATCCTCATACGCCTTTGCCATTGCCTCCAAAGCATCACGCCACTTCCCCTCAAGAGCCATGTAAGTAAACAGTATCTTCATCTGAGTTAAGTCCACAAACTTTTCCTCCTGGTATTGCTCCAACAAATAGCCATAATACTGCTTACGAACATTATTGTTTGGAATACCCAATATCAGCATATCACCGAAAGTATCCTTTATAGTAAGCATGCCATAATAGAACAGCAGACTGGTGAATGTTTGAGGATTAGTCAACCTACTGGCAGGGAATGTATTTTCCAAGCTTGTCACTATCTGCCCCGTCTCGGCTATCGTGCGAATAATGCCTTTGCGATCGCCATCCAACTTATCCAACTGAAGAAGTTTCTTCATTTTGTTATAGTCAGTCATCGTGTTTGGATCTATCATCTGCTTTGGAGCCTCGCCTCTATCCATGTAGTTTCGGAGATAGTAGATTACCATATCACAATTGAACACTTTACTCTGATTTTTCAAGGCATCCTCAGAAAAACAATAATTGTCGTACCAAGGTTTCATCTCGTCTATCATCACCTCGATATCACTTGTTGCAGGAATTCCCCCCACCTCTTTATAATAAGCAAACATCTTGCGTACTTCTTCCAAAGAAAAGCCTAACATCTGATTGAACTCCGGTTTGGTGGAGATATGCCAGCCAATATTGAATCCACTTGTCACATCGTCCAAGGTAACAGGACTGACACCAGTGATGAAAATACGCTCAAACATACCCTTGAACTTCTTGAAGACATCACGATAGAAGCCATCGGCATGGGTGATTGCCCAATATACATTCTCACCTTGTTCGTTGAGCACGGTATTGGTGAAATTGTCATATTCATCGATTATCAGATAGAGAGGAATGCCCTTGGTCGCAGTCTCATCTTGAAGCAAAGCCAGTTTCTCCGTAGCTGAATCCGTTTTAAAGAACTTCTCCTTAAAATCTGTCAGATAAAACTCTTGGTAAATTCGCATGAAGCCATCCAATTTGACACGCAAATACATATCGAAGTTTTCCTCCAACTTGTCAATACTACCACCTACATACGAGAAATCAAGGTGAAGAACCTGATACCTTCCCTGTAAGGGAGTAGGATGCTTACCTACCCATAAATCACCAAAAAGAGTTTGGAATTTCTTTTTTTTGCTACAGTCATAGTAAGCATGGAGCATACTCAGGAATATGCTTTTACCGAACCGACGTGGACGAATGAAGATGATGTTGCTAGGCTGGTTTTCCAACAAAGGCAAATACATCGTCTTATCCACATAATATTGATTTTGTTCAATAACAGCCTCAAAGTCATTGATACCGTAAGGCAAACGTTTCACATTCTGCTTCATAATTGCTCCTTTTCTAGTTGAGTAAGTGGTTACGACAGAAATCTATCAGATATAGCCAATATCATGCTTCATTCAGTCTCAGGCACACTATTTTGTGCAAAGATAGACAAAAAGTACGAACCTCGCAAGAGATTTCGTACTTTTTATATGTTTTTGGGTGCCATTTATGAGTAAGCTACGTTTTTGCATCAAGCAGAATGGTAGGTAACGCAAAGGATTCATCACGCGCATACGTATAGATATTTTTCTCGTAAAAAGTATCAAAGTCTCATTATTTATATAAAACCTAATGTTATATATCTAACATTCAGATGGTTTTACAGAATGAGACTTCTCTGAAAATGGCGAAAGAAGTATCATAGAAGTATCATCAATTCTTGGAAATGCATCATAAAAACACTAATAAGAAGCAGAAAAAATGCTATTAAGAAACAGGAAAATGCACTAATAAGCTACTAAAACAGATAAAAAATCCTTGTTTTCAGGCAATAAATATCCTCTTTTCTCGTTATGATAGAAATGTTTCATTAAAAACATAACCTATATGGATGAAAAGGAACTTTTGAAAAAGGCTTTCGAATACGGAAACGTTCCTAGCCTCATCACCTATTGCTTCACCGAACCATGTCCGATGAAAGACAAGTGTATCCACTATCTATCCGGCCTCTACAAAAACGAGAAGACTGATAGAGGAGATGCCATTTTCCCAAATGCCCTGAAAAACGGGAAATGCAAATACTTCGCTCCGCTGCGTGTCGTGAAAATGGCATGGGGATTCGACAAACTATTTGCCGAAATGAAAGTGAAAGACGCACCTGCATTGCGCGCCGAAATGAGAGACTACCTCGGTAGCAAAGGACAATACTACCGATACAAACTGGGACAACTGAAACTCCTCCCGGAACAGCAGAAATATATCAAACAGCTCTTCGCCAGATACGGATATAAAGACGTTGAGTTCGAACACTTCTCTGAAGAGATTGACTTCACAAACATCTAATCTTTCCAAGAATTTATTGTTCTACTTTTTCCGTTTGACTTATACTGATATAGATAGACACATTTATGGTTAATTAATAAAATGTGTTTA
>ERZ1023877.30-NODE-30-length-41962-cov-76.347579_pt1 | contig 41962 bp, 45 predicted proteins | sample MGYA00380392_ERZ1023877 | MGnify/ENA primary metagenome ERZ1023877 (study PRJEB33179, sample SAMN07449003) | human gut metagenome | biome: Human-gut; feature: Human associated habitat; material: Faeces | host: Homo sapiens | place: India: Bhopal | collected...
AAAGGCAAATATCTCGTCTTTTGTTCTTAGAGGAGGGAGCGAGGTTATGTTTTGGAAACCCCAAAACTCCTCGCTCCACCATGAGGGCGGAGAAATTTTGCTCCCGATGGTCGCAGAAAGTGAGTGTACCAACTGTAAGCAGTATATCGAATGGCAAACATACAGAAACAAGACTATTCTTTGCGGAAATGCTACATTAAGACAAAGAATGCTTCCTTTTTATTTTCATCAATATCTGCCTTTTTGCGGAAGCTAATCCTGGGGATAGGGTCTCTTGTTCCAACATGTCCAATGCCATCTTTAACTCGCTGAGAAGTTCGGGATAATACTTCATTTGCCCATAAGCAAGCTTCATGCAATAGGCTCGTATAGCATAGGGTTGAGCGCAAGCGGTAATCTTGCTTACACAGAAGTCTATGAAATCCGAGCGGAGGAATTCTTCTTCAAACGGTTGGCGTAAGAGAAGATTGAGCATTAGACGGCGTTTCCCAACATGCTCTTCCTTCATCACTCGGTCAATCAGCTCGTCATGTTTGCAATAAAGCCACTCATTATTGGCTAAGTCGAAATTTGATAGAACATGCAGTGCATTGAATGCTACTCGGTTGTCCTCATCAAAAGTGAGCCGATAGAGTTCTTCCTTTCGGTGATTGTTCTCTTCGCCTTGGGTGAGAAAGCATAGCTCATGGATGTTATCCATGCTAATTCTACCAATTAGTTTTTGTTTCATATCATGCAGCTTAGTGTCCCATTCTTGATGTATCAACTGCCTTTACTTTCTTTTCCTTGTAACCACCGAACTTATATATAACAGCAAAAGTGGCAGTAGCCCAATTGTTGTTAATTTTCATACGGTAATCTTGATTACCTTGTACGGAACGAGTGTCTGCCTTGTTGTTGAAGATGTTGCTGCCATTGATGCGCAATCCCCATTTCCCATCATGTGAAGTCCATTGTAACTTGGCATTCATTCTAAAGATAGGACTTACATCATAAACACCTTGTATTACTTTTGACTGAAAGAAAGGGTTGAGTATAAGGCGCAAGTCTTGTGTGCTGCAAAGTTTTATAGATGCAGTACCTCCAAGTGCTGCTGTCAGCTTCTTGCGGTTGAATGGCAAATCGAAGAAATGGTCACTTTTGGCATGTTTATAGATTCCTACAGCAAACACATTACCGTTGAGCCATTTGCCAGCACCGAATATTGCAGAGGCTTGCAATCCAAAGCTATTCTCATAGTTGAAGTTGGTTTCCTTCAATATTACCGCCATACGGTCTGTTGGTTGGTACGGTAACTGCACAGAATAATCAGGTTTCAGACTTGCAAAAGCCATCAGCGTATAACGTCTTTTAATCTGCCACATAAGGTTGACATTGTAATAAGAGTATGGTTTCAAATCAGGATTGCCATGTATCTCGGTATATGCCGATGAGTAAAATACACTGCTCATTGTTGACCAATAGCTCGGAAATTCAGAATTGGAACTGAATGACAAGTTGAGTAAATGGTTCTCGTTGATATTCCACAGGGCATTGAGTGACGGATATATGCGCCATTTGTCCCATATCGGTGAATGGTATTGTTCGGCTGCTGCGGATACTTCAAGACTAATTGCCTTGTTTATCTGTTTGCTGAAACCTGCGTATATATTCCAAATACGTTCGTTGATGTCCACACTGCTTGTTGCATTAGGCAGAATGTTACCCTCTTTGTCGATGGTGTTCTGATAACTCTTGTTGCTTGTGAATTGTCCCTTTACACCATACGACAATCCCCAACCATGTGTAAAAGAATGGTTTTGGTCGGCTGCGAACATCCATTTGCTGATAGTCTGTTCACTGCCACTTGTAAGGTTGCGTTCCGTTTCTGTCGTATTTTCATCTGCATACATCGTACCGTCAAGTTTTTGTTGTTGAGGGGTACGATAGTTAGTGTACGAACCACTAATGTTAAGTCCAAAAGGAAGTGAGTAGTTTACATCAACATTGTGCAGATACACATGAGTGTCGTAATGCATTCCGCTTACACTTGAACCTGTAGTGTGATTGTTGGAGCAAGACTTTTGCCATTTTCCCGTATAGGCAATGTCAAGTCGATGGTTCTTGCTAAATGCATAATTCATACCAAGTCGGTAGTCATGAGCAATACCAAATGATTTCTGCCACGTTTCATCGTTGTAGTGAATACGCCCGTTATCCAATGGATGGTTGGCTATGCGTGAAGATTCACCATATGAATTGCCGTCAATAAATTGATATTGTGCATCCATTCCAAATTTGCCCCTCTGCATGGAAAGATAGAAATCTCCAAACTCTCTGGAATATTTGTTTTGCTGTAATCCTCCATTTATCTGTCCCGACAACTGATTTTTCCCTGCATAATCTTTCGTGACGATATTTATAGCCATGCCACGAACATGATAACGTGCAGGAGCAGCAAGCATTACCTCTGCTTTAGCCAACTGTGCAGCAGGCATCGCTTTCAATCTGTCTGCAAGCTGTTCTTGCGTTAAAGTGGTCGCCTGTCCGTTGATGATAAGCGTCACCTCGTTGCCGGAAAACTTGATGCCACCATCAGCATCACTAACACCAGGAATACGTGTAAGAGCCTCATAGGCATTGTCGGCAGGTAGTTGCTTCATGAGTAACGGCATGTTATAGGATAACATACCTCGCTCAGCCTTGACGATAGGGCGCGAACCTTTGACCATTATTTCGGGAAGGTTGTGCATCATGTTCTCCATTGTGAGCGAATCATTCTGCGTCTGAGTTTGAGCTTTCACGTTAGCAACTGAAAGCAGAAATAATCCTAAAAGGAATACTTTATTGTCCATATTTTACCTTTCTAATCTACATTCTCTTTCTATAACTTTCAAAAGTACGAAAAAAAATCCATAAACGAGAACGTTTTGCTTTGTATTGTAGGAATGAGGACGACATTTAACATTTCTCTTACTTTTAATGCCGTATATGAAATTTATCTATGCTGCATAGACAATGTGTTGCTACATTTGGAATAAGCACACTTCCAACCCAAAATTAATAATCTATAAAAACAAAGCAAAAAGTGTCGTTTTTCAGATTTTAGGTTTAACTTTGCATCCGAAAAGAGTTGTTTGGCAAGCAAGGCAAACTTATGTAGAATGTAGAAGTTAAAACTATTGCCAAGTCATTACCTCTATTGAGGAAAGACACTCATAAATCGCTCATTTTAAGCTATTCAGAAGATTTTAGCAGAATTTTATGGAAAAAGACGATAATGGAGACTATAAACTGGTAGAAGATAACATAAATGAGTTTTGCCAGAATATGAGTTCAGGGGAATCAATCTATGTTTATTCCTTGACTGAAATCATGGCAAATATTCGATATGATACTCTACTCTTGTTTGATGAGCCCGAACAGCACTTGCATCCACATGCAATTACAGTACTGATGAAAGCCATCTATGATGTATTGGAGGAATTCGAATCATACGCAATCATAGCCACTCATTCTCCATTGATTGTCAGGGAAATGATATCTGATAATGTATATACCCTGGATAGGATAGATAATACTTTGAGCGTTGCTAAAATAGGCATAGAGTGTTTTGGTGAGGATGTATCTGTATTGAGCGATGTGATATTCAAGAATATGTCAGACGAAAAGAAATATGAGCATTTTGTAGAATCTGTTGCCAAAGATTGTCATTATGATTATGCTGAAATAGTTGAAAGACTAAAAGGGGCACATAACAAGCTGGGTATGAATATGAGATTGCTTATACGATCGATAATAGACAAACATAACTATGAGGAAGCTTAAATCTGTAGCTATTGGTGATCTTGATTTCATCAAAGGTGTCATAGACTCCACCAATAAAAGAAAAGGTGAAGATCAATTGCCAAAGGAAGAAACCTTTAAAGGGCGATGTCATGCAAGGGTTGATGCTCATAAGGATTATATCCAATCCTATGATGTTGCTTTTGCCACCAACAAACTTCAATCTTTGGAAGGAACACATCCTGAAATGGAGACTTCTGACAAGGAGGAGATGAGGAGTCTGTATTCATATTCCCGAACAAGAATTGCTAATCTCCGGAAGGAAGTTTTGGTTGATGATGGTTATGAGAACAACTATTGCCCGCTATGTGAAATCAATTTGGTAAATACAATGGATCATTTTATACCTCAGTCTGATTATCCTTTATTTTCTGTTCACCCCAGAAACTTGATTCCATCATGTATAGATTGTAATGGACATAAGTCTGACAGTATTACAGACGATGAAGGAAGAAGAAAATTCTGGAATGCTTATCTGGATACGCCACCCGAAGAAAACTATCTCTTCTGCAAAGTGGAAGATAAAGATGGTTTACCTCATATTCGGTTTTATATCCTACAAGGAAGTATTGATGATGAGACTTTTAGGCTTGTAAAAAACACAATGGATAAAGAGGGACAGAAAATGTTCCAAGTTTATGTACAGGCATGTGGAAAAATCATCATTGATCTAAAGAATAAACTTGTAAACTATGTGAGGAGAAATGGTGGAAGTAATCCTCTTGGAGAATGCTTTCAGGCAATCAAGAAGGATATTGATGACAATTTCAACTCGAACAAGTGTGAGGATGTGGTAAAAAGGGCATTGATAGACTCGCCTGTATTTCAGAAGTGCGTGGAAGAAGAGTTGAAGAAATTGAAGATAGAATACAAAGTGTAGATTTGGGTTATGAAATCGATATTGGTAAATGAATTTATTAAATACAGAGCAGACGCAAAATGAAAAACAAGCGAGATAGGATATCCTTTAATGGAACAGACTTGTTGTCAACATTGTTCTTGCGGGAAAATATTATAGATATATTTGTTTCCATAGGATTATTTTTGCTGTTACTTGAAAATTTAGAACTAGTGCAAGCTTTTATTTTTAAATATTCAAGTAACTGCTTTTATGCCATTGAGAATCAATTGTATGGAAACAAAATGCTGAATATTTGGTTTACAGTTATTCTCATTTATGGTGGAATAACTGTCTGCTATAAATTAAAAGAGAATCAGCATGTTTCTTTATTTAGATTAGTATGCTATTTGATAGGATTCATTTTGCTGTTTTATAGAAATAAATTCTATTTCATAGATAGTGCAATTCCTTTGGCTAGTTATAGCTTTTTGTGTGAAATATTCTTGTTGCTGTTTTTTGTTTTAGATGTGAGTAAGTGTTATGTACCACATACTGCGAAAAAACTCTATCAAAAGGGATTTGTAAATACTGAAACTCCTATTGATAATTTGAACCCAATTAGAGAAGCGTATGCTAAAAGTTTGGTTAGTCAACTACTGAATGTAGATACCACCAAAGAAGCTTTCTCTGTTTCTATCTGTGGAAAATGGGGCTCTGGTAAAACAACATTTTTACATAATTTACGTAATGCCATAGGTGAAACTGCTTATTATGTGGAATTTAATCCATGGAATTGCCAAACGCCCAATCAGATTATAAGTGATTTTTTCGAAGAGTTGAATGATAGCCTTGCGCCTTTCTATGGTCCTATCGAAAAACGTCTTGCTAACTATGTACGGGAGTTGATGGATGGAACGAACATGGTGAGTGATTTTGTGTTTAAAAAGATTTTTAGAATAGATGGCTCCTTAGAAAGATTAAAAAATGATATCAGTAATGAACTGTTACATTTGAAGAAAAAGGTGTTCGTTGTAATTGATGATGTGGATAGATTGGATAAAGATGAGGTCTTTGAAGTCTTGAGACTAGTGCGAAATACGGCAAAGTTTTGCAATATCATATTTGTTGTATCTATGGATGAAAAATATGTTATCGAGCAGCTTGGGAAAAAAGGTATTTTAGATGGAAAATTATATTTAGAAAAGATTTTCCCATTGGTTGTAAAACTTCCTAAGATAGACACTTTTGAACTTTTGGATAGCTTCAAGCATGATTTGCGTTTAATGGGGTCTCCTGTGAAAGATATAAATTCAATGTTTGCTAAGTTGAACGAACAGGAGTATCAAGTCTTAGAAAATGCTATTGTCACATTTAGAAAAGGAAAAATGTTTGCTCGTCAATTGGCTGCATCCATGGCTTTCTTGAATAATTCTTTGGGAATCCATCAATATGTCTTAAAAGATTTGATGTTCATTGAACTTTTGAAGTTTATCGATGATGAGAAGTATCAACAAATAGCAAACTCACCAACTGTCATTCTTAGAGTAGAGTCTTTGAAGTCTAATGGGCAAAAGGTATATCGCTATGATGGAGACAGTAAATCTTTATCGAATGAAATTTTGGCAATCTTGTTCGGCAGTATTAATGAATATTGGGTAAAGAGAGGGGCAATACAAGCTTGTGATTCTTTTCTGAATTATTTTTGCTATGGTAGCATTGCGGAACAGGTGTCTCGTTTGGAATTTTCGGTAATGTTGAAGTCTCCCCTAAATGAATTTGCTTTAGATGGGGTGAAGAAGATAATGTCCAGTTGGTGTAAGAGTAACAAATGTAGGAAAAATAGTAATAGCATATATGATAAATTTGTTAGTTACGATATTTTTTCATGTCAAGATAGCAATACCATTAGAGCATATTTTTATGCATTGCAGTATTGGGTAGAATATGATGAAGCTTGTCCTGAATTACATTTGGAAATCTTACGTTATCTTTTAAATGAGAATGTTCATTATTCTGTAGATGAAGGTTATTTACAGAAATTGGCTTATAATAGATTTGAAGTTTGGGTAAGCAGAGGCGGTAAACTTGCAGTAAGAATGGCTAAAATACTGGCTTATTTTTATGTACCAGAATTTGAAAATCATCTTATTATTCACAACGAAGAAATAGAGCTGTTTATGGTTAAAAATGTTGAGTTTTTATTAAGTCATAAAGACTGGGATGCTATTAATATAGTACAAGAAGATGGAAACTTATTGAATATGGTGTTGAGAAATTCTTTGGTAAGCCATGGAAGTGTTACTAGAAGTTATGTAATTTCTATAGTAATAAAATACTTCTCAGAACAAAGTCGGAAGAGTAATAATTACCAGCGATTAAAAGTGTTATTGTTAGATGCACTGAATGATAAAACTTTAACTTCTGATTCCCCAAGGAAGCAAGCTGCACATAGAATTATTTATAATGTGTTTGGCACTATATCTCAAGGAATGGAAGACTTTAAAACTTATTGTGATAAATGTTTTGTAAGATGAAAAATAGAGGTAAGTATCGGTGAAAGCCGTATTGCGTTTTCGTACCTGATGATAGTTCTGTATCTGTACCAAGCTATAACAACAATCGGTATTGATTCACCGTTACTATCCATAAAATAAAGTATCATATTGAAAATATGAAGTTTGTGGCTATTGTCTCAACCAAAGCAAAGGTTCTTGGTCACACGAATTGATGTTCTTCGCTATGTACATCTCTTGAAAAGATAAAGATTGCTAAAAAATAGGGAGATAAGTTGTACTGTATTGGTTTTTATCGTATATTTGCAGGAATAATAAAAAACGTAAGCTATGACGGCAAAAGAAGATAGGGAAAAAGAAAAGACCCGTAGAGAAAACCTGAGCAAGTTTATATATCAACTTGCAAATACCTGCTTTACTGCAATGGTTGTTGTTGCTGCGGTAGGTTTGGTACTTGGTGTAGATGATGCTAAACCATATGCTTTTTTGCTTGGTGTGGGATTGTTTGCTACTGTTTTCTTAGCGCTGTTTGCTGATAACATATTAAAAAAGAAATGATTATGGAAGGAATGTATATTGTTTTAGGTGGTGTAGGCATCATTGCATGTTGCCTATACCTGTGGTCTGCTTTTACGAAAAGTGGGAGAAAATGGGTTGAAAATCTATAGTTTTTCTACCTCTCCATCTCTCCTGCAAAGATATGGCTTACGTTATGGCAACATTAACTATACTGGTGGAAGACGATCGTGTTATTATGATATGTTTGAAAAGTTGGGAATATGAAAGAATATCCTAAGATTAATCAGCTCTTCTCTGATAATTCTGAGAAGTTTATTCATGAAGATCAAGAGCGTATCGTTGTAGATTATATGGCGGATATAACTGCCAATGCAACTACTCGTGACTTGGTGTCTGTGCAGCAGGCTTCACGCTTGATTCTGAATTGTTAAAATATAATATCTTTTACTTTGTAATATGGCACAAGAAATAATTCCTGATAAGCAAAGTGTACTTACTTGCTTGAAGCAGAAAGTGTATTACGTTGATTTTTATCAGCGTGAATATGTATGGACCAAGAATACGGTGGAGGTCCTCTTGAACGATATCTTCTATGCCTTCGAAATCTCGTATAAAGAACATAAGGATGAGGAGATGTCGCAAGAGGTGCTGGAAAAGTATAACTGGTATTATCTCAATGTCTTTATCACCAATAAGGTGGAGGGTAAGGTGTTTATCGTTGATGGTCAACAGCGACTCTCTACACTTACATTGATTGCCACAAAGCTCTATCATATTACAAAAAATGATAATCTCAGGGATATCCTTCGTGATTGCATCTTTGCGAAAGATCAGTTTAAAGGCAATGTCTTTTGTATCGATAACGACAAGAGAAAAAATGTGATGCAATGTATCCTTGATGGTTCTGAGTATCAGGATGCTTATAAAAACAAGACTGAAGAGACTATCATAGAGAGATATGCCGATATCAGTAAGTTCATTGATGACAAACAGTTGGATGATGTTGAGTTGACTGCTTTCATCTATTATTTCCTCAACCGATTGGTTCTCGTTGAACTGTCTATCCAGAAGGATGATACGCCTATGGTCTTTGAGGTGATCAATGACCGTGGTGAGGCTTTAAAGCCTTTTGAGATTCTGAAAGGTAAGATGATTGGACTCCTTTCGAAAAGTGATACCAACAAGTATTCTGAGAAGTGGGATGCAGCACTGAATAGAATCAGCGGAAGAGAGGATAACTTCTTTGCTGATTATTTGAAGTCGCAGTTTGTGTTCAAGAAGAATGCCTCTCTGGAGAAGCAGATTATCAATTCCTACCACCGATATATCTTCGATTATAATGATATTGCTAATAAGCTTTCTTTCAGAAGAGCTGACAAGAAACATCATGAGAACATTAAACTGTTTATCAATAATGAGTTGGATTACTATACTTCTCTTTATGCTAAGATTTCGACTTGTGGTGATGAGTTTGTGCAGTATAATCTGAATATCAATGATATCTCTGGGCTTTATCAGCAGATTATGGCTGCCTGCGATGTCAATGATGAGCTAACGGACGAGAAGATTCATGCTATAGCTAAAGAGGCAGATAGACTCTGGGTGCTCTTTGTGCTGAATGGTATCTATGATAGCAACGATTTTCAGGATGTTTCTTATCGATTGAATGAGAAACTGAAGGGGTTGGATATGGCTTCCTATCGTGAGGTATATGACGAAATCATCTTGCAGAGTATCCGAGAGAAGCGTAATGTTTCGGGAGAGGTTTCTTTGCTGGATTTCAATAGCTTCCTGAGAAAAAACTATACGAATACGAACCGCCGATTCCTGCGTTATCTGTTCTCTAGGGTTGAGAAGTTTATCTGTGAGCATACGAATCAGAATATGCAGAATGATATCTACTATATCTCTACTAAAACCGGTAATAAGACGGGATACCATATAGAGCATATCCTCTCTGAAAATGAAAAGAACAGGGGGTATTTTAAGGATGTAGAGGAGTTTGAGGATCAACGTAACCTGTTGGGGGGCTTGCTCTTGCTGAAGGGGTTGGATAATATCTCTTCTGGTAATGAAGAGTATTCGGATAAGCTGAAAACTTATAGCAATGGTTTGGTATGGGGACATTCGCTTTGTGAGGATTTTTATCATGCCAACAAGGATTTTGACAAGTTTAACAAGGAGTTATCTGACAAGTGTAATGTTGGGTTCAAGGCCTATCGTGTCTTTGACCAGAATGCGTTGATGGAGCGAAGTAGATTGCTGTATGAAATCGTAAAAGTAATATGGGAGGTTTCGTAATTAATAATATCGGCGAATCGGTACCATCATATAAGAGATCACAATATTCATTGCATAGCCCAATCAATGAGCTATGCTAATGAGTTTACTTCCCAAAGCCGTTTCTATACGAGCAATGGTTTGAGTCGTAAAGTTATGTCTGCCTGTTAGCCATTTGGAGATTTCTGAGTCTCGCTTGTTGAGTAAGCGGGCAAAATCCTTTTGGGTGAGTCCTTTGGCTTTCAGGATCTCACTAATGCGCTCGGCAATACCAAAAGACAAATCGAACTCTGCCTTTTGCTCGGCTGGTATCGCAGCGAGGCAATCACGGAATAATTTGTTCTGTATCATAATGCTTAAATTTCAAAGGTTGCACTTTCTATGTCTGTTATCATGTTTTTTTCAATGGTAATGATTCCATTCTCTTGGGCTTTGAGCAGAACTTTGTCAAAGGTCTGTAAGTCCATAACATACCCACTGAGTTTTTCATTCTCTTGGTATGTGCGTGAGAGTTTTACACCACCATTTCCTAAGATAAGTATCTGATCGGATATTCTTAAGCAGTATAGGCGGAGTTTGCGGGAATCTATAGACAAAGCACTGACATGGTCGCTCATCCTCCCTTCGATGCGGAAGAATCTTTCTAATGCTCCCTTATCGATAATTTTGGATAAAGCCAATAATATGGCATTGAAGTCTTTATTGTATGTCGCATTGTCCTTAAACTCCATCAGGAATTTTTCAAATTCGCTTTCGGAGTTTCCATCGAAGCAGATAGAAAACATGCCTACGTTGTCATTCTGCTCTATTGTTTTTAATGTTACTTGTGTCATAACTGTAATTCTTTAATATGCAATGCAAAAATAATACTTTTATTGATAGATTGTTCACTTTTAAGTGAATAATTAAGAATAATTATCATAAATATACATTATGGAACTCAACAATACCCAACACAAATCATTCATGGAGAAATCACTCCTGTAAATCATCAACTATACCAATAATGAAACAGAAACAATGGGAGAAGCACCAATAATTTTACCAGTATTATCTGGATGCCAGAAATCCTGAGACTGACGAGATTATATCGACAGCGAGAGAAGACGGCAAGGCTTCGGGAGTGGAGTTGCCTGAAGAAATACCTTCACTGGCATTAGCTGATGGAGGGCTAAACTTCGTATTCTTGTTTCAAAATTAGGAAAATGATGCCGCCGTGCAAAGGTACAACATTTTTTTTGAGATATGCAATACGGCGTTGAGCGGATACTTACAAAGGTCTCGCCAGATTGTGCGGGATGGGACCGTCGGGGAATAGTAGGCTATAGTTTACAGTTAATAGTTTATTGTTTGCAGATTTTTGTGGTAATTTGCTGATGAGTTGCAGATTTCTTTCGATTTTCTTGGTGGTTTCGAGAAAAAAGAGTAATTTTGGCGGCAGAATATTAATCATCTAAAATAAAAGGTTATGCCAACATTAACTATACAAGTGGAGGACAAAAGTGTTATGGCTGGAATAGAAGAAGCTATGGATGATATTCGTCATGGTAGAGTGACAGAGTATGAAAGTGCTGATGATATGTTTGAAAAGTTGGGAATATGAATTACCTTCTGAATATAGACCGCATAAATTGTCAGGACAATATGCTGGAAAATAGGAATGCCATATTTTGCCTGACTGGTTGTTGTTGCCCGTTCCGCAGAATGACGCTATATGCTTGCGGTGCTCATGATAGTGGGCATATGCTGCTCGCCGCCCTTTACACGGACGGTTTGAGCAAGCTCATGGATATAATCCCGGTCTTCTACAGATGCTTTTCACATGGTTGGCGATATCTGTTAATAGAGTGACTGTCACGTTGTCATATAATTACATGAGCCGTGACGTTGACATCGTACTTGTTACTTTACGTATCGTTTGTGTTAAAATAATGTAAGAAGTTTGGCGATGTGAGAGGAATAATGTATTTTTGTAATCTAATTCAATTAAACGTTTAAAAGGACAAGATTATGAAACAGATATTAGTAACGGTAGATACTGACCAGCCTCTGCAAAACATTCGCAAGGCTATTAATATGCTTCGTGGTGTTGTGTCAACTACAGTTGTAAATGAGCCAGTCTTGACAAAGACACAAAAGCAGCAAGCTTTTGTGAAGGAAAGTTTGACAAGAGCTTTGCAGGAAGTGAAACTTGCTAAGTTGGAAGGAAGAAAACTACCTGATGCAAGGGATTTGTTAAAAGATTTAGAAATGGAAGATTGACATGGAAGTACATGTTGAATATGGCTCTGAGTTTAAAAGACAGTTTAAACGTTTGGCTAAAAAATATCATTCATTGAAGTCTGACTATGATGCTTGGTTAGATGAAATTTATAAGAATCCTCTTGTTGGAGATGACCTTGGTGGTGGCGTTCGTAAGATAAGAATGATTATTGCTGACAAGGGTAAAGGCAAAAGTGGTGGTGCAAGAATCCTAACTCTTAATGTAAAGGTTAGTGAGGATGGCATGAATGTAACTCTTCTTACAATCTATGACAAGGGAGAAATCTCTAATGTCAAGGATGAATTTATAGAATCCTTGATTAAAAACTTGTAAGACGTTGTCATTTAAACTGTATTATGCTTTTGCCCTATGCGAGCGCTTCGAAAAGGTGATGCAGGACTTTAACCAGAACTGTAGAGGTCGAAACCTGCGTAAGTATTGTAGTGATGAAGGAATCGACTACAAGTGGTTGTCTGAATACAAGAAACAGTACTCTTCCATTCTTCATGTGGGGCTTTGCCCATGGCATCCTGGAGGTGCTGAATCCGCATTTCCAGGAGTCGTTTCATATCAGCAAGACGATGTCGGCCTTGACGCAGGCTGCTGTCTATGGTGCCTACTTCCTGATGGCACTGCCTGCCGGATGGATTATCCGGAAGTGGGGCTACAGGAGGGGAGTGATAACAGGACTGGTTCTCTTCGGTATCGGTGCCCTGATGTTCATACCGGGAAGCAGGATCAACAGTTTCTACTTCTTCGTTCTGTCGCTATTTGTGATAGAATGCGGACTGACCTGTCTGGAAACGAGTGCGAATCCTTATACTACGGTACTGGGACATCCTGACAAGGCGGAGAGCAGAATCAACCTGTCGCAGTCGCTTAATGGTATCGGATGGATTGTGGGACCGCTGGTTGGCGGTCAGCTTCTGTTCTCGGGTGTCAACATCGCTATTCCTTATGCCCTGGTGGGTATCTTCGTGCTTGCTGTGGCACTGGTCCTGTCAAGGATTAAGTTGCCGGACCCAAGGAGAGCGCATGAGGCGGATACAAACGAGATGGTGGAGGAGAAGCCGATGCGAGTGATGGCTTTCGGTTTTGGTATGCTGACCTGTGCTATCCTTACATTTATTGCCACATTGATAGTGGTGGTATGTAGCGGTACTTTATCGCTCATTGCATTCTTCGCCCTGTATCTGGGAGAGAGCATCATGTTTCCTACTATCTTCTCACTGGCATTGAGAGATGCGGGTACAAAGACCAAGCTTGCTTCTTCGTTGCTTATCATGACGATAGTGGGTGGAGCGGTTGCTCCTGTAATCATGGGGTATATTGCGGATACCACGGGTAGCATGGCGATTGCATTTCTCATACCGCTGGTTTGTTATGGGGTGATTGGAGGGTATGCACTTTTGAAACCCTCTGACTCCCTTTAGCCAAAAGGAGGATTTTTCGAAAATCATCCCTCAATGGTCTTTACACCCCCTTCGGTTCCCCCATTTGTGGGGGACAGAAACCCTCTTTACCCTTAAAGAGGGCTCCGCCTCTCAGCCCGGCCCTCTCTCCTCAGAAGCGAGGGAGAAAACCGCCCTACAGTGCTATATTTGCCCCACCTGTCCCTCCCCAACGGGAGGGTCCTTACCCTATACCCAAGCCCTAAATCCCTACCATAGGGATTAGGGATGTAACCGCCCTCCGGTGCTCGGAACCGCTACGCTATAAGGTTGGCGGACCATCAAAGGTCTCGCCAGATTGTGCGGGATGGGACCGTCTGGGGATAATTTGCTACGGCTTGTAGTTGTGGGCTTATAGATTACTGATTTTGGGGGAATTGACTGATGAGTTGCAGATTTCTTGTGATTTTCTTGGTGGTTTCGAAGAAAAAGCGTAATTTTGCATTAGAGTATGAACGTTTAATATAAAGTTTATGGAAACAGCAATATTTAATCCGGTTCAGCAACACTTGTTGAAGATGTTTGCCTTTGATGGTTCAGAAGAAAGACTTTCTGAAGTGAAAACTGTTTTGAGTGATTATTTTCGCAAAAAAGCAGATGCTTGCTTAGAAGGTCTTTGGAATTCAGGGAAGCTGAATCAGGCAAAGCTTGATGAACTACGTCATCAAGACTTGCATACTATGTTGAAAAAGTAAGGTCTTATGGAAAGAATTGTATTGGATACTAACTGCCTTATACAGAGTATATCACCAAGAAGCCCATATCGTCGAATCTGGGATAGCTTTTTTGATGGTACTAATCTTTTGTGCGTTACTACCTCCATATTAAACGAATATGAGGAAATATTAAATCTCTTGACCAATGAAGAGACTGCCAAATATATCATTGATGCAATTGTTAGTAATCCTTATACTATATTCATAACCGTATATTTTGATTTCAATTTGATCCAAAAAGATCCGGATGACAATAAATTTGTGGATTGTGCAATAACTGCTGGTGCTAGGTATATAGTTACCGAAGATCATCACTATGACGTAATAAAGTGGAAAGAATTTCCTGGTCTTGATGTTGTTGGTTTGGATGAATTCTTAAAACATTTATTAAAGATTAATCTTTAAAGGAATTCTGAAGCTGTCTTTCGAAAACCTGCCTTTAATAGTCTTAAGGCCCTTTCGATTCCCCTTATAGGGGACAGAAACCCTCAGGGATGAGAGGATGTAACCGCCCTCCGGTGCTATATTTGCCCCACCTGTCCCTCCCCAGCGGGAGGGTCCTTAACCCACTTCCAAGCCCTCGCCCTTTCCAAAAGGGCAAGGGATGTAGCTGGCTACGCTATAGCCTCCGCCTGGGTTTGGGTCAGCCAGCGGAGCCTGTGCCCGCAAGGGGCTGGCTGGAGGTGCTTACGCAATAGAATTGCGATTGTTTGTCGGCTGGCGCATTGCGTAATTTGCTGATAGCTTGCAGATTTTCGGGTTTTTTCTTGGTGGTTTCAATAAAAAGCGTAACTTTGCGGTAGTTATATAAACTAAAAATAGGAGATTAGATTATGATGTTAGGTATTAATGCACCAAAGCCATTGGTTAAAGGTGAATTTGCCAAGGCTGTTCGCAAAGCTGTTCACGATTCGATGGTTGCAAAGGAAAATTGGAAGGAGCCTGCAACAAAAGGTCCTTGGAAGATTAAATTTATTGTGCGCTAGTTATGAATAAAGATTCTGAACTGATCATAGAGGTGGCTGATGAACTTCTATAGGTACTCTCTATCTTTAATTTGTCTTATAAGAAAGCGTACTTGTCAAGGTTAAAGTTTGGATTTAATTATACTTATTTAGAGCATAATGAATTTTTGGATGAGAGTGAGATGCAATCATTGAAGTATTATGGTTGTTGTTGCTGCGGTAGGTTTGGTACTTGGTGTAGATGATGCTAAACCATATGCTTTTTTGCTTGGTGTGGGATTGTTTGCTACTGTTTTCTTAGCGCTGTTTGCTGATAACATATTAAAAAAGAAATGATTATGGAAGGAATGTATATTGTTTTAGGTGGTGTAGGCATCATTGCATGTTGCCTATACCTGTGGTCTGCTTTTACGAAAAGTGGGAGAAAATGGGTTGAAAATCTATAGGTAAATTTTAGGCAGTAACGGAATCCGAAAGGATGCGTTACTGCCTAATTTGTTTTTATTAAGTTGTGCGTGTTTACCCGATGCTTTCTTCTATCTCAAATCACACGCAGCCTACTCATAGTCGATGAGATGATCGATGGTAGGGTGGTCGCCGCAGATTTCGCAGGATGCACGCTTCTTTAGCTTGATGGTGCGGAAGTTCATCGTCTTGGCATCGAAGGTGAGCAATCGGTCGGTGAGCAGTTCGCCTACACCGAGGAAGTACTTCAACGCCTCGGCAGCCTGGATGGTTCCGAGCATACCAGCGATGGCACCCAGGACTCCTGCCTGGCTACTGGTAGGAACAGTGCCTGCTGGAGGTGGCTCCTTGAAGAAACAACGGTAACAAGCCGTGCCTGGAAGATGGGTGAAGGTCTGCCCCTGGAATCTCAGGATGCCGCCATGCGAGAATGCCTTGCCCAGTCGCACACAGGCATCATTGATGAGGAACTTCGCCGGGAAGTTGTCGGTGCAATCAATGACGAAATCCCATGGCTTGATGATTTCCTCGGCATTGTCTGAGGCGAGGAAGGTATGGTAGGTTGTTACCTCCACATCAGGATTGATGGCAATCATCTTCTCCTTGGCGCTTTCCACCTTAGGGGTGTTCAAGTCCTTGGTCTGGTGGATGACCTGTCGTTGCAGGTTGCTGAGGTCAACCACATCGGCATCCACGATACCGATATGTCCCACGCCAGCCGCAGCGAGGTAGAGGGCAACTGGAGAACCCAAGCCTCCGGCACCAATGATGAGCACCTTGGCATTGAGGAGCTTTTCCTGTCCCTCGAGGCCTACATCCTGAAGGAGGATGTGGCGGCTGTATCTTTTTATCTGTTCTTCTGTTAAATCTATCATTTTATTGTACTTTATGTCTTTTTTCTTTGGAAAAAAAATACTTTGTATAGCAGTTTATGCTCATACAGCAGTATAGAAAAAGGTCGCAAACTATCGTAGCTTGCGACCTTTGATATTCTTTATAAATTTCCGAATTATAAATTCCCGAATCAGGAAGTATAATTCTCGAATTCTCAAATTACTCGATAACCACGAGAGCATCCTCTTCGAGTACAGCCTGACCAGGCTTTACGCAGATAGCTGTAACCTTGCCATCCTTCTCAGCCTCGATGTTGTTCTGCATCTTCATAGCCTCGAGAACGACAACAGTATCGCCAGCCTTAACCTCCTGACCAACAGCTACCTCGATGCTGGTGATAGTACCAGGGAGAGGAGCCTTTACAGCGTTGGCTGTATTTACGTTGGCAGCTGGAGTAGCCTCAGCATCATCAGATGCAGCAGGCTGACCGAGCACTACCTTCTTCTTCTCTGGTTCAGCTTCCTGTTCCATCTCAACCTTGTAAGCTTCGCCATTTACGTTCACGCTTGCGATGTTACCCTCAACAGCGTCAATCTGAACCTTGTATTCTTTTCCGTCAATTGTATATTTAAACTCTTTCATTTCTTTATCTTTATGGTTTGGCTGTTAAACTCAAGAACTTGGCGTTCCACATCGTCTGACGTGGCTTGATCGTAATGATGCCAGGCTCCTTGTCGTGTACGTTATTGCCCTGGTACTCATAGAGTGCCATGGCAATCGCAGCATAAATATTCTTATCCATTTATTCTAATGTTTAATTATATCATTACATTGGCATACAGCCATGCTTCTTAGCTGGCAAGCTCTGGCGCTTGGTTGCGAGCTGAGCCAAACCACGGCAGATGCGGAAACGGGTATTGCGTGGCTCGATGACATCATCGATGTAGCCATACTGAGCAGCCTGATATGGATTAGCGAACTTGTCGGTGTATTCCTGCTCCTTCTCAGCCAGGAATGCCTTTACATCCTCGCCAGCTTCCTTCTTAGCCTTAGCTTCCTTACCGCAGAGAACGGCAACGGCACCGCTGGCACCCATTACGGCAATCTCTGAAGATGGCCAAGCGAAGTTCAAGTCAGCACGCAACTGCTTGCAACCCATCACGATATGGCTACCACCATAGCTCTTACGCAATGTGATAGTGATCTTTGGCACGGTAGCCTCGCCGTAAGCGTAGAGCAACTGTGCACCGTGGAGGATGACAGCGTTGTACTCCTGACCTGTACCTGGCAAGAATCCTGGTACGTCAACGAGAGATACGATAGGAATGTTGAATGCATCGCAGAAACGAACGAAGCGGGCTGCCTTGCGGCTAGCGTTTACATCGAGTACACCTGCGTAAGCTGCTGGCTGGTTGGCTACGATACCAACGCTCTGACCATTGAAGCGGGCGAAACCGGTGATGATGTTCTTGGCGAACTTAGGCTGAACCTCGAAGAACTCTCCGTTATCAGTTACAGCGCCAATCACCTTATACATATCGTATGCCTGGTTAGGATCCTCAGGGATAATCTCGTTCAGAGTATCGTCCATACGGTCGATAGGGTCTGTGCACTCTATGCGTGGAGCCTCTTCTGTATTGTTGCTTGGGATGTAAGAGAGCAGGCTCTTGATCATCTCGATAGCCTCTTCCTCTGTCTTGGCAGCGAAGTGGGTAACACCACTCTTGGTTGCGTGGACAGATGCACCACCGAGGTGCTCAGCATCGATGTCCTCACCAGTTACGGTCTTTACAACCTTAGGACCTGTCAGGAACATATAAGAAGTCTGCTCCTTCATGATGATGAAGTCGGTCAAGGCTGGAGAGTAAACGGCACCACCAGCGCAAGGGCCCATAATAGCAGAGATCTGTGGGATGACACCAGAAGCGAGGATGTTGCGCTCGAAAATCTCACCATAACCAGCGAGGGCGCAGATACCTTCCTGGATGCGGGCACCACCTGAGTCGTTCATACAGATAACAGGTGCACCCATAGTCATTGCCATATCCATTACCTTGCAGATCTTCTGTGCCATAGTCTCAGAGAGAGAACCACCATTTACGGTGAAGTCCTGAGCATATACGTAAACCAGGCGGCCGGCTATTGTAGCACTACCCGCTACCACACCATCACCGAGGTACTGCTTCTTCTCCATACCGAAGTTGGTGCAACGGTGCAGCTTAAACATGTCGTACTCCTCGAAACTGCCAGCATCTACCAACATTTCGATACGCTCACGAGCTGTATATTTGCCACGTGCATGCTGCTTCTCGATGGCCTTCTCACCACCGCCAAGACGAGCCTGTTCGCGCTTAGCGATCAGCTCCTTAATCTTTTCTACTTGTTTGCTCATAATTAATTATTATGTATAATTTCTTTTTTCGTTTATCGTGATTTGAGATGATGGATATGAATCCTCATCGCATAAATCGGGCACAAAGATACGAAAAAAACCGCAGATAGCGAACTATCTACGGTTAAATATTTAGAATAATGTGAAAAATCACCATTTTTGAGTGCTAAAACTCCTCGCTTTTAACTCCTTACTCTCTGCTTTTAACTTCTGACTTATCAGAATTCCATCAACACTCTTGCATTGAGCTGTCTGCCGGTGAGATAATTAGGCACGGCATACTGTTGATTTGTGACATCCGTTACCCAATAGTAGCTGTTTACATTGTCAATGCCGAAGAGATTGAGGCAATCTATGCCCACTGTAACATTCTTGAGGAATGTTCTGTGCTCATGATGGCGGTTGTCCAGTAACTGATAGCTCATTCCGATATCTGCTCGGCGATAGGCGGTGGCACGGAAACTGTTGGTTTCCAATTCTCTATGAGGTGCAGCGAATGGAAGTCCATCGGCAAAGGCAAGCTTGAGAGACAGGAGCCACTTCCTGCTGCCTGGGAAGTAATCGGTGAAGAAGAGGTTCACTGCATACCGCTGGTCGGTAGGAAGCGGGATGCTCTTGCCGTTGAGTTTCATCCTGGTATCCATCAGCGACAGGCTGAGCCAGGAATCCGTGCCGGGCACAAACTCGCCATAGAGCTTGAAGTCGAGACCTGCTGCATGACCGCTGCATTCGTTCTGTCCGTAATAAACTACCTTTACATTGCTGACAGAGTAGGGTACCAGATTGCTCAATGCCTTATAATAGGCTTCGGCAGAGAACTTGTATCTCTGTTCATTCACCTTGAACCGGTAGTCGTAACCGGCAATGAAGTGGATGCTTCGCTGACTCTTGATCTTCCGGTTGAGCGAGGCGATGGTTACTCCATTGATGCTAGAGGTATCTCTCAGCTCCTTGAAGAAAGGTGCCTGATAATAAAGTCCTGCAGCGAAACGGAGCGTCGTGTTCTCATGGCTTGCCGGAATGATAGCGAGGGAGACGCGTGGGCTCAGGATGGTTTCCCGGTTGAAGTTCCAATGGCTCAGACGAAGACCATAGTTCAATGTATAGCGTGTTTGCCTGATATCGCCAGACTGGGTAGAATCTCCTCCGCTAGTGAAACGGTAAGTGTCTTGAAGATAGGCTTCTATGCGGTTGGCATTCAACTCGTTTCTAGCCTTCATGGAATAATACATATAGAGGTCTTTTCCGGTGTGAGGAATGCTGTATCCGGCAGAATCTCTCATCTCGTATTCTACGGAATTTTCTTCGATGTGCTCCCGTTTCAGCGTGACTGCAGTCTCCAAATCATGCTTCTTTACCTTATGTTTCAGCATCAGCTTGGCACTCATCACACGAGCCGTGAGATAGTTGCGGGCATGTTCGAAGTAAGTTCCTACACCTAGGTTTTCGGAGGTCTCGGTCTGGTCGAGCCAATACTGTCCCTGGATATCGTATTTTTCCTGTTCCCTGGTGTAGAAGGCACTGCCCAGGAGCGAGATGCTGGTGTAGGAGGTGATGTTGCGGGTGATGCCCAGTGTTCCGAAATAGGTGAGGAAGCGATCCTTCTCCTGACCATCGAAATATACTCTAAAGTTCTTGACGTTTTCCATTGTTCCGAAGGTGGTTTCACGGTCGGATGGTTCGAAATTGTAATGGTTGTCAGAAATGTTTCCGATGAAATCAATCTTCCAACGCTTGTTGGGCTGATAGCTCAGATAGGTTTGGTAGTCGAGATAGTTCGGCTTGTATTCTCCCTTGGTTTCCATCGAACCGAGCAGATAGGCTGTAGTCTTGTATCTCACACTGTTGAGCCAGGACAGCTTCCGGGTTCCCAATCCTATGTAGGCATCTGCTCCGAGCAGGCTGGCAGCAACGCTTCCTTCTACAATCGGGCTCTTTCCTTTCGACCTTAAGGTCTTGTAGGTGATGTCGAGTGCAGAACTCATCTTGTCTCCGTATTTGGCTGCATATCCACCCGTAGAGAATCCGATTTTATCTACCATATAGGGATTGATGATGGAGAGACCTTCTTGCTGACCGCTCCGGACGAGATAAGGACGATAGACCTCCACATTATTTATATATACGGAGTTCTCGTCGAAAGCACCGCCACGCACATTGTATTGCGATGAAAGTTCGTTGTGGGTGCTTACGCCGGCTTGCTGCTGGATGATGCCTTCTACGGCATTGCTGTTAGCTGAAGGGGCCAGTCTGGCATCCTTGAGCTTGATTTCCTGCGTCTGGTCGGTCTGGATCTTTTCTCCCGTTACATTCACTTCTCCCAGCATGGCAGCATCGGTATGGAGGACGACTTGCAGGTTTTGCTTGCCTCGAGGTTTTCTCAGCACTCTCATCTTGCTCCTGTATCCTATCATGGAGAACTTGACCATCACGCTGTCGGCAGAATGAAGGCGCATGCTGAACTCTCCCTTCAGTGAGGTAAAGGCTACCTTTCCCTGGCTTGCCACGGATACGGTGGCAAGCTCTATAGGATGGCTGTCTTCATCAGTCACCCTGCCGTGCAGTGTAAATTCCTGTGCCATCATCTTCAGGGTGGCAATCAGGCATATCGTGAGTATGAATAATCTCTGTTTCATACATTATCTAACGCAGAAACACCTTATTTATTATAATAATGAAGTAGAATAATGGAATGGATAAAAATAAAAAAGGTGAGTCATCAAAGAAATGACTCACCTTTTTCATATAGAGTAGGGTCGTATTTTACTTGTTGCAAGCAAAATACAAACCGTCGTTAACAGCCATGCGGAGCTGGTAAAGACCAATCTCGTTCTGCTCTACGTTCATCTTCTGTCCGTTAGGCAGGCAAGCCTGGATACTGCCATCCTCGTTGAAGCTGAAGAGCTCGCGGATGTCTCCATCCTTGCTGTAAGACCAGCTCTTGTTCTTCTTGTCGAACACGAAGTAAGACTTCTCGCCAGCAGGGTCGGTAATCTCGTAGCCATTCTTCAGAGTCTTGATGGCATACAATCTGCCATCCTTGCCAGTAACATTCTGAGTCTTGCCAACATTGGCAATCACTTTGTCGCCAGTCCAGAACTCGATAGTGTTGAGTACAAGCAAGTCAGCTGCTGAGCAGACTGCATAAGCAGGGCTGATGACAATGAAAATCAACTCGTTGATGAACTTGTTGTCTGTTGCACGCTTGTTCCAGTTGAGCACATTGTTAGTCAAGCTGAAAGAGCCGATGCAAGAACTTAAGCACATTGAACCCAATGCGAGTGCAATGATGGTGTTAACTGTAATTTTTTTCATGTTGATTCTTATTAATGAATTACTTTGCTGATTCGAATTCACGCAGGAAGCGGGTATCGTTCTCAGAGAAGAGACGAAGGTCGCTCACACGATACTTCAGGTTGGTGATACGCTCAACGCCCATACCGAATGCATAACCGGTATATACGTTGCTGTCGATACCACAAGCCTCGAGGTCGTGAGGGTCAACCATGCCGCAACCCAGGATTTCAACCCATCCTGTATGCTTGCAGAAGTTACATCCCTTGCCACCGCAGATGTTGCAGGAGATATCCATCTCTGCGCTAGGTTCTGTGAATGGGAAGTAGCTAGGGCGCAAGCGGATCTTGGTATCTGCACCGAACATCTCGCGAGCGAAGGTGAGGAGCACCTGCTTAAGGTCGGTGAAGCTTACGTTCTTATCTACATAGAGACCTTCTACCTGGTGGAAGAAGCAGTGAGCACGTGCGCTGATAGCCTCGTTGCGATATACTCGTCCTGGGCACAATACGCGGATAGGTGGCTCGTGGGTCTCCATATAGTGAGCCTCGTCGTTAGAGGTATGGCTACGGAGAAGTACATTCTTGGTAACATCGTCGGAGTCGGTCTTCTCGATGAAGAATGTATCCTGCATGTCGCGGGCTGGATGATCGGCAGCGAAGTTCAGCATGGTGAATACGTGCTTGTCGTCATCTACCTCTGGACCCTGATAGAGAGTGAATCCCATGCGGCCGAAGATGTCGATGATCTGATTCTTCACCACGGTCAATGGATGGCGGGTTCCGAGCGCTACAGGATAAGCTGTACGGGTCAGGTCGATGTCATCGCTTGAAGACTCTGCCTCCTCCATCTGCTCTTTCAGGCCATTGATCTTCTCAAGGGCTGCGTTCTTTAATTCGTTGATCTTGATACCAACCTCTTTTTTCTGGTCGCCTGGCACATTGCGGAAGTCGGCCATAAGGGCATTGATTTCACCCTTCTTGCTGAGATACTTGATGCGAAGCTGCTCTACCTCCTCTGCGTTCTGGGCAGTGAGAGCGTTGACTTCTTTCAAGAGTTCTTCGATTTTCTCTAATAACATATCTTATTATTTGTCTGTTTACAAAATTGAAGTTTAAGCGATTTGTCCGCCATAAATGGCTCGCAAAAGTCACTATTTCATCTATTTTGAGTGCAAAGATAACATTTTTTGCTTAAAATATGAAATATCTCAAAAGAAAGTTGTACTTTTGCATAGAAAATTTGAGAAATTTTATAAGTTTATGAAGAAACTCTCTTTGATAACAGTTATGTTGGCGGTGCTTACCATCGTTTGCTTCACCTCTGTAGGATGCACAGACAAGAAGCCGGCACCTGCCGTTGATTCGACTGCGGCTGATACTGCCGTAGCCGACACACAAGCTATGGACTCAACTGAGAAATTGATAGAGGAGACTCCGATGCCGAAGGCTGCAGACGAGTTGTTTGATGATTTCCTGTTCAATTTTGCAGCCAGTCGCAAACTTCAGATGGAACGCATCCATTTCCCTCTGGCAGTATATCGTAATGATAAATTAAAGAAGCACATCGCGAAGCGACATTGGAAGATGGAACATTTCTTCATGCGTCAGGATTACTACACGCTTATTTTCGATAACCGTAAGCAGATGAACCTGATGAAGGATACCACTATCGATCATGTGGTGATAGAGAAAGTATTCTATAGTAGAAAAGTAGTTCAGCAGTTCCTCTTCAACCGCATCAACGGTCAGTGGATGATGACCAGCATCAATTACAAGCCGATGTATCAGAATATGAATTCCAGCTTCCTGAAGTTCTATGGATCCTTTGCCACGGATACGGCTTTCCAGTCTCGCCATCTGCATAATCCGGTGAAGTTTACTGGTCCAGATCCTGATGATGATTTCAGTACGATGACGGGTGAGATTGAGCCTGAGACCTGGCCTGCTTTTGCTCCGCAGTTGCCTCATGGCATGATATATAATATCATCTATGGACAGAAATATACGGAGAGCAGCCAGAAAATCTTTGTGATTCGCGGTATTGCCAATGGAATGGAAACCCGTCTTACCTTCAAGAGAATCGGGGGTAGGTGGCAGCTGATGAAGCTGGAGATGTAGTTTTTTAGTTCACTGTTAATAATTTGACCAGATATGAAGGATATCCGAGACTATAGCCTGTTGGCTCACAATACGTTTGGAATTGATGCCAAGTGCAAGCGATTCCTGGAATACTCATCGGTAGAAGAGGCAAAGCAGATTGTGGCTGGGCTTACGGCTGCCGATCAGCCGCTGCTCATCCTGGGCGGAGGCAGTAATCTCCTGCTTACAGGTGATTATCAGGGCACAGTGCTCCATTCTGCCATCAAGGGCATTGAGGTGCTTGAGAATGGCGACTTGGCTGCTGCTGAGCATGATGATGCCCTGCTGAATCCGGATTGGGTGTTTCTGAACTGTGGTAGCGGCGAGGTTTTTGATGATGTGGTTGCCTATGCGGTTGAGCATGACTTCTATGGTGCTGAGAATCTGAGCATTATTCCGGGCGAAGTAGGAGCGAGTGCTATCCAGAATATCGGTGCCTACGGAGTAGAGGCAAAGGATATTATATATAAGGTGGAGGCTGTGGAGATTGCTACCGGCAAGTTGGTAGTTTTCGATAACAAGGATTGCCAGTACAGCTATCGCCAGAGCAAGTTCAAGCATGAGTGGAGAGATCAGTATCTCGTTACCCATGTCATCTATCGCCTGAAGAAGACTTATGCCCCAGACCTGGACTATGGTAACATCCGTGCATCTCTGGCGGCTAAGAATATCGAGCATCCTACAGCGCAGCAGCTTCGTGATGTCATCATCGAGATCCGCAATGCCAAGTTGCCTGACCCTAAGGTGCAGGGCAATGCGGGCAGCTTCTTCATGAATCCTATCGTAGAGAAGGCGAAGTATGATGCTTTGGCAGCCCTGTATCCGGGTATGCCTCATTATACCATCGACGGGGAGCATGAGAAGATTCCTGCAGGATGGATGATCGATCAGTGCGGATGGAAGGGCAAGAGCCTGGGCCGTGCCGGTGTGCATGACAAGCAGGCATTGGTGCTTGTGAATCGTGGCGGTGCTACGGGCGAGGAGATTGTCAATCTCTGTGAGGCCATCAGGAAAGATGTGAAGCAGAAGTTTGGCATTGATATCCATCCGGAAGTGAATGTAAAGTAACATTTAAGGTAAATCAAGATTCAATGTTGAAGATAACATTATTGGGAACAGGAACATCTAGCGGTGTTCCTGTTTTAGGTTGTGATTGTGAGGTGTGCCGCAGCAAGGATCCACGGGATAACCGTTTGCGCTGTGCGGCGATGATTGAGACTGAGCGTACCCGTATTCTGATAGATGCAGGACCGGATATCCGTCAGCAGCTCCTGCGGGTTCCTTTCCGCAAGCTGGATGGTGTGCTGATTACGCATATCCATTACGACCATGTGGGTGGTATCGACGATCTGCGTGGTTTCTGTGTGTATGGTGATATCAATATCTATGGCGATGAAATCACCACAGAGACATTGCCGCATACGATGCCTTACTGCTTCCCTAAGGACGCAGAGAAGCTCTATCCTGGTGCTCCCAGGTTGAAGCTGCATACCATCGTACCCCATCATTCCTATCAGATTGGAGATGTCGGGTTTATGCCTATCCGGGTGATGCACGATCAACTGCCTATCCTGGGCTATCGTTTCGGCAAGTTTGCCTACATCACGGATATGAAGTCGATGAGTGATGAAGAGTATGCTTATCTGGATGGCGTAGAGACCTTGGTGATCAATGCGCTGCGCTTCGATAAACCTCATCATAGTCATCAATTGGTGGATGATGCCATCCGTGTGGCGCGCAGGATAGGAGCGAAGCAGACCTACCTTACTCACGTTACTCATCAGATAGGATTGCATGATGCCGCCAATGCCCAGCTTCCTGCTGGTTTTTGCTTTGCCTACGATGGTCTGGAGCTGGAAATTGACGAAAAATAAGTCTTAATGAAATTGAAATAAATAAAAATACGCAACATGTAAAGTTAAAGAGTTCTAAGAAAAAGCATTTTTTTGAGAAAAAGCTTGTGAGGTTCACAGATTCTTTCTACATTTGCATGTGTGTTTTTCATAGTATTAGATTTAAGGTTAACAAGGTATTGGGTCACGGCGGTGACCCTTTTTTGTTTTTATACCCTGGTAAAGACACAAAAAATGCGGTCTTTTGCAAGGCCGCATTTCTTATGATGGTTTTCATTCATATCTTTCTGTTGAGATAGAAGAATTCTCTTATTTCTTTTTCTTGAATTTCCGGTAGAGCTTCCACGCCAGCAGAGCTCCATCGAAAGCTCCCATACCAATAGACATCATACTTTGCAGTCTCTTGCCTCTGCTTGCGTCTTTCTTGAAGGCGTCAGGCTTGGTGAAGAGAGAGTTCCACAAGGTCTTGATCTTCTTGTCGTCTGCCTCTATGCTTTTGCGAAGTGCTTCCTTGCGCAGTCTGATGTCGTTGAGGCTGTTATACTGTGGGCAACTGTTGTCGTCGTCCAGGTACCTGTTGTCATTGTTTGGCTCATTTGTCATCATCATGCTCTTTATTTATTTTTGCATAAGCAGACTGGCTAAGAATTTCACGAGTGGTTTTTCAATCCATTGATGTCGGAAAAGGATGAAGAGAACCAGTATCAATAAGTATGCTCCCGCCACGATGCAGAATGCAGGTGCCAAGCCTACGTAATCAGCCATGGCGAATGCGGCAGCAAACGAAAGATATATCAGAGCCAAGGCGAGGAGAGCCAGCAGCAGCGATCCCATGATCAGTGCAGCGAGCAGTCTTACCACCTTGTCAGCTACATCGAGTTTCATATACTCAGATCTGAGCCCGATGTAATGCTTGAGCACCTCTACGAGTTGCCCGATGGTTTCTACATTCTTATCGCTCGAAAACATTCTTATCGCTTATTCAAGTAATAATATGTTGTACTTGTCGAAATCTCAGGGTAGTTGGGTGGGGCTTAAACCTCAGGGGCAACATCCTTGATATCGTCAACCAGGTCGTCAACGTCCTTGCGTGTCAACTTGATGTCGTGCTTCTTGCAGAAATCTTCTACAGCTCCAGCAATCTTGCTGCGAGTATCTTCACCCTTCTCAGGAGCAAAAATCATACCGAGTGCTGTACCAGCGATAGCGCCACCGAGGAATGCGCCAATGTAACCTAATGCCTTCATAATCTAAAAGTTTTAAATGTTATACAATATATTGATGTTAATTGTGTGATAGCGATGGCATTTTGGAGTTTTTGCGTCCAGATGCACTTATTTCGCTTATCAATTGCAAATATACTAATTATTCTTCAAAAAACAAGCTTTTAAGTCTTAATATTTCGTTAAAAATGTTGTTTTACGTAATGTTTAACAATCTTTATGCTGAAAACGTTTCTTTCTTTGGGATATATTTTGTATTTTCGCAGAATAAAAGCGTAAGGCTATGTATTGCCCCTATATATAATAAGGTGTAGGCTGAACTCAAGTTGAGACGGCACCTATATATAATAAGGTGAAGCAATATAAAATATTTAAGTAAACACAAATACAATTTTAGAAAAGATTATGAAGAAATTATCAGTTTTGAGCTTAGGATTGTGTGCTGTTCTGGCACTCGCAAGTTGTGGTACATCTAAGGAAAGTGCCTACAAGAAGGCATACGAGAAGGCACAGCAGCAGGAGGCTCAGCAGGAACCAGCTGTTCAGGAACCAGTAGTTACTCCATTGGAAACAACAACTCCTACAGAGAGCACAACTACAGAAGTTGATAATGCTACTGTTCGCCAGGAGAATGTAGATCTCATCTCAGGTTCTGGTCTGCAGAACTTCAGCGTAGTAGTAGGTTCTTTCTCTCTGAAGGCTAATGCTGAGGGATTGGCTAGCACTCTGAAGAGCGCTGGTTATGATTCTCAGATCGTTTACAACAGTGCACGTAACATGTATCGTGTCATTGCTTCTACATTCGTAGATAAGGCTGGTGCAGTGAAGAGCCGCAACGAGCTCCGCGCTGGCAAGTATCCAGATGCTTGGTTGCTTTTGAAGAAGTAATTCTCACGTTTCACATAGAAGATTAGAAATTTCGTAACTGAATGCGAATTTTATCTATAGACTACGGTAAGAAACGTACCGGACTGGCAGTTACCGACCCATTGCAGATCATTGCTAATGGGTTGGCAACTGTTGCTACGCCCGAACTTTTCGAATTCTGCGAAGCCTATATCCAGAAGGAGCAGGTGGAGTGCATCGTCATCGGTAAGCCTACCCAGCCCAATGGGCAGCCTAGCGAGAACCTGGCGCGTGTGGAGAATTTCTTCAACCGCTGGCGCAAGGCTCATCCCGAGGTGCCTATCGAGTACTACGATGAGCGCTTTACGTCGGTTTTGGCGCATCGTGCCATGATAGACGGCGGCGTGAAGAAGAAGACGAGAAGAGAAAACAAGGGATTGGTAGATGAGATAAGCGCTACCATCATATTACAAGACTTTATGCAATCAAGAAGATGATTTTACCAATTTATATTTATGGTCAGCCAGTATTGAGAAAAGTGGCTGAAGATATCACCCCCGATTATCCTGAGTTGAAGGAATTAATCAATAATATGTACGAGACTCTCGATTCGAGCAATGGCATCGGTCTGGCTGCGCCTCAGATTGGCTTGGCTATTCGCCTGGTGGTCATCGATCTCGATGTGCTCAGCGATGATCTCCCTGAGTATAAGGGATTCCGTCATGCCTTCATCAATCCTCATATCCTGGAGTATGATGAGGAGGCTGAGAAGGATTCTTCTGATGAAGGATGTCTCTCTATTCCTGGCATCAATGAGAAGGTGGTTCGTCCTACCCGCATCCATGTGAAGTATATGGATGAGCAGTTCCAGGAGCATGATGAGTGGGTGAGCGGCTACTTGGCTCGCGTGATGCAGCATGAGTTCGATCACCTGGAGGGCACGATGTTCGTTGACCGCGTGTCTCCTCTCCGTAAGAACATGATAGCTGGCAAGCTCAAGAACATTATCAAGGGTAAGTTCCGCTGCAGCTATCGTACCAAGATTCGTCGATGAAAAAGTTTATTTTCACTTTTGTGCTGGTGCTGGCTACTTTGTCAGCATCGGCGCAATATAGAGTTGACCGCCTCGTTACGGCGGGAAGAAGTGCGCTCTTCTACGAGGACTTCGTTCTTTCTATCAAGTATTTTAATCTAGCCATCGGTGCCAAGCCTTATCTCTATGAGCCTTGGTATTACCGCAGTGTGGCCAAGTTTAATCTCGATGACTATATGGGTGCCGAGAGTGATGCCTCCGAGGCTATCAACCTCAATCCGTATATCAACGATATCTACGACTTGCGTGCCATCTGCCGCATCCGTCAGCAGCGTTATGATGATGCCATTGCCGACTATAATTCTGCCATCCGACTGGAACCTCGCAACCGCAACTACTGGTTCAACCGTGCGCTCTGCCAGATGGAGGCGAAGAACTACGACAAGGCGCAGCTGGAACTTGATACGGTCATCACCAAATGGAAGGATTATTCGAATGCCTACTCCCTGAAGGCTGAGGTGTATCTGCATCAGAAGGATACGGTGCAGGCTGAGAAGTGGCTCGACCAGAGCCTGAAGCTGAATCCATACGATGGTGATGCCTGGATTACACGTGCCTATATGGCGCTTGCCCGGAAGGAATGGAAGGTGGCTGATGAGGCGCTCACCAAGTCGCTTCACTTCAAGCCGAACAATGTAAACAGTTACATCAACCGGGCATTGGCTCGTATCAACATCAACAATTTACGAGGTGCGATGAGCGACTATGATGCCGCTATCGACCTGGATCCGCACAACTTCCTCGCTCACTACAACCGTGGATTGATGCGTGTGCAGTTGGGTGATGACAACCGTGCCATCACCGATTTCGACTTCGTCATCAAGATGGAGCCGAAGAACTTCATGGCGATATTCAACCGTGCGCTGCTGCATGACAAGACGGGAAACCTGAAGGCGGCTATCCGCGATTATACTACGGTAATCAATCAGTTTCCTAATTTCTGGACGGGTCTTTCCGCCCGTGCTCATTGCTATCGCCGACTGGGTATGACGGCGAAGGCTGAACTGGATGAGTTCCGCATCTTCAAGGCACAGATGAACAAGCATCTCGGTATCCAGCCTCGCTGGAGTGCGAAGACCAAGAAGGAGATGCGCAAGCGTTCGGAGATAGACCCAAACAAGTTCGCTTCCATTGTGGTGGATGATGAGCCTAAGTATGAGCATAACTACAAGAGCGAGTATCGTGGAAGAGTCCAGAACCGCCAGGTAGAGACTGCCTATCTGCCGATGTTCCAGCTTTCTTACTTCCCTAACACTCAGAATGTGAGTGGGGTACAGGCTTTCGACAAGGATGTGGAGGCGCTGAACCAGAAGATGAAGGACAAGGTTTATATCGTATGTTCCAAGGAGCAGTTGGATGAGAACAGTTCTATGAAGATCTTCTCTCTCATCGATAAGCTTTCGGCAGAACTGAGTGTGGCGAAGGATATTGAGCAGAAGAAGGCGATATTGATGCGTCGTGCCATCGCTCATAGCGTATTGCGCGATTTCGAGGCAGCCATCTGTGATTTCACCTATTATCTCTCGCTGGATGATAAGAATGCACTGGCTTACTGGCAGCGTGCCGTCTGCCAGGCTGAGATGGATGAGTTCAACAAGGCTCAGGGCAAGGGAGTGGTGAATATCCATTCTGCCGAGGCTGATTTCAGCGATGCCATCCGCCTGAACAGCAACAATGCCTACATCTATTATAACAGAGGTAATCTGCATGCTGGAAGAAACGAGCTTTCCAAGGCGATAGATGATTATACCATTGCGCTGAAGATAGACAACCGTCTGGCTGAGGCGTATTATAATAGAGGTATCGCCCGTGCCAAGAGTGGCAACAAGCAGGCTGGTATCCAGGATCTCTCGAAGGCTGGAGAGCTGGGCTTGTATGATGCCTACTCGGTAATCAAGCGATTGAATAAGGCGAAATAAGTGCTTGAACAAGATGAAATAATAATAAAAAAATCCCGCAGATTGATAGTCTGCGGGATTTTTTTGTAACATTGATTTTTATGCTTTCCAATACGATTGGTTTTATATTTTCTTTAAACCAATTTATATTTTCTTTAAACCAATTTATATTCTCGTAACCTGCTTTACGCCCTTTACGGTGCTCAGTTTCTTGATGAGTGCATCCGTCTTGCCGGCATCATCGATCATCACGGTTACGTTGCCCGAGAACAGGCCGTCCTTGGATGAGATGTTGATGCCTCTCATCACGAGCTTATCCTCTTTCGAGATGATGTTGGTGATGTTGCTCACGATGCCGATATCGTCGTTTCCGATGATTCTCAGGGTGATGGCATACTTCGATGTACCCTTGCCGCTCCATTTCGCCTTCACGATGCGGTAACCGAAACGGCGGCGCAGCTCCTTGGCGTTTGGACAGTCGATGCGGTGAATCTTGATGCCCTTGCTGATGGTTACGAATCCGAAGATAGGGTCGCCGTAGATAGGGTGGCAGCAGTGGGAGAGCTCGAAGTCGATGCCCTTCAGGTGCTCGTCAATCACCAGTACGTCGTCGCTCTGCTTCAGCAGTTCCTCGGTAGGGTTCTCGAACTCGAAGTTCTCGGCACTCTCGGCAGGCTTGTTGGTGTTGCTGAGGTTGAGGTCGTGGTCACGCTCCTCGATGTATTTTTCTACCACGGTGTTCACGTCGAGTTTCTCTTCCGCCACATCCTTGTAGAAATCAGAGTTCTCCTTGTATCCCATCTTCTTGATGATGCGCGCCATGGTGCTCTCGTCAATCTCTATCTTGCGGTTCTTGAATCGGCGCTCCAGCAGTTCCTTGGCATAGAGTCCGTCCTTCTTCTGCGTTTCCTTCAGGGCGAGTCGGATCTTTGCCTTTGCCTTGGATGTCTGCACGATGTTGAGCCATTCTCTTCTAGGCTTTTGGTTGCTCTGGGTGAGGATTTCCACCTGGTCGCCTGAGTGCAGTTCCTGTCGGAAGGTTACCGCCTTGCCGTTGATCTTTCCGCCCACGCAGGTGTTGCCGATGCGAGAGTGGATGTAGTAGGCGAAGTCGAGCACCGTGGCACCTTTCGGGAAGTTCAGCAGGTCGCCCTTAGGGGTGAACACATAAACCTCGTCTTCCTTCAGGTCGGTGGTAAACTGGTCCATCAGCTGCAGGTCGTCGTTGCTTTCCAGGGCGGCACGGATGTTTGCAAGCCATTCGTCAATGCCTCCTTCTCCCTGCTTGATGCCCTTGTAGCGCCAGTGTGCAGCCAGTCCGTGTTCGGCGATATCGTCCATTCTTTCGGTTCTGATCTGGACTTCTACCCATTTCTTCTCCGGTCCCAGTACGGTGGTGTGCAGACTCTCATATCCGTTGCTCTTAGGCACGCTGAGCCAGTCGCGCATACGCTTCGGGTTCGGCTGATACATATCTGTAATCAGGGCGAAGGTCTGCCAGCACTGCATGTATTCCTTCTCTCTTGGTGCGTCGATGATGATTCGGATGGCAAAGAGGTCATATACACCCTCGAAGGCGCACTTCTGCTTCTTCATCTTCTGCCAGATGGAGTGGATGCTCTTGGTGCGTCCCTTCATGTGATATTTCAGTCCGGCAGCATCGAGTTTCTCCTTGATAGGCTGGATGAATCGGGCGATATAGGCATCGCGCGATGCCTTGGTGGCATTCAGTTTCTCCTTGATCATATAGTAGGCATCGTGCTCCAGATACTTCAGGCTCAGGTCTTCCAGTTCGCTCTTCAGCTTGTAGAGACCCAGCTTGTGGGCGAGTGGGGCATAGAGATAGCTGGCTTCCTCGCTCACCTCGTGCTTTGCCTCCTTCTGGTCGGTATCACGAATCTGTCGCATCACGTTCACGCGGTCGGCAATCATGATGAGGATTACGCGCATGTCTTCTGAGAAGGAGATGAGCAGGTTGCGGAAGTTCTCACTCTCGATGATCGGGTTGCGCTTGTAGAGATCGTGAATGCGGAGCAGTCCGCTGATGATGTGCGCCACGCTGTCGCCGTATTTCTGCTGGATGTCTTCGATGGTCTGATAGCCGTCGATGACGCTGGTCTGCATCAGGATGGCGATGATGCCGTCTCTTTTCAGACCGATTTCGTTCACTGCGATTTCTGCTGTCTGCAGGGCTGCGAGTATAGGGTTCATGCCGAAGACGTTGCGCTTGATTTGGTGGTTGATGAAGGCATGCTGTATGTCTTCACGCAGATGCTGCTCATCGCCTGGCTTGAATGTGTCGCCCACGGCGGTTCTCAGACGCTCCAGAATTTGGAGTGTCTGTTCCTTTTCTTCGGATGTGAATTTAAAAGGTGTTTCGTTCATTGTCGTTCCCTCCCGTTGATTATATATTATTGAGTTGTTATAACTCGTCTATCCATTTCTGACCAGACTTTGTGTTGAGCCAAATGGCGAAGCTGGCACCTATAACTGTCATGATAAACATGAATAATGTTATTAGTTCCATAACTTATATTATAAATTATCAATCCACTTCTGGCCCGACTTTGTGTTGAGCCAGATGGCAAAACTGCTGCTGATAATTAGCCCCAGCGAAAAAATAAACATTAATCCATCCATAATAATATTATTTATCGTTATACTTCATAATTCTATTAGCACAATATGCAATGATAATTGCAGATAGCGTACCTATGAACAAACACAGTAAATTGTATATGTTCAATTCTTGGTTTGTTACTAATGGCGATAAACCGCCAATTCCTACACCACTTAAGAATAATGTAGATACCCCATAGAGGTAATGTGATAGCCCCGACCTTCGGTCGTGCTCCTTTGATAATTTACTAACCATGTCGCAATATTCCATTTTAAATTTGACAAACAATGGCGTTTCAGCGTTAAAAAACGCGTACTTCGTTAAATTTTCAATGCAAAGGTACAAAAAAAAGCGGAAATATTTCTGATTATCAGAAAAAACTATTATCTTTGTAGCACATATAGTGTAAATTTAACATAAATATGGTATTATGAATCAGCAAGATCTAAACCAAATCGCTGCTCGCGGTATCTCCGAGCAGCAGATTGAACACCAGTTGGAACAAATCAAGAATGGCTTCCCATTCCTCAAGCTCGAGGGTGCGGCTGCCATCGGTAAGGGTATCATGGCTCCTACAGCTCAGGAAGTAGAGGACTACGAGAAAGCGTGGAACGACTACAAGGCTGAGGGTCACAAGATTGTGAAGTTCGTACCTGCTTCAGGTGCGGCTAGCCGTATGTTCAAGAATATGTTTGCATTCCTCGATGCTCCATACGATGTTCCTACTACTGACTTTGAAAAACAATTCTTCGAGAATATCAAGAAGTTTGCTTTCCGCAAGGCACTCTGCGACAAGTGTCATGTAAACAACGAGAAGGGCATCATGTGCCTCATCAAGAAGGGCGATTACAAGGCTGTCGTGGCTAATCTCCTCAAGCCAGAGGGATTGAACTATGGTCAGTTGCCTAAGGGATTGCTCCAGTTCCACGAGTATGAGGATGAGGTACGCACTCCGATGGAGGAGCACCTGGTAGAGGCTGCGCTCTATGCAAGCAGCAACGGCGAGGCAAACGTTCACTTCACCGTTTCTCACGATCACCTGGAACTCTTCAAGCAGATGGTAGCTGAGAAGGCTGATAAGTATGCACAGCGCTACGGCATCAAGTACAACATCTCTTTCTCAGAGCAGAAGCCTAGCACAGATACCATCGCTGCCAATCCGGATAATACTCCATTCCGCAACGAGGATGGATCATTGCTGTTCCGTCCGGGCGGTCATGGCGCTCTCATCGAGAACCTCAACGAGATAGATGCAGATGTAGTATTCATCAAGAATATCGACAATGTGGTTCCTGATCGTCTGAAGGCTGAGACTGTTACCTGGAAGCAGGTGATTGCAGGTGTATTGGTTACTTTGCAGAAGCAGGCATTCGATTACTTGAAGGTATTGGATTCCGGACAGTACAACCACGAGAAGCTGGAGGAGATTATCCGCTTCGTTCAGCGTGATCTCTGCTGCCGCAAGGCTGATATCAAGGAGCTGGAGGATGCCGAACTGGTTATCTATCTGCGCAAGAAGTTGAACCGTCCTATGCGTGTCTGCGGTGTCGTTAAGAACGTAGGCGAGCCTGGTGGTGGTCCATTCCTTACCTATAACCAGGATGGCACTGTAAGTCTTCAGATTCTGGAGAGCTCACAGATTGATAAGAACAACGAGGAGTATATGAAGATGTTTACCGAGGGTACTCACTTCAACCCAGTAGATCTCGTCTGCGCTACCAAGGATTACCAGGGCAATGCCTTCGATCTTCCTAAGTTCGTAGATCCATCTACCGGTTTCATCTCAAGCAAGAGTAAGAACGGTAAGGATCTCAAGGCCTTGGAGTTGCCAGGTCTCTGGAATGGTGCGATGAGCGACTGGAACACCGTATTCGTAGAGGTTCCTCTGGGCACATTCAACCCAGTGAAGACCGTGAACGATCTGCTCCGCGACCAGCATCAGGCTGTAGAGGGCGGCATCAAGCACGAGCATCATCACGGAGAGGGTGGCTGCTGCGGCAAGCACTAATCCCACGGATATAGATACGATAAAGGCTCAATCTCCGATTCTTCAGTCGAGGATTGAGCCTATATTGTTTTGTTAAGAGTTGAGGTTTAGAAATCGTAGAAACTTATCTAGCTGCGAGATAACAAAACTGCAAGGATTAGATCTTGGCGCTTCCTTGATTTCACTCTTAAAGGATTCTTGATGTACATGCTATCCGGGATAGCTGTACCAGATGATTGATTGAACCAAAATTCTTGTTTCTTTTCTATTATTGGATTCTAGCTTTTCCGGGAGATTTCCTGGAGTTTGGCTTTCCGATAATACTTTTTTGCTCGAATTCTAGTTGTACCAGATTTCTCCGCCCAATAAAGTTGGATACTCTTCTGATGTTGTTCTTTCTACAGGAGCTGTAATCTCTACATACTCACCGTACTTCTTTGCTTTACTCTGCATAATTTAAAAGGTTTTTGTTGATTTATTAAACTTATTATTTGATTGATTGAATGAGATAGATTATCGTGGGCATTGCTGCCCATTCATAGTCATTTCATCTTTCCTTATCTTTATCTTTATAGTCGTATTTTATTTCTGTTTCTTACGGCTGGGGAAGTGCAATCGATTGCAACAAATTTTGCTTTCTTGCTCCCAATAGCAACTTTTCACACTACAAAGATAAGAAAAATATCGGTACGATGATTTCTTTTGCCCCCAAAACGTCTATGAATTAAACTTTTTTAATTAAAACCGAATATTATCTGCAAAAATATGCGCTTTTTTCGTAACTTATTGAAAAAGAGCACCTACCTTCCGAAGAGGTAAGTGCTCCTGAGTAAAAGAATTAAATTTTACACATCTTATACCGTAATCTCGCCAGCAAGCGATTGCTTCAGCATCTCCCTTACCTTGCGGTTGTCATCATATCTGCCTTGCAGATACATCATCTTCGTTACCATCGCCTCTACCGTAGAGTCGTGGCCGCTGATTACGTGAGCAGTCTTCAGCTGGAATCCGGCGCCGTATCTCTCCATCTCCACGCAACCTGTCAGGCACTGGCTGATGTTCACGATGTTCACGCCTCGGTGGGCAGCTTCGTCCAGCAGTCGCATGATCCATGGAGAATGAGGGGCGTTTCCCGAACCGAAGGTACGCATCACGATGCCTCGCAGATCCGGCGATTCCATCACGTGGCGCACGATGTTGTCCTGGATGCCCGGAAAGAGACTGAACACGATCACGTTCGGGTCGAGTCTCAGATGGGGTATCATCGGCTTGTCGTAATCCGGAGTGAGGATGTGGTGCTTGTGATACTGGAAATTGATGCCCACGTCGCAGAGATGCGGATAGTTGAACGATTCGAAGGCGTGGAATCCCTCGGCATTGATCTTGATGGCACGGTTGCCTCTGATCAGCTTGCCGTTGAAGAAGATGCATACCTCCGGTACCATCGGTCTGCCGTTCTCGTCCTTTGCCGATGCTATCTCGATGGCAGTCATCAGATTCTCCTTGCCGTCGGTACGCAGTTCGCCGATAGGCAGCTGGCTACCGGTCAGGATCACCGGTTTGGTCAGGTTCTCAAGCATGAAGCTCAGGGCCGATGAGGTGTATGCCATCGTATCCGTGCCGTGCAGGATCACGAATCCGTCGTAGTCATTATAGTTGTTGGCTATCATGCTCACGATTTCTGCCCATCTCATCGGGTCCATGTCGCTGGAGTCGATAGGTGGGTCGAATTTTCGCACGTCGATTTCTGCCTGGATGAGTTTGAACTCGGGCATGGATGAGACGAGATGGTTGAAGTCGAGCGGTTCCAGCACGCCTGTCACCGGGTCTTTTCCCATGCCGATGGTACCTCCCGTGTAAATGATGAGAATCTTTGGTGTTGCCATTTTCTTTGTTTCTTTACATTTTGTCACTTTGTCGGCTGCAAAGATACGGAAAATATTTGTTTTTCCAAAACTTATCGGCTAAAAAAGCACTTTCTTTTTGCAAAGTGTTATGGATTATCGCTCAGAAAGCCGATGAAGACTTCAATATGTCACCGTTTTCACCCCGAAAATCCCCTTATATAAATAGGTATTAGCAAAGTTTAGCAAAATAAATGCATTTTTATTCGCTTGTTACAAAAAGAAATAGTACTTTTGCACACGATTTAATAAAAATACTAAGTTGTTATGGTAAAAATCACATTCCCAGACGGATCTGTTCGTGAGTACGAGCAGGGCGTTACTGGCTTACAAATCGCCGAGAGCATCTCACCGGCTCTCGCTCGCAACGTTGTATCTTGCGGTGTCAATGGTGAGACAGTAGAGTTGGATCGTCCTATCAATGAGGACGCAAGTGTAGAACTTTACAAGTTTGAGGATGAGCAGGGCAAGCATACCTTCTGGCATACTTCAGCCCACTTGCTCGCAGAGGCTCTTCAGGAGCTTTATCCAGGCATCCAGTTTGGTTTCGGTCCAGCTGTAGAGAGCGGTTTCTTCTACGACGTGATGCCTGCTGAGGGTCAGGTGATCTCAGAGAATGATTTCGCTAAGATCGAGGCTAAGATGATGGAGCTTGCCAAGAAGAACGAACCTGTGGTTCGCAAGGAGGTGGCTAAGGCTGATGCGCTCGCTGAGTTCAAGGCCGACGGTCAGACCTACAAGTGCGAGCACATTGAGCAGGACTTGGAGGATGGTACCATCACCACATATACCCAGGGCAATTTCACCGACCTTTGCCGTGGTCCTCACTTGCTGAACACTGGTCTTATCAAGGCTGTGAAGATTACAAGTGTGGCTGGTGCTTTCTGGCGCGGTGATGCCAAGCGCGAGCAGATGACCCGTATCTACGGTATCAGCTTCCCTAAGAAGAAGATGCTCGATGAGTACCTGGTTATTCTCGAAGAGGCTAAGAAGCGCGACCACCGTAAGATCGGTAAGGAGATGGAACTCTTCATGTTCTCTGAGCGTGTAGGTAAGGGTCTTCCTATCTGGTTGCCAAAGGGCACTCAGCTCCGCCTCCGCTTGCAGGAGTTGCTCCGTTCGCTTCTGAAGCCTTATAACTATCAGGAGGTTATCTGCCCTGGTATCGGCGGCAAGAGCCTCTATGTTACATCTGGTCACTATGCTCACTATGGCAAGGATGCATTCCAGCCAATCCAGACTCCGGAGGAGGATGAGGAGTATATGCTCAAGCCAATGAACTGTCCTCACCACTGCGAGGTTTACGCCCGCAAGCCACGTTCTTACAAGGATCTTCCTTTGCGTATTGCAGAGTTCGGTACTGTGTTCCGTTATGAGAAGAGCGGTGAGCTCCACGGTTTGACTCGTGTTCGTACATTTACTCAGGATGATGCTCACATCTTCGTTCGTTCAGATCAGGTAAAGTCTGAGTTCGAGAACGTAATCGACGTAATCCTGAAGGTATTCAAGATCTTCGGTTTCGAGAACTACGAGGCACAGATTTCTCTCCGCGATCCTAAGGATACCGAGAAGTATATCGGTTCTGATGAGATTTGGGAAGAGAGTGAGAATGCTATCCGCGAGGCTTGCAAGGAGAAGGGTCTTGAGACTCGTGAGGAGGTTGGCGAGGCTGCCTTCTATGGTCCTAAGCTCGACTTCATGGTAAAGGATGCCATCGGCCGTCGCTGGCAGTTGGGTACCATCCAGGTGGATTACAATTTGCCAGAGCGTTTCAAGCTGGAATATACAGCTGAGGATAACTCAAAGAAGACTCCTGTGATGATTCACCGTGCACCATTCGGTTCACTGGAGCGTTTTACAGCCGTTCTCATCGAGCACACAGCCGGTCACTTCCCATTGTGGTTGACTCCAGACCAGGTTGCTATTCTTCCTATCTCAGAGAAGTTCAACGACTATGCTCAGAAGGTACGTCAGTACTTCGACAAGCAGGGTGTTCGTGCCTTGGTTGATGACCGTAACGAGAAGATTGGCCGCAAGATTCGTGACAACGAGTTGAAGCGTGTGCCTTACATGGTTATCGTAGGTGAGAAGGAGAGTGCTGAGGGCCTCGTTTCCATGCGTAAGCAGGGTGGTGGCGAGCAGGCTACCATGAGCATGGAAGAGTTTGCTCAGCGCATCAATGCCGAGGTTGCAGAGCAGCTGAAGGCAGCTGAAGAGTAAAAATAAGATATAAATCCGCAGGTTTCTTTGAAAATCTGCGGATTTTTTTAAAATAACCCGCTGAAAATTTGGTGGTTTCACGGAAAATGCGTAACTTTGCAGCCGTTTAATCAAAAAACGTTGAATATATCGAATAGTTAATGAAAAATGACAAAATGAAAAATCAGTACCGCGTAAACGAACAGATACGCGTACGTGAAGTGAGAGTAGTAAGTGAAGGCGGAGCTGAAGTGATGCCTACACGTAAAGCGTTGGACTTGGCACGTCAGCAAGAGCTTGACTTGGTCGAGATATCTCCTAATGCCCAACCACCAGTTTGCCGTATTGTTGACTATTCTAAGTTCCTTTACCAGCAGAAGAAACATGCTAAGGAAATGAAGCAGAAGCAGGTGAAGGTGGAGACCAAGGAGATCCGTTTCGGACCTCAGACCGATGAGCACGACTATCAGTTCAAGCTCAAGCACGCTAAAGAGTTCCTCAATGAGGGTAACAAGGTACGTGCCTACGTGTTCTTCCGTGGTCGTTCTATTCTCTTCAAGGAGCAGGGTGAGGTTCTCCTTCTCCGTTTCGCCAATGATTTGGAGGAATGCGGTAAGGTAGAGCAGATGCCAAAGCTTGAGGGAAAGAAGATGTTCCTCTACATGAGTCCAAAGAAGGCTGGTACTGCTAAGAAGAGCCAGCAGAAGATGGACCGTGAGAAGCGAGAGGCTGAAGCTAAGGCTGCTGCTGATGCAGAGCGCGCTGCCAATGCCGAGAAGAATGGCTTGCTCGCCAATGCCAAAGGCGGCGATGCCCTGAAGAAACTCGCAGAAGGAACAGAGGATTAAGAAAAAAAGATGCGTAACGCCCTGGTATATGCGTTGCCATCGCTATAATAAATAACAATTTAAAATTAAAAGTAAAAATGCCAAAAGTAAAGACTAATTCCGGCGCAAAGAAGAGATTCCGTTTCACCGGTACAGGTAAGATTAAGCGTCATCACGCTTTTCACAGTCACATCTTGACTAAGAAGACAAAGAAGCAGAAGAGAAATCTCCTCGGCGAGACTCTCGTAGACCGTTCAAACTTGAAGCAGGTTCGCGACTTGCTCTGCCTTCGTTAATTATTAACTTTTTAGTCGAACTTTTAAAGAAAAAAAATTATGCCAAGATCAGTAAATCACGTTGCATCTAAAGCAAAGAGAACAAAAATCTTGAAGCTCACTAAGGGTTACTATGGAGCTCGCAAGAATGTATGGACAGTAGCTAAGAACACTTGGGAGAAGGGTCTTACCTACGCTTATCGCGATCGTCGTAACAAGAAGCGCACATTCCGCGCATTGTGGATCCAGCGTATCAACGCTGCTGCTCGCCTCGATGGTATGAGCTACAGCCAGTTGATGGGTGCTCTTCACAAGGCTGGTATCGAGATCAACCGTAAGGTTCTCGCTGACCTCGCTGTTAACAACCCAGAGGCTTTCAAGGCTATCGTTGCTAAGGTGAAGTAATTTGAAAGATTTTAAAAGGAATCCTCAGTTATCTTTGATAGCTGAGGATTTTTCTTTTCCAGGGATGGCAAACTGGCCCCACACGCCCTGAAAGGGCAGAAGCTCCTAGCCCAGGGCAACGCCCTGGGTTGTACGGAGTTATACACATACGCCCTGTAAGGGCAAAAGCTTTATAATCCATATTTTAAGCTTTTGCCCTTACAGGGCGCTTTGCTGATTTGCTGCTTGTACCCAGGGCGTTGCCCTGGGCTAGGAGCTTCTGCCCTTTCAGGGCGTGGGGGCAGAAGCTCCGCTTTACTTGATCAACTCAAGACCTGCCTCGAACTTGGTGGT
>ERZ1023877.34-NODE-34-length-36942-cov-85.264348_pt1 | contig 36942 bp, 30 predicted proteins | sample MGYA00380392_ERZ1023877 | MGnify/ENA primary metagenome ERZ1023877 (study PRJEB33179, sample SAMN07449003) | human gut metagenome | biome: Human-gut; feature: Human associated habitat; material: Faeces | host: Homo sapiens | place: India: Bhopal | collected...
CGTGAAAGCGTGGCACTCTTGAAATCGGTAGAAGCCGTTACGGTGTATTCCTTTACCGCATCGCCCATCTTGAGTGCCACAGTCTGTACGCCCTGCCAGTCGCCGTCCACGGTGGCACGGGTTGATGGGGCTGCCTGCGGCCTTGCCTCTACGGACAGTCCGGTGGCATGGATGACTATAGGATATTCCTCTTTGGACAGACGGTTATCGCCAGCCAGTTCGTCCTGTGTGCAGGCGGCGAGGGCGAACAGCAATGCGGTGGCTGCGGGGATAAATAATCTATGCCTCATAATTCTTTATTCTAATCGATTAATTATTAATATATTACAGGTCAGCATCCACTTCTCCGCCGTCTATATCGTTCCACTTTGCAATGGTGGCTTCGCTGACTTCAAGGACTTTGTTGCGTACCTTGACGGTATAGGTATAGTTGTTGCCCGTCTGCAGTGCGCCTTCGGGCATGGTGAGTGTGGCATGATATTCCTGACCTTTGTAATTCACAACCAACGGCAGGGATGCAACTGTCTGCGGGAAGAGGATGACCGATGACGTGAGATTGCCGTCTGCCAGATTCATGGTCAGTTCTCCGGTCTGTACACCGTTGTCTGCGGTGGCAAAACCGTCGGTCGTGTTGAACGTACCGGTGAGTAACAATCCGTCCAGCGTGTAACGTTCAGGCTTGACCACGCTGAAATCCACGCCGTCGCCCGCCTTGAAGGTAAGGGTTATCTGGCTCATGCGGTGGTGGAAGGAGTTGTTTTCACCACCTTTGCCGGTTTTATCGGTGAAGCTCACCACCGGGCTGTGTTTGTCTCCCGTGGCTCCTGAAGCAAAGAGGAAGTCGATGGCAGGCTGGTTCTGCTGCGCCGTGGCATCGGTCGTGGCTGTGAGGATGCCTCCCGCCGCGTTGTACGGATAGTAGGCGCGGAAAGTATGGGTCTTTGTATCTTCGAAATAGATAACCTTTCCTTCTGCCTCAAATTTCCCGTTCTTCAGGATGAAAGGCACGTTGCCGTACCGGGTATCGTTGCCGATGTCGGTGATGCCGATACGGTCACCGTTGTCCCAAGTGGTTCCGCTGGCGCGGGTGGCGATGGCGATGTCGGCGGTAAACTGGGCGGCCACAGGGTCACCGTTTAGGATCTCGTTGTCGTTGTTGCAGGCCGTCAGTGCGAGGGCGAGCGCTGCAAGTGCAAAAAATTTTATCTTCATCATATCAGTTATTCAGCTATGTTCTCATTGTTGTTTTTTACCTCATTCCAAGGTTTGATAGTACCAGAAAGTTCCACGCCAGTTCTGGTCAGCTTCACGGTGGTGTAATTGTACATATTACCGCCCTTGAGGTCTGAGTCCATTTTCCAGACGAACGGAGCATCATAACCATTGTTCAAGTCAAACACAATTTCTCTGATCGTTGATGCCGTTGGAAGCAGGATGGCTTCGTATATCTTGCCGACTTGGACAGCTTTCATCTGGATGTTGTCAGGATTTCCTTCGCCGGAGATAGTCCCATCTGCCAGATTGAAAGTGCCTGTGGTGTTCTGGTCTTTAATGGTGACCTTCAATTTATTGAGATCGTCTTCCGTCAAGCCATTACCTGGCTGAACATTCAGAACCAATTTACTCAACATATGGTTGAATTTCAAATCTACCTGTGGTGTAGCTTTGTTGCATCCTGTTTTCTTGGCATACATGAAGTCGATAGCTTCCTGACTTGTCTGGTTGGTCATATTGAGTGCCACCTTGTAGTCATTGACAGTGGTCTGTGGATAGTAAGAATAGAAGTCCACATCTCCATCTATCGGGAAGAAAATAGTCTTACCTCCAGAAATTGGTGAAAAGGCACTACTTCCACTTGTCTGATAGCAAACATTGTCAACTCCCTCTTTGATTACATCCGCAGAGAGTGTCTTGCCAGCTTCTATCATAAAGATACCAATCTTGTCACCATCAGCCCAGGCTTGACCGGCAGCACGGGTGTCTACGCTGATACCACCAGTAAACTGTACGGCAACCTTACCATTTGCTGTTGTAGAAGCTGTATCTTCTGTATTGCATGAAACCATTGCACCAGCCAAGAGTGCAAGAACGAAAAGTTTAGTCATCTTTTTCATATTATGAATATTTTAAAAGTTATTTTTTTTATTTGATTGTTACTTCTTTGTTGAGGTCATTCCAGCCATTGATGCCTGTTTGCAGATTCATCTTCGGCCGCATCTCTTCGTACTTGAACCTTAGTTCATACTTTCCTCCTACCTTCATCATAGGAGCGGTGATGTCAAACTCCTGCAAGGTCTCGTTAGGGAGCAGCAGTCGGAGATAGATATGAGAGGCGGGGCTTCCCTGTATGGTCGGCATCAGCCGGATGACTTCCGATTTCAGGGTTGATTCCGTAGCCAGGAGGGTAGGGAGTTCCACTTCCGTTGGCTCTATGCTCGGCAATCCATATTCTCCATCACTGTTCTTCTGTGTAGGGAACAGACACCAGGCACAATCCAGCGCCTTGCCACTCATCTCTGTGCCTTTCGGTATGTTCTCGATGATGATGGTCAGTTCGGCAAGTACGCTCTTCATAGGGTTTTGCACCACATAGCTGCCTTCCTTGTTATCTATCTTCACATCGGCAACTCCGAAATAGGCATTATGCTTCACATCCTTAGGATTGGTCAAGCCTATCTGGATATTGTTCCAATTGGTCAAAGCCCTGGTCTGTTCACCGACAGTAAACGGTTCTGTGAGATTGGTGGCAGCCAAGATGCGATACGATCCTTCAGGCAGAGTAAAACGCTGGCTTGCCACCTCCTTAGCACTACTATAATGTTTTTCCTCTACCAAGGAGCCGTCATCGGCATTGAATATCCAGAGCTTCACGTCTTTCACTTCCGTACCTTGGTCGGCTTCATCAGCCCAAGTGAGCGATACTGACAAACCGCCTTCATCCTCACCATCATGAACATCATGGTCACAGCTTGCCAACAGGCATGGGACGCATAACAGCACCCATAACCAAATATTAAATCTTCTTTTTGCTTTCATTTTTCTATCTTGTTTTATGGGTTACTTATTATTGTCTGTTGTCTCTACTCGGCGAGCTTTCTGGGCTTCGCGAGATCCGTCGCTTCCCTTACCTGCAGCCGAAATGCGGCTTGCCGCTATGCCTTTCTTTACCAGCCAGGCCTTCAGGGTTTCTGCTCGCTGGCGAGAAATGCGCTTGTTCACCGCTACGCTGCCCCTGGTGTCGCACCAGCCTGTCACCGTCACCTTCATATCCGGATTCTCCTTTAATATATGGAGGATTTCGTTCAGCTTGGATTCCTCGTCAGGGTTGATGGCGATACTGTTGAAATCGAAGTAGATAACAGGGAATTTCACCTCTGAGGTTTCAGCAATGTCTTGTTCTGCAACCTTGTTTTCTGCCTTATCCGCCTTGGCAGCCGACTCTTGCTGTAGGGTGTTCTCCTCTGGGGTAGTCTGCTGTTGCTGGACTTCCGGCTGAGGAATGGTTGAGGTTTCCATCATCTTCCTTTTCTTTGCCTTGGTGAAGCTGATGCCCAGTCTGATGCCGCTTTCCCAAACGAAGTTGTTCTTGTGCAGATGTTCCGGCATTCCGTCCATACGTTCGCCAGTAAGACGGGTCAGACCGGAATAGATGCCCAATTTCAGGCATGAAGTCAGTTGGTAACCCACCTGCAAGTCTGCGCCATAACCCAAATGCCAGTTGGTTGAACCTTTCATCACCTTGGCTTCATCGGCTATAGTCTGAATATCAGCCTTGGTAGTTATAGCGTATATATGAGGTGAAACAGCCAAATCCCATCGGCTGTCAGCTGTTTGAAGGAACAACCCAAGGAGATTGATATTCACTCTTGCCCCATATTGTCCCATTCTGACATGGCTTTTCAGATTGGCATACTCCCAACTATCCATGCCTAAGACACCTGCCTTGTAAAGCATACCGTCGCTACCCAACCAATAGTTACGTTCTACGCAGCAGTCTTGTGCAGACAAGTTCATCTCTCCATACTTGGCAGATAACTCAGCCGAGAAGATGGAGTTGAAACGATAGCCCCCATATAAGCCAGCAGCCCAACCGAGGTGCGTCTTGTCATGTCCGAAACTTGAGAAAGTAGAGAAACCGAAAGGCATTCCACCCTCAATACCGACGTACCAGCCTTGCGAACTATTCTTTTCATCTTCTTTTACTTCTGCTTTCGCAAAAGAAAAAGGAAGAATAAATGCAAGCATTGCGACCAGCAGCCGATGTCTTGTTGTTAAATTATTTTTCATATCATTCATTTATTTTTTATCGTAAAGGTAAGGATCTGTCTCCAATTACAAGACAGGTATCCATCATAAAGCTAGTTCATCCATTCTAACCGAAACTCACTCCAGAAAATACAAGAGGTTTGTTAAGAAGATAAATATGGATGCCAACAGCAAATAGATATAAAAGCGTTCTCTCTTGATGAAGTCACGAAAGCTATAGCGAGCCTTCCAATGATTCTCAAGATACATCCTGTACTCATGTATCATGTCATATCCGAAGATGATACTTGATATGAGTACAAACACCCCGATGATGATCAGGGCTAATTCTATTCTTGGTATAGTTTCTATTATTTCTTTCATGGCACAAATATAGTGAATTTCTCCGAAAGAAGGTGCAGTTTTTACCTGTTCATGTGTCGCATTCATACCAAAAAGGTGTCGCATTCGTAGGAATGCGACACCTTTTTGGCTGTTTTTCGATAAAAATTTTGGTTTTTCTTTGGTATTTTATAAAAAATGGTTATGCTCAATTTGAATCATTTTGTGCTGCATCTGTAGAGTGGAAGTCTCTCCATTCTGTAGGAGAACAGCCTTCTTTTGTCTTGAAGATTCGGTAAAGATGAGTGCGACAAGAGAATCCACACTCGGCTGAAATGATGTCGTTGCTATAATCTGGATATTCCAACATCATCTTTTTTGCAGCGTTGAGACGTATCTCGCTGAGCCATATTCGGAAGTTAGAATGCAAGCATTAATCGAAAAACAGGCTCAATTCGTTCTTTGATATACAAAGTGTACGAGAAAGCGTCAACATGTTTACATTACAATCCTTATAGCCCAAATCCATACACCATTGGTCAAGACTGTTTTGGATAAAGTTTCTGCGCTCCTCAGGCAATTGTTGTAAAGGCTTTTTCTCTCCGCTTCGTTGCTTTTCCTCTTCTTTATCCAATAACTCTTCTGTTGGAATATAACTGTTGCCGAGAGCAATAAACGTAAGGTTGAAGAACAGCAAGGCAAGCAATACGGCAGGACCTACTATATATAATAAGGTAGTAGAAAAGATGGCAACTGGCATAGCGAGAACTGCGAGCCATAGAATGATTACACTGGCTCGGGAATATCTCACGTAAGGCAACAAATCAGTTGCTGCCATTGTCTCCAACATATTTTTACGCCTAATCATCTCCTGAATAATCATGTATATGCAATAGAAAACACTTATGCAAAACAGAGTCAGCATCAGATAAAGCCCCTCTCTGATATACAGGCTATGATGGAGACTGATACCCACGCAAAAGACCACAATGATGGCAGCATAAATGCCACTGCACATCAGTATCATCTTTCTGAGGTTAGCACGGGTGGTTTCTATGTTGTAGATTCCTATGGAGATGAGCGAGAAGCAGGGGGTATAGAGGAGGATGTTGATGACCGCCCCCAGATTATCGTGCATAGCACGGAACCCGAAAGTCATCTGCAGCACATATTGTATCGCCAGTCCTATCAGGGCAGCAACGATCATCCATCGTGAACGCTCATACCGCTTGTTCTCCCATCTTACATGCAGATGGGAGAGTGCTACGATGAAGGCATTGATGAGCATGAATATGAAGCATGAAAACTGAAATAGAAATAATGAATCCATACGCTTTTTAAAATACGCTTGCGAAAGTAGGATGGGGGATATTCAAAGTCTTTGCTATCATTTCTGCATTCATGCCCGACTTCGATAATGCCAAAACTGCTGCGCGCAAGGATGCATCCTTCTCTTCAAGCTTTTTTTTCTGCGTCATGATTGTAGCATCCTTTTGCATAATGACTGTATCCCTGTCTTCCAGAGCCTGGAAGAACTCATCCTCTGCATTCATCCTGTTTCTGATGTCAGGATTAGCGGCTGCCGACTGGAGACGATGGAGTATATGTGCCATTTCGGCATCATCCGCATATTTGTTCTCATCCAACTCAAGCATTCGCTGGTCGTCCGGATAAATCTGCGACTGGTCGAATACGCTCAGTATCTTCTCCAATCTGTTGTTCACCCTTCCTTTCAGCAGCGGAATCTGCACAATGATGCTGTCGTGCTGCAGACTCTCTACAAATGGGTCTGGCATCTCCTGATGTACCTCATTTCCTTCATAGTCATATACTGTTTTCTGCAAGAGTGCAGAAAGCAGAGTCTTGGCTATTCGCTCATCTTCCATCATATACTTGAAGACGGCATCGTAAAGTGGGTTGGCTACGTATATCATCATATTCTATCCTCCATGATTAATTAAACATATTTGCAAAGATACGCTGAATATTTGTAACCTCCAAATTTTAAGCTGTTTTTTTGCTTTGAAGATTACATCCATCTGTCCTTTTTACAGGAAGAGATCACGCTTTGGCATCTGCGGCATATATTTCTTGCGCAGCTTCTCGAAGAATGCCATGGTGTCGTTGCTGAAGCCATGACCCTTCCAGGTGGAGGTGTTGGTGATGAGAATCCAGCACTGACCGTCGGGATATTTCAGAATCAGCGCAGAGGTGCCGGCAAGGGAACCCGTGCGGATCCAAGGGCGGTTGCTCTTCGGCGTGTAGTTCCAGCCGATGGAGTACTGATGGTCAGGCTGTTCCTGCGTCATGAACTGCACACTCTTCCTGCTCAGGATATCCTTGACATGAGGCATGCCGTCGATGCTCGCAATGAATCTCGACAGCTCGGCTGCCGAACCGCACCAGGCTCCTGCTCCCGAAAGTCGGGGAAGATCGGTATCGCCATAGCACTTCTCTACCATCCTGCCGCTGTTGTTGTACTCATATACCGGAATGCTGCCCTGATGCATGTAATACTTTGTCTCGTTAGGACGGCGGTCCTTGTAATAGGTGCCCGCAATGTGCATGTCGAAACAGCCGGCTGGCTGGAGCACATACTTCTGGATGAAGTTCTCGTATTTCATTCCGCTCTTCTTCTCCACGATCATCGAGAGAATCATATAGCCCAGATTGCTGTAGCACTTGCCCTCGCCCGGCGTATAACCCAGATGACGCTTCAGGAGAATCCTGAGCAGGGTAGGATGGTCGGGAGGGGTGGTGAGGTGGTTCTGCATCATGATGTAACGGGTGGAGGATACCGGGTCGCCGGCATAGTTGTTGAAACCTGCCTGGTGGCGCAGCAGCTGTTCTACGGTGATGTTGTAGTAGCGCTGGTCCTTGATGCTGTTATTATAGGTGGTATCGCAGAGGATGCCCTTCTGTCCGAACACCTTGTCGCCCATGCGCAGCTTCTTCATCTCTACGAGCTTCATGATGCCGGCAGCGGTGATGAGCTTGGATACGGATGCAAAGCGCATCAGCATATTGGGTTCCATGCGGATGCCCCTTTCCTTGTCTGCCCATCCGAATCCACGGGCATAGAGCAGGGAGTCGTTGCGGGTGATGACGAGCTGGGCACCATTGATTTCCCATCTCTTGAGGTATCTCTCGATGACGGAATCCATCTCCTGGTATGCCTTTCCCTCGGTGAGGGCATTGGTGATGGAATCGTTGATATGTACCGTAGGCAGTGAATCTGCAGATTTCTCCTTGTCGGATGAGGTGCAGCGCGATACGCAGCTGTGGGTGGTCCATCCGATGAGGGCTGTAAACGTGAGCAGTATCACGGCTATACGCTTCTTTCTAAGTCTTCTTGCCATTATTGTCTTACTATTCTGTTTGTTTATGCCATGACTAACCGGAGATCCTGGGTCAGTTTGCCGATGGCAGGGTTTTCCTTTATCATATTCTCAAGTATCTCTCGCTTGGAGAGGATTCGGGTTACTTCATCCGATTCAGCCAGGCGGTAGTCGATGGTTACCTGGCTGTTGTTCAGGCCGATTCTGAAGGTCTGCAGGATTCTGCCCTTGATCTTGACCACGTCGTCGAGCAGCAGCTTGTTGTCGATGACTACCTCGATATGCGGAAAGTCGGTGATGGTAGGTACGATCGGTTTCATGCGATTGGCAAGTCCGATGAAGTCCTTGATGCCTTGCATTCTCAGACACATGCTGATCCACTGGCCTTCTACCTGTTCCTGGGTGAAAGGCTGGTCGTGGTTGGCGGCAGCTCCGGTTGATGCCGGTGTCTCTTCCTTGAGCTGGTCGATAGGATTGTAGATGCGCTGACTGTTCTGCTCCGTCTTCTCCAGGTTGGCGAAGCTCATGCCGATGCCTTTCAGTTTTACCTGTGAGCCTTTTCTCACTGTTGATATAGGCGCAGCAGTAGCTGCAGCGACAGGCTGTGCTTCCCGTACAGGAGCCTTGCTGCCGCTCTCTTGCCCGGCACCTGCACCCTGAGAGGCAGGCTTAAGCTGGGCAACGATTTTCTGAAACAGGGATTTTAGTCTGTGGGGCGTACGCCCCGCACTAGGCACATCCTGGTCTTCCGGCTGGGTAATCTGACCAATCTGTATCAGGGTCAGCTCTACGAGCAGTCGCTTGTTGGAACTCTGTCGGTACTGCACATCGCAGTTGTTCATCAGCTGGAGTGCCTTATATAAGAAAGGTGTAGGGGCCTTCTTAGCCTGCTCCACGTATTTTGCCTTCTGTTCTTCGCTGGTTTCCAGCAGCGGCAGGGTCTGGGTATCCTTTGCCATCATCACGTTGCGTACGTGCTGGGCGAGTCCCTGAATCATGTTTCCGCCGTCGAATCCCTTGCCCAGGATATTGTCGAGCAGCAGCATCATCTGGCTCACCTTGTTCTCCAGGGCGAGGTCCACGAGCTTGAAGTAGTTGTCGCTGTCGAGCACGTTCAGGTCTTCTATCACCTTCTGGTAGGTGATGTTGCCCTGGCAGAAGCTGGCAGCCTGGTCGAAGATGGAGAGGGCATCTCGCATACCTCCGTCTGCCTTCTCGGCGATGACGGCAAGCGCCTGCTCCTCGTATTGGATGCCTTCCTTCTCAGCCACCATCTTGAGGTGGGCGATGGTGTTGGGCACGGTCATCCGCTCGAAGTCGTAGATCTGGCATCTACTCAAAATGGTAGGCAGGATCTTGTGCTTCTCGGTGGTGGCGAGGATGAAGATCACGTGCGATGGCGGCTCCTCCAGGGTCTTGAGAAAGGCATTGAAGGCGGCGGCACTCAGCATGTGGACCTCATCGATGATGAACACCTTGTACTTGCCTACCTGAGGCGGGATGCGGGTCTGCTCCATCAGGGTCTTGATCTGATCGACACCATTGTTGCTGGCGGCATCCAGCTCGAAGATATTGTAGGAGCGCTGCTCATTGAAAGCCTGGCAGCTCTCGCAGGTATTGCATGCCTCGCCGTCCTCGCGAGGGTGCTCGCAGTTGATTGCCTTGGCAAAGATGCGGGCACAGGTGGTCTTTCCCACACCTCTCGGACCGCAGAAAAGATAAGCGTGGGCAAGCTTGCCACTCTTCACTGCATTCTTCAATGTGGTAGTCAACGCACTCTGTCCAACCACCGAATCAAAGGTCATCGGACGGTATTTTCTAGCCGAAACTATGTATTCTTCCATTCTTTTTTGCTTGAATATACGTTCACTTACATTATTTTTTCTTAATTGTGATGCAAAGATAACAAAAAAATATTATCTTTGCAAACAAATTCGGAAATTAATGAGTCAAAAGTTAAGTATTATATGGAATTATCTCGCTCACTATAAATATCTTATAGTGATAATTGCGGGTGTTTTGATAGTGGGTGTCATTGACGACAATAGCATCCGCCAGCATATCAAGTATCAGATTGAGATAGCCACGCTGCGTTCTGAGATAGAAAAGTACAGAACGGAGTATGACCGGGATCTCCGCATCCTGAAGGAAATGCGCAAGGGACCGGAAGTCTTCGGCAAGATAGCACGCGAACGCTACTTCATGAAGGCTGACAATGAGGATATCTTCGTGCTGAGCACGGACCTGCCCGGTTCGGTGGAAATCGATGAAAACGAGGAGGACAAGGATTCCATCCGGTAACGCAATCTATATATAATAACGCTATCTATATATAAAAGGTGTGAACGAACAGAAAAAGAAAATAAGAAAGATGAAACAGTTGAATAAAATACAGAGTGCTTTGTTTTTGTTGGGCGGCGTGCTGATGGTTGTCGGTGCGTGCAGCTTTGTGCTGAAACAGATTTATCCTTCGCTGGTGGAAACCACGAGCTGGGTGTTCCTTCTGGGCACCGTGCTCTTCAGCGTGATCCAGTCGATGCAGACCTACGAGGGCAAGTCGACTGTCATCCATCGCCTGAAGCGCATCCAGAATGTAGCCAACATCCTCTTTATCTTTGCCGGCATCTCGATGGTGGATACGGTCTATACCTTTACCGAGAAATGGCTGGGCAATCCGCAGCTCTTTTACTCCATCTTCTACGGCAAGTGGATCGTGGTGATGCTGGTGGCATCTATCCTGGAACTCTACACCACCTTCCGCATTTCGCACGAAATGAAGGGGGAAGAATGCAAATAAAACATAAATACTTGTAATATTCAATTAAATTGCATCAATTTATTTCGGTACTTCAAGAAATGATTGTACTTTTGTTCACTGAATGTGAATTATAAAGCTTATGAATAAGATATTTTACGCACTTATCACCTTGGTGGCGCTTACCTCATGCGCCAGTAGCTACGATATTTCGGGTACTTCCAACGTGAGTACCCTGGATGGCCGTATGCTCTACCTTCAAATCTTAAAGAATAACGAATTCAGCAAGATCGACTCCTGTGATGTGGTACATGGACAGTTCCATTTCCAGGGAACGGTAGATTCTGCAAGAATGGCAAATGTCTTCATGGACGATGAGCCTGTTCTGCCGCTGGTGCTGGAGGCGGGAACCATTACCGTGAAACTCGACGATGTACAGCAGGTAGTAAGTGGAACGCCACTCAACGATAAGCTCTTCGGATTCTTCAAGAAATACCAGCAGCTGCAGAGCCAGCAGCGGGAACTGGTGCATAAGCACGACCAGGCCATCATGAATGGAAGCGATATGCAGGCGGTGACTGCCCAGCTGAATGCTGAGGCGATGAAACTCTCCGAGCAGGAGGACAAGCTGGTGACTACCTTCATTACCGACAACTTCGAGAATGTCTTGGGACCAGGCGTATTCTTCCTCGTAACCATGGGCAACCAGTATCCGATGCTTTCGCCATGGATAGAGGATATCATGAGCAAGGCTACAGAACACTTCAAGAGCGATCCATACGTGAAGGACTACTACCAGAAAGCACAGGAAAACCAGGCTATCATGAACGGTACCCACGAAGCACAGATGGATCCAAGCATGCAGGCTGGACAGATGGAGGCTCCGCAGACCGATCCGAATGCGGCTCCTGCACCAACGCCTAACGAACTGGCGAAGCCAAGCATTCCTGAAGCAAAAGAGTAAATTCAAAGTTTAGAAAAAAGAAATACTATGTCTAAAATGTTAATTAAAGGCGGAACTATTGTCAATGAAGGTCGCTCATTCCTGGGTGATCTTCTTGTCGATGGTGAAGTGATATCTGATATATTTGAAGGCATGGCTCCCCGTGGCATCTACGATGAAGTAGTGGATGCTACGGGGTGTTTCGTTTTGCCGGGTGTAATAGATGACCATGTTCATTTCCGTGAACCGGGACTTACCCGCAAGGCGGATATTGAGAGTGAGAGCCGCGCGGCTGCCTATGGCGGCGTGACTTCCTATATGGAAATGCCGAATACCGTGCCGCAGACTACCGAACTGCAGGCGTGGAATGACAAGAGAAAGTTGGGCGCAGAGAAGAGTCATGTAAACTACAGCTTCTTCTATGGTGCCACCAATGACAACGTGGATTCCTTTGCCCAGCTGGATATGCACCATGTGCCTGGCATCAAGCTCTTCATGGGTTCCAGCACCGGTAATATGCTGGTGGATAAGATGGAATCGCTGAAGCGCGTCTTCAAGACGGCTAAGGATCTGAACCTGCCGGTGATGACGCACTGCGAGGATACCGGAATCATCAACCGCAACATGGCAGAGGCTAAGGCTAAGTACGGAGAGGATCCTGCCGTGGAGCATCATCCGGAAATCCGCAGCGAAGAGGCATGCTATGAGAGCAGCAAACTCGCAGTGGAATTAGCCCGCGAGTTTGGTACCCGTCTGCATATCGCCCATGTTACGACAGCCCGGGAGCTGGAGCTCTTCGCCCATCAGAACGGAAAGGCGAATGAGCATTCCGGAGATGGTATTCCTCTTCCTCAGATTACAGGAGAGGCGGTGATAGCCCATCTCGTCTTCTCGGATGCCGACTATGCTACGAAGAAGGCACTCATCAAGTGCAATCCTGCCATCAAGACCCTGGCAGACCGTGATGCCTTGCGCAAGGCGCTCAACGACGGAACCATTGCCACCATCGGTACCGACCATGCTCCACACGAATGGAAGGACAAGCAGGGGGGATGTGCCAAGGCGGCCTCGGGTATGCCGATGGTACAGTTCTCGCTCGTTTCCATGCTGGAACTGGTAGATGAAGGCGTGCTTACCATCGAACGGATGGTTGAGCTGATGGCGCATCAGCCGGCTCAGCTCTTCCGGGTAGCCCAACGTGGTTTCCTGCGCAAGGGTTATCAGGCAGATATCGTCATCGTGAAGCCTCATTCTCCATGGACCGTTACAAAGGATGTCATCCAGAGCAAGTGCAAGTGGAGTCCGATGGAGGGACATGAATATCAGTGGCAGGTGGAGCAGACCTTCTGCAATGGTCACCTTGTCTATAACAAGGGTGCCTTTGATGCAGCCTACCGTGGCGAGGAGATGACTTATGACAAAAGATAGAATCGTAAGGCAATACAGAATATCAGAGCTGGTGCCCTATATCAACTGGCTCTATTTCTACCATGCCTGGGGATTGAGCGGAAAACCACGCTGCGACAAGGAGAAGATGAAGCAGGAAGCGCTGGATATGCTTGCCTCCTGGGAGGACAGGTTTCACTGCCATGCCATCTTCCAGCTCTTCGATGCCAACAGCGATGGGGATGATATCCTGTTTCTGGATCAGCAGCTCCGTTTTCCGATGCTCCGCCAACAGCATCCTTCTGCTCCGGGCGCACCGAATCTCTGTCTGGCTGATTTCATCCGCCCATTGTCTCTGGGCAAGAAAGACCAGATCGGGGTGTTCTGTTCTACGGTAGATGGAGGAATCATGGATGCCTACCGGCACGATGATTATCTCAACATGATGGCACAGACCCTGAGCGACAGACTGGCAGAGGCTACTGCCGAGAAACTGCACGAAGAGGTAAGAAAGACTTACTGGGGCTATGCACCGGAAGAACATCTTACCATCGAACAGCAGCATCGGGAGGAGTATCAGGGCATCCGACCAGCCATCGGCTATCCTTCGCTGCCGGATACGAGTGCAAATTTCCTCATCGACCAGCTTCTCGATATGAAGCAGGTGGGCATCCGACTCACGGAAAGCGGAATGATGACACCCCATGCCAGTGTGTCGGGACTGATGTTCGCTCATCCCATGGCTAGATATTTCGAACTGGGTAAGATCGGGGATGACCAGCTGAGGGATTATGCCCGCCGCAGGGGCGTTCCCGTGGAACTGATGAAAAGGTTCCTGCAGTCGAGCCTGCTGAAATAGAAGGTGAGAAGATGATGTTAGTAATCAGAAGTTCGAGAAGATAAAAAAGATAGTTTTTAACAATGATAGCTAGATTATTGATTCCCGTGATTGTGCTCACGGTATTGCCCTATCTCTGGATAGACCGGAAATACCTGCATATTCCTAAGGGAAAACGAAAGATACTATATTGGTTGCCTGCTGCCATCGTGATAGGATACACTGCCTATCTCACCCTGGAGCCTGACTTCCTGCCTGCCAATCCGGTGTTCATAGACATCTGGTTTGGCATGATGGCACTGCTGGCTGTTCCGCAGTTTGTCTTTGCCTTCACCAGTTTTGTGGGATGGGAATGTATGAAGCTCTCCCGCTGCTTCAAGGCAAAAAAAGGGGATGGCAGGTTTGGAGGCAGTGTGCATCGGGCACGCAACTGGGGAAAACTGGTAGGAATCTTCCTTGCCGTATGGGCTTTCTTCAGTTTCATCTATGGCTTTACGATGGGGGTACGACAGTTTCAGGTGAAGCATCTCACGGTCTATGTGCCCGATCTGCCAGAGGCGTTTGAGGGTTACCGCATCGTGCATTTCAGCGATATCCATGTAGGTTCCTATTATGGATGGCGCAGACACATGCCTCAGCGGGATGTAGATAGCATCAATGCCCAGCATCCCGACCTGATCTGCTTTACGGGTGATCTGCAGAATGTGAGACCGGAGGAACTGGTTCCTTTCAAGAAGACATTGAGTGGTCTCAAGGCGAAGGATGGCGTGGTGAGCGTATTGGGCAATCACGATTACACCTATTATATGAATGTGGATGACGAGGCTGAAATCCGCAGGATAGAAGAAAAGGTACAGCAGACGGAACGGGAGATGGGATGGCATCTGCTGATGAATGAGCACTTCGTGCTGCATCGCGGCAAGGATTCCATCTATGTAGCCGGTACCGAAAACTTCAAGAAGCCTTCGCGTGCAGAGGTGGCACAGGCACTCTATGGTATAAAGAAAGGACAGTTTGTGCTGATGCTCCAGCATATTCCGGAGATGTGGAAAGACATGACGCCTTCACGTATCAACGAGAAATATGGTTCGAAGGACAGCGTGCTGGTGGCTCCACAGCTTACCCTGAGCGGACATACCCATGGCGGACAGGTTTCTGTTCTCGGCTTGCGCCCGTCTATGTTCTCGGCTTTCGATTACGGACTCTATGAGCGCGAGGGATGCCAGCTCTATACCACAGCTGGATTGGGAGGAACCATTCCAATCCGCATCGGAGCAACTCCTGAAATAGTAGTCATCACATTGAAACGAAAATAAGATGATCAAATTACGATCTTCCAATAATTCATGAAATTGCGATTATGAAGTACTTATATCGATTATATCAGCTTTTGATATGTTTGCCGATTCTTGTTCTGGCAAGCATCCTGACCAGTCTTGTTACCGTGATAGGCTGCAGACTGGGCAATGGCCATTTCTGGGGATATTATCCCGGCAAGTGGTGGTCTATCCTGTGGATCCGTCTCCTTCTCCTGCCGGTGAAGGTAGAGGGTAGGGAACATCTGAAGAAGAATCAGAGTTATGTGTTTGTAGCCAATCATCAGGGGGCTTTCGACATCTTCCTGATCTACGGCTTCCTGGGACGTAACTTCAAGTGGATGATGAAGAAGGGCATCCGCAAGATTCCTCTGGTAGGTTTGGCTTGCGAGTATGCACATCATATCTTTATCGACAAGAGTGGACCTTCCAAGATCCGTGCTTCCTATGACAGGGCGCGCGAGGTGTTGAAGGAGGGTATGTCGCTGGTGGTATTCCCGGAGGGTGCCCGCAGCTTTACCGGTCACATGGGTGTGTTCCGCCGAGGTGCCTTCATGCTTGCCGACGAATTGCAGTTGCCGGTTTGCCCGCTTACCATCAATGGCAGTTTCGAGGTCAAGCCCCGCATGAAGGATATCTACTGGGCATTCTGGCATCCGCTGAAGCTCACTATCCATGAACCGATTGAGCCGATGGGCAAGGGACCTGAGAATATCAAGAACCAGATGACCAAGAGCTATGATGCCATCATGAGTGGACTGGTGAAGGAATATCAGGGATTCGTGGAGAATCCTGACCAATAAATATATTAAATTAGAACATTATGAGTGACAGTATCGTAATCATTCCTACATACAACGAGAAGGAAAATATAGAGAAAATCATCCGTGCCGTTTTTGGCCTGGAGAAGAAATTCGACATCCTTGTTATCGATGACGGTAGTCCGGACGGAACAGCAGACATCGTTAAGAAGCTGATGGCCGATGAGTTTGCCGACCGTCTCCATATCCTGGAGCGTTCGGGTAAGCTGGGCTTGGGCACTGCTTATATCATGGGCTTCAAATGGTCGCTGAAGCAGGGTTATGACTTCATCTTCGAGATGGATGCCGACTTCAGCCACGATCCTAATGATCTGCCTCGCCTCTATGCGGCTACCCACGATGAGGGCTACGATGTAGCCATCGGTTCCCGTTATGTTTCGGGAGTCAACGTGGTGAACTGGCCTATCGGTCGCGTATTGATGAGCTATTTCGCTTCCAAGTACGTGCGTCTTGTTACCGGTTTCAAGGTACATGATACCACAGCAGGATTCGTCTGCTATCGCCGCAAGGTATTGGAGACTATCAATCTTGATGCCATCCGCTTTAAGGGCTATGGTTTCCAGATTGAGATGAAGTTCACTTCCTATAAGATTGGTTTCAAGATCAAGGAGGTGCCGGTTATCTTTGTGAATCGCCGTGAGGGAGTGAGCAAGATGAGTGGCGGTATCTTCGGAGAGGCTTTCTTCGGCGTGATGAGACTGCGTCTCGATGGATGGTTCAAGAAATATCCGAAATTGAAGTAAAAGTGACATTACAGGAAATTGCAAAACTATACGGGCGTTCGCCACAGGCGAATGCCCTCTTTGATTTATTGAAGAAGAAGTCGGTTCATTCTGTCTTTCTTCAGGGATTGGTGTGCTCTTCTGCCTCTGTGTACTTCGGTTCGCTGCAGGCTAAGATGAAGCGCACCGTGCTTTTCGTGCTCAATGATGCTGATGAAGCGGGGTATTTCTATCATGATCTTACGCAGATGCTGGGGCAGGAGAGCGTCTTCTTCTTTCCTTCCAGCTACCGACGCGCCATCAAGTATGGGCAGCGGGATGCGGCTAACGAAATCCTGAGAACGGAAGTGCTGGCACGATTGTCGGCTGGCAAGCAAATCTATATTGTTTCTTATCCAGATGCCCTGGCAGAGCTCGTGGTTTCCAAGCAGATTCTGGATGAGAGAATTCTCAAACTTACTGTCGGACAACAGACTGCACAGGTGGATATCGTGCATCAGTTGCGTGATTTCGGACTTCAGGAGACTGATTACGTCTATGAACCGGGACAGTTTGCCGTTCGTGGAAGCATCCTCGACGTCTATTCCTACAGTTGCGAATATCCGTTCCGTATCGATTTCTTCGGTGATGAGATTGATACCATCCGCACCTTCAACATCGAAGACCAGCTTTCGAAGGATAAGCGTGATGCCATCGAAATCGTTCCGGAACTTGCTGCCGAACAGAGCGTGAAGCAGTGTTTCCTCCATTTCCTGGATGCGGATGCACTCGTGGTGATGAATGACTACACGCTGCTGCACGACCGCATAGAGCAGATTTACAAGGACGGTTTCTCTACCCAGAGTCTGACCGAACAGTTGGAAGGTGCCACCGAGATGGAGGCTGAGAAGATAAGAAGGGAGATGAAGGCTGAGCTGAATCTCGTTTCCGCTTCAGATTTTCAGCATGCGCTGGTTGAGCACGTGCGTATTGAATTCGGTAAGCAGTCTGAGGGTGATGTTGCCGGGAAGCAGGAGCATCTGTTGACTGCCAAGGGCGATAACCAGGCTCTCATCGCTTTTGATATGGCGCCGCAGCCGCTGTTCCACAAGAATTTCAATCTTCTCGCCCAGACTCTTGAGGATTATCAGCTTCAGGGCTATACCTTATATATATTGGCAGACAGCCAGAAGCAGCAGGAACGACTGAAGGATATCTTCGACAGTGAGGAGCTGAAAAGGTATCAGATCCGGTTTACCCCTGTAGAGAAAACCATCCACGAGGGATTCGTGGACCATGAGAAGCATGCCTGCTTCTTTACCGATCACCAGATCTTCGACCGATTCCATAAATACAACCTCCGTTCAGACTCGGCAAGAGCCGGAAAGATGGCGCTCACCATGAAGGAGTTGCAGGAGATGGATTATGGCGACTTCATCGTGCATGTGGATTATGGTATCGGAAAGTTCGGCGGTCTGGTGCGTGTGCCTACCGGCGACAGCTATCAGGAGATGATCCGCATCGTGTATAAGAACAACGACAAGGTGGATGTGAGCATCCACTCGCTCTATAAGATCAGTAAATACCGCAGAAGCGATACCGGTGAACCACCACGCCTCTCTACCCTGGGAACAGGTGCCTGGGACCGGTTGAAGGAGAAGGCAAAGAAGCGAATCAAGGATATCGCCCGCGACCTGATCAAACTCTATGCGCAACGCCGACGTGAAAAGGGATTTGCCTATAGTGCCGACAGTTATCTGCAGCATGAGCTGGAGGCTTCATTCCTTTATGAAGATACGCCCGACCAGAGCAAGGCTACGGCTGACGTGAAGAAAGACATGGAAAGTGGTAGGCCGATGGACCGTCTGGTGTGTGGAGATGTGGGATTCGGTAAGACGGAAGTTGCCATCCGTGCTGCCTTCAAGGCGGCTTGCGATGGAAAGCAGGTGGCTGTGCTGGTGCCTACCACGGTGCTTGCCTACCAGCATTACCAGACCTTCAAGCATCGACTGGAGGGACTTCCTGTTTCTCTGGAATATCTGAGCCGTGCCCGTACTGCCAAAGATACCAGGCGCATTCTGGAAGAACTGAAGGAGGGCAAGGTGGATATCCTGATAGGTACCCACAAACTGATATCGAAGTCAGTACAGTGGCACGACCTGGGACTGCTGATCATTGATGAGGAGCAGAAGTTTGGTGTATCTACCAAGGAAAAGCTTCGCCAGCTGAAGGTGAATGTGGATACCCTTACCATGAGCGCTACTCCGATTCCGAGAACCCTGCAGTTCTCGCTGATGGGAGCCCGCGATATGAGTATCATGCGTACACCGCCACCTAACCGTTATCCTATCCAGACCGAGGTAATCACCTTCGACAAGTCGGTGATTGCCGATGCCATCAATTTTGAGATGAGCCGTAACGGTCAGGTGTTCTTCGTCTGCGACCGTATTGCCAAACTGACCGAGCTGAAATTGCTCATCGAAAAACTGGTGCCAGACTGCCGCGTAGCCATCGGACATGGACAGATGAAGCCGGAGGAACTGGAGAAGATCATCATGGGATTCATCAATTACGACTATGATCTGCTCCTTTCTACTACCATCGTAGAGAACGGAATCGATATTTCCAATGCCAATACCATCATCGTGAATGATGCCCACCGATTCGGATTGAGCGACCTGCATCAGATGAGAGGTAGGGTAGGGCGTAGCAACAAGAAGGCTTTCTGCTATCTGATAGCTCCGGCCAAGGCATGTCTTACTCCGGAATCCCGTCGCCGTCTGGAAGCACTGGAAACCTTCAGCGACCTGGGTAGCGGTTTTAATCTGGCTATGCAGGACCTGGATATTCGTGGTGCTGGTAATCTGCTGGGTTCTGAACAGAGTGGATTCATGGAAGATCTGGGTTACGAGACTTATCAGAAGATTCTCTCTCAGGCTGTCACCGAGTTGAAGAACGAGGAGTTCAACGACCTGTATCAGCAGGAGATGGATGAAGGAAAACAGCTCACGGGTGATGACTTCGTGGATGACTGTGCCGTGGAGAGTGATCTGGAGACCTATTTCCCGGATACCTACGTGCCGGGTAGTTCTGAGCGAATGCTGCTCTACCGCGAACTCGACCATCTGCAGAGTGAAGAGGAGGTGGCTGAATTCCGCAAGCGGATGATTGACCGTTTCGGTCCGGTTCCTAGGGAGGCGGATGAGTTGATGTGTGTGGTAGGTCTGCGCCGACTGGGCAAGACGCTGGGTTGTGAGAAGATCATGCTCAAGCAGGGTACCATGCAGCTGCAGTTTGTGAGCAATGTGAACAGTCCGTTCTATCGCAGCGAGATGTTCTCCCGTGTACTCGCTTATGCCACTACCCATATCCAGGATTGTGCCTTGAAGGAAAAGAACAACAAGCGCTACCTTCGCATCCGTGACATGAAGAGCGTGGAACAGGCAAAGAATCTGCTGAGTTTCATTTCTCAAATCAAGGTGAACGACTAGAAGTGAAACTTCTGCAAGTTTTTCAGCGTGAACTGAAAAAAATAGCGTGAACTGAAATCAATAAAAAAAGCATTGGAATTCTGATTCTCTTATCAGATTTTCCGATGCTTTATATTTTTGTATAAGTAAAAGATGATGAATAGCGTTTCACAACGCCTTTGTTTTAACTGATGCAAAGGTACGAAGAAAATGAAAAACATAGGGGGAATAATTGTTGTTAGTAGGGGCGAAAACTGATAAAAGTACACTTATAAAACATTAAATAATCCTTATGCGATAATAATTACTCCTATTTTATGCTCAAAATACATCAAATTCATTAAAAAAACAGGGAATATTTCTGTATTTCATTTTTTATTTGTACTTTTGTAGCTAGAATTAACAATTTAATAAAAACATATACATGAGACAGAAAAAGTTTATTCTCCAGGAGCAGGATATCCCTACTCAGTGGTACAACATTCAGGCAGATATGCCTAATAAGCCTATGCCACCGTTGAACCCACAGACTCACAAGCCGCTCAGTGCAGACGACTTGTCTCACATCTTTAATAAGGAGTGCTCTAAGCAGGAGCTTGATACTGAGCACGCTTGGATTGACATTCCAGAGGATGTACAGGAAAAGTATGCGTTCTACCGTTCTACACCATTGGTTCGTGCCTACGGATTGGAGGAAGCATTGGGTACTACAGCACATATCTACTTCAAGAATGAAAGTGCAACACCATTGGGTTCACATAAGATCAACTCTGCCATTCCTCAGTGCTACTACTGCAAGCAGGAGGGTGATACCAATGTTACTACAGAGACAGGTGCCGGTCAGTGGGGTTGTGCCCTTTCCTATGCTGCCAAGCTCTACGGACTGGAGGCTGCCGTTTATCAGGTAAAGATTACCATGCAGCAGAAGCCATACCGTTCCAGCATCATGCGTACCTTTGGTGCTACCGTTGAGGGTTCTCCTAGTATGAGTACACGCGCCGGTAAGAACATCATTACCCGCGATCCTCATCATCCTGGTTCTCTGGGTACAGCCATTTCTGAGGCTGTAGAGTTGGCTACCACCACTCCTGGCTGTAAATATACTTTGGGTTCTGTTTTGAATCACGTGGCTTTGCATCAGACAGTCATCGGTCTGGAGGCTGAAAAGCAGATGGAGATGGCAGGTGAGTATCCTGACAAGGTGATTGCTTGTTTTGGTGGCGGTAGTAACTTTGGTGGACTTGCCTTCCCATTCATGCGTCATAACCTGAAGGGCGAGAAGCATACCGAGTTCATCGCTGCAGAACCAGAGAGCTGTCCTAAGTTGACTCGTGGAAAGTTTGAATATGACTTTGGTGATGAGGCTGGATATACTCCGCTGTTGCCTATGTTTACCTTGGGTCATGACTTCAAGCCAGCCAACATCCATGCAGGTGGTCTCCGTTACCATGGTGCCGGCATGATTATCTCTCAGTTGGTCAAGGATGGTTATATGCATGGTGTAGATGTAGCCCAGACAGAAGCTTTCGAGGCAGGTATGCTCTTTGCCCGTGTAGAGGGTATCATTCCAGCTCCAGAGAGTTGTCATGCCATTGCTGCAACCATCCGTGAGGCAAAGAAGGCTACTGAAGAGGGTAAGAATACCGTGATTCTCTTCTGTCTTTCTGGTCATGGTCTCATTGATATGCCATCATACGAAAGCTATCTCAATGGAGATTTGCATGATTATAGGGTGAGTGATGAGGAAATCAATAAGTTCCTCCAGACTGTACCTCAGGTAGATTAAAGATTAAAAAGAAATAAGAAAGCCAGCCTACAGGAATGTAAGCTGGCTTTTGTTTTTGTTTTTATGCTTGAAGCCACTCTTCGATGGCCTTTGCGATAACGTCGAAGCTGGTAGTAGGTTCGAAGCGAGCCACTACCTGACCCTTCTTGTTAACGAGGAACTTGGTGAAGTTCCACTTGATGTCTGCGCTTTCCTTGTAGTTAGGATCTGCCTCAGAGAGCATCTTGTCGAGAACAGGGTAGAGTGGATGAGTCTCGTCCCAACCTGCGAAGCCTTTGCATTCCTTGAGGAATTTGAAGAGAGGAGCGGCATCTTCACCATTTACCTTGATCTTCTTGTAGCGCTGAAATTCTGTGCCGTATGTAAGTTTGCAGAACTGATGGATGCTTTCATCAGTACCAGGAGCTTGCTGACCAAACTGATTGCATGGGAAGTCGAGTATCTCGAAGCCTTGCTGGTGGTATGTCTCATAGAGCTTTTCCAGTTCCTCATACTGAGGAGTAAAGCCACACTTGGTAGCTGTGTTAACGATGAGCAGTACTTCGTTAGCGTACTCTTTGAGGGAAACTTCCTTTCCCTTTCTGTCCTTAACGGAGAATTCGTAAACGGTTCTCATTTTTAATTTGTATCTAATTTTATGTTTATTTCTATCCTTTTTTCTTCGACATTGGAGAAGTTCCTTTATCGCCGAATCATTATCATTGTGCAAAGGTACTATTTTTCTTTTAGAAATAGTAAATAGTTTGCATAAATTTTCTAAAAAAATAGCCTGAGTTATCATTTGTAAGGTGCATAGGGGGATATAGGTGGTTGGGTGAAATAAAAAGAGTCCGGGAATTTCACAATCCCCGGACTCTTTCGTCTTCTTTCCTAACTCAAAATATAAAATAGGAGAGAAGCCTTACGATTAATCTATCATTTAACTTTTCTAAGAACTTGGTGCAAAGATACACATTTTTTCGTTAAGTTGTATCATATACAACATTAATTTTTATGTATTTCGTCTTAAAAAGTATTAAATACCCTGTTTTTGCTCTCTTCTGCCCTGTTTTTGCGCTTTATACGCTTTTTTTTACCGAATAAACACAAAAATGAGGGTGTGTCATAAGTTTAGATGATGGCAGCCGAAGTCGGGCTGAAAGCCCAAAAGCTCCTAGCCCAGGGCATCGCCCTGGGTAATGTTGGCAAAAAGTAAAGTCGCCCTGAAAGGGCAAAAGCTTTCAATTTCAAAGCTTTTGCCCTTTCAGGGCGACTTTTTTGTATTTGTTCTAAAACCCAGGGCGATGCCCTGGGCTAGGAGCTTCTGCCCTTTCAGGGCGTATTGGCTGTGACTAATGACACACCCTCATTCTATAGATTTATAGAAGACAATTTCCAGTCTTTTATTCCTTGGTTCGTTCGCGATATTCGCTAGGAACAATACCCAGTTCTTTCTTGAATACCTTGGAGAAGTACTTAGGGTCGCTGAATCCTACTTCGAAAGCGATGCTGGTAAGCGGATCATTGGTCTGCTGCAGCAATTCGCAGGCTCTCATGATTCGGATATGGCGCACGAAGTCGATTGGTGTCATACCTACAGCTTGCTTGATCTTGTTGTAGAGTACACTTCGGCTCATACCGATGGCATCTGCGATGTCGTCTATCTTCAGGTCTGGACTGCCCATATTGTCGGTCACGTACTTCAGGATCCTACCCATGGTCTTGTCGTTGATCTGACTTTCCATGAATGCATAGCTCTTCAGTTCCGACTTTTTCTCCTCTGCCAGTCTTTCCTTTTCCTGGATATCGAAGTTCAGCTCACTGAGCGTCTTTCTTGGCTCTGTAGCTGGTTGGAAGATTTCTGCTGCTTCGGCATTTCCTGAATTTTCAGTCTTTCCAGCATATCCAACTTTTCCGTTCTGCTTCATCATCTTGGCTATGTCTGTCTGCGTAGCCTTGCGTTTGTTGATGGCAGCCTCGATACGTCCTATCAGGTAGGAGGTAGAGAATGGTTTCGTAAGATAGCCATCCACTCCCTGTTCGAATCCCTTCAACTGGTCTTCCACACTGGCTTTTGCCGAGAGGATGATGATAGGTATATGCGAGATGGTACGGTCTTGCTTGATTTCACGTATCATTGTGATACCATCCATCACAGGCATGGTTACATCGGTGAGGATAAAGTCTGGCATCTCTGTACGAGCCTTATAGAGACCCACCTTGCCGTTTTCTGCCAGGAGCACATTGTACTTTTCTTCGAGTACGCTGTTGAGATATAGGCGCAGGTCGGAGTTGTCTTCCACGACAAGAATGGTGAGGTTCTTGCTTGGTTTGTTAGAGGCTGTACCCTTCTGGTTTTCCTCCTCTTCGTGCTTTGCCTTTTCTTTCTTCTTTTCTTCTTCCAACTCCTTCAGGTACTTGGATACGGTGGTGTCGTCTATTTCGCCTTCAACTTTTTCCATCTCATTGCCTTCCTCATTGATGTTTTCGTTGAGTCCGCCGTTGACCAGGAAGTTGGCATTATCGTCGAATCTCAGTACCTTGTTGAGCATATTCAGCATTTCTCTTGAGTTCTTCAGGGCAATGACGAGCATTTCCCTACTGTTTCGGGTGATACCATGCTCGGTTTCCAGAACGTGTTGCAGCGGTCCGCCAATCAGGGTCAGCGGGGTGCGCAACTTATGACTGGCATTGCTGAAGAAGTCGTTCTTCATCAGACTCATTTCGTGCTCCAGCTTTTCACGCTGCTTCCTGTTATAGGAGTAGAATATACTTGCCACTACCGCAGCGAGCAATAGCAGCAGGGTGAGTCTGCCCCAGACACTTTCCCAGAAAGTAGGACGTACCTCGATAGGAAGTTCTGCAATGTACTTGCTCCATATACCATGGGAGTTGGTGGCTGATACCTTGAGAATATAGTCTCCCTGTGAGATTCGGTTGAAGCCGATAGTGTTGCTGCTACCATTGTCAATCCATTTTCCTGGAGGAGTATGTCCCTCCAGTCGATAGCGGTATTTCACCTGATACTTACGTGAATAATCGAGCGAAGCGAAGCTGATGGTCAGGTTTCGCTTGTTGGCTGGAATCACGATCTTCTCGCTATGCAGGATAGGGATAGACTCGCTTTCGCCGGTAAAGTGCAGCGAAGTGAAGATGATATGAGCCTGGTATTGACTCTTCTTCAGGGTTGCTGGATTGAAGGTCAGCCATCCGAATGGGGTTCCTACGGAAATGTCGTTCGTGGCTGGATCGTGGGTAGGGCGAGCCCCGGTGAAGGAGATGTTGTAATCGAAGTCGTTCGGACCGAAGACGGTGGTCTTTCCTGTCTTCAGATTACATTTGTCGATACTCGACTCACGGATCACCCATAGGTTGCCCTCGTTATCTTCTATCATGCTTTGCACGATACCCTCATTATAGTTGATGTTCTTGAAATACTTTGTCTTCAAGTTGTCCTGCAGCAGTTTCTTGTTGACGATACTTTCCAGAATTCCTCCTAACTGAGAGATGTAGGTCTTGCCATTGCTATGCTCTATGATAAAGTTGACATCGTTGGCTGCCAATGATGTGGTATCATTGGGAAGATAGGTGGTCTTGCAGAATTTAATCTGTTGCGGATTCCTGAAGTTATCGCCGAATGTAATGAGACCGTCTGTGGTACCTACCAGAATTTCTCCTGTAGGGGTACAGAAAATGCGTCGTATAACGGCAAAACTATTCTTAGGCCATGGCAAGCCGAAGTTCCTGTTGTAGAAGAACAGACCTGTTTCGCCTTCTTGGGTAAGAGCCAGTCCGCCACCATGTGTGGCAACCCATATTCTGCCATGGCGGTCAGCTACTACATCATAAATGTCGTTGTGCGGTAACGATGCCTTGTTGGCTGGATTGTGCTCGTAATGGCTTACGCCTTCATGCGACCGGACATAGAGTCCGTCGCCTTGGGTTCCTATCCACATTCTGCCCCTTGTATCACAGAAGATTGAAAATACTGGATATGGACAGAATGGTACCTGGTTAGGTACAATCTGACCGCCTGGAGCCAGATAACCTACGGTTTGGTACTTGCTGTCAGTTATTTGCACGACGCCATTCGCATAACCGGTCCAATGGTATCCTTCTGGAGTATTGCAGAGTGCACGTACCTCTGCTTCTCCATTTTCCAGTTTATTCAAGCGATAAGTATGATTCTTGAAGGCTACCTGGGTGAGATCGTGGGTTCCTGCTATCCAGAGGATACCCTGGTCGGAAAGGAAATGCTTGCCAATTACAGGTACACGGTAGTTGCCCGAAGAGTTGCTCCTCAGGAGATAAGGTACCAGTTTGCCGGCTTTGCGGTCGAAGTAGCTGAAGGTTCCTCCATTCGGAACAATCCACAGAGTCTTGTTTTCATCTTGGGTGATGAAGAAACTGTCGGAGGTGGTGCGGTCCATAGGATCTTGCTGGTCGGCAAACAGCCATTGCTTGGCTGAAGTCTTTGGATTTACTAGGGTTACACCCATACCATCCGTAAAAACCCATACCATATCGAAATCATCCGTATAGATATTCTTCACCTCAGCCAGGGGCTGGCTTGGACTTTGTACATTGATGATTTCTGTCTTGAAGGTGCGTGGATTGTAGATGATCATTCCCAGGTTAGTAGCTATCAGGAGCTGATAGCCTGTGTTCTTGAGCTGATTGATGCGGGTTACTCCGGCTGGGAGTGGTATCATATTCAGCTTGTTGTTTTCATCGAATACGGCGAGGCGTCCATCTTGGGTAGCAAGGAAGATATTATCGCCCACTTCTCTTATCCATTTGAAGGGGATGGGAGTGCTGAATTGAGAGTGGTAGATGGTGGTTCCCTTGTCGGTGAGAATCCATTCGCGTTTTTTCTGATCTGCCCAGATATGCCATACGTTTCCGCTTCGGAGTCCGTCTTGTCCTACCTTGATGAGCTCCGGAATATTTCCTTCTCTTTGGAGTCCCTTGATACGTATCAGATAATCGCCAGACTTGGTCGTTACCCAGGTGTTGCCCTGTTTGATAGGGTATATCTTATCTACTCGCAGGTCGATGTTATATAATTTATTGATGTTGTCCCCTACGGGAACGAAAGTACACAATATGGTCTCATAGGCATAGAGGTGTCTGCCCGCAGTGATACACCACACGTTGTTTCTGCTTGTGGCATAAATACCCATGAAGCGGTTGGTGGAAAGAAGATCGATATCGTCTGCCTCATCACGGAAGGTATGGAAGGAGTTTCCATCATAATAGGAGATTCCGTTCCAGGTACTGAACCACATCAGGCGGTCGGGTGTCTGTGCTATGCCGGAAATCCTGTTGGCGGCAAGTCCGTCGATGATGGAGAATTTGCGAACATCGCAGTAGGGGAGTCCCATAACCTTCAGTGAGGCTATGAGTATGAGGAGGCTACAAAAAATGGCTCTCTTAATCATATTATCTGTTTTTGACATTCTGTTTGTTTGCCTTTGTTGGTAAATATGCGTTAATATTGATGCAAAGATAGTGCATTTTTTTGAGAATGACAAGGTTTTGTAGGGAAAAACTGTTATATAATAGGGAATTTCCCCTAGATTATTCCACTTTTCCCTTTGCTAGGTGTAAAAATTGCCTTATCTTTGCACCATCATTCAAGGAACCAGATCTGTTAAGGGTCTGAGCTCTGTACGGATATTAACAATAAAATAAAAATCTTACGATATGAGAAAAATGAGACTTTTCGTGATGCTGATGGCGATAGCTGCGGTATCCTTTACGTTTACCAGTTGCGATGATGATCCTTGGGATGATGATTATTGGGATGATCCTTATGGATGGTACGATGATTACAACCATGGTGGCTGGGGATGGAACCAGGATTATTGGTATGAAGGTTCGCAAGGATCACATGATGACGATCTGGTCGATGAGGCGATGACCTTGGTTGGTGAGTGGTATGGTCCGGTGAAGTATTCCTATATCCAGGATGATGGTATGTCAAGAGGCTATGATGAGTTTTATGCCAATATGATATTCTATCAGAGCGGAAACCAGAGCGATGCCCTGAGTGGAAGTGGTGTGGAGATAGATGAGGTTCATGATAATCAGGGAAATGTTACCGATCAGCAGACCCTGAAATTCTCCTGGTATATCAATAACAATGGTGATATCTACCTGAAGTATGCCAGTGGTGCCACCTTCGTATTGGATGCAGGTGCTAGCCAGTACGGTTTCCGTCTCGGTGTCGAGAAGGGTAATAATTATAAAACCTTCTATGGTTATATGATTGGTACCGGTAAGGTGAAGGGTGATATCATCTACTTCGATTTATCTGAGGTTTCTACTACCGGTTATGCCAAGAAGCTTACACGTTCTGCATCAGCTGTAACTTCATTCGGCTGTGGGGCAACCATGAAGCCAATGGCTGGCACGGTGAAGCAATTGAACAAGAGAAGATAGGTTTAGGAGTTAAGAGTTAACTCCTTAACTTGCAATTACACAAAAAAAGTGCATTCCTACGTATATGCAACTACGTTGGAATGCACTTTCTATCTTTCGATATTATATATCCTTATTAAAAAAGGTATATATATTACTTCTTCAACTTAGCGTAACGGCTCATGAAGCGGTCAACGCGACCAGCAGTATCAACGAGCTTGCTCTTACCTGTGTAGAATGGGTGAGAGGTGCTAGAGATTTCAATCTTAACAACTGGATAAGTCTCGCCCTCGAACTCTACAGTGTCGTTAGTCTTGCATGTTGACTGAGAGAGGAACATATCGCCGTTAGACATATCCTTAAATACTACAGGACGATAGTTCTCTGGATGAATACCTTTTTTCATTTTTCTTTTATTTATTATTAATTTGTTAAAAAATAGACGTTATGGGGACGCTTTCACATCATTTCATGTCCCTCTTCAGGGCATGCCCATTATAGCCTTTACCTAATTCAGGGTGCAAAGTTACTGCTTTTTCCTGAAATCACCAAATATTTCCCGGTGTTTTTTAGAAATATTGGGGATTTAGGTGTCTGTGTATATATAAATAAGGTGGAAAATGATCTTTTAGAGTGGTAAAAAGAGGACTGGATGTGTTAAAAATGAATGAAAACTCAAAATTTTATTCCCATTTATGATGATAATTGTAATTAATGCGGTATCTTTGCATATTAGTTTGAGAACATTAGACGATGTATCATATAGTTATAACTTTAAAGCGAGAAAAAGAATGAAAAGACAAATGCTATTATTGGCAGCCCTGCTCATGGTTGGCTTGGGTGCTTGGGCACAGAAAGCGGAGCAGAAATTCAACCCTAAAAAGTTCCAGGTTTATGCCGTTGGATTCTATAATCAGGAGAATCTCTTTGATACCTGTCATGATGCCGGCAAGAATGATTATGAGTATCTGCCTGCTAAGGGATGGAATAGCGAGAAATATACGAGTAAGTTGAAGAATATGTCTCGTGCCTTGGCTGATATGGGTACGGATGTGCTGCCTGATGCAGGTTGCGCCTTCATCGGTCTTGCCGAGGTAGAGAATGTCAATGTACTGAAAGACCTTACTGCCCAGCCGCCTTTGAAGGCTCGCAATATGCAGTTCTGCCATGTCGAAGGTCCGGATAAGCGAGGCATCGACTGTGCACTGCTTTATAATCCGGCTCTTTTTACGGTGAAGAATGTGAAGCTGGTTCCTTATGTGCAGGAGTTGGCAAAGGATTCTGCCTTTTATACCCGTGGTTTCCTTACGGTGAGAGGTGAGATGGCGGGGGATGATGTGGCGGTCATCGTTTGTCACTGGCCAAGTCAGTTCTCCGGTTCTTTCTATCGTGAGAGTGGTGCCCGTCAGACCAAGGCTGTGAAAGACTCTCTGCTTCGCCTGAATCCTGAAATGAAGGTGTTTGTGATGGGAGATATGAACGATGATCCTACCAGCAAGAGCATGTATGAGGTTCTCCGTGCCAAGCCGGAAATCTCAGAAGTAGGTGAGGGGGATGTGTATAACCCTTGGTATAACATCCTGGCAAAGGAAGCCAAAGGAACTCTTTACTACAGGGGAAAATGGAATCTCTTCGATCAGATTGTGCTGACTCCTAATCTTCTGAACAAGGATGGAAAGAAGAAGGGCTATCGCAGTCTGAAGTACTGGAATCATCAGGTGTTCCGCAGAGATTATCTCATCCAGCAGGAGGGTCGCTATCAGGGAGCGCCGTTGCGTACCAAGGCTGGCGGTAAATGGCTGAATGGATATAGCGATCACTTGCCTGTAGTACTGTATCTGGTAAAAAAGAAGTAGAAATGTTAGAGTCTCATCCTTTTGAACCATGGTTGCCGGGCAATGCCAAGTTGCTGATGCTCGGAACCTTTCCGCCGGCAGAAAAGCGCTGGTGTATGCCCTGGTATTATCCTAATTTCCAGAATGATATGTGGCGAATCTTCGGTATCATCTACTTTGATGACAAGTTTCATTTCGTAGATGTGGAGCACAAGACTTATCGCCTGGATGCCATCAAGGAGTTCCTGATGCAGAAGGGGGTGGCTATCTATGATACTGCCCAGCAGGTGATCCGTACCAAGAATACGGCATCTGACAAAGACTTGCAGGTGGTTCAGCCTTCCGACCTGGACGGCATGCTCCGTTCCCTGCCTGATTGCACGGCGGTACTTACTGCCGGACAGCTGGCAACCAAAGTCTTCTCCGATCACTTCGGTATCAGGGAAAAACCGGAGATGGGAGGATTTGTGGAGTTTGAATTCGAAAACCGCAAGTTTCGTCTCTATCGTATGCCTAGCAGCAGTAGGGCTTATCCGATGGCTGTAGAGAAGAAGGCGGAGTATTATCGGAAAATGTTTAATGATATATTGGAAAAATAAGAGATATGGCAGAAAATAAAGTAACAGTGATCGGTATCGCTGGTGGTACCGGATGCGGTAAGACTACCGTGGTCAAGAGATTGGTGGAAGCTTTGCCTCCTCATTTCGTGGCAGTTGTTCCTCTGGATTCTTATTATAATGATACGACGAATATGACGGAGGAGGAGCGTAGGGCGATCAACTTCGATCATCCGGATGCCTTCGATTGGAAGTTGCTTCATCAGCAGCTTGCCGACCTTCGTGCCGGTAAGGCAATCGAGCAGCCTACCTACAGTTATCTGAAGTGTAACCGCGAGAAGGAAACGATTCATGTAGAACCTAAGCCAGTGATAATCATAGAGGGAATCATGACTTTGGTGGATAAGGAATTACGTGATTTGATGGACTTGAAGGTGTTTGTGGATACAGATGCCGATGAGCGCCTGATCCGTAACATCCAGCGTGATACCATCGATCGGGGGCGTACGGTTTCCATGGTGGTAGATCGTTATCTGAAGGTGCTCAAGCCTATGCACGAACAGTTTATCGAACCAACCAAGCGCTATGCAGACATCATCATTCCTCAGGGAGGAGAGAATGCTACCGGTATTGGTATTCTCTGCAGATATGTAGAGGGATTGGTAGATTAAAACCATAAAAGCTTCTATCATTCGGATATGAATCCCATGATAGAAGCTTTTTTCGTATTATCTCTTTTTTTCGTATTATCTTTTTTTTTCGTATTATCTTTTTTTTTCGTATTATCTCTTTTGTATTTCCTGTGTCTTATGCCATCTGCGTCGATTGTTGGAAACCTTCATGGCGTTGACGGCTTCTACTACACCATATACCAGCATTGCCCATCCGATAACGAGTAGTGGGGCAGAGGCAATGGAGGATGGGCGGAAGAGAGTAAACAGACCCAACAGCAGCAGGAGTGTAGGCATCAGCCAATATACGATACCCACTCTGCCCATCTTGGCTGCAGATACCAGAGTAGCCATTTGGGTAAGGGCGCCCATGATCAGTATTGCCGAGAGAATGAACATCAGCCAGGCAATGAATACATTTGGCATCAGTGCCAGTACCAGGCCGAAGATGAGTGAACCGAATCCTACAAGAGGAAAGTTAGGGCGCATACCTATGATTTGGTTGCCTTGTGCATCATAGAGATACTGTCCCTTCATTTTCTCTGCATTTCGCTTGGCACTCATATAACTGAGTAACGAGAATACGCCTGAGAGGAAAAACAATACACCGATGGCAATGGTAATCCAGGTGACTGTCTGTTCTCTGTATTGTATGAGTAGAGCACCTATAATGATGGCGCATAAGGCTCGAAATAATGAACTTTGTATTACTTTCATATCAATTGATTTATAATGTTGTGTTGCAATATTGCGTTTCCTTTTCTTGAAAAGTATTTCCTTTCTATTGCAAAAGTACGAAAGATTTTTGATACCACAAGTTTTTTCTCCCGCTTTTATATCATATTTAACGCAATTTATTCCTTCATTTCAATTATTATCAGTAATTTTGTAAGCAAAAATAAAATAGATGGGTGAATGCCCATCTGATGATAAATATTCAATATGACAAAGCTATATTTAGTTCGACATGGTGAGACCATGGATAATGCCGCCCAGATTATGCAGGGGCAGACTCCAGGCAGGCTGAATGACGTGGGCATTCAGCAGGCTGAAGAAGTGGCAAGGAAAATGGCAAGTGACCACATTGACGTCTTCGTTTCGAGCGATCTTTATCGCAGTATGCAGACTTGTGCCATCATTGCCCGTCCCCACTTGGAGGCAGAAATGCACTTGAAGGGAACTGCAGATGCTTCTGCATTCTTGACGGAAGATGATATTCTCCAGAGAATAGAGACGACTCCTTTAATCAGAGAACGTGACTGGGGAGATTTTACGGGTAAGTTCATTCCTTCTCTTCCCAAAGATCCGAAGGATTGGCCGGATAATGTCGAGACCCTGGAGCGGATGAAGTCGAGGGCACAGAACTTCCTCACTTGGTTGAAGGTGGCATATCCTGATAAGACGATACTCGCAGTAGGTCATGGTATCATCAACAAGGCGATTCAGAGTGTGTATTACAAACGCCCGATGAATCAGATAGAGAAAATGGCGAATGCCGAGGTCAGGGTTCTCATTCTATAGACTAATCATAAAAATCAAAGTATATGAAAATTGCTCTTATCACAGGTGCAACCAGCGGAATTGGCGAGGGTTGTGCACGCCGCTTTGCAAGAGGTGGCTACGATTTGATCATTACGGGTAGAAACACCGGTAAACTGGAAATTCTGAAGAAAGAGTTAGAGGCAGAGGGAGTCAAGGTGCTTGCCCTTGCCTTTGATGTGCGTAACCGTGAAGCGGCAAGAAAGGCTGTGGATTATATCCCGCAGGATTGGCGCAATATTGATGTGCTGATCAATAATGCCGGTCTGGCTCGTGGCTTGGAACCTGAGTATCAGGGTAGTTTCGAAGATTGGGATCAGATGATTGATACCAATATCAAGGGACTCCTCACCATGACTCGTCTGATTGTTCCTGGTATGGTGAGACGTAATCATGGACACATTATTAATATAGGTAGTGTGGCTGGTGATGCGGCTTACGCTGGTGGCAATGTATATTGTGCTACCAAGGCTGCCGTCAAGGCTATCACCGATGGCTTGCGTATTGATGTGGCTCATACCAAGGTGCGTGTTACCAATGTCAAGCCCGGCTTGGTGGAGACGAATTTCTCTAATGTCCGTTTCCATGGAGATAATCAGCGTGCTGCCAGTGTTTATCAGGGTATCGAACCTTTGAATGGGGATGATATTGCGGATGTGGCTTTCTATGCAGCCAGTGCTCCGGAGCATGTACAGATTGCAGAAGTCTTGGTTCTTGCTACCCATCAGGCTAACGGAACCGTTATCCATCGTGACTAATCTTTTAAGTAAGTTCCGTACGCCCTCAGGGCGTGCGGAACTTACTTATTATATAATGTGGCAGAGTCGGTTGATATCCGACTCGAAGGTTTCCCTGTTGAGCGCCTTGGCTCTCATTCCCGACTTGTAATTGTAGATGGTCTGGGTAGAGTAGTACAGCAGGGTTGCTATTTCCTGGCTATCCGTTACGCCCAGTCTCATCAGGGCATAGATTCTTACTTCGGTTGTCAGCTCATTAGGAGATGGCAGCACGATATGGTGCTCTGGCTTGAGAAGCGTATTCAGTTCCTGGACGAAATTCGGATACAATTCCATGAAAGCCTTGTCGAAACGGATGTAGAACATTGACGATTCCTCTTCTGCCAGCTTGAAGCTGTTGATGCTCTTCAGTAAGTCGTCTGTCTGCTTGGCTTTTACCTTTCTGCTCACCAGTTTTCTGTAGTCATCCAACTTGCGGATATACAGGGCGCTGATATCCATGAAGAGGCTCATATAGGTTTCGCGTCGCTTGTTGGTATCCATCAGTCGCTGGTTGAGCTCTGCCAACTGCTTGTTCTGTGCCGCAATCTCCTTTCGGTTTTTCTTCAAACTGTTTTTCTGTTTGGTATTCACCACTGTAAGAATCAGGATGATGGTTAAGATGACGCAGGCACAGATGAATCCAATCTCCATACGGGTACGGGAGCGTTCTGCAGCCTCCTGGTTGCTTGTAACAATCACTGGCAGGATGTTTGAAATCTCTATCATACGGAGACGGTTGTTGAAAAACTGGGCATCCTCCATGGAATGTTGGATATATCGGGTGGCACGCTTGCTGTCGTCTTTGTCCGTTTCGTAGAGAAAATAGGCAAGTTTTTGGAGGGCTGTTGTCTCCTTGAGTTGGCAAATTCCATCAGACTCACTTGCCTCTACCAGATACTTCACATACAGATCATACTGTTCTAGGTCTCTGTAGTAACGTGCCACACCGTATGCTGCCATAGGATGCAGTCGATCGTTTTTAGCCGTCATCTTTAAAGCTTTGAGATAACAGTCTAATACACTTCTGTGTGTAGGCGAGCTGAGAAATAAATATTCTCCCTTCAGATACTGGTAATATGCCGACTTCTTGTCTTTTTCATTGAAGTTTTCAAGCAAAATTCCCATATAATACTTCTTCTTGGCTTTGAAGTCGTTTGCAAATTCCGATTTGGCTGCGTAAGATTGCCAGTAATTGAACAGCCAGGCATAGGTGAAGTAGTAATACAGCTTCTGTTCGTAGGGCATCTGCTTAGGGTCGAGTGTTTCCAGGATGTCTTCCGCCTTGCCATAAAATCCTCCCACCGACAGCACGGATGCCCGGTGTATCTTGAAGTGAGTAATATAAAAGGTGTTATGGGTAGCCTCGGCCAGTTGAAGTCCTTTTTTCACATAGGCACATGACGAGTCATAGCGATAGGTGCTATAGGCACGATAGAGGCTGTCGAGATACCGTAATTCTTCCTCTGCTGTAATCGCATCGCCTGCCTGTCGTCTCAGTCGTTTGAGCTCCTTCTCTTTCTGTTGCTGGTAGTAGCTGTCCATTTCGATAGCATGGTCAACCCGCTCCAATAGCTTTTCCATATCGGTCTTGCCATAGGAGAGAAGTGGTATCATGATGAATAGTAAAAGTATGTACTGCTTCATTTTCTATACTATTTTTATCCTTTTGTACGATTTTTATTGTTTACGCTGCAAAGATATAGAAAAGATTTCTAATAAAAGCATTTACTTTGATAAAAATGCTTAAATGGGTTAAAATACTGATAATCGGTCGGTTATATACCTGGTAAATCTATGCTTTATTTACTATACGCCTACTAGGGTGTACAGATAGCAAAAAAAGTACGTATCTTTGCAGCGGAATTCAAAAAAGCAGTAAAAATGACTTTGGTTTAAAAACCACTTCAAGTCTTCTAAAGTTTAAAGGTATATAAATATTCCTTTTGTTGATTTAGTATGTTGATTTAAATAACAGTATTAGTTTCTTAGGGGAAAGATTGATTGAAATAGGAAGCCTGCTTGATTGAATCTATTTGCTTTCAAAAAAGCAGCAATGCTTTACTATTATGTTTAGGAAAGACTCGTCGTTTTCTTGTGAAAGAAGGCGGCGGGCTTTTTGTTTTTATAGGGTTGTACTTCCTTAAAGTATAATTTATGTTACTATGAATCTTTTTGTCTTCATAAAAGTTGTGTAGCTCGGAATAATTCATTATCTTTGCCACATATTATATATATAATGTATTATCATTAACTAGTATCACAGCAAAATATGAATATATTAGTTACAGGCGCTAATGGTCAGCTCGGCCATGAAATGCAGATTTGCGCCAAAAACAGCAATCACAAGTTTGTCTTCACCGATGTAGCTGAAGGCTATGAGAAATTGGATATTACTAACCTCGACGCTATCCGCGAAAAGGTGAAGGAAAATGATATCCAGGTTATCGTTAACTGCGCTGCCTATACCAACGTGGATAAGGCGGAGAGCGATTTCGACCTCGCCAACCTGCTCAACAATACGGCAGCAGGCAACTTGGCTCAGGCGATGAAGGAAGTGGATGGAACCCTGATTCATGTGAGCACAGACTATGTGTTCCAGGGCGACAAGAACATTCCTTGCAAGGAAGACTGGGAAACTAATCCGCTCGGTGTCTATGGCAAGACTAAGCTCGCCGGAGAAAAAAGCATCGAGGCTACCGGCTGCAAGCACATCATCATCCGTACGGCATGGCTCTACTCTCAGTGGGGTAAGAATTTCGTGAAGACGATGCAGAACCTCACGGCAAGTCACGACACCCTGAAGGTGGTATTCGACCAGGTGGGTACTCCTACCTATGCCGGCGATCTGGCTGCTGTCATCTCTCACATCATCGAGACCAACCAGCTCGACAAGACTGGCATCTATCATTTCTCTAACGAGGGTGTATGCTCTTGGTTCGACTTTGCCAAGATTATCTGCGAACTCAGCGGCAACACCTGTGATATCCAGCCTTGCTACAGCGAGGAGTTCCCAAGCCCAGTGAAGCGTCCTCACTTCTCTGTGCTCGACAAGAGCAAGCTGAAGCAGACCTTCGGTTTCAAGGTGCCATACTGGACAGACAGTTTGAAGAAATGTATCGCCGAATTGGCGGAAGCAAAATAATTATAAAATAAAAAAGAATTGAAATGAAGAATATCATTATCACGGGCGGTGCTGGTTTCATCGGCTCACACGTAGT
>ERZ1023877.35-NODE-35-length-36681-cov-75.441653_pt1 | contig 36681 bp, 35 predicted proteins | sample MGYA00380392_ERZ1023877 | MGnify/ENA primary metagenome ERZ1023877 (study PRJEB33179, sample SAMN07449003) | human gut metagenome | biome: Human-gut; feature: Human associated habitat; material: Faeces | host: Homo sapiens | place: India: Bhopal | collected...
TCATAACTCGGGAAGAGTCATCTTCTCAGGGGAAGCGGAGCTATATCCGGCAGTTAAAACCCTTTCACAAATTTAAACACTCCCTCTACGCTCCCTTCCCGCACAACCAGTCGAACCTTTGTTGGAATCTGTCCCCATGCGGTCCCCATTCCACCCCCGGCGGTCCCATCCCGCACAACCTGGCGAGACCTTTGATTGGTCCGCCAACCCTATAGCGTAGCGGTTCTGAGCACCGGAGGGCGGTTACATCCTTCCTTCTGAGGAGGAAGGCTTGGTTAGAGGTGGAGCTCCCTTTGGAAAGGGAGACGGAGGGATTCGAAAAACTCCTTCTTTAACGGTAAGGAAGGACGGGTAGGTTTTCGAAAATTTTATCTGTCCCTAATCCTATGTAATTATAACTCGAACAAAAAGGTGAATGTCAAGGCTGCCTAATTGGCAGCTCTGGCAATACCAATTAATAATATGCTTTTTTTTGAAAAATGTTGGATGCTTACACTGCTGAAAATCAGTAGTTACGTTCTAACGGTGATTTACTGACCGACGTGAATTATGAACTATAATAAACAAAGTGAAAATCATGATAGCATTTGTTAGAAATCCAGAAATACAACTTTTTACGGACTTTATAAATAGATTTGAAGATGCAGAATTACTGCGAAATAGAACGGAACGTATTGCAGTAGTGGTTCCTGGAGATATGCTTGCAGGAGCATTCTGGGATTCTGAGCCATTCGTTTTTAATAGAGCTATAAATAATGGCAGTATATGGTATAATGAATACAAGGTTAATGAAATAGGTCTTGATCAAGAAGAGTGCTATGCTTGTATAGCTCATGAATTGGGACACATGATGGATCCAAATCAGAGAAATCTAGAGCATCAACAAGACCGAGAAATTTATGCAGATAGTATCGCTTGTAAATTAGGATTAGGAGACAGTATGATTTCTGCTCTTCATAAGATGATTGATTATTATCAGCAACCTAATGGAGCAGCAGATGATAATGTGTGTATAGATAATTTGCAAGAACGTATTAACGTTTTAGCTCTGTAAAGAAAAAGTTTCTCAAGAATAATATAGATAGACACATTTTATGATAGATATTAAAAGAAAAGAAGATTGTTGCGGATGCAACGCATGTGGCGATGTATGCCCCAAGGGTTGCATAACAGTCAAAGAAGACATTGAAGGATTTTCTTATCCTGTAGTTGATAAAGAAACTTGCATTGATTGTCATCTCTGTGAGAAGGCATGTCCTATTATCAATGTAGAGAAACTGAAGATAAATGATTTTGAACAACCGGAATGTCATGCTGCCGTAAGCAAGAACATTATGACCCGTTTTGCAAGTACTTCGGGTGGAATGTTTTCTGTTTTGGCTCTCCAGATGTATAAACAAGGGGGATACGTTGGTGGTGCCATATTTGATGAAGGCTGGATGGTTAGCCAATTAATTTCCAATGACAAGTCTGATTTAGAGAAAATCCGTGGCTCAAAATTACATCAGAGTAATTCGCAGGGATTCTATGAAAAGGTAAGGGATTTGCTGAAAGCTGGTGAGAAAGTTCTGGTTTGTGGTATTCCTTGCCAGATGGCAGCATTAAGATCCTTCTTGAAAAAAGACTACGAGAACCTTATCATTGTAGATTTGATATGTCGTGGTATTAATTCGCCTAAGGTTTTTAGCAAGTGGCTTTCTTTCCTGGAAGATGAGTATGGAGCAAAAGTACAGCACTTCCGTGTGAAGAGCAAAGAACTCGGTTGGAGAAAACTGACAACTAAGGTCGTGTTTGAAAATGGAAAGGTACTGTATGATACTAATGATACTAACTTCTTTACTATAGGCTATTTATCTACCGGTGTTTATTGCCGCCCAAGCTGCTATGAATGTAAGTTTAAGGGCTTCCCTCGTATAGCCGACATTACAATTGGTGATTTCTGGGGAGCAGGTAACACCATAGGAGAAGAGATGGATGGGGATATTGGTACATCTGTTGTCCTTCTGAATAATGAAAAGGGAAAGAAGTATTATCAGTCTATAGTTAGCAAACTAAAGGAAAAAGAAGTCCCTTTTGATGTCGTAGTAAAGGGCAATCCTGCATTGATAAGCCCATTGTTGCCTCCTAAAGTAAACAGAGATGACTTTTATAAGGATCTTGACAAGAGTAACTTCAAGGATATTGCGGCTAAATATATACATCGTGGTATAGACCAAAAACCATCCAAGAAACGCCAACTCAAAAATTTGGCTAAGTTTATCTTGGGTGTTAAGAACGTTGCAGGAACAAGTATTCCAACCTGTTGGAAGAATATAAAGTATAATCTATTTTCAAAGAAAGTTCATACGAATATCTTGCACGCCCAATATATACTGATTACTAAGCATACTATCTTGGATATTGCGAAGAATGCAAATATTTCTGTTGGTGGTGTTGTATATCTTGGCACAAAGCGAGTTAAAGGTTCTAAGTTGGAAACCCGTATATTGGTTGAAGATGGTGCAACTCTTGATTTCAAGGGCAATGCCACTATTATGTATGGTGCAGATATCGAAGCTTTCAAGAACTCAAAGATTATATTTGGTAAGTCTTTTATTTCAAATATCGATTTTACCTGCATCAGTGCAGAAAAGATAGAATTCGGAGACAATGTTTCCTTTGGTCGTGATTGCGTTGTACGTGATAATAATGGTGGACATTACATTTCAAGACGTGGTTTCAAAAATGCTCATCCTATTACAATTGGACAGCATTGCTGGATTTGCGAAAGCAGTACTCTGATGGCAGGTACAAAATTGGGAACTGGTGTCATTGTAGGAGCTAAGTCGTTTGTACGTTCATCTATTCCGTCATTTACAATGGCAATGGGACATCCTGCAGAAGTAGTTGATGAAGATATTTATTTTAAAATGTAAGCTTTTAAGTATAGATTATGTTGTCATTTAAAGAATTAAAGAGAAATCTTAAGAAGGATATATCAAGTTATCCAACCATAAAAGTTGCTTTGTTAGGTGATACTGCTACTCAGTTTTTGGCTACAGCAATCAAGGGTTGGGGAGTAGAAAGAGGATATCGGATTGATTTATTCGAGGCTGAATATAACCAGGTAGAGCGCCAGATTATGGATCCAACCAGTGATCTATATCAGTTTGATGCTCAATATATAGTTGTTTTCCAATCTACTCATAAGTGGAATGAACACTATAGCTTGCTCTCAGCCCAAGAACAATTATCTTTAGCAGATAACCGATTGAACTTTGTTAGGGAAGTTTGTGCATCCACCCAAGCCAAGGTTATTTATTTCAATTACCCGGAAATAGAAGATACTGTCTTTGGCAGTTATGCAAACAAGGTGGAGTCTTCCTTTACCTATCAGGTTCGAAAGATGAATTTTGAATTGATGAGATTGTCTCAGGAATATCAGAATCTCTTCATTTGCGACATTGCTGGCTTGCAAAACAAGTTAGGTCGTGACGTAATGTTTGACCCGATGGTATATACAACTACAGAGATGATCCTTTCATTGGATGCTGTTCCTTACGTTGCTTCCCGCGTAATGGATGTCATTTGTGCCATCCAGGGAAAGTTTAAGAAATGCATCATCTTGGATCTCGATAATACTCTTTGGGGTGGTGTCGTTGGTGATGATGGTTTGGAAGGTATTCAGTTGGGACATGGCTTAGGCATTGGCAAAGCCTTTACAGAGTTCCAAATGTGGATAAAAAAGCTGAAAAACAGAGGAATCATCATCTGTATCTGTAGCAAGAACGATGAAGACAAGGCAAAGGAGCCTTTTGAGAAGCATCCTGATATGGTGTTGCGCCTTGATGATATTTCCGTGTTTATGGCAAATTGGGAAACAAAAGTTGATAATATCCGTCAGATTCAGCAAATCTTGAATATCGGGTTCGATTCAATGGTATTCATTGATGATAATCCTTTTGAACGAAACATGGTCAAGGAGAATATCGCAGGCATCACTGTACCGGATATGCCAGAAGATCCTTCCTGCTATTTGGAATATCTTTATTCTCTCAATCTTTTTGAAACAGCCTCTTATAGTGCAGCCGATAAGGATAGAACCAAGCAATATCAGGTACAGGCTAAACGAGCAGCTTTCAGCAAATCGTTTACCAATGAAGCAGACTTCTTGAAGTCTTTGGATATGGTTTCCGAAGTAGAGGGCTTTACGAAGTTCAACACTCCTCGTGTAGCTCAGCTTTCCCAAAGAAGTAACCAGTTTAACCTTCGCACCGTAAGATATACGGAAGATCAGATTACTGCAATAGAAAATGATCCAAAGCAGAAAGGCTTTGCTTTCAGTTTGAAAGATAAGTTTGGCGATAATGGTTTAATTGCTGTTGTGATACTTCAAGAGAAGAATGCAGAAACATTGTTTATAGATACTTGGTTTATGAGTTGCCGAGTATTGAAGCGAGGTATGGAGAACTTTACGCTTAATACCATTGTGGCATGGGCAAAGGAAAATGGGTATAAGCAAATTATAGGTGAATACTTGCCTACTCCTAAGAATGGTATGGTTGCTGAGCATTATCCGAATTTGGGCTTTGAAACAATTGAGAAATCAGACACCGCCCAATGGTTGCTTAATTTAGAGAAGTATCAGAATAGAGTCTGTTACATAGAGAAAAAATAAAAACTACAAAATGAGACAGTCAAATTTTGAACTTCTACGTATTGTTTCCATGATGATGGTCATTCTTTGGCATTTTATTGTTAGATGTATCATCGATGTACCTGATGGAGCTTTAATAACAGAATATCAATGTACTCCAGAGGGTATGGGGGGGGTAATACTACCATGTAGCTTCTTGTGTATAGCTGTAAATCTTTTTGTTCTCATTTCGGGCTATTGGGGCATTAAACTTACTATTAAAGGCATCTTGAAACTTTATTTTTTATGTTTATTCTACAACTTGCTTGCCTTTTCAGTAACAAGTTATATGGATGACTTCAATATAAAGCATCTTGTGAAATGCTTTTTAATAACAAGAACAGACAACTGGTTTTTCCCAGCCTACTTCTGGTTAATGTTTTTTGCTCCAATATGCAATTCTTGTTTACGAAATGCAAATCTTATGCAAATGAGGGTTATTGTAGGACTGATAGTCTTTTTGAATGTTTTTTCAGGCTTTGTTTTAGGATATAATGCAAATTCGAATGGATATAGTGTCATACACTTGATAATGATATATTTGATTGGAGGATACATAAGAAAAGCAAATATAAATATAAAGAACAATAAATGTTTAATTTGTTATGTTATATTTGCTGTTTTCAACGCCTTTCTATGTTTCGAATATGTAAAAATTACTCATAGGAATGGAATGTATCTCTATAATTATAATAATCCGATTGTTATTGCGCAATCAGTATTTGTATTTTTGTTCTTTAAGAATATTCATTTAGAATCGAAGATAGTGAATAGATTTGCAATGACAGTTGTAGCTGTTTTGTTGATACAGGATGTGGTTCTCCGTGATTTAATGATTGAGAATTTGAAGTCATATTTGCACGAAGGGTATTTGAAATTTCTTCAATATAGTGCATTTTGGTTCATTTTCTTTTTTACTGCAGCCTATCTGATAGAACAGTTGAGAATACCAATCGCAAATAAAATGATTGATAAGATTGTCGGATTATTACCCAAAGATATAGTAAGTTTTAAATTATAAAAAATAAATAATAATGGAAAGAAGTGAAATTTTAAAGAAGTTGAATGAGATTTTTGTTGATGTCATGGATTTGGACGATGATTTCGAACTGAATGAAGACATGAGTGCAGATGATATCGAAGAATGGGACTCTCTTTCACATATTCAGTTGATGAAAGGCATTGAGGAAACTTTTGGTATTAAGTTTACTGCCAAAGAGGTTCTCGATTGGGAAGATATTCATGATTGTGTTGATAGTATTGAGGCTAAGTTATAATAGTTTTTATAAATGTCAGATAATAAACGTATAGCCAAGAATACGGCCTTTCTCTATCTTCGTCAACTCATCATTATGGTGGTTTCCATTTACACATCGAGAGTGATTCTCGATGTGTTAGGAGCTTCCGACTATGGTATCTATAATGTCGTAGGTGGTATTGTAACGATGATGAGTTTTCTCAATGGTGCATTGGGCGCTTCGTCGAGCCGATTCCTCACTTATGAGTTGGGGCGTGGTGACCAGGATAAACTCAATCGTACATTCTCTGCTTCGCTCAATCTACATATTTGTGTAGCGCTGATTGTGCTCATATTAGGAGAAACCTTGGGCTTATGGTTCTTTTATGAGAAATTGGTAATACCTGACGATAGAATTGTTGCAGCCTTTTGGGTGTATCAGTTTTCTATCATCACCACGATGATTAGTTTCACACAGGTACCTTACAATGCGTCCCTCATTGCACATGAGAACATGAGTATCTATGCTTATGTGGGTCTTTATGAAGCAATATCAAAGTTAGTTATCGTCTATTTATTGTTAGCTTCGCCAATAGATAAATTGATTTTCTATGGCATGTTATTGATGCTTAACTCTATTGGTATTCAGCTATTCTATCGCTTTTATACAACTAAGCGATATAAAGAATGTCGTTTCCGAATAGTAAAAGAGAAACCATTATATAAGACTTTATTAAGTTATAGTGGATGGGATTTGTTTGGAGGTATTGCCATTGTTTGTCAAGGGCAAGGTATTAATATTCTTTTGAATATGTTCTTCGGTCCTGTTGTGAATGCTGCCAGAGCTATTGCTGTTCAGGTTCAAAATGCGGTTTCTATGTTTGTTAATAACTTCCTTACGGCTGTCAGACCCCAAGTAGTGAAGAATTTTGCCGAGAACAAAACTGATGAAATGTATCGGTTGACTTTCAATGCAGCTAAATTCGCTTATCTTTTGATGCTGGCATTGGTTTTGCCGGTATGTTTTGAGATAGATTTTATACTTCATCTTTGGTTGGGTAAAAATATGCCATCGGATACTCCGGTTTTTGCAGTATTGGTTTTATGTACTTATCTGATGGAAACCTATCATCAGGCATCATTGATGTCATATCATGCAATAGGCAAAATAAAGTTAGGTAATATTGTTGGTGGTACATTGATGATTTGTGCCCTGCCGCTAAGTTATGTTGCATTGAAACTAGGTGCACCTGCATATTCAGTCTTTATTGTTATATTTTGTGTAAATTTCACGCAAATGTTCTGGGGCTGGATGATTGTGCATCGTTATGTAACTTTCCGGTATAGTAGTTTGATAAAGAAAGTTTATGTGCCAACTATATGTATAACTCTTATTTCCATCGTCATACCTCTACTGCTTACTCATTTGATGGAACAAGGTTGGACAAGATTCATCATTTTGGGATTGTCAACAGAGATAGTCCTTCTTTCTTCTGTCTATGTGATAGCATTAGGTAAGGAGGATAAAGTGATGGTACATAGTTTTATAAGAAATAAAATTCTAAAGAAATGATTAAATTAACAAATAAGTTGGGAGAGACGATACCTCAGATCGGGCTTGGAACTTTCCCTTTTGAGGGTAGAGTTATGGCTGATATGGTAAAAACTGCAGTTAAGGTTGGCTATCGTCTCTTCGATACTGCTGACGATTATAGAGGTGAACCAGGTATAGGTATAGCTGTAAAAGAATTGGCAGCCGAAGGCTTTGACCGTGAGCATTTATTCTTGCAGACTAAGATTTCTGATAATAATGCGCATGAGGATGAGCCCTTAAAAGGCATCTATTTCAATCCAACAAGCAAGTTTATGCAACGTCATTCTGTAGATGAAATTGTCAAAGAGAAGGTGGCAACATCTTTGAGAGATATGAATACTTCTTACATTGATTCTTTGCTTATTCATTATCCTTTTCCTGATTATATCGTTGATATATGGAAGACGATGATAGACTTGAAGAATCAGGGTGTTGTACGTTACATTGGTGTATCTAATTTCCATGAACGCCATATTGATAAACTGATAGCAGAAACTGGCGTCACTCCAGATATCAACGAAGTGTATGTCAGTCCTATTGGCATCAAGAAAGATTTGATAGATTATTGTAACAAACACCAGATACTTGTAATGCCTTATTCTCCATTGATGGATGTGGCTCATGGTAAGATACCAACAGAGAAGATGCAACCTATCATGGAGAAGTATAAGAAGTCTTTAGCACAAGTAGTTTTACGTTGGGATATAGAACGAGGTTGTTTTCCACTTCCTAAAACCAAGAATCCAAAGAGATTGGAAGAGAATTTCAACATCTTTGATTTCTCGTTAACTACAGAGGAAATCGAAATAATCTCTTCTCTTAATTATGATAATCAGTATTTAGTAGAATCAAAAATTTGTCCAGGTCTATGAACTTAAAAAAGAAAATAGCAAGCAAACTTAATGGAGCAATACGTCGTACCCACTGGTTTAACGAAGAACTCTTTCCTGACTGTCGTAAGTTTTGGAATTACAATACATTCAATACTGATGTAATAAACCTTGGTTCTACCTCAGGTTGTCATGCTTTTGATTATGAAGATTTACCTATTCGTGGTGTGAATTTTGCTCTAAGTCACAATCCATTGTCTGGAGATCAAGCGATATTAAAGAATTATTTTGGGTACCTTAATCCTAAAGGAAGTCATGTGATAATTTCTTTATGTGTTTTTAGTTCTTTAGCAGGTAGTTATGACTTTATGGAGGATAGGTTCTATACCTTGATATATCCTAGTTCTATACCTCATTTTTCTTATCGTAGACAACAGCATATTAAGGCAATTGCAGCCAGACCTGTTCGCAAATTTCCTTTATGGAGTTTCTACACAGAACTGAGAACCCTATTAAGAGGAACTGGTCATTCTACGCTTACAGAAGAGCAAATGAAGGCTGATGCGGAAAGATGGATAAAAGGATGGAAGCATGAGTTTGCATTATCTGATTTTTCCAAACCTCTTTCTCTTATCAATCAAGATGGCTTAAAAGATGCGTCTTTTATATTGAATGATATGATTTCTTTTTGTAAGGAACGTGATATAAAACCTGTATTAGTTTTACCTCCGATGTACCATACATTGGCATCTAAGTTTGATAGCGATGCTCGAAAAGTGCTACTTGATGACTTACTGAAAACATTGGATGATCAAACTGTTAAGTTTTTAAACTACATGGATGATACTCGTTTTAGTCATGATATTACTCTCTTTCAAGATAGTTTCTTGTTAAATAAAAAAGGAGCAAAGAAGTTTACCAAGATAGTACTTGCTGATATTGGAGTAATTTGATAAACGAGCATTGTGATTAGCGATTACTGATCAATGATTTAGGTTTCGAAAATAAATATCATATAAACTGATTAGGGGGGTACTCGGAGAGTATCAATATGTTGCGATTCCCTCTCGCCATACTTGTAGTATTCGTGCATAGTTTTGGAGCAGATATTGATGTTTCAGAGCTTCATGCCAGTGGTTTAACAGGATTAGCAGTCTATGATTATATCCGACTGTTCTTTTCGGTAGTAATAGCGAGATGTGCAGTACCCATTTTCTTTATCATATCAGGCTATCTCCTGTTCATGAAGGTAGAAGAATATAATAAGACTGTTTATTTCTCCGAATTTCTTGTATAATTTTGAAGTTTTCTACAAGATTTTCTGAGAAAATGCAAGACGGGGTTAGCCGATGGCTTACGATGAATTGCTGTAAGAGATACGGAATCTGATAGCGGGTATTTTTGTTCGATGGTATAGGTATAAACAAAATTGAACGTTTATGGATAATAACAATAACATATTTAGAGTTGCTGCTGTCTTGTATGCAAGCAACAACTATGATATTTCTTTGAAACAAGTATATCGCAAGATAATAGAGGATGCCTTGTTTCAATTGGGAAAAGAGGTAGAATTAGGTGAATTGGCAGAATTTATAGAAAAGCAATATTCTCTTCTATTTACACCAGTAGAAATAGAAAGTATTTTAACGGAACGTAAATTCAAAGATGTTTTTTCTGTTGTCCCTAATCCTAATGGGTATCAATACAAACTTTCAGAAAAAAGAAAGTCTTTATTGCAATCAAAAGGGCCAGTTAAAACATTGCCTGATTATGTTGAAGAATATGTAAATGAAGAAAAGCTGAATAAAGAGAATGGAGAGTGCATACTGAGGTTTATGTATGGCATGTATACCTCTAATATTGATAGCTTTCAAAAATTATTGCAGACTAAGCATGTTGATAATGTGACAAGTGACGAAAAGTTTACTGCTGAGGAGGCCAGCATTATCAATGGTTTTTTAGATTGGGATGATGAAGGTAAGAATGTAGCAATATTCAATATAGCAAGCTACGCTTTGGAATATTGCATGATAACAAATAAGAGAGAAACGAATTTAAAACTCTCTGATCTACGAAAAAAGGTTTTCTATTTAGACACAAATATACTCTATCGTGCAATAGGAATAAATGGAGAGGATAGAAAGAAGAGAACCCTTCAGTTCATGTCTAAATTGATGGATTTAGATAGTGAGATTTTGGTTACCAGACAAACGAATGAAGAATTTGAGCAGTCTATTAATTCTTACATAAAGAAATTGAGAAAGGCGGAATCACCAGCTATATCTTCTAAGGTGTATACCGAATATGTTACATTTGATGATATATGGCGGTTTTACCATCTGATGGCAGCAAGTAGAATTAACTTTACGGTTGATTTGTTTAATGCTTATCTTAAGGCAGAATATAAGAAGCTACAAGACACATATCATATAACTGTGGAGGACGATCGTTTATTGAAAGATTCAGATGAAGAGTTAAAAAACATAGCTTCACAAATAAAAGGTGTTTCTGATACAAAAACATTTGAGACAGCCCTTTTTGATGCAAAAAATATCAAATGGATTGAGCAACAAAGAAATGGTTCCGAAAAAACAATCTTTGATGCGAAGCATTTTATGCTATCCTCAGATGGAGGATTACGCTATTGGGATTCACGTTATCATTCTACGAATGTTCCTATAGTTATTCTTCCAAGCCAATGGTTAAGTATCATACTTCGTTATGTAGAAAGAACAAATGACGATTTTAAAAGTTTTGTGTGCTTTTTGAATATCAAAAGTACTGAGGTAAAGATGACAGATGAACAAATTCATGCAGTTCTTTCAGGCATTGCCGAAATGACAACGAATGTAGACCAACAACGAGAACTATTGGAAGCCATTATCGATGAAGATTTTAAAAATGGTGCAAAGCAAATGACACCAGATCAAATTCGTGCTCAGGCTAAGAAAACAGCAGAGCGTAAACTTCAAAAACAGTTGGCAGAAGAGAAAGATAAAAATGAGTCTTTGCAAATTGCATTAGGAGAGGCTGAAACTTATGTGAAGAAAGAGAAAGAAGATAAAGAAGCATTAGTTCATCGTCATAATGCAGAATTGGCAGATAAAGAAAAGACGGTTGCTGAAACACAAAATCGTGAGACTCTCTTGAAAGATGAAAATGCAACATTGAAGAGTTCTTTGACAGCTAAAGAGAATGAAATAGCTAAGTTACAAGAGCAGATTGATAAGTCTGAATTTAAACGCAAGAAAGTTATCGGAATTTTTTGGAAGTTAGTATTATTAAGCATCTTGCTATCTCAGATAATCTGGTATTTATTGGTAGAAAAGGATGCTGATAATTACATGGGAAGCGTGTATAGATTCGTTTATTCATTGGCACCTGCCAAAATGCCAATAATAACTTTTGGTATATCACTTTTATATACGGCTTGTCTTTTACCGTTAGTTAAGTCTTTATGGAAAAGTGTTTTTTCTTCTTGGAAACAAAAAGAGTAAATTGAATACAATGAAGATAGGAATATTAACAATGCCTCTACATATTAATTATGGAGGAATTTTGCAAGCTTATGCTCTGAAAACAGTAATGGAAAGAATGGGGCATGAGGTTTGGGTGATAAATGAACCATATCACAGAGAGAAGTTACCGTTGAAAAAATATTGGTTAACTTATTTGAAAAGATTAGTAAAAATACTGCTCTTTAGAAAAAATGTACATTTATTTTTAGAAGATTATGAAAATAAGGTTTTTCCTGTAATTAGTCAGAATATAAGGCCATTTGTGAAGCGTTATTTTAAGACCATTGATATTTCAGATGTTGCTGGGTGTAATAACAGCTATCTATTTGATGTATTAATTGTAGGTAGTGATCAAATTTGGCGTCCAATGTATTATCCAAAAATAGATTATGCTTTCTTTTCTTTTGCGAAAGATTGGAACGTTAAGCGTATCTCTTATGCTGCATCTTTTGGAAGTGATGAATGGGAATATTCGGCAAATCAAACTATGTTATGTGCAAAATTGGCTTCAAAATTTGATGCAATTTCTGTAAGAGAAGATAGTGGTTTGCAATTATGTGAGAAATATCTTGGAGTGCCAGCATTACATGTGTTGGATCCAACATTATTGTTGAATTCTTTGGATTATGAACAGTTAATACCTGTAAATGAATCAAAACATGTAGCAAAGGGTAATTTGGTAACATATATTTTAGATGAGACGGATGAGATACGTCAAATCGTAAAGAATGTCGCTGAGCAATATGGCTATGATGTTGTTCAAGCGAATTCTAAGTTTGAGAATAGAGAGGCAAATTTAGAAGAAAGAATACAACCTTCTATTGAGCAATGGTTGTTCAGTATAAAAGAAGCAGACTTCGTAATAGCTGATTCTTTTCACGCTTGTGTATTCTCTATCATATTTAAAAAGAACTTTATGGTTGTTCGTAATCAGTTGAGAGGTATAACTCGAATTGAGTCTCTTCTGAAGATGTTTAATTTGGAGAATCGTATTGTCAACAAAGATACTCCAATATCTAATATTTTAGATAATCCTATTGACTATGCGTCGGTAGAAGTCATTCTTGATGCTTGGAAACAAAAATCGTTTGGTTTTTTAAAAAATGCTCTTAAAGATGAATAAAGATTTAGTATCAATAATAGTTCCAGTTTATAATTCTGCAGAATTTTTAAGCAAGTGTGTTGATAGTTTGTTGGGCCAGCAATATGAAAATATAGAGATTATATTGGTAAATGATGGTAGTTCAGATGATTCTGAGAAAATTTGTTTAAATTATGAGAAATTAGACCAGAGAATACAATATCTATTCAAAGATAATGGTGGTGCTAGTTCTGCACGTAATTATGGACTTCAAAGAGCTAGAGGAAAGTTTGTGACTTTTGTTGATAGTGATGACTATGTAGGCAAAAATTATGTGTATGATATGGTGAGTGCTCATGATGGTTTGGACGATACTTTTGTAATATCTGGTATGAGACTCAGAAAGAAAAACGAAATAGGATATTTTGCTTACGCTCCAGAAATGGTTAGCAAGGAAAATATTATTTCTGATTTTCAGAAGAAACGTTTTTTTTTACATGGAGGACCTACTAGTAAATTATTTTCTCTTTCTATTATCAAACAAAATAATATAAAATTTAATACTAGACTCAAAAATTATGAGGATTTAATATTTTGCTTAGACTATTTGAGTCATGTGTCAAAAATTAAATATATACAGAGTACAGAATATGTTTATGCTTTAGATAATATGTCTATGGGACGAGCATTAAATGGTGTTGAAGGCGAATTGTTGCTATATAATTTGTACAATGAGGGACTTGCGACTATTGACAAGGATTATTTGTCAAAGGCTCCTAAAGCAGCTATGTATGGAAATGTTTTTTTGGTGCGAGCTTTGCAAGCATATATAAAAGCTTCCGATAAATATAGTGGAGATGTCAAAAAATATCTGTCTTTTGTATGTTCGAAAGTGCTAATAAATGATTTTGATATATCTATTTCTAAGAAGCAATATTTAGCATTTCTGATTCTGTCGAAACGTTATTTTTGCTTGTTGTATTATTTCATGAAAACTATAAAATTCTAAGTATGGCACCTTATGTTTACATTTTGTATGGGTCGATTATAGTGACCTTAGTATCTATGTTTTGGTCAAAAGGTTCAAAATATCTTGGAATAGGTATGTTGTTTTGGCTAGTTCTCTTTATTGCATTTAGAGGAGAGTTTATTGGTATTGACACTCCAGAGTACTATTCATATTTTAAAAATCCTCAGTTGGGCTATTATGGTATGGATACTCATGATGTGGGATATAATTTCTGGCAAAAGGCTTTTAAAATGATAATTGATAATGCTTATGTATATATACCTGTTACTTCTATGATAGGCTTGTTCCCTATTTGTTTGTTAGTTGCCAAACGATCGAAAAATATGGCCATGTCGGTATTCCTATTCTTGACATTGGGAGGCTCTACATTGTTCCTGTTCTTGTATTTAGCAGCAGTTAGACAAACATTTGCAATAGGCTTATTATGGATAGCAATATTCTTATATTATAAGAAGGATAATAAAAAAAGTGCTGTTATGTATATATTGGCTGTATTATCTCATGCTTCAATGTTGTTGTATTTGCCGGCTATATTCATGGATAAGCTAAGATTTAAAAAAATATGGGTATATGTTATATTAGGTATATCATTATGTCTTGGATTAATTTTGAATAGATATGCTTCGTATTTTTATTTGATAACGGCATTCTTAAATTATGGAACGTACTATGTGGATGTCTTAACCCAAAGTACGGCTAGTATTGGAGGTGCTATGTTGTTTTTGACATTAATGGCAGTTCTGGTTTCCTACTTTAATACATTAGATTCTTATTGGGATAGATTATTTGTAGTAGGAGTTGTATATAATAATGTGTTTGCTTTTATGGGAGATTCCACGCGAATCTCAATGCCTTTAGCTTTATTTGGGGTAATATCGATAACAAATACGATAATGAATCAAAGGGTATATTTAAAGTGTTTGATTCTATCCGTCGTAATAGGTTATGGATGTAGTAAATATTTTAAAGTTCTGTATAATAATGGAAAAGAATCTAATATGGTACCTTATAAATCATTAATAGTAAAGTAATGGATATCGTAATTTGCGTAGCATATAAGAATTGTTTTTTCTTAAAGAAAAACATTCTATTCATAAATAAAAAATTGTCTCCAGAGAATATTTATGTTATTACAAATAGCTCTAATTTTGTATTGTTGGAAGGTATTGCTGATAATGTAAAGTTGTTGGATGAAAATAAATTAGTCGATGGGCTGAATTTTGCTTCTGTAAGAAATGCTCTAACATCTCATTTGGGTATCAATCTCACAGGATGGTATTTTCAGCAATTCCTCAAGTTTGGATTCGCACTGACTGCTTTCGCTAAAGAAGATTATCTTGTTTGGGATGCAGATACGGTTCCGCTCAATCATTTGGTATTTAAAGATGATTCTGGTCATTATCTCTTTATGCCAAAGACCGAGCATCATGCGCCATACTTTAGCACAATAGATAAATTGTTTGATGCACCAAAGAAGGCAGACTACTCCTTTATATCTGAGCATATGATTTTCAATGTGAAGATAATGCGTGAACTAATTGCAAAGATTGGACAGGCGGAAATACCTGGATGTCCTAAAGAAACTTTGTGGTTCGAAAAGTGCATCTATGCTATACAGCCTGGTGTCTTGCAAGGATTTAGCGAGTTTGAGACATATGGAACATATTGTTTGAATTATTATCCTGATATTTTTAGACTCCGTAAGTTCCGTACATTCAGAAGAGGAGGGCTGATCTTTGGTATGATGGCATCTACAAAAGAAATTGACTCATTGAAGGATGATTTGGATACTTGCTCTTTCGAGTTATATGATTATCCTGTGTCCATTCATCGTAGATGGTTGCAGAAGGCTTTTTATTGGTATTGTAGAATCAAAAATAAATTGAGAACAAAATAATAATTATGCAAAAGAAATATTATCCTTGTCTTGACCTGCTCAAGTTCATTTGCCAACTCGCTCCATATTTTGGATAGAGGCAGCCTATTATTTGTTGCCTAAGTTGAAGAGGGTGAGTGTACCTACAGTGGCTTTGGCTGCAATTTCGGGGGGCAATTTTTGCAGAACTATTTGTAAGAGATTATGTGTTTGTTCTTAATGCGGTAATTGCGATATGTGTTCCTACGATATGTGCCAAGATTGCAACAGATTCCAAGAATTCTAACTATGTCTTTTTACGTAAGATGAGCATCATGATATACTTTATTCACTTTGTGCCAGTAACAGTATTTCATGTTCTTGCTGATAAGCATCTTATTCCTTACGAATATGGGGCGATAGAGTTTTTGGTAGTATTTGCTTTGGCATCGGTATGCGCAGGTATAATAGTATGGGCAAGCAATAAATATAAAATTTTGAAATATCTTTATTAGACAAAATGAGTATGGTTTCAATAATTATAGCCACTTACAATTCTGAGAAGACTTTGAGACGTGCGCTGGATAGCGTGCTCAATCAGAGTTACCAGGATTGGGAGTGCATCGTGGTGGATGGTGCGTCAAAAGATAACACCATCGGAATAGTGAAGGAATACGTGAAAAAAGACTCTCGTTTCCGTTATATCTCAGAGCCCGACCACGGCATTTATGATGCCTTTAACAAGGGATGGAAAATGGCGAAAGGTGAATGGGTGATGTATCTGGGTAGTGATGATGAATACACCAAGGAAGGTATCAAGGCTTTGATGGATAATAGTGATGGTGCAGATGTGGTGTACGGAGATACGTATTTTCGTGAGTTTAATAATGATAAAATAAGATTTCAGCAGTCATCTCCTGTTAAGATGGGGGGCTTTTGCTGCCATCAATCTCTTGCTATGAAAAGAGAAATTATAAGAAAAAATGGTGGCTTCGACGAAAAATATAAGATATTAGCAGATAAAGACTTGATTTGTAAAACCATTAAAATGGGAGCAAATATAAAACAGATACATTTAGCAATATCTATTTTTAGTCTGGATGGAATAAGCTCTACTAATTTCCAGCGCTACATTGAAAGTTTTAAAATAAATAGAAAACATCTGCCATTTATGACATGTGTTTTCGATTTTGTTTGTATTACTGGTAAATATTTGATAAAAAAGATATTAGAAAAATGAATTATAAGGTATCTCTAATAGTGCCAATGTATAATGTGGCTAAATATATAAAAACATGTATTGATAGCATTCTGACTCAAAGCTATAAAAATCTAGAACTCATATTAGTAGATGATGGCTCTCCCGATGACTCGGGGAAAATAGCAGACCAATATGCCGTAAAGGATGAACGTGTTAAGGTTATCCATAAGCAGAATGCTGGAGTAAGTGCTGCACGTAATACAGGAATTGATGCTGCTACAGGTGATTATATTTGTTTTGCAGATGGTGATGACTATGTTATGCCAAATTACGTAGAACATTTATTAAAACTATGCGTCGATAACGATACTGAAGTGGCTTATACAATTGATATGTTTACGACGTTTCATAAAGAACAGGTTTCAAACCACTTTTCCCAGGTAATTTCATCTGAGGATGCTACAGAAAACATATTATGTTATAAGGTTCCTATTGGTGTTTATTCAAAAATGTTTAAACGTTCATTTTTAAATGAGCATAAACTTCGCTTTTTAGAGGACGTTTATATTGGTGAAGGTTTTAATTTTAATACAGCTTGTTTTCAAAGAGCTAAGAAGGTAGTTTTAAGTTCTGAAAGAATTTATTTCTATCGCCGTGATAATGAAGCTAGTGCTATGACTAGTTTTAAAGAAGCTAAGTGCTTAATGGCTCTCAAAGCAATAGATATTATCAAAGATAACCTTGTGCTAAGAACTCCTCGTGTGTTAAAGGCTTGGAAATTTGCCCATTGGCATACTCATTTTGATATGTATTGTTGGATTGTTAATTCAAATGCTATACATATAAATGAAGAGTTATATAAAAAATGTCGTAGTGTAGCTCAAAAAGAATCATTGATTGCTTTGTCCGTACCAACGAAAAGGAGTGAGCGGATAAGAGGCATCTTAGGTTTGATAGCACCTATGATTGTTGCAAAATTAATGTTGTGGAGAAGTAAACGATGAATATTAAAGTTATAACGCGTCATGGCCCTTCGAACTATGGCTCATTGCTTCAGTCAATAGCTACTGTTAAGAAGATAGAAGAATTTGGTCATCAGTGTGAAATTATAGATTATCAGCGTGCTGATGAGCGCGGCTTAAATGGTGTTCTTACCCAATTGAAAGCTAAGGATGGATTTGGCAATCCTTTGAAAAAGCTAGCTTACATTGCTGTCAGATATCCTATTGAGAAATTTGCTCAGGTTCGCTTTGATAAAATGAGAAAGAAATACTTGAAAATGACTTCAAAATGTTCTTCTCATGTGGATTTGAAAAAAATATCGGCAGATGCTTTCATAACAGGAAGTGACCAAGTTTGGGGACCAATGATGAATGGCGTCTATGATAGTGCTTATTTTTTGCAGTTTGTAGGTAAAGACTCTCGTAAATTAGCTTATGCTGCAAGTTTTGGCAAAACGAAGTTTGATGAAAGTACTGTTGAGGCTTACAAGAAAATGCTTAGTGAGTATGATAAAATTGCAGTTAGAGAGAAATCTGCAGTTTCTTTGCTTGAAGAATGGGGATTGGATAATTGCTTAGGGCAGGTTTTGGATCCAACGTTGCTTCTTGATAGCAAAACTTGGAAGGACTTATTAGTATCAAAGGATGATTCTCGAAAATATGCCAACAAAAACTATATATTGGTGTATCAGATTCATAATGATCCTAAATTGTCTGATTATGCTAAACGAATAGCAAGACAAACTGGAATGGAATTATTGAGAGTCAATCCATATTTACATCAGAAATTTCGTGGTGGTAAGTTCTTCTGTTGTCCTGATTTGGGAGAGTTCCTTGCACTTATTGATAATGCGTCATGTATCATCACCGATTCATTTCATGGAACTTGTTTTGCCATCAACTTTGGTAAGCAGTTCATTGAAATTCTTCCAAACAATGATACTGGTACTAGAAACCAAAGTATTCTTGAATTGACAGGTTTATCTGATAGAATCTTACATGACACTGATGATTATTCTTTGTTAGATAAGGTGATTGATTACGGTAAAGTCTATGAGGTGCTGGTGGCGGAAAGAAGAAAATCACTTGAAGTGATTAGAAGTATGATACAAAATTCAAGTTTTATAAAACAATGAATATAACAATAGAAATTAATGACGCAAGATTGGTTCATTATAGTCCAGAGGCTAAAAATGAACTGAAAAGGCAATTAGACACCATAGCGGACTGTTTGGCAGAGGAAGCTAATCGTATAGAGGCTGGAAGACGTCTGCCTACTTCAACTTCCGAAGTGACTCAATCTGATGTAAGTGCAGCTGGTATATTGTCGAAAATAAATCAAAAACCTAAAAAGTCAAAATGGTGGTATACTTGCTATCTTCTCATGTCTATTACTGGCTGGTTTTCTGGTTGGTTATTTGATGAGGACAAATTTAAGGATGAGCCAATGAGATTGTATGCTTTCATGTTTAGCTTGGGAGTTTTATTAATAACTACAACTTTAACAATAATAAAAGATGGAAATAAATAATTATAAGATAGATCCTTTAGATAAAGAATATTTGGACGAATGTGTAAATAGCTTTCGTTTAGATTTGCTTCATGAAGCTTATATGCTTTCTAAAAAGAGAGATGAAGAGGGTATATCACAAAAATCCATAGATGAGGCTTTGGCTAATATTTTAAGAAACAACAATGTTTCTAGTAAAAGATTGTATTTTAAAGGCAGGAGATTAGTATATCTAGGAGTGTTAACAGGATTACTTTATACTGTATGCGGTAGCGTGATTTTCTTTGTACAAAATACAAATTTTAGGCCAGATAAAGATTTGGGGCAATTTGTAATGATTATGGGATTGGCAGTATCTGCATGTTTTGCTATTTTTGGAATCTTCGTTAATAAAAGTAGGCACCTGTTTGCTACAGAGAATTCTAATAAGTTAAACAAGCAATATATGATTGTTCATAAATGGAGCGAAATAGAAAATCTTGTAAACTCGATGTCTCCTATGAGAGTTAATACCATACAGAGTATATTGCCAATACTCCTTGATATATGTAAAGAAGATATTTCTTCTGATGATATTTCTAGTGTCTTATATCTCAGAAATAAAATACTACATGACAATGCATCCATTCCTGATTTTGAAATAGATTTAGCACTTAGAACGGAAAATAGAATTATTTCGAAGTTGAAGGGAAAAATCCTTGTTGGTACAGATAATCTTAAATGATTCTATGAAGATATTATTAGCCAATAAGTTTTATTGTCGCCGTAGCGGTGTCTACTATGGAATCTGATAATAAAATGTGCCCCATGGAAGAAATACTTCTCGCAGACCCCGAGCACGTTGAAGGCTAAGTTCAAAAAGATGTTGGATGACCTTGGGAATTTCAAAAGACTGTAAAAAAAGGTTGTAAGGACGTTGCTAAGGAGGAATGGACAGATATAGATAAATATGATTTGTTCTTTATATAGATTTAGTTAATGGAATCACTTGTGTTTCAATGTGAAATATATAAAAGCTGATATATATGACATCCAAGGACATAGAAGAAAAAGCAATCTTGTCATTGAAAAACTATATTTGGGGAAGTAAGGTTCTTTCCCAGTTTATAGCAGAAAATGACAAGGAACCATTTTGGGATGGGTACGTTAATCTCTACAAAGATTCTCAGAAAGATAAAAAATCTTTTCTTGGGCGTGTTCCTTTGCAGATTAAAGGTAAACTTGTACGTTCATTTAAGAAAGAAAAGTTTAAATACAATATAGATGTAACTGACTTAAAAGCTTATCTTGCCGATCCGACAGTTTATATCGTTTGCCAAATGAAAGAAGATAGTAAAGATACTCTTCTTTTTTATAGGAATCTTTTGCCAGAGACGATTAAAAACCTTCTTAAAGGAAAAGACAAACAAAAGACAGTTGCTGTTAAGATGAAACCTTTTCCAGAATCATTGGAGAGTTTTGAGTCAATACTTCGTGTCTTTATTGGAGATAGCAGAAAGCAAATTAGCTATTCTGGAATGAAATCGTTAACATTGGAAGATGCAAGAAAGCGAAAAGTGAATAACTTCTCTTTTGTTATGCCTTTAGCCAATATGAGTCCTGCTGATTGCATGGGGTATTTATCTTCGCATGATTCTTATATGTATGCACAGGTTGATAAGGATTTAGGCATAGAAATTCCTATTTCTGGAGAGATGAACTTCTCTTTTACGAATGTGGCGAATCTTGATGTGGTTGTAGGAGAAAGGATTTTTTATAATCAATTCTGTAATGAAATTAAGGATGGTAATCTTGTTGTTAATGTCGGAAATGTGTTGACATTGTCTTTTCCAATCAATCAACAAGGTAAGAATAGCACGGCATCTTTCAAGGTTAGTTCTGACTTCTTGGATGAGAGTATGCATCAGATGGAATTTTTGATGGCTCTAGACAAGGAAGGAAAAGTAAAGTTAGGTGGAGTTGAAATTAAGCTAAAAGTAAATGAACCAGAAATTATCCAGGAATGTGGGCAGCGATTGATAGCATTAAGACAATTAAAGCATGTCTTAGACTTACTTCATGTTACGAAGCCTCTTGACTTATCTAAAATAGATAAGGAGCAGAATGATTTAATAGAAGTTCTGATAGCCACTATCGAAATGGGTAAGCCCATAAGAATTGGACATTCTGAAAGTACTTTGACCCTTGCTGAAATAGGTAATCTAAATATACTTCTTTGGGAGAGCGTAGATAAAGATGGTAATTCCTTTTTCGGCGATTTCTTTGATGGGAGAATTGATATAAAATATCAGTTTGAGGCAGGCAAACATTATGAGTCAAGTCCTTTCTCATACTTACAAAATAACAATTTGTGGAGTAAATGTGACAATATCCCATTCGACAAGCAAATTGATTCGTATGGTAACTTGATAGGCAAGAATCCTCATGTATATGATATGGCAAATTTGGACATGCTGGCCATGTTGAATGCCTATGATTCTTTAGATGAAACAGAACAAATTAAAAAAAATAATATTTTGACTTATGCAAAGAAGTTGAATGAATGGCTAAGTAAATCTGAGCCATCTGGTGAAAAAAGTGTTATGCATTTTGTTAATTATTGCCAGATATTAAAACGTCAAGGTTGTTTAACGGAAGAATATATTAGTGACTTGAGGAAACTATTGTCTGATGAAGCTGTTATGCCTACGATTAAGGTGGGGATAGCCCTTTTGTTGGGAGAAAGGGATACATTCAATCATTGGAAGGGGGTATGTAGGGATGATGTGGAGAATATGATGCGTTATCCGATATGGAGATTTTGTGCCGAGTTACAGTGAATGGATGAAAGATAGATGCTCTTTTATAAAAGATTTATGAGATGAAAATTCTAGAAATAAATGTATTTAATTATAGAAAAGGTGGTTCGGAGGCTGTTTATTTCAGCACAATGGAATTGCTGAAGGAACACGGAGACGAGGTCGTGAACTTTACCTTGAAGTGGGCTGAGAATGAACATTCTCCACAAGAGGGGTTCTTCCCAGAATCAAAAGTAACTCGTCGTGGTCTTTTGAAACCTATCAAGAATATTGTGAATTACTTCTATGATGGGGAGGCTGCTCGTAAGTTGGAATCCTTGATAGAGCAGGAAGAGCCTGATATTGCTCAGATTCACTTGATTTGGGGACAGATAACGGGTAGCATTTTACCTGTGTTAAGAAAACATCATATTCCAGTGATATTCACTATCCATGAATATCGAATCGTTTGTCCTGCCTATACTTTCAGAAATGGTAAAGGGGAAGTATGCGAAAAATGCCAAGGCAAGCATTTCTATAAGTGCATCACCAATAAGTGCTGCAAGGGTAGTTATGGCTTGAGTGCCATGATGGCTGCTGAGCAGTATTTTCGCAATAAGTTTACGAATCCAGCTAAATATATTGATGGCTTGGTATATGTGAGCCAATTTGCAAAGAGCAAGTTGGAACAATATATGCCTGCGCTAAAGGATAAACCAAATGTGGTGCTTTATAATTTGACAGACCAGATTAAACCAAGTATTGAGCGTGAGGAGAAGAAAGAAAAATACTATTTATTCTTTGGGCGCTTATCGTATGAAAAAGGTATCAAGACTTTGATTTCTGCTTTTAAAGAAACACCGCAATGCAAGTTGAAGATTGCTGGAACAGGGTCTTTGGAAGATGACCTGAAGGCTTTTGTCTCGCAAAATGGCATGACGAATGTCGAATTCTTAGGGTATCAGACTGGTAAGCCATTGCGAGATTTAGTGGAGAATGCTTACTTTATCATGGTTCCATCTGAATGGTATGAGAATAATCCAATGACTATTATTGAAGGTTATGCCGCTGGTGTACCTGTTATAGGTGCTAGAATAGGTGGTATTCCTGAAATTATAGTTGATGGAAGGACTGGGTATCTATTCGATAGTGGAAATAAGGAAGAGTTGGTTAAGATGATAAATCGTTCTAATCTTCTAGATGATAATGAGTATTGGACTATGTGCGATGCAGCATTGAAATTTGCTAAAGATCATTTTAGCCGAGATGAATATTATCCTAAGCTAATGAGCTTTTTTGAGAAATTCAAAAAGTAATTCTATTGAAAAATAATAGATTGTGCTATGTATGAAAGAAAGGAATCTGGGAATAGTGGGGCATATTATCCAGCTTTTCTCTGTATGGACGTAAATACTCCTGATGATTTATATTATTTAGGGCGTTATCCTTTGGATGAAAGAACAGAGGCTGTTTTCTTGCATGAGTATATTCATTATTTGCAAGATTTGACAACTGTGGCTGGACTTGCAAGGATAGAAACAATTGTTGATCAAATCAAATGGATATGCAGTGTAGCTAGAGGACAACATAAATTAAAACTGCCCATTAGTTTGAATACTTGGGCTTATAATGTTAAACCTAATGCCCATAGTCTTTCAATTTGTAAGGGTGATTTTAAAGCGCATGATAAGCAAGGACGTGTCCTAGCTGCTAATATAGTTAGTATAGATTCTTTTGAGTTGGTTGATTCTACGATTTTATATTCATCTGGTCAAAGGTTTCATGGAAAAGCTGTGGCAAGGTTGACTTTTAGAGATCAAAATGGTATAGAGTTCCAATATGATGTCGGTGAGATGGCTATTTCTGAATCCATGGCTTATTTAATAGAAAACCGAGTTTATCCAAATGTCCTGCAAAGACCTTCCGACTGTCCTTATTTTGTGGTAAGGAAAATTGTAGAATGGAAGTTACAAAGAACGATTGATGATTTGAAGTTAATAGCTCTTTGTGATGTTTGCTTGATGTATTCCTTGCCAGGGAAAGTATTATATGAAATGTTGGAAAAAATGAAAACCTGGAATGCTTCTTTTAGTCCTGCTATGATTTATTTGTATGGCTTAGGTTCAGAAATGAGCGATAAGTTTAGCAGAAAGAAAAACTGGCAAGAAGAGTTGGCTATGACCGTGAATATGGCAAAGAAACAATTTGCTGATATGTTTGTTCATCCTTATTGGCAAGGCATTAAAGTAAACACAGATTGTGCTTTTGATGCTGTTTTGGACTTGCGGAAAACTAATATTGGTTTCTTTTTGAAAATAGCAAGAGGGGAACGGCTGAATTTGAACGAGCAATTCCAAATGTGTATAAAAGATTTGGGATGTTTGGGTGTCAAAACAGCTGCTAATGCTATTTATAATTTTAAACCTTCGGCTGCTTCAAGTTCAGAAATAGATTCTGATTGGTTTTTGTCTCTGCATCAGTTTTATAATATTTTATTTACTAGCGCAGCTATAGGCATTCATGGTGATAATAAATATTTGGTTAAGGAATGTGACCTTAAGCAATGGTGTAGTGATTCTTTTAATCGGAAAAAAGAGCGTGATATAACTTCGGAATCTCTCAATTGTAAATATTCTCCTTGGCTTAATGTTTCTGATCAGGATTTAGCACAATGCTCTTTTGGTAGAGTTTGGGCAGCATTCGGTTTTAACCGAATTAAATTGAAGTGTAAATAATCAAGTAATAGTATAAGAAATGAAAAGTAATCAACGAGAAAAATACAACTCACTTGATGGTCTCCGAGCGTATTCGGCTATAGGTATTGCCATGATGCACTTCTTGGCGAATATCAAGTGTGGACCATTGTCTTGGAATCCAGCGAATGGTATTATAGAATTCTTTACGAATTATGTTTATCTATTCTTTATGGTAAGTGCTTTCTCCATGTGTTGTGGATATTATGAGCGAGTAAAGAATGGACAGGTTTCGATGAATGAGTTTTATGCAAAGCGATACAAGCGCATTTGGCCTTATTTTGCCTTGTTATGTCTGATAGGATTGGCTTTCGATCATACAATTGGAGGTGTTTGGCAAACTTTTGCTGACTTAACCTTGTGTTTTAATCTGTTGCCTAATCCTGATATTCAGATTATAGGTGTTGGCTGGTTTTTAGGGCTTGTGTTTTTGTTCTATATCATGTTCCCTTTCTTTACTTTTTTGATAAACAGCAAAAAGAGGGCTTGGTTTGTGTTGGCTGTGGCTATTGCTTTCCACTTCATCGGAAGATTCTATTTCTTTAAAGAACCTTTTGTGGATTTTGAAGTGGGTAGGCATAATATGGTGTTCAGTATGCCTTATTTCTTGATAGGTGGAATTATCTATCTGTATAGAAGAGAATTGAAGACTGTGGGGGGGGCAATTTCATAGACTTTTATTCTTGATTTGTATGGTAGCAAGTATCTTTGAATTTTTCAAACCAGAGTATATTGATGAGTTTATGTATCTCATCATATTGTTTGGATTATGGATGATATATGCTATTAGCGGCGAATGGAAATGGTTAAGTAATAAAGTGGTGAAATATTTAAGTGGTATCTCAATGGAGATATATCTTAGCCACATGGTCTTATTCCGTTTGACTGAAAAAATGGGACTTGACCAGATAACAGGAAATTCTGATTTGAATTATATCATGGCAACAGTTGTAACATTGGCTATGACTATTGGTTTCTGCCATGTAGTGAAATATAAATTTCTTCCCAAAATAATGGGATGTATAAAAAATAAGTAAATTAATGAAAATAGCATTTGTTAGCGTTCGTGGTATTCCTAATAACTACGGCGGTTTTGAACAGTTTGCGGAATATATTTCCGTGGGCTTGGTGAAACGTGGACATGAGGTGACTGTATATTCTCCTTCTTATCATCCCTATAAGGATGATGAATACAAGGGCGTGAAAATCAAACATATCTATAGTCCTGAGACTTGGATGGGTGGTAGTATCGGTTCCTTCTTCTATGATTTCATGTCGCTGAAGGATGCGCTGAAGCGTGAGAACTTCGACATCATCTATGAGGCTGGATATACGAGCATCATCCCTGCTTTCATCTGGTTTGACGTGAAGAATGTGACCAAGAGTATTGTGGTGACTAACATGGATGGACTGGAATACAAGCGTACCAAGTTCAATAAATGGGTTCGCAAGTTTGTGTTCTGGGAGGAGAAGATGGCAGTGAAACACAGTCATTATCTCATAGCCGACAATATGGGTATCCATGATTACTATAAGGAGAAGTATGGCAAAGACAGTAAGTTCCTGGCATACGGTGCCGACATCCATGATGACTATAATGTGGAACATCTGAAGGAGTATGGCTTGAAACCTGAGGAATACTATATTCTGGTAGCCAGACTGGAGCCGGAGAATAATATCGTGATGGCCATTGAGGGTTACTTGCATTCTAAGGAGAATGGCAAGCGTCCTCTGATTGTAGTTGGTAAAACCAATACTCCTCATGGTAAGGAATTGGTTGCCAAATATGGTAAGGAAAAGAGCGTGAAATTCGTTGGTGGTATTTATGATTTCAATAAATTGAATTCTATCCGTCACTTCTCCAAGGCTTATTTCCATGGTCATAGTGTGGGTGGTACCAATCCTTCTCTGTTGGAAGCGATGGCTTCTGAGTGCTTTATCCTTGCTCACGATAACATCTTTAACCGTGCCGTGTTGAAAGAGAATTCTTTGTACTATCCTAATGCAGAGAAGGTGACAGAGATGCTGAATGATATCGAGAATATCTGTATACAGCATAAGAAGAACTTCACGGATGGAAATGTGGAGGAAATCAAGAATGAGTATTCTTGGGAGCACTTGGTGGACCAGCATGAGGAATACTTCAAATGGTTGCTGGAACAGAAGAAAAACAAATAAGTTACAAAATCTAATAAAGAATTCAATGAACGTAATAAAGACAAATATAGATGGCGTACTCATCATTGAGCCTCGCCTGTTTAGAGATGCTCGTGGCTATTTCTTCGAGAGCTTCAGCGAGCGTGAGTTTAAGGAGAAGGTGGAGCCATTGGTGGGCTACAAGGTGGAGTTCTGCCAGGACAACGAGAGTATGAGTTCTTATGGTGTGATGCGTGGTTTGCATTTCCAGAGACCTCCGTTTACCCAGAGCAAGCTGGTGAGATGCGTGAAGGGTAGAGTGCTGGATGTTGCCGTGGATATCCGTAAGGGTTCGCCAACATACGGTAAGCATGTGGCGGTGGAACTGACGGAGGATAATCATCGCCAGTTCTTTATTCCTAAGGGTTTTGCTCATGGCTTTGCTGTGTTGTCTGAAACTGCTGTATTTCAGTATAAGTGTGATAACTTCTATCACCCTGAGGCTGATGGTGGTATCTCTATCTTGGATGAATCACTCGGGATTGATTGGCGCATTCCTACGGAATATGCTAATCTTTCGGAAAAGGATACGAAACATGAGGTGCTGAAGGACTTTGATACTCCATTTAAATACTAATGGTGGGTTTATACAAATATAAAACAAATACTAATCATTTAACATTAAGACAATGAAGGGAATCGTATTAGCTGGTGGTAGCGGTACACGTTTGTATCCTATCACAAAGGGTATCAGCAAGCAGTTAATACCTATTTTTGACAAGCCGATGATATATTATCCTATTTCGGTTTTGATGTTGGCAGGTATCCGTGAAATATTGATTATCTCTACGCCATTCGACTTGCCTGGTTTCAAGCGTCTCTTAGGTGATGGCAGCCAGTTTGGAGTGAAGTTCGAGTATGCCGAGCAGCCTTCTCCTGATGGTTTGGCTCAGGCTTTCATCATCGGTGAGAAGTTCATCGGTAATGATTCGGCTTGTCTGGTATTGGGTGACAACATCTTCTATGGTGCAGGATTGAACCAGATCTTGGCAAAGGCTGTAGTGGATGCTGAGCAGAATGACAAGGCTACCGTCTTCGGTTATCGGGTAAGCGATCCTGAACGCTATGGCGTGGCTGAGTTTGACGAGCAGGGCAATTGCCTGAGCATCGAAGAGAAGCCTGAGCATCCAAAGAGCAATTATGCTGTAGTGGGCTTATACTTCTATCCTAACAAGGTGGTGGAAGTAGCCAAGCATATCAAGCCTTCTGCTCGTGGTGAGTTGGAAATCACTACAGTGAACCAGGAGTTCCTGAAGGATAAGCAGCTGAAGGTTCAGACCATGGCAAGAGGATTCGCCTGGCTTGATACCGGAACCCATGATTCCCTTTCGGAGGCATCCACCTTTATCGAAGTCTTGGAGAAGCGCCAGGGCTTGAAGGTGGCTTGCTTGGAAGGTATTGCTTATCGCCAAGGATGGATAGATAGTGATACGTTGCGTGAGAATGCTCAGCCAATGCTGAAGAATGACTATGGCAAGTATCTTCTTTCAATTCTTGAAGAGAAAAATCAAACATTAAAGAAGAATTTAGAATATTAAGCAAATGAAGAATATCATTATCACGGGCGGTGCTGGTTTCATCGGCTCACACGTAGTAAGACTTTTCGTGAACAAATATCCTGAGTATCACATCATCAACCTCGACAAGTTGACATACGCAGGCAACCTGGCTAACCTCAAGGACATCGAGGACAAGCCTAACTATACTTTCGTTAAGGGCGACATCTGCGATTTCGACCTGATGCTGAAGCTGATGCAGGACTACAAGGTGGATGGCATCATCCATCTCGCTGCCGAGAGTCATGTAGATAGAAGTATCAAGGATCCATTCACTTTCGCTCATACCAACGTGATGGGTACCTTGTCTCTGCTCCAGGCGGCAAAGATCTACTGGGAGAGTCTTCCTGAGGGATATGAGGGCAAGCGTTTCTACCACATCTCTACCGATGAGGTTTATGGTGCATTGCAGATGACTCATCCTGAGGGCATTCCTGCTCCTTTCACCACCAAGGCATCCAGCGATAAGAACCACGAGGCTTACGGCGAGGAGTTCTTCCTGGAGACAACCAAGTACAATCCTCACTCACCATACTCTGCATCTAAGGCAAGCTCAGACCACTTCGTGCGTGCTTTCCACGATACATATGGTATGCCTACCATCGTGACCAACTGCTCTAACAACTATGGTCCATACCAGTTCCCAGAGAAGTTGATTCCGCTGTTCATCAACAACATCCGTCATCGCAAGCCATTGCCTGTATATGGTAAGGGTGAGAATGTGCGCGACTGGTTGTATGTAGTAGATCATGCCCGTGCCATCGATATGATTTTCCACAAGGGTAAGATTGCCGAGACTTACAACATCGGCGGTTTCAACGAGTGGAAGAATATCGATATCATCAAGGTGGTTATCAAGACCGTTGATAGATTGCTCGGCAGAAAGGAAGGCGAGGATATGGATCTCATCACTTATGTAACAGACAGAAAGGGTCACGATATGCGTTACGCCATCGACTCTAGAAAGTTGCAGAAGGAATTGGGTTGGGAGCCATCTCTCCAGTTTGAGGAGGGTATTGAGGAAACCGTGAAATGGTATCTCGATAACCAGGAATGGATGGATCATGTTACTTCTGGGGAGTATCAGAAGTATTATGAGAATATGTATGGTAAGTAAGCCCCACCTGTCCCTCCCCAGCGGGAGGGTCCTTACCCTATACCCAAGCCCTAAATCCCTACCATAGGGATTAGGGATGTAACCGCCCTCCGGTGCTCAGAACCGCTTTGCTATAATGTTGGCGGACCAAAGCTGTCTGCGCCAGGTTGTGCGGGCTGGGACCGCCTTGCTAAAGGTGGAGACTGCTTGTGTTGGTCTTACTACGGCTTGTTATAATGGAATTATGTAATACTGATTTTTTCCATCCGTTATTAAGGACGAGGCGTTTGGAGTAGGCATGGTTTAAGCGATGCATTGTGGTACTCCTGCTGTCACCTTTATCATCTCTGGCTGTGGCGTGAACAGGATGTCGCTGAATGGCGAGACCTGTATCGAAGTGCCTAATGGTGATGATAAGGCGTACGCTGAGACAATCGATACCTTGCTGGGTGATGATGAACTGAGGGAAATGTATAGAGAGAATGCTAGGAAGAGGGTAATAGAAAACTTTACCATTCCGAAAATGGTGGAGAAGCAGGAAGAATGCTATAGGGAAATTGAATGTTAGTTGAATAAAAAAATATATGTTATGGCCAAGTTAAAGTATATAAGATTCTCTTCTTACAAAAAGTTTGAAGAGACAACGGAAATAGAAATAAAACCATTAACCGTTCTGATAGGAAAAAATAGTAGCGGTAAAAGTTCTATCTCTAAATTATTTCCAATGTTTGAGAAAGCAATGTCTGGAACTAGCGCAGCTCCATTCCTGTTTGAGAATGAAGGTGTTTCACTAGGTACTGCATTCTCTGATATTGCTCATAATGGTAATAATATTGGGCTGTCTTTTGGACTAGGATATGAAAATGGTTTAGACATTAATATCGACTTTATTTCGAAAGTCGGTAACCAAGATTATTGGATAAAAAAGTATGTATTAATGTATAATGGAACACAAACCGTTTTAGAAAAAGAAAATGCTCAAGGTTCATATATTGATAAGGATTCTCTTAAAGAATATGTTTCACAAGACTTCAGAGGATTCATAAACTTTAAATTATTCGAAGACAAGAATGTAGGTTCTGTAGATTCTTATTTCCTCCATACTGATTATATTGGCCCTTTCCGTGCTTTTCCAAAACGTGCCTATAGTCAACGTTCTTCTTGTTTGCTAAATAAAATTGGCATTGATGGAACTTGGGCTTATGACAATTTGAATATTTCTAATGAATTGCTTTCCTGCGTCTCTGATTGGTATGCAAAAACTTTTAATTGTGACTTGGTTTTGAAACAATTAACGAACGGGGTGTTTTCTGTCAATATTAGAAAAACAGATTCTGCTCATGAAATAAATATAGCTGATGAGGGACAAGGAATGAGTCAAGTGCTACCTATTGTTACAAGATGTTGTATGTCAGATGATAAGGATACATTGATTGTTGTTGAACAGCCGGAATTGCATTTGCATCCTGCTGCTCATGAAGCGATTGCTGATCTTTTAGCTGATACGGCTAAGGTTAATAATCATAGATATGTCATCGAAACGCATTCGAAAAATTTGCTGTTAGAAATACGTAGTATAGTGGCAAATAAGAATTATTCATTAACAAAGGATGATGTCGTGGTATATTATATCCATGATGATGAAGAATGTAATGCTATTTTGGATAGGATAGACATTGATGAAAATGGTAATATGAGTGATTGGCCTGAAGAAATCTTTAATGAATCATTTGAGTTGATAAAGAAAATACGAAGGAATGCTAATTAAAACAATTGATGGCTTATGATATTTATTTTGGATGATACGTTGATGGAGAATAAAGGTCGTTTGAATGAACTGGCAAAATTTCTTCTTTTAGCTTGTGAAAAAGAACAAAAAGTTAAGTGCTCTGCTAAAATGTTTGATTTTCTTGAAACACGAGTTTTAAAGGTTGATTTTATAGGTAAGCAAGATATAGAACTTATTCGTAGCAATGAATCTTTGTGGGACATTAGTACTGCTTATCAGACCGCATTTACCTCTGTAATTGTCGGACATTCCCCAGAAATGATTCGCTTAGATGTTGCGATGCGGATATTGAAAAATAAAAGTCGGGTGGTATTGGAAAACTCTTCAAATGATTGGCCGACAATTAAAAAATGGGTAGAGCTCTTTAATACTAAAATTAGGACGAAGTATAAGACTGTAAACTCTATAGTTTATAAAGCAATCTTAAATAAATGGTTAGTTCAAGAACATGCAGGGGGAGGAGGTGGCACAATAGCACGACGATTGAAAAGTCTTGCTGATGAAAATTATGCTGATATTGATAGGTATAAACTTACAACAGTCTTTGATAGTGATAAAACTGGAAAAAATGACGTTGACAAACATAAGTCTTTATTTCGATATTTAGAAGAGCATGGAATATTTGGGCATGAATTGATAAAACGAGAATTAGAAAATTACTATTCTTGGGAAGCTTATACTTTGGCACATAAAACATCTACCCCAAACCCACCGACTAATGATAATGATGTCTATGATTATTTAGATATTGCTAAATGTGAAAATATAAACTTACAAAAGCAAGACATGGCAGATATGGCTGCTTTTATGAGTCCCAAAAGATTAGTAAAGCGACTTCAAAATAATCAAGGAAATTTTGGAGGAGAATATGAGGTCCAAACTATAATATTAATGTTTGCAAAAGTGATTTGACAATGGAAAATATGTATATAAAAGCTGATCGTGACTATATGACGACCATCCTTGATAAAATTGCCGATGGTAAATATTTAATTCCAGAGTTTCAGAGGGATTTTATTTGGGATAAACGTCAGATGATAGATCTTTTTGATAGTATTGTCAAGGGGTTTCCTATAGGATCAATTATCCTATGGTCTCCACAAGAGGATAATTTTGACTCTTTTGATGTGGTAGGGGGCGTCAAAATAAAAAAGAGCTCTTTACCACATTATTATATACTTGATGGAAGGCAGAGATTAACGACTTTAATTAGTGTTCTTTCAGAAAAAGGAGAGAATAAAGACTTCATATATGTAGATTTGAAAGATTTTACAATTTTAGGGCGAGGAAAAAATAATCCAATATTGTTGCGTTTGAGTGATGCTTTTGACTCATATGCAATTGTTGATTATATTGAGCGAATTAAAAATTTAAGCTTAGATGAATCGGAAGTAAAAGAATATGCAGAAAAAGCCAAACGATTGAATCGTATTTTAATTTCTTATCAAATAGGTTATATTGTTGTCAATGGTGGTGGTATTGATGATGCTGTAGAAATATTTTCTCGATTAAATTCACAAGGTACTAGCATTAGCCCAGATTTTATGATTCAAGCTTTGACCTTTAATTCTAAAACTCATTTTAAATTTGGTGATGCAATAAAGGATATTCAAGAAGAACTCGATCCATATAATTTTTCTTCACTCAAAAGAGATGTTATCTTAAAGTGCGTTGGAAATTATACGCAAAAAGCTTTTATTGATGCAAGAACCGAAGATATAATTCTTTTGGATAATCTTCCTGATGTTATGAATGAAGTTAAACGTTCGGTAGTCAGTGCGGTAAAATTTCTTTATGAAGAATGTCGTGTTGTGGATGTAAAATTGCTTCCATATACTTACCAATTGATAATGCTAGCTCTGTTTTTCAAAGAGAATAAAACGGTCGGTTATAGGAGTGATGAATTACGAAAGTGGTTTTATTATACATCTTATACAAACTACTTTACTAATACATCTTTGGCAAGAATAAGATATGATATATATGAATTTGAAAGATTTTCAAGTGGCTTAAATGAAGAACCTATAAATTATGGTGAAGTTCAAATTGAGAGAGCTTGGAATACTCCAGTATCTTTGGGAGCCGTAAATACTTGCTGTTTTGTTTTGAGTCAATTGAGCTTGAGAAAGATTAGTCGCAATATGAGTTTGATACCTTATGCTATCCCCAAAACTGGAAAGAAACGGTTGTTTAATACTATTTGGTGTGTAAATAAAAGCCAGTTAAAACTTTTAAAGAGTTTATTCTTAGGTAATAAAGAATGTTCTGATGAAGAATTACAACCCTTTGCTTTAGATAACGAAATGCTTAACCTCTATCAGAAAGGAAAAATTGATGATTTTGCAACTAAAAGAATGGTAAAACTTGTAGTGATAGAAAAGCAATTCATTAAAGAGGTCCTAAAAACGAAACAAACAATTCCTTATCGCATAGATATGGTTGGTTTGCAAACTAAGTAATGGAATGACTAATTCTATATCCGCAAGCCTATTGAGAACTTGCCATTTACTCCTACAGAGGATGATGTCATCTTCAACTTTGCTGCCGAGGAGTTGAAGAAGGTTACAGGCTTGACTCAGTTTGTTCCTGATATTCCTAACTGGGTTATCATGCCTATGGCAAGGGCTGCCATGCTTCTTGGTTCACCAATGGGTATCTGTCCTGCGAGAGTGAAGAAACTCCAGATTTCAACTAATATCTGTGGTGAGAAGTTGGAGAACTGCGGTTATCAGTTTAAGTGGAGCTTTGAGGAAGCGCTGGCTGACTGGTTTGAGGATAATGATAGGAAGGGGCTGAAGTAAAGATGAAATGTGGTCTCTATGATGAGAGTTACAAGATTGCTGCTGATACCAACCTCCTGGTGAACTATCTGTATAACTGCCATCTGAAGGAGGTGTATCTCCCTGAGTTCGTAACGAGAATGAGAATGGGTGGTATGAGTACTGATTCTGCCAAGCGCAAGAAAGTGTGGGATGAGGATATCAGGGTATATTCCGGATATGGCTTCAAGCCCGTGACATTGACGAAGCTGATGAAAATGGCATGGAAAGTGCCGCAGTTCATTCAAGCGAAGTTCATGAAGTAGATTCGGGAATCCCAATGCCCCTTTAAAAAGGTTTTTTCGAATCCCGATGTCTCCCTTTTGCCAAAAGGAGCTTTTTCTACCTCTCCGTCTCTCCTGCAAGGAGAGCTCCACCTTTCTCACCAAGCCTCTCTTCAATAGTCTTTACGACCCCTTCGGTTCCCCTTGTAGGGGACAGAAACCTCAGGGTCGAGAGGATGTAACCGCCCTCCGGTGCTCAGAACCGCTGCGCTATAAGGTTGGCGGGGCATCAAAGCCCTGCGCCAGGTTTATGCGGGCTGGGACCGCCTGGGGTAGGTGGGGATTCAGATGGTGGCTATAGTGCTGTATTGAGACCAGGCGTAGCGGTGCAATTGGTACCATGCTATCGCTGCAATCGGTATCAAGGTTTTATGTGATTCACGATTGCTTCAAGAAGATTCCGAAGCAGTTATTTGGATAGCTGAGGTATGCGTATTAAGACTAAACTTTATGAAACAGGAAAGTAAACAAGCTATATATGAGATAATAAAGCGCATTGATGATCAACTTCGGTATGAACATGATGTGCTTAGCTTGATATCCTCTTTGTGGAATGTTTATCAGAGATCTTCTACTGGTGAAGACTCTCGGTATAACATTCTTGGAGAAGAGATAGATAAGCACTATTTTGTGAATGATGATTGGCCGCAAGATAAACTCTATTTATCAGTGCTTCATATACTTGATGATGAACAGAAACTCTTGCGTTTCGTAGAAGGTCTTATCAATATAAAGTATGATGAAGCTATTGTTAATAATTTACGGAAAATTCTTGAAGCAGAAAAACTTCAGCTTGTAAATTATGAAGGTAGGCTATCTATCAGGCAGGCGACAGATGACTTGCTTATTGAAGTGGATAAGACTATTCCTTTTATTAGATGTAAGTCAAAAGTGACTTTCTACTATGAATTTGCCGAAGAAGATGTGGAAGTTCCGAAAGAGCATGAATGCTTTATGTTGACTTTCAACAATAAATGGAATGACTATGGTTATTGTACTTGGTTTAGATTGTACTATAAAAAGGACGATAAGATAGATGTTGTTGGTCAGTTGAAAATAATGAAGCTGCAGGCCAAAGATACAAGTGAAGTGCTTCCTGAAAAGTTCTATAAATTGGACTCTGACTATTGTTCTTTAGGGTGTAACCTGGAATACTATAGCAAAATGTATCAGCTGTTCGGGGATAAGGCATACGTTTATCTGGGTGAACTGCGTGATGCTGCTCTTTATAGCCATATTCAAGAGCAGTTTGAAAAAACTAACCTCTTCACGTATTCCCTATTGCGTACAAACGCAGCAGAGAGAGCTCTGAGAGAAGGAAGATACTATGTTTATGGTAGGGATATGAAGCAGTCTTATTCCTTTACCTACCATTATGAGCCAAGATATGATAGGGATAAAGAAACGCCAGTTGACATTGATTTTGATTTCAAGTATAAATGTAAGCCTTATCAACGAGCAATAGGATTGATAGGAGAGAATGGAGTAGGAAAATCTACGTTGTTGAATGATATAGTAAACTCTTTTGTTGGCAAGGATAAAAGTGCTTTTCTAACCCTGCCTCCTATTGTGAGTAAAATCATGGTAATGTCCTATTCTCCTTTCGATAAGTTTCCTACTGCATCAACAGACTTCACTACGGAATATCATTATAGTGGATTGTTGAAGAATGACTCGGAATTGTACTCTCTAGAAGAACAAATAATTACATTTAAGAAAAATCTTGCAAGAATACTAGAACGTGGCTCTACTGATCACCTCAAAAGAAAATGGTGGCGTATCATGAGTGAAGTTATCAATAAAGATACCATTGCTGGTTTTTATGAAAAAGAATGACTAAAAAAGCAAAAAATAGCAGATTTGAGCTTTTGTTTTGAGT
>ERZ1023877.38-NODE-38-length-34512-cov-76.763793_pt1 | contig 34512 bp, 29 predicted proteins | sample MGYA00380392_ERZ1023877 | MGnify/ENA primary metagenome ERZ1023877 (study PRJEB33179, sample SAMN07449003) | human gut metagenome | biome: Human-gut; feature: Human associated habitat; material: Faeces | host: Homo sapiens | place: India: Bhopal | collected...
TGGGCTAGGAGCTTCTGCCCTTTCAGGGCGTATTGGCTGTGACTTATGACACACCTCCTTATTTCTGTTAATAGAACCTTAGTAGTTCTGAGCCTCAATCTGGAAGTAGCTCTGTGGGTGGTTGCAGACTGGGCAAACCTCTGGAGCCTGCTTGCCTACTACGATATGACCGCAGTTAGAGCACTGCCAGATGCAGTCGCCGTCGCGAGAGAAGACGAGCTTATCCTGCACGTTCTTCAAGAGCTTGCGATAACGCTCCTCGTGGTGCTTCTCAATCTCAGCCACCATTTCAAACTTGATTGCAATCTCCTCGAAGCCTTCCTCGCGAGCTTCCTTAGCCATGCGTGGATACATATCGGTCCACTCGTCGTGCTCACCATTAGCAGCAGCCTCCAGGTTCTTCTCTGTATCCTGGATAGCACCGCCCTCCAGGTACTTGAACCACAACTTAGCGTGCTCCTTCTCGTTGGCAGCTGTCTCCTCAAAGATGTTAGCTATCTGAACATAACCGTCCTTCTTAGCCTTACTTGCAAAATATGTATATTTGTTACGAGCCTGTGACTCACCAGCGAATGCCTCCTGGAGGTTCTTCTCTGTCTTTGTTCCTTTTAATTCCTTCATAATGTATTCTGTATTACGTTATTAATATGTTCTTTATTATTTTTCGAATACAAAGATATTGAAAAAATTCTAATTATGCAAGAAAATTAAGGATTATTTCATTTTCGACCGCTTATTTAAATAAAATAAAGCAATACCAAGCATTGCCATACCGAATATCCACGAAATGATGGCACTTGTTACCATTCCCAGTGTATGGGTGAAACCTGCCACGATGAATGTCAGGAAGCTGACGATAGCTACAGTCAGCGCGTATGGCAACTGTGATGAAACATGGTGCACATGCTTGCACTCGGCTCCGGCACTCGCCATGATGGTGGTATCGCTGATAGGTGAGATGTGGTCGCCACAGACAGCACCAGCCATGCAGGCAGAGATAGAGATGATGCGCAATGGGTCGGCAGCTGGGAAGACGGCGATACAGATAGGAATCAGAATACCGAAGGTTCCCCAGGATGTACCTGTGGCAAATGCCAGGAAGGCTGCAACCAGGAAGATGATGGCTGGCAGGAGCATCTGGAGTTCAGAAGCGCTGCTTGCCACTACGGTGGATACATATTCTGCTGCCCCCAGCGAGTCGGTCATGCTCTTCAGGGTCCATGCCAGGGTAAGAATCAGAATGGCTGGTACCATTGCTTCGAATCCCTTGATCAGACTACTCATCGCTTCATCGAATGGCAAGGTCTTGCGAACCGTAAACATCAGAATGGTCAGAATCAAGGCTGCCAATGAACCAATCACCAGACCTATAGAGGCATTGCTGCCTGCAAAGGAGTCAACGAAGTTCATATAGTTGGCATTGCTGGCATCGAAGAAACCTCCCGAATAAACCATACCTGCCATACAGAAGATAATCAACATAATGATTGGAATCACAAGATCGCTCACAGATCCTTTGCTCTTGGATGATTCTTCCTGCTTCGCTCCTACACCATGCTCCACGATGTGCAGCTTGGTATCGCTCACCTCGTCGAGCTTTCCTCCGTTGGTGCGCTCATACCATTCCTTCAGTCTTGCATCATACTTGCTCATCGCCTTGAAGTCGAAGCCCAAGATCACGATGCCAAACATAAAGAGGATGGTGAAGAATGCGTAGAAATTGTAAGGTATCGCCTTGCAGAAAAGTGCCAGTCCGTTCTCGCCTCCCGATACGAAGCCCGATACTGCTGCTGCCCAACTGGAGATTGGGGAGATGATGCAGACTGGAGCTGCTGTGGAGTCGATGAGATAAGCCAGTTTCTCCTTGGTTACGCCATTGCGCACTGCGATAGGGCGCATCACCGAACCCACGGTAAGGCAGTTGAAGTAATCATCGATGAATATCAGAATACCGAGCAGAATAGTGGCAACCTGCACACCAGTCTTCGACTTTACGTGCTTGGAAGCCCATCGGCCGAAAGCCGCAGAACCACCCGCCTTGTTCATCAGTGAAACGATGCTGCCCAGAACCACCAGGAATACCAGGATGCCCACGTTCCAAGGGTCGGAAAGGCAATGTATCAAACCGTATGCCTTGGCATCCTCGCCTTCGCCTACGGTGTGGTTGGTCAGATGAACGAGGAATCCGTCGAAACCTGTTCCCATCGAAATGCAATATTGAACGGCACCCAGAATGATACCGATAAAAAGAGAAGAATAGACCTCCTTCGTCTTCAGCGCCAGAGCGATGGCGACGATAGGAGGTAGTAACGACCATGCGGTCCCAATCATGTTGTAATCCATTTGTTATTAATATGTTTTAAAATTTTTGAATATTCCCTTGCGGAATCGCTGCCCACGAGTCTATCTTTATCATTGGAAAGGCACACAAAAAACATCATAACTTTTAAACCCAACGGAATCGAAGGGCTTAAAAGTTATGTTTCATGAATTTATAATGCGATCTCCTATAATACCATCTCTTCGTATTTCAATCCGAAGACATCGGCAACCGCCTTGAATACTACCTTGCCATTCACGATGTTCAATCCCCGATACAAAGCCTTGTCTTCCTTGCACGCCTTTCGCCATCCCTTGTCGGCAAGAGCGATGGCATACTTCAGGGTGGCATTGGTCAAGGCGGTGGTGGAGGTATGAGGCACGGCTCCCGGAATGTTAGCTACGGCATAATGCACAATGCCATCTACCATGAATGTCGGATCGGAATGGGTGGTTGGATGAGAGGTCTCGAAGCATCCTCCCTGGTCGATAGCCACATCCACCAGTACGGTGCCTGGTTCCATCAACTTCAGCATATCCCTGGTAATCAGGTGTGGAGCCTTGTCGCCCGGAACGAGTACACTGCCTACTACGATGTCAACATCTGGCAATTCCTTCCGGATATTGTGCTCGTTGGAGTAGAGGGTGTGCGCATTGATCGGCAATTCCATCTGCAACTGGCGAAGACGAGGCAGACTAATATCGGTAATCCACACATCAGCACCTAATCCTGTTGCCATTCTTGCTGCTGCTTCTCCCACGGTTCCACCGCCCAGAACGAGAACCTTCGCACGGTTCACGCCCGGCACACCGCTGATCAGCTTGCCCTTGCCGCCCTTGGTCTTCTGCAGATAGTAGGCACCATTGATAATCGCCATTCTTCCTGCTACCTCACTCATCGGAATGAGCAGTGGCAGATGATGGTTGTCGGTTTCTACCGTCTCGTAAGCCAGGCAGACTGCACCGCTCTTGATCATGGCATCGGTGAGCTCTCTGTCGCAGGCAAAATGGAAGTAAGTAAAAACAAGCTGATCCTGATGGATGAGTGGATATTCCTCGGCGATAGGTTCCTTCACCTTGATAATCATCTCAGCCTCGCGATATACACTCTGGATGTCGGGCAGGATTCTGGCTCCTACCTTCACATACTCTTCATCAGCAAAACCACTGTTCTCGCCAGCGGTATGCTGCACCATCACTTCGTGTCCATGTCGAATGAATTCAGCTACACCAGCAGGAGTCATTCCCACACGATTCTCATTATTCTTGATTTCTTTTGGAATACCTATCTTCATGATGTTGTGGTTTTAGAGGTTATACATCATTTTAACGGGATAAAGATAGTGAAAAAATCAATAGGTTGTATCGTTTGTATAGAAGATTTAACATATCTTTCTTGCCTGGTTAAGATTAGAACATAAAAAAGATTAAAAAAGATGGCTGCTATCATCTTTTTGCTTATCTTTGTCCTCGTAAGCATTTCAAACTTAATAAATGGAGGACTTATTATGAATGTCAATACGGGTATCAAGCAAGCAGTGATCTTAGCCATAGGCATTATCGTGCTTGGATTTTGTGTCAAGTCTGGACTTGAAAGTGTGATTGCCAAAGACCGCAAAGTGGTGGTGAAAGGATTGGCAGAAAAGGAAGTTGAGGCTGATAAGGTGACATGGCCTATCGTTTCCAAGGAGATTGGCAACGACTTGCCGCAGCTCTATAAGAAGATCAACGCTACCACCAGCACCATCCGCCAGTTCCTGCTGGCAAATGGTGTGAAGGCAAATGAAATCAATGTCAATGCCCCTGTGGTCATCGACCTCAATGCTGAGCGATATGGCGAAAACCGTCAGCCTTACCGTTATAACATCACGTCGATCATCACCGTGACTTCCCGGAATGTGAAGGTGGTTCGTGGTATCATCGCCCGACAGGGTGACCTGCTTCAGAAAGGTGTGGCCATCGTGGATGGTGGCTACGAGAATCCGGTGAAGTACGAGTATGTGGCTTTCCGCGAGATGAAGCCGAAGATGATGCAGGAGGCAATTGAGAATGCAGAGAAGACTGCTGCTCAGTTTGCCGAAAACAGCAAGAGCAAGATTGATAAGATCATGAACGCTGACCAGGGGCAGTTCTCGATAGAGGATAGAGATTCCAATACTCCTTATATTAAAAAGGTGAGGGTAGTGACTACGGTTACCTATTCTTTGAAAGACTAGTAATTAAATAAATATATAGTACGAAATGAAAAAAATGATTTACATGGTGATGGCGCTAGCCTCACTAAGCTACTCAACCCAGACCATGGCGCAGTCACAGGGATTGCAGAAAAAGGTGAATGCCTATTTCCTGCAGTCGCTCAAAGCGCAGCAGAAAGCATTGGAGAAAGACGGTAAGGCGGAATTCTCTAAAAACACACCTCTTGACACCAAGCTCCAGGCTGCTATCGACGGCAAGGATATTGCCAACTACCAGAAGATGGTATGGACAGCCTGGTGCGATGCCAACAAGAACCTGCAGGAAGAAAAGCTCATAGAACCTGAAGATCTGACATTGGCAAAAAACAGCTCCTGGAATCTGCCTCAGTGTCTGGAGCCAAATGCGGTGATGCCTTATTATTATGGTAAGAAGGGAGTAGCTGCCGATGGTAAGTTCCCTCTCTTCCTGTATGTTCACGGATCGGGACCTAAGGACCATGAGTGGTCGAATGGAATCAAGCTCGGTCTGAGCTTCCAGGATTCTCCTTCCATCTATTTCATTCCTCAGATTCCTAACGAGGGTGAATATTATCGCTGGTGGCATCTTTCCAAGCAGTATGCTTTCGAGAAGTTGATTCGCCAGAACCTGGTAAAGGGTGAGGTGGATGCCAACCGTCTCTATGTATTCGGTATCAGCGAAGGTGGTTATGGCAGCCAGCGTCTTGCGTCCTTCTATGCCGACTATTGGGCTGCAGCGGGTCCGATGGCAGGTGGTGAACCTTTGAAGAATGCGCCTGTAGAAAACTGTGCCAATATCGGTTTCTCTTTCCTCACCGGTGCTGATGATACAGGTTTTTATCGCAACGACCTGACCTGGTACACCCAGGTGGCTTTCGATTCTGCGCAGTTGGCTCGCCCATTGTCTGTAGATAAGACTCCTATCTTCCGCCATCGCATCCAGCTCTTGCCGGGTATGCAGCATCACATCACCTATGGTCTGACTACTCCTTGGCTCAAGCAGTTTGTGCGCAATCCATATCCTAAGACCGTGCTCTGGGAAGATTTCGAGATGGATGGCAGACATCGTTCCGGATTCTACAACCTGCAGGTACTGGCTCGCCCATCAGAGTCTAGAACCTACTACGAGATGGATATCGACAAGAACGTGGTTTCCATCAAGGTGAGCAATGTGGATTACACCACTATCTTGAAGGATAAGCAGTGGGGAATCGATCTGAAGTTCAACCGCAGCTATTCTCCTGCCACTGGTGGTAAGTTGAGAGTTTATCTCAATGAGCAGTTGGTCAACCTCAATGAGCCTGTAACCATCACGGTAAACGGCAAGCAGGTATTCCAAGGCATTGTCAAGGCAGATTTGCAGGCAATGGTGAACAGTTGTGCGGAATACTTTGACCCATGTCGAGTATATCCTGTTGCAATCGATTTGGCTTATTGATTTTAAAGAATGATTAGATGACGAAAAATGTTTGTTTATATGCCATGATGGCTTTAGCCTTTATGGGATGTTCGCAAAATAACAAGAAACAGGAAGGCAGCTCAAAGGGGCTACCTTCTCGTGTTGAATCAGAGAGTAAGGCTGGGGCAGAGAAGGCAGATCAGTCTGTAGCTGGCAGTAGTAATCAGTCTGCTTCTGCTGGAAAGGTGCAGGTGCTTACGGCTTCCGATTTCAGGAAGAAGATTATGGATTACGAGTCTCATCCCGATGAGTGGGTGTTTGCAGGTTCCCGTCCTGCCATTATCGATTTCTATACCACCTGGTGTGGACCTTGCAAGATGATGGCTCCCATGGTAGAATCTTTTGCCGGGAAATATGCCGGCAAGATAGATTTCTATAAGGTGGATATCGACCAGGAACCCGAACTGGCTTCCGTCTTCGGCATCCGCAGTATCCCTACCTTCCTCTTCATCCCGATGAAAGGTAATCCTACTATACAGATGGGCGCTATGCAGAAGGAAGATTTCGAGGAAATCATCGGAAAAATGATGGGGAAGTGATAAATGGTGATTTACTGCATACTTATAAGTAGGTATTTCTTGGCTAATACCTAGTTTTGATGATGCCCGAAATTTGGTGGTTTATCAGATAATATCTAAATTTGCACTCGGAAAAAATGTTTAATGTAATTAAAAGTATTATAGTATTATGATTATCGAAAATGTTCATGCAAGAGAAATCTTGGATTCTCGTGGCAACCCTACAGTAGAGGTTGAAGTTTCATTGAAGTCAGGTATCATTGGCCGTGCATCGGTTCCTTCTGGTGCATCTACTGGCGAGAACGAGGCGCTGGAACTTCGTGATGGCGACAAGAACCGCTATGGCGGAAAGGGTGTCTTGAAGGCAGTTGAAAACGTGAATCAGGTGATTGCTCCGGCTTTGGTAGGCTTCTCTGCCTTGGAGCAGCGTGCCATCGATTATAAGATGTTGGAACTCGACGGTACCAAGACCAAATCAAACCTGGGTGCCAATGCCATCCTCGGTGTTTCTCTGGCTGTGGCTCATGCTGCCGCTGAGTATCTCCATATCCCATTGTATCGTTACATCGGCGGTTGCAATACTTACACCCTTCCTGTTCCTATGATGAACATCATCAATGGTGGTGCTCACTCTGATGCGCCTATCGCCTTCCAGGAGTTCATGATCCGTCCTGTGGGTGCTCCTTCCGAGAAGGAGGCTATCCGTATGGGTGCTGAGGTGTTCCATGCTTTGGCTAAGCTCCTGAAGAGCCGCGGCCTTTCTACTGCCGTAGGTGATGAGGGCGGTTTCGCTCCTGCACTCAATGGTATAGAGGATGCGCTCGACAGCATCTGCCAGGCTATCAAGGATGCCGGTTATGAGCCAGGAAAGGATGTGAAGATTGCCATGGACTGTGCTGCCAGTGAGTTTGCCGTTCAGGAGAATGGTGAGTGGTTCTACGATTACCGCCAGTTGAAGGATGGCAAGAAGAAGGATCCTAATGGAAAGAAACTGACTGCTGCTGAGCAGATCAAGTTCCTGGAAGAACTGATTACCAAATATCCTATTGATTCTATCGAGGATGGTCTTGATGAGAACGATTGGGACAACTGGGTGAAGTTGACAGCTGCCATCGGCGACCGTTGCCAGTTGGTAGGTGACGACCTCTTTGTTACCAACGTGAAGTTCCTGGAGAAGGGTATCAAGATGGGTGCAGCCAACTCTATCCTCATCAAGGTAAACCAGATTGGTTCTCTCACCGAGACACTGGATGCTATCGAGATGGCTCATCGTCATGGTTACACCACCGTTACTTCCCATCGTTCTGGTGAAACCGAGGACACTACGATTGCCGATATTGCCGTAGCAACTAACTCCGGTCAGATTAAGACGGGTTCTATGAGTCGTACCGACCGTATGGCCAAGTACAACCAGCTCATCCGCATCGAAGAGCAGTTGGGCAATAGCGCATCTTACGGTTATAAGAAATTGAAATAGGAATGAATATACGAAATTGAAGTGCATCAATTTCACCATGACAGAACACAATTAAATAGAATAGATCAGATACGAAAATAGATGGGCATGGATGACCGTGAGGGTTGTCCATGCTTTTTATCTTCTATGATGTATCTGCATCTTACATATTTGATAGGATAACTTCGATATATTTTACGGATTAAGATAAAAAGCAAAATAACAATGACAAACGTATTGATAAGTGCTGCCGGACTGTGCGGTGCCACCATTATCGGTGCCATTCTGGGTTTCTTCGTCAAGGAGTTGCCTCACAAATGGAACGACGCTGTATTGGGATATTGTGCCGGAATCATGCTGGCAGCTTCCACGTTGGGACTGATAGTGCCAGCCTTCGAACAGACCGGACTTTGGTGGCTGGTAGTAATCGGAGTAATGGCAGGAGCCTTGTTCCTGAATGTGCTAGATCTGATAACTCCCCATCTTCATCATATCACGGGACTCGACCCCGAGGAGCATCGCAACAATGCCCGACTCAGCCATGTGATGCTTTTCGTGATGGCGATAGCCCTGCACAAACTGCCTGAAGGCATGGCGGCTGGAGTGAGTGTCTGTTCATCAGAAGGTGCAACGGAGTGGGGCGTTTCCTTCGGCATCGCCCTGCAGAACATCCCCGAGGGAATGGTGATTATCGCTCCTTTGATGATGGCAGGCGTTTCTGCTGCTCGCACCTTCTTCATCTCCATCTTCATCGCCCTGCTCGAAGTGGCAGGTATTCTGTTGGGTTTCGGTTTGGGTTCAGCCTCTTCCACCTTCCTCCCCGTGATGCTGGGTTTTGCCGGTGGCGCCATGCTTTATGTAACGAGCGATGAGATGATTCCCGAAACCCATGCCCACGGTTTCCAGAAGCAAGCCACCTACGCCCTTCTCCTGGGATTCATCACCTTTGTGTTGATGGAGAAATATGTATGATTAGATTCTGATACCGAGGCTGGTAGTATTTCCTAAATACAGAGTGTACTTAGGTGTAGGCTTTTTGGAGAAAAAAAGCGGAGCGTGATTTCACAACCACACTCCGCGCAAACTTAAACAACCAATAAAAGAAATAGATTGATCGTTCTTTGTTATATCTGATGAAGAGTAGCTCTTTTAGAGCTTTTGCGTTTTCTTTTTCTTAAACGAAAACTATAACTTATAATTAAACCAGAAAATTGCTTGTTATCTGATGAAGAGAAGCTCACGATACTTAGGCAATGTCCAGAGCTCATCGGCAACAGTCAACTCCAACTTGTCAATCTGATAACGGATCTCCTCCATCTTTGGAGCTACTGTATCATGATAAGCAATCGCCTTATCGTGCTCATTCTCAATCTTGTTGGCCACCTTGCGGGCATTTACCAACTCCTCAACACCGGTCTCGATAATCTGAGTGCGCTCGGCAATCTTCTTGATGATATTGATGTTGCGGGCAGTCAACTTCTTGCCTTCCTCGTCACCGAAGATGTCAATCATGTTCTCCACATTCTTAGCCAACTGGCTCTGATAGTGAGTAGCCACTGGGATGATGTGGTTCATGCTCAAGTCGCCCATCACACGGGCCTCAATCTGAATCTTCTTGGTGTAGGTCTCCCATTTCACCTCGTTGCGGGCTTCCAACTCGTTCTTCTTCATGACACCCATATCCTCGAACATCTTGATAGATGCAGGGTCGAGATAACGCTCGAAGATCTTTGGACAGCTCTTCTCGCAGTCCAGACCACGCTTGGCAGCTTCCTCTACCCATTCATCTGAGTAACCATTACCGTCGAAACGGATAGGCTTGCAGGTCTTCAAATCCTGACGAACGATATCGATGATGGCAGATGTCTTGTCCTCACCCTTGGCAATCAACTCATCCACACGCTTCTTGAAGTCGGTCAAAGCCTCGGCTACGGCTGTGTTCAATACGATCATTGCTGATGCACAGTTAGCCTCAGAACCTACGGCACGGAATTCGAAACGGTTACCGGTGAAGGCGAATGGAGAAGTACGGTTACGGTCGGTGTTATCAATCATCAACTCTGGAATCTCAGGGATATCCAACTTCATGCCCTGCTTGCCAGCCACGGTGAAGAGATCCTTCTTGTCGGCTTTCTCAATGTGCTCAAGAAGGTCGGTCAACTGCTTGCCGAGGAATGAAGAGATGATTGCTGGAGGTGCCTCGTTGGCGCCCAGACGATGTGCATTGGTAGCGCTCATGATAGAAGCCTTGAGCAAACCATTGTGCTTATATACACCCATCAAAGTCTCTGTGATGAAGACTACGAAGCGGAGGTTATCCTCAGGTGTCTTGCCAGGGCCATGGAGCAGAATGCCTGTATCTGTAGCGAGACTCCAGTTGTTGTGCTTACCGGAACCGTTGATGCCAGCGAATGGCTTCTCATGGAGAAGTACGCGGAAACCATGATGGCGAGCCACCTTCTTCATCAAGCTCATCAGGAGCATGTTGTGGTCAACGGCAAGGTTGGTCTCCTCGAAGATAGGTGCCAACTCAAACTGGTTTGGTGCTACCTCGTTGTGACGGGTCTTGCAAGGAATACCGAGCTCGAGAGCCTGGATTTCCAAATCCTTCATGAATGCCTGAACACGCTCAGGGATGGCGCCGAAGTAGTGGTCGTCCATCTGCTGGTTCTTTGCAGAATCGTGACCCATCAGGGTGCGACCTGTCAGCATCAGGTCAGGACGTGCAGCATACAAGCTTTCATCTACCAGGAAGTACTCCTGCTCCCAACCGAGATTGGAAATAACTTTCTTGACATCAGGGTTGAAGTAGTGGCAAACCTCTGTAGCTGCTACGTTTACAGCGTGCAATGAACGGAGCAATGGAGCTTTATAGTCGAGAGCCTCACCTGTGTAAGAGATGAAGACAGTAGGGATACAGAGTGTATCGTCGATGATGAATACAGGCGATGTTGGATCCCATGCAGAATAACCGCGTGCCTCGAAGGTAGAGCGGATACCGCCAGAAGGGAATGAAGAAGCATCAGGCTCCTGCTGAACGAGCAACTTACCTGAAAATTCCTCGATCATACCACCCTTGCCATCATGCTCGATGAAGGCATCGTGCTTCTCGGCAGTACCTTCTGTCAGTGGCTGGAACCAGTGTGTGTAGTGGGTTACGCCATTCTCGTCAGCCCACTGCTTGATGCCTTTGGCTACGGCGTTGGCGATGTTACGGTCGAGACGTGCTCCGTTGTCGATGACATCTACCAGTTTCTCATAGACATCTGCAGGGAGATACTTGTACATCTTCTGTCGGTTGAATACCTTCTTTCCGAAGAATTCACTTGGTCGCTCGCTAGGAGCGGTTACCTCAACAGGCTTTCTTTTGGAAGCCTCTGAAACAGCTTCAAATCTTAAGTTGCTCATACCTTATATAATTTAAAATTTCTGATTTTCAATGTTTTTATAATCTGTTGGAACGTTTATTTTCCCAGCCATTTGGCGATTCTCTCCATAGCCTCCTTGCAGTCTTCGTGCTCACCGAAGGCGGTAAGACGGATGTAGCCTTCGCCCGAAGGACCGAAGCCGACACCAGGGGTGCAGACTACGCTTGCGCCATAGAGCATTTCTTCGAAGAACTTCCAGCTTGGTGTATCGTTAGGAGTCTTCACCCAGAGATATGGAGCATTTTCGCCACCATATACTCTTAGTCCGAGTTTCTGAAGTTCCGCTCTCATAAAGTGGGCATTCTCCATATAGTAATTGATGGTTGCCTTTACCTGTTCCTTACCCTCAGGGGTGTAGATGGCCTCGGCAGCACGCTGGCTGATATAGCTTGTACCATTAAACTTGGTGCACTGGCGGCGGTCCCAGATCGGATTCAATGCCACTTCCTCACCGGTCAAAGTCTTGGCCTTCAATTCCTTTGGAACGATGGTATATCCGCAGCGTACACCGGTGAAACCGGCAGTCTTGGAATAACTGTGGAATTCTATTGCCACCTTTCTGGCTCCACGAATCTCGTAGATAGAATGAGGGATTTCCGGGTCGGTGATGTATGCCTCGTAGGCAGCATCATATAGGATGATGCTCTCGTTCTTGATAGCGTAGTTCACCCATTTTCTGAGTTCCTCCTTCGAGATGACCGTACCTGTTGGGTTGTTTGGATAACAGAGATAAATCATATCCACACGGTGGTCTGGAATCTGAGGGATGAAGTCGTCGCTCTCATCACATGGCATGTAGGTTACATTGCTCCACTTGCCGTTCTCAAAGACTCCCGCTCTGCCAATCATCACATTAGAGTCTATATATACAGGATAAATCGGGTCGGTGACACCGATGTTGTTATCCCATCTCAAAATCTCCTGGATATTTCCTGTGTCGCTCTTGGCTCCGTCGTTTACGAACACCTCGTTGGCATCCAGATGAATGCCGCGAGGCAGGAAGTCGTTCTTGATGATAGCCTCACGGAGGAAGTCGTAGCCTCGCTCCGGACCATAGCCTCGGAAGGAAGCCTGTACGGCCATCTCGTCCACAGCCTTGTGCATCGCCTTGATGACGGCAGGGCAGAGGGGCTGGGTTACATCACCGATGCCCAGACTGATAACTCGTTGCTTCGGGTGGGCAATCTTGTAAGCGTTTACCTTCTTTGCGATGTCGGCAAACAAGTAATTGCTAGCCAACTTCAGGAAATGTTCATTAACTAATGCCATATTTTTGTTCTCCTTTATTGCGGTCTTTTTATCAACCTTTGTTATTTAAGTTTGCTCTTAATTTATAATTCAATTTCTCCTTCGAAGACGAAGGCGGCAGGTCCCGTCATATAGACATGGTCGTCTGCCTCGCTGTATTCTATTTCCAGCGTTCCGCCATCCATTACGATACTGCTCTTTCTACCGGCACGCTTGGTCTGGGCTGCGGCTACAGCTGTGGCACAAGCTCCTGTACCACAAGCCATCGTGATACCGCTTCCCCTTTCCCAAACTCGTGTCCTTATAATGTCAGTGTCTGTAATTTGTGCGAACTCGATGTTGCATCGTTGAGGAAAGGCTTCGTCTCTTTCTAGAATCTTGCCATAGTGGGCGATGTCGATGATGTCGATATCATTCACAAAGGTTACGAAATGCGGATTACCCATGCAGACGTAGATGCCTTCGAAGATTCTGCCATCGGCTTCGAGTACCGAAGGACCTCTGAATTGCTGTGGATTTTCCAGTCTCGGCTTCAGCATATCCACTGTCACCGAATCTACAACCTTCTTGTTATCCTGAAGATGCAATTTCAATATCTTGATGCCCGATAGCGTCTCCAGTCGGATTGTTTCCTTTCGGGTCAGTCCTTTTTCATAAAGATACTTTCCGATGCATCGGCTAGCGTTGCCGCACATCATTGCTTCTGAACCATCGGCATTGAAGATGCGCATCGAATAGTCGGCTCTTCTGCCATCCTGTGGCTTTCCGATGAGAACCAGTCCGTCGCTTCCGATGCCTGTATGATAAGCACTCCAAGCTATGGCTGCCTTTTCGGGGTCTGGGATGTTGTACAGCTGGGTATCTACATAAATGTAGTCATTGCCCGCCCCATGCATCTTGGTGAAATGAACTGTTTCTTTCATATTGCGTTGTCCTTTAAGTTTGAATACTCTTCTTTTATCTCTCACGTCTTGCCTCTTGTGAGGCTTGACTTTTTGATAGTCTTTCGAATGTTTTCGATGACTATTTGTTTGATTTCGGTTGCAAAGGTACGACTTTTTGTTGGAATAGACAAGAAAAAATATACAAGAAATGAAGATAAATTTTAGTCTTCTTTCAATTTGTAATGAAGAAAGGCTAGATTACTTGCAAATTGTAAGGAGAATACGATATGACTGGATAAATTTAAAATAATCGTAAAAGAGTAGCAACGAAATGTTTTTGATTGCTTTAAAATACTGATAAAATGTATTAATTTTGCAGCCGAAAACGAACATAATGTAAAGAATGACTTGGTTTGAGTGACATTCGAAGATGATTCGTTTTCAGTAGAGACAATCAATAAAGGTATTACACATTATTAATTATTAAAGGATTATGAAGAAGATTGAGGCAATTATCCGCAAGTCTAGATTCGAGGATGTCAAGAAGGCACTTTTGGCTGCCGACATCGAGTGGTTCTCTTATTATAATGTAAGAGGTGAGGGAAAGATGCGCCAGGCTCGCATTTATCGTGGTGTGATGTACGATACCAGCAGCATCGAACGTGTACTTTTGAATATTGTGGTTCGTGATAAGAATGTGGAGCCAACCATCGCTGCCATCCAGGGAGCTGCACAGACTGGCGAAGTGGGAGATGGCAGAATCTTCGTGATTCCTGTACTGGATACCGTCAGAATCAGAACAGGCGAACGAGGTGATATCGCATTGTATAATGCAGAGAAAGAGGAGTAGAGAGATTTTTATATAATATTGTATTCTAATTTAACTATAAGATATATATATGAGCAGTTTATTGTTGACAACTCTTGATACGGGTAACACAGCGTGGATGATTATGGCAACCATCTTGGTGCTCTTGATGTCAATCCCAGGTATTGCACTTTTTTACGGTGGTTTGGTGCGCCAGAAGAATATCCTCAGCATCCTGATGCAGACGGTATTCATCGTGGCAGTAGTCAGTTTGATATGGGTGGCCTTCGGATATTCCTGGGCTTTCTCTACAGAATATGCGGATAGCGGCAACCCTTTGGCTTGCATCATCGGAGGTTTCGATAAGTGCTTCCTCCACGGCATTGGTTTGGATGCCATCATGCCAACGGGTATTCCAGAGCTCACTTTCGTGATGTTCCAGTGCATGTTTGCCCTCATCACTCCAGCCTTGATTCTCGGTGCATTCGCCGAGCGTGTCAAGTTCAGCGGTTATGTACTTTTCACCGTTCTCTGGGTCATCATCGCCTATCTCCCTATGGCCCACTGGGTATGGGGCGGCGGTTTCCTGCAGGAGATGGGAGCCATCGACTTTGCGGGTGGTACCGTGGTACATATCAATGCTGGTGTCGCAGCTTTGGTCATGGCACTCTGTGTTGGCAAGCGTGATGATTATCGTGCGGGTCATCCTATCACACCTCACAACATCACCTTCGTGTTCATGGGAATGTCGTTCCTCTGGCTGGGATGGTTCGGCTTCAATGCCGGTAGCGGATTGGCAGCTGATGGTCTGGCAGCCAATGCCTTCCTGGTAACTCATATCGCAACAGCTGCAGCAGCCACCACCTGGATGCTCATCGACTGGATTGTCAACAAGAAGCCAACCACGGTGGGTGCTTGTACCGGTGCCGTAGCCGGTTTGGTAGCCATCACTCCTGCGGCCGGTAGTACGGATATTTTAGGTGCCTTCTGCATCGGAATCATTTCTACCATCGTCTGCTTCTTCATGGTAGCAGTGGTGAAGGAGAAGTTCAAGTATGATGATGCCCTCGATGCCTTTGGTGTGCATGGTATGGGCGGTATCCTGGGATCTGTCCTCACCGGTGTCTTCGCTACAAGATACGTAACTGGAGCCGAAGGTGTGCAGGGTGCTCTCTATGGCGACTGGCATCAGCTTTGGGTTCAGGTGGTAGCCACCGTGGTAAGCATCATCTACAGCATCGTAGTTACCTATATTATCTTCAAGGTAGTAGATAAGACAGTAGGTGTACGTGTTGACAAGCGAGTAGAGGAGGAAGGTCTCGACATCTACGAGCATGGTGAGAGTGCTTATAGCAACTAATTGCGAAATTCGATTATCAGATATGATTAGATTAATGGTGTTTCATTTTGAGGAATGGAACACCATTTTTTATGAGAAATCCTCAACTTGCATAATGAAAATGCCTCAACTTGTACAATGAAAATGCCACAACTTGCACAATGAAACGTTTAAGTTGTTGATATTCAATAACGTTATGCCCACTATTTTCCCAAAGAATTCCTATATATAATTGTGTAATCCCCTTTTCTTCTGTTCTTATCCCTTTTGGGATAATTTTGCGAAAGTAATCAAATTAGCTGCTGGTCTGTGAACGCTGAAGGTTGATGCTGTTTTGTCGGTGTAAATGTCGGTGTAAAATGTCGGTGTAAAATGTCGGTGCAAATATTGTTTTGGCGGTAATGTGGCGGTAATAGTGGCGGTAATGCCGATGTATATGTCGGAGAAAAATGTCGGAGACATGTCGGTAATATGTCGGAAAGAAAAATGATTGAAAACCAATATGTTATCGTTTTGTGGGGAGTTTGTTACCAACAATAAATGTCGGAAACTTTGTCGGTAACCATGTCGGAGACATCAAGGGTGGTAAAAAGAGATTTGGCGGTAATGCAAAAAGCGGGTGTCATAAGGCACGAAGGTAAGGATAATGCCGGTGTTTGGGTGATACTCGAACAAGGAAATACGAATTTTTAATAGTGTTAGATATGAAGCAGAATAATAATGAACAAATCGTCTTCTATATGTTCGAAGAGGTTGCAACCGAAAGCATCGCTGAGGCTCGGAATGCATACACCTATGAAGAAATTGATGGGTGCTATCGGGAGGCGAAGGAAATTGCAAACGTTGTAAAAGATAAACTTGAATATTTTAAAAATAACGTAGATTGAATTTATTAGCTAAAAGTTTCGAATAGGTTTTAAGGTAACTTATCAGTACCCATAGATGAAACATTAGTATAATAATTCTTAAAGAAAATAACAACGTATAAGTTTTTTTATTAACTTTGTGTCCATAAAACAAAGAATTTATGAAATTTAAAATAACCTTGAAGATAGATAGAAAATATGGTGACTTGCTGCCCTTTAATTATCAGTATGAGCAGTCGGCAGTCATTTATCGCATATTGGCGCAAGCTGATACGCAATATTCGTCATGGCTTCATGAAAATGGCTATCTATTACATGAAAGAAAGAGGTTTAAGTTGTTTTGTTATTCACCCTTCATCTTTGAGAAAGTAAAACCTTTGCCTGAAGCGGGGTGCTTGAATATCATTGGCGAAAAAGCGGTATGGTACATTAGCTTTATACCGGAGAAAAGCACCTTAGAATTCATTCAAGGTATATTTGCTCATCAAAGCTTTAGCATTGGCAATAAGAAATATCAAGTTGCTTTTGATGTTGTTGGAGTAGAGGCCATACCAATGCCACAATTATCTGAAGGAATGACTTTCGTAGCTCTGTCTCCTATTTGTGTTAAGCTTCATGAAGATAACAAGACTCAATATCTATCTCCAGATAATCCTATGTTCGCTGAAGGAGTATTAAAGGGATTGAAGGCGAGATATGAGAGCATTTATGGTCAACCATTTGATATGGAAGACAAGGAGTTTTCATTTGAATTGATTGATAAAAAGGTCAAGTCAAAGTTGATAACAATAAAAGCCAATACTCCATACGAATCAAGGGTACGTGGATATCTTTGTTCCTTCCGTCTGAAAGCACCTTTAGAGTTGATGAAGATAGCTTATGAAGGAGGAGTCGGAGAACAATGTTCACAGGGTTTTGGATTTATAAAGAAGATAGAATTATGAGTTTAGATACAGTCTTAAAAATTGGAAATATATTGAGAAATTCAAAAGAAAAGATGAGTTTCTCAAATGCTGTTGCATCTTGTCCTAAAGACAATAAAGGATGTTGGCCTTTTTGTCTTTGTCTTCCTGTGGATAAGGACTTTAATATTATTTTTGATAAGGCATCAATTGTTCCTGAAAATCAGAGAAACAATCTGTATTATCTAAAGTACAAGACATCAGGAAATGATACATCTTGTAAATACATGTTTGGTGATATTTATTATTCTGTCAAAGGTACATTAGGTAATAGTAGGTCTATTTCAATAAGTGAAGATGGAAATTATAGATTAGCAAAATCTCAAAGCTCCTTTGATAAAGGAAATGCTGATTATAAAAGTATCAGTTCTTCACTTGATTTTTCAACCGAAGAGACAACTGAATTAAAGCAAATTAGAACAGGATTCGGTAGAGAACAGACAATGCTTGAACGGATTCTCAAATATGCTCCTGCGATTATCTTTTACTTTGAAAATCAAAGTGGCTCATTTAAGGAATATTTAGATAATGAAGTTAATTTGAAAAATATTTGTTGCTTGATAAATAAAGAAGACAACAAAAAGAAATTAGAAAAATTGAATGCTTATAAAAAAGACGTTGATGACGATGAAGAATACCAAAATTTCCTTCTTCGATTAAATTACGCATCTATTTTTATACATTTTTCTTATGAAGACGGCAGTGGACATACAAAGAATTGGTATGATTTTTCCAAAACGTTTGAACTTGTCACTCGAAAAATGCTAAAAGAGTATGTTGCAGAAACTAAGGGAGGACTTGTCCTGAATAAGAATTTGTGGCATACAATATGCTCTGGTGATAAAAAAAATGATATACAATTTCCAAAATTTGATTTGGAAAATAGATACAAGACAAGAGGTTTTACAGAATCAGATATAGAAGATCTCTTTTATGGAGTTTCTTATGCTAAGAAGGGTAAGATGATTTCTGGTTCTGAATATAAACTAATAGTTTTGCCATTTGGAAAGAATTTGAAGGCTGATGATTTAAAACTCTTTATAGAAAAGAAAAATGAGTCTTCGATAATATTGTCCAATGAATATAGCGACGATTTGATTTCGTCTGCTTTAGGAAGCAGCTCGACTTTCACATCGTTTGATTTTATTTTTGTAAAGAATGGAGGAACAAAGCCTGATACAGACCTTATAGAAATCTCAAACATTACACGAAGCGCTCTAAATCGTGTAGACTCGAGAAATAAGGCTATTGCACATCAAGTGTATGCAGAAAGAAATAAAGAGATAAAAATAGGCAAACCTGAAAGAAATAAAGAGAAAAAGGAAGACAATTCTCTTTCTATATGCAAGTCGTTTCGCAATCTCTTGGGAGATGTGCAATTGGATGCAACGGGAAAAGTTAAAATAGCCGCATCGAAGAAATATGAAAGTCATATTCTCAAAGTGCTTCCTTTAATATATAAAGAAAATTATTATAATGATCCCTATTTACTCCATTCGTTTGTGACTAATGTAGAATCCACAACACGTATAGGAGATGGTTCGTTTTGGTGTAAAATCTTGAAATATGATTTGATGTTCATATTGTCAATACAAAATAATAAACAAAATAAATATATGGATATTATTAATTCTGCAAGTTTTAAACTTGGCTTTAAAATAGGAAAAATGGCCAAGCCACTGAAGAATTCTATTGGTTCTTTTGAAAAGAACTATGTAGGATTGCTTTCAAGAAGAGTGTCAACGAAAGAGGATTGCATCAGATTTGTTACTGACATTAGTCAGAAACTTGTAATGCATGACAGTGTGTGGAGCGCAATGTGTGCTGAGGTTTGTGATGATTTGGCAAATATTTCTGAATCTGAATATGCCACGGATGAATTGTCTTTCGGTTTCTTGGACGGCTATTTTAAATATGAGCCGACGGATAAGAAAAAAGATTTTCAGAAACGTTTGGAAAAAATCTTAGCTGATTATTCTGATAATGAAGATTTGAAAGATGAAGTTAGTAAACTTAAATTGATAGTTGATGAAATAAACCATAAAAATTAAAGATATGAAGAAATCAGAAATTTTGTTCTTGTATGAAACATCATACAATATCCCCAATGGGGATCCATTTACAGGAGAACAACGTTACGATGAGGAAACGAAGAAAATCCTTGTTAGTGATGTTCGAATTAAAAGATTTATTCGTACATACCTTGAGGATATCGAGGATGAGCACATCTATGTCTCAGACAAGACTGGAGTTGGCAAAACAGATTCTAAAGGTGTATTAACCTATATTGCTCAGAATGAAAAATGGAATCCATGTCAAAAGACTGACATCGCAGAAATAATGAAAGGTCTCATAGATGTCAGATTGTTTGGTGGTATTTCAACACTGACAAATGAAGAGACTAAAAAAATTAAAGTTAATAAAAATGAGTGTACAAACGGACATGTACAATTCACGGGACCTGTGCAATTTGCTGCCCTTAACCCTTCTTTGAATCGTGTCAACTTGAAAATGCATCAGAACACGTCTCATTTTACATCTAAAGAAGATAAAGCGCAAGGTGCTATTGCCACAACAACATTGGTTCCTTATTCTGTTGTTCAAATTCACGGATGGATTAATCCAACTGTTGCAAAAAGCACAGATTTGAAAGATGATGATCTGCAGAAAATGTTTAAAGCTTTATGGTATGGAACAGGCGGAGAAGGAAGCTCTTTCTCTCGTTCAAAAGTCGGACAAGATTCGCTTTTGTTGTTAATCATAGACTACAAAGAGAATTTTGACAAACTTTATGGAGTTGACAGAACCATAAAACTTGTGCCGAATGAAGGCTTGAAAGACGAGCAAATTCGTAGTATGGATAACTATACTCTCAATTTCACTAAACTCAAGGAACTTGCCAAGAATGACAAGATCGAAAAAATCAGATTCTATACAGAGATAGATGAGATTAAGAATGAGCTTAATGGTGAGAAGTTTGAAGAGATGAGCTTATGAAAGGTTTTCAATTCAAGATAGATGGTGATTGGGCTCATTTTAAAAAGCCAGAGACCAACAACAATCCATTGTCTCATGACCTTATTCCTAAAACGGCATTAATCGGAATGATTGGTGCAGTTTTAGGAATTGAACGCGAGAAGATGAAATCTCTTTTTCCTCAGTTGTCTGAAGACTTGTTGTATGGCGTTGAATTGCTAAAGCCTGTAAAAAAAGCATCATGTGGATTTACGTCTCACACGGCCATAAATCCTACAGCTATTAAATCACCTAAAGCATTTGAAATGCTGCGTGATGTTAGTTACAAGGTTTGTGTGGGACTTTATAGTGAACGTTCTCAAAGTATATTCGATGATTTTCAAAATGCGATTTTAGAAGGATATGCTGTCTACGACCCTTATTTGGGTATTGCTAACTGTCCAGCAGAATTGACTTTCATTAGCCATGGAGAATTCACAATGATGGGTAATGGCGATTTTAAGACCAAAGGTTTCGTTATAGCGAATGAACATAAGTTGAAAATAATTGACGATGACTTTCGAATCGGTTTTGACAAACTTCCGACATATCAGAATGATGATTTTTGGAATTTGCCAGAAAAATATGTAAATGTCATATACCCAGAATGCTCTCATGTGCTCAACGTAGAAGGAGATTATTGGGAATATATTCATGATAAAGAGATTGAACAATGGGTTTTGATTTAAATAAATGTTATTCACATCCAGGAAAACTTTTAAAAATACATCTTGAAAATGTGGCTTCATTATCAAAGAGATTTACCAGTTCTCATGCAGCAGAATTGGTATCTCTCTTTCATGATATAGGAAAGGTTAATCCTAATTTTCAACAGAAATTAAATGGATCATGTCCAAAAGAATATGATCATCATGCCTATTTGTCTGCGTATGCTTTTCTCATGTTTCTGATTAAAAATCCAGATAAGTTTAAAGTTCCACATGAGTTTAATTCGCACAATTTCTTAACATCTTTAATAACTGTTGTTGCGAAACATCATGGGGACTTACCTGATATGATGCCAAATGATGGCAATCCTATTCTTTCGGGCTATGAAGTAAGCAATCTTTATGCCTTTCTTGATAAGGAGCATATATCTTTTGGTTATGTCTTTGCTGAGTTATTAGGCATTGAGCCATCTATGCCATCATCAATGGAAGAAGGTAGAATTAGATTATTTTTTAAAAGAATAGTAAATAAGCCAAATGATTATAATGTTGCTTTACGATTCTATTTAGAAATACAAAGCATTTTCTCTGCATTGGTAAAAGCTGATAAAAGTGATGCTGGTGATATGATATCCATGCTTGATGAGAATGAACAAAATCTGAATAGCTTTTCTCATATCTATCCAGACATATTACAGGGGTATCTTGACAATCTTAATTCTCAAACTTTACTTAATGTAGAGAGAACTAAAATACGTCTGGAAAGTATTAATAGTATTAAAAAAGGTTTAGAAGAAGGAAAACAGATTTTTGAGTTGACGGCTCCGACTGGTTCCGGAAAAACACTAATGTTGTTATCTTTAGCTTCCGAGATTATAAAATCGAAGGGGGCTAAAAGAATTATTTATGGATTGCCATTTTTGTCGATAACAGAACAAGTTGAATCAGAAGTATTGAAAATATTGAAAGGTTACGAATATTTCGTTCAGCGCATAGACTCAAAATCTACAAATACTCGCTTTGATGATATTCAGAAGGAACTGGATGAAAATCCTTCTGAAAAGTTGTTACAGGAATTAGAGGCTTTAGAATTTCAAGAAGATACTTTTGGCTATCCATTCATAATTACAACTTTTGTACGTATATTTGAGACACTATTGGGTAATAAGAATCATGAACTTATGAAATTACCTAATTTTTCCAATTGTGTCTTTCTCTTGGATGAGATACAGTCTTTACCTCCAAGATTGTATGGATTTTTTGTCGCTTACTTAGACAAATTCTGTAAACTGACTGGTAGTTTTGCAATAGTTTCTACAGCTACACAGCCAGCTCTTCGATTGCCTGATGACAATAAAGAGGCAAAGGAATTCTTTCTGGATTATGAACAACCATTTAAATTGTTATCACTTTCTCATTATGAGAATCCTGTTTTTAACAGATATACAGTTGAGGTACAAAAGTCGATTATAGATATTGAACAGTTGGGGCATCAAGTTTTACAGGAGGAGAAATCGGTGCTTGTTATCTTGAATACTATTCAGGATACAAAAGACTTATACAATTTCATCACTGGAAATATGGATGACACAAATGTGTTGCTTCTTAATACGCATTTTACTCCAAGAGACCGAAGTCTGAAGGTTTATCTTGCTAAAAGGAAACTACGTCAAGGTGATAAAGTTATTCTTATTTCTACTCAGCTTATCGAAGCGGGAGTTGATATTGATTTTCCTGTACTTTATAGGGATTTTGCTACAATTTCAAGTGTTGTACAATCAGCTGGCCGTTGCAATAGAAATGGAAAAAATCCAGAAAAGGGAAAAGTTGTCGTAGTTAGGTTAGGAACAAATCAAGGGGAACGTTCAAGCCTGATTTATCGAGGTCCTGATAATGAGTTGATAAAATTCTCAAGAGAATCTTTTTATGAATCAGGAAATTGCGAAGAGAAGAATATGTTGAATATACAGAAAACTTTCTTTGATAAAATATGTGACCAACTTATATTTGGAGCCTATGGAGAGAAGCTGAAAGACAATTTAATGAAGGATATAAGCCAATGTATGTATGAGAAAGTGGGGAAATTTTCACTTATTGACAAGAATATATTTGGCGAGGAATATTTGTACTATGTGCCTCGTAATGGTGAGGATGAAAACTTTGAATTACTTCTAGAGTATCAGAAGAATTTAACAGAATCTCTTTCACATGATGACAAGATATCTATAATACAATGCAATAAGAGGAAATTAAACAACCAATTTAAAAAGATGTCCAATCGGATTGTGCAAATTAGATTTAAACAAAATCAATCAAAACCAATTACATCATCAGATGAAGATTTTAATGGTCTTTATAAAATATCTTCTGAATGTTATGATTTTAAGACAGGTATTCAAATTGATGGTGGAGGGATGCTTTTATGATAGTAACAGGTACTCATTTCAACTATTACCAGCTTTGCCATCGCAAGCTATGGCTGTTTGCCAATGGTATCAATATGGAACAAGAGTCAGACTTGGTCTATGAAGGAAAGTTGGTGCATGAATCCAGTTATCCACAACGTACATCAAAGTATGAGGAAGTGGAGATTGATGGTATCAAAGTAGATTACTATGATGCCAAGAACAAGGTCATCCATGAGATAAAGAAATCTAATAAGGTGGATAAAGCTCATGAATGGCAACTGAAATATTACATGTATGTTTTCGAGCAACATGGAATTGATGGCGTGAAGGGCATCTTAGAATATCCTCTTTTGAGAAAGACAAAAGAAGTTATCTTGACAGATGTTGATAGAGATGACATTCAGGTTATATCTAACGACATTATTAAGATAATCTCTCAAGATGTTTGCCCGTCTAAAGTCAAGAAAGGCATCTGTAAGAATTGTAGTTATTTTGATTTTTGTTATATAAACGAATTGGAGGAAGAAGAATGAAAAGAAGTTTCTATCTGTTCAATCCCGGCATCATGGAGCGCCGAGATAATACGCTGAAGTTCACGCCTGTTGTCGTGAATGAAGATAATGAAGAAATCAAGCAGCAACCTCGATTTATTCCTATTGAGGATGTTGCGGAACTGTATGCCTTTGGAAGTCTGCGGGCAAATAGTGCTTTGTTCAACTTTCTGGGGCAGAAAGGTATTCCTGTCCACTTCTTCGACTATTATGAGAACTATACCGGAAGCTTCATGCCAAGGGAAAGTCTTCTTTCTGGCAAGGCATTGTTGGCACAAACATCTGCGTACCAAAACAAGAAGAAACGAGTTGAATTGGCTCGAAAATTCATTCAGGGAGCAGCTTGGAATATGGTTATGAACCTCAACTACTATAATCGTAGAGGAAAAGACCTGCAAGATATTATCGATACTATTAAAAGATTGAGTAATACTTTGCCAGATGCTAAGGCTGTAGATGAGATAATGGGAATTGAGGGAAATATCAGACAGGCATATTATGCTGCATTCGATATCATTCTCGATGATTTCAACATGGGATCAAGAACCAAGCAACCGCCAGAGAATGAGGTGAATGCTCTCATATCTTTTGGCAACATGATGTGTTATACTGAAACTCTCCGGGCAGTTCATCAAACTCAGCTCAATCCAACGATAAGCTTTCTGCATACTCCAGGAGAAAGGCGTTTTTCGTTATGTCTTGATATATCCGAGATCTTCAAACCTATTATCGTGGATAGAGTCATCTTCAAGGTACTCAATAAGCATGCTTTAAGCACCAGTCATTTTGATAAGAAACTCAACAAATGTCTTTTGAACGAAAAGGGAAAGAAGATTTTTGTAAAGGCCATGGAAGAGCGTTATGATGAGACTTTCCGTCATCGTTCTTTAGGACGTAATGTAAGCTATAAGCATCTTATAAAACTTGAATGCTATAAGCTACTGAAAGATATTTTGGGAATAGAAGAATATAAACCTTTTAAAATGTATTGGTGATATGTATGTGATTATAGTTTATGATGTAGGTGAGAAGCGAGTAGGCAAAATGTTGAAGCTTTGCCGCCAGTATTTGTGTTGGATTCAGAACTCAGTTTTGGAGGGAGAATTATCTGAAGCTAAACTTCGGGAATTGCAAATGAAGATGAAAGCTATCATTGATGAATCCGAGGATAGTGTCATTGTTTTCACCAATAAAATGGGGTATAATATGAACAAACAGATTCTTGGAAAAGAAAGAATGACTACTGATAATTTCTTATAAAGAGTTGTCGATGTGGTTCTATTTTGCCGTTTTGAGTTCGGTAAAACCTCCAAAAGTGTTCTTTGACTTATTGAAACCTCCATAAATAGGCAGGTTGTCGTAAGGCCGCAGAAAAAATATCTTTAGGCATCGACATTTTTCTGAAGATTTTTTTGTATCTTTGCACCCGCAAACCCATAGATTCTTAGGACATCTACGCCCAAGACTTAACGGGTTCTAATCGCACCTTTATGGAATTGAAATTCCGGTTGAACCATTCAGCTTCACCGGTGAAGAGGTAGTTCTAATCGCACCTTTATGGAATTGAAATCTCCGTCTGCTCCTTTCTTGCCGGTTAAATTTCCATGTTCTAATCGCACCTTTATGGAATTGAAATGAAATATAAGGAGATTCAGCTTGCTAATGATGTGGAGTTCTAATCGCACCTTTATGGAATTGAAATAAGTTTCAGCAGCGGAAACAAAACGCTTTGAAGCGGTTCTAATCGCACCTTTATGGAATTGAAATAGCTTTTTTGATGTTATTTTTGTGCTCCAACACATGTTCTAATCGCACCTTTATGGAATTGAAATTAATATTGTATCAATAAGTCAAAGAACTCTGTTTGGTTCTAATCGCACCTTTATGGAATTGAAATCGGAAAGGGTTAATGATATTAATCCATCCCTTACGTTCTAATCGCACCTTTATGGAATTGAAATTAAGGCAGGAAAGTATTCTGAGGGTGAGCTATTCGGTTCTAATCGCACCTTTATGGAATTGAAATATGGGCTGGAACTGGTAGAGATTGCCGACGGTGTGGCAGGTTCTAATCGCACCTTTATGGAATTGAAATATCGGCAAGCCTGGGTAGATACCTTTGTGTATCTCTGTTCTAATCGCACCTTTATGGAATTGAAATCTCAAAGGTGTAGATTTTAAGGAATAATCATTCAGGTTCTAATCGCACCTTTATGGAATTGAAATAACACTGAGGAGCGCAAAGAGAAGCCAGCGAAGCAGTTCTAATCGCACCTTTATGGAATTGAAATGGGAGAAAAAGCCGATAGCCTGAAAAACTGGTATCAGGTTCTAATCGCACCTTTATGGAATTGAAATACAGAAGGATTCAGCCGAATCCGTACCCGGCATAGTTCTAATCGCACCTTTATGGAATTGAAATCAGACCACTCGGATGCTGCTTCGCAGAGGGCCGCAGTTCTAATCGCACCTTTATGGAATTGAAATTATCTAAAACGCAATTTGAAAATCCTTACCTTTCGTTCTAATCGCACCTTTATGGAATTGAAATTACACAGCTCCTTGATATATCCTTCACCTTTTGTCTGTTCTAATCGCACCTTTATGGAATTGAAATATCCAAGTTGATACATTTTACTGCTGGCTCCATAGTTCTAATCGCACCTTTATGGAATTGAAATGGAGGCGCACCGCCCACGATGGAAGGAACTCCCGCCCGTTCTAATCGCACCTTTATGGAATTGAAATATAATAGGACTTAAAATATCAGCCATAAGCAAAAGTTCTAATCGCACCTTTATGGAATTGAAATATGTTAAATTCCCCTAATTTCTGAAAGAAAATATAGTTCTAATCGCACCTTTATGGAATTGAAATTTACGGATATTACCATCGCATGCGGTACCCTGCAACGTTCTAATCGCACCTTTATGGAATTGAAATTCATAAGCATTATTCACAAAGACATTCGCACAAAGGTTCTAATCGCACCTTTATGGAATTGAAATAACGGTGGACTTTGAAATGATAAGCAGCAGGGCACGTTCTAATCGCACCTTTATGGAATTGAAATGAATTAGACATAGTGGTGGACGGAACAGAACCAGACAGTTCTAATCGCACCTTTATGGAATTGAAATAGAATCAAGAGTAAAGCAAAAGTCACCATTGTACGTTCTAATCGCACCTTTATGGAATTGAAATATCTAAATTGATACATTTTACTGCTGGCTCCATAGTTCTAATCGCACCTTTATGGAATTGAAATATAAAGATGTTCTTTATTCAAGAACTTAGCCTTCGTTCTAATCGCACCTTTATGGAATTGAAATCAGGAGAGGCTGCAAAGCTAGACGGATCTGAGGGAGTTCTAATCGCACCTTTATGGAATTGAAATGGAGAAGAACAGACAATCAGCAGAAACTACACGAGTTCTAATCGCACCTTTATGGAATTGAAATGTATTATTCCTGTGCTGCTCCTCGCCAGTATTACGAGTTCTAATCGCACCTTTATGGAATTGAAATTCGGTTAAATGGCAGGAAGAACTGGACGGGTAATGAGTGTTCTAATCGCACCTTTATGGAATTGAAATGCCAAAGGGATTGTGGAGCCATCGCAACCAAGTATGTTCTAATCGCACCTTTATGGAATTGAAATGTGAGAGCAGTAACATGGTTGTTCTGAAGAAGGACGGTTCTAATCGCACCTTTATGGAATTGAAATGGTTCATCACCCATTAAAGAAGCATCTTCATGTTTTGTTCTAATCGCACCTTTATGGAATTGAAATAATAGTAAGTCGTATATGAACGGTGTTGAACAGCTCGTTCTAATCGCACCTTTATGGAATTGAAATTAATCATCTGCAACCTTAAAACGACAAGAACCGTTAGTTCTAATCGCACCTTTATGGAATTGAAATTTGCTATGTTTAATGTGATATATAGCAAGTTGTGAGAGTTCTAATCGCACCTTTATGGAATTGAAATTTTTGTAAGTTACAAAAAAGGGGATAGCACAATACGTTCTAATCGCACCTTTATGGAATTGAAATAATCTTGGGGCTTCATTCCATTATCGAATATGGTGAGTTCTAATCGCACCTTTATGGAATTGAAATTCTTATTCATCAATCTTCTGACCGCTTGTTTGTTGGGTTCTAATCGCACCTTTATGGAATTGAAATATCCAAGTTGATGCACTTGACCTTGTTGGGAGTTGTGTTCTAATCGCACCTTTATGGAATTGAAATTTTGTCAGTATGGGCAACACGGAAAGAGACGAATTTGTTCTAATCGCACCTTTATGGAATTGAAATATGGTAGTACCGTGACCTTGAAGGTGGAGAATCCGACGTTCTAATCGCACCTTTATGGAATTGAAATCATGTAGTAATTCTGCCAATGGCGAAGCTTCTGCGTTCTAATCGCACCTTTATGGAATTGAAATTCGGGAAATAGTCAATACAATTCTTGTAGGATTCGTTCTAATCGCACCTTTATGGAATTGAAATAGAATGGCTAATGCAGTAATCCATCAACGCAAGTTAGTTCTAATCGCACCTTTATGGAATTGAAATTACGCTTAATCTTTAAAACTTAAAACACTAGGCAAGTTCTAATCGCACCTTTATGGAATTGAAATCCCCTCATAATAAGCCCTAGGCGCATCACGGTTAAGTTCTAATCGCACCTTTATGGAATTGAAATTCTTTGAGCGTTTCTCTTCTATACCGGTTTTCTTAGTTCTAATCGCACCTTTATGGAATTGAAATTTGCCAATCGGAGATGCTTTATAATTTGCTTGACCATGTTCTAATCGCACCTTTATGGAATTGAAATTCGGAGATACCTCTTAGCAGGTGAAGCTGAACGGTTGTTCTAATCGCACCTTTATGGAATTGAAATTAACAAGAGGAGCGTCTTCCTTGCTGCATTCCCTGTTCTAATCGCACCTTTATGGAATTGAAATACCTTTTCAGCGTTGCAGGATTTATGAGTTTTGAGTTCTAATCGCACCTTTATGGAATTGAAATTTTCTTACTTCATGCTGCATTTCTTTTGGCACAGAAGTTCTAATCGCACCTTTATGGAATTGAAATCATAGTTGAGAGTGTGAGCACCGAGATTGCTAGCGTTCTAATCGCACCTTTATGGAATTGAAATCCTTGTTTGATAGCCTTCAACAGCTTCTCTTCTGATAGTTCTAATCGCACCTTTATGGAATTGAAATGGATGCAGGGAAGCAACCCGATTAAGGGTTGCTCTGTTCTAATCGCACCTTTATGGAATTGAAATTGATTTACTGTTCTGTTTAAGTTTATAATATCTTGTTCTAATCGCACCTTTATGGAATTGAAATTGTTTTTTGGACTTATAAGTTATTTAACTAAGACTGTTCTAATCGCACCTTTATGGAATTGAAATACAAATATTTAACTAAAAAAACGAATATAATTATTATGTTCTAATCGCACCTTTATGGAATTGAAATATCCAAGTTGATACATTTTACTGCTGGCTCCATAATCGTTCTAATCGCACCTTTATGGAATTGAAATTCTTATGAGTCTTTGGAGATGAGTACACAACAAAGTTCTAATCGCACCTTTATGGAATTGAAATTTCATCATAAGGTTAGGATTCAAGCCAGCTTGTTCCGTTCTAATCGCACCTTTATGGAATTGAAATAGAGAAACAACACTCTCAGAACCGAATTGAGCAGTAGGTTCTAATCGCACCTTTATGGAATTGAAATATTGAGCAATCTTCTAGCTTTATCTCTGTTTATTGTTCTAATCGCACCTTTATGGAATTGAAATGACTGGAATGCTTCTACCACTCGCCACTTCCTGGGTTCTAATCGCACCTTTATGGAATTGAAATCTCGGCTACTACTTCGGGTACGCCTCCGTAGATTTGTTCTAATCGCACCTTTATGGAATTGAAATTGACTGATGGCGGTAAGGACGTGGGTCTTACCTAGTTCTAATCGCACCTTTATGGAATTGAAATGTCAGCTTATTGATGGATCTCAGCTCTCCTTCAAGTTCTAATCGCACCTTTATGGAATTGAAATTTGTCTAAACTGATAATGGTCATTGCAAATCTTCTGTTCTAATCGCACCTTTATGGAATTGAAATAGGGCATGAAGTTCCGTGAAAAGGTGAACAATTGGGAGTTCTAATCGCACCTTTATGGAATTGAAATGAGCATCGCCAATATCCTGGTAGATTGGGTATGGGTTCTAATCGCACCTTTATGGAATTGAAATAACATTTATCTTCTGTGACGTACACAGCGTGGCAAGTTCTAATCGCACCTTTATGGAATTGAAATACTGATACACCTTCGATGATTGACTTATTGCCCACCAGTTCTAATCGCACCTTTATGGAATTGAAATTCATTTATCAGATTTATCATCCTCATCATCACCAGTTCTAATCGCACCTTTATGGAATTGAAATAACAGTACTGCGATGGCAGCTGTATGGCGCATCGTCGTTCTAATCGCACCTTTATGGAATTGAAATCGTTGAAATCCGCCCTCCTGGGTACGGGTACCCCCGGTTCTAATCGCACCTTTATGGAATTGAAATGATGGAAGAGCTATCAAATCAGAATGGCTTGCTTGTTCTAATCGCACCTTTATGGAATTGAAATTGCGAAAGATGGGTAGTATCTGAAATGATAATAGTAGTTCTAATCGCACCTTTATGGAATTGAAATCCGGAAGAAAAGAGTGTAAGTTTGCGAAATATAATGTTCTAATCGCACCTTTATGGAATTGAAATTTGTTATCAAAAACACTATTCTTAAAATTGTCCAGAGTTCTAATCGCACCTTTATGGAATTGAAATAGGAACTTAGACTTTGTACCGTGAGAGTTAGGACGGTTCTAATCGCACCTTTATGGAATTGAAATGGCGATTGTGATGGGCAAAGGCAGAAAAGAAAGAGTTCTAATCGCACCTTTATGGAATTGAAATTTAACCTTCCTCCTCAGACATCTGCTTCAACTTCTGTTCTAATCGCACCTTTATGGAATTGAAATATGGTGGCTATGTCTATAATCATCGCCTGAATCTGTTCTAATCGCACCTTTATGGAATTGAAATAGTGGTGCTGCTTATGCTCGCTTTGCTTCTTATTCTGTTCTAATCGCACCTTTATGGAATTGAAATGAAGTAATAGCGTTAATCTTACCCTTAGAAACATTGTTCTAATCGCACCTTTATGGAATTGAAATAGGATCATCACAAGTATGCGACTGGCGAGGCGGCAAGTTCTAATCGCACCTTTATGGATTTGAAATCCAACTATGGCGGTGTAGATAATGCCGGCTTGGGAGTTCTAATCGCACCTTTATGGAATTGAAATATATTATGGGCTTCCATAGTATTAAGAATAAAGTGTTCTAATCGCACCTTTATGGAATTGAAATGTTCAGACTGCTGCTTTTACTCGTTTAAAGGCAAGTTCTAATCGCACCTTTATGGAATTGAAATTTCTAGGGCGTATGGCGAGCGAACTGTGCAAGGCTTGGTTCTAATCGCACCTTTATGGAATTGAAATGATTCTCCTCGAAAGCTTGCACGCTTAATCTCGAGTTCTAATTGCACCTTTATGGAATTGAAATTTCTATGTCGCTTGCGAGGAACGTACTGCAGTATCGTGTTCTAATCGCACCTTTATGGAATTGAAATGACCAACTGATAACATTAATTTTTCCGAGATTTGAAGTTCTAATCGCACCTTTATGGAATTGAAATTTAGTATCAGCAGCATTATATCTCGCAGAAATATGTTCTAATCGCACCTTTATGGAATTGAAATTGGTTGGTTTCGCAGCTGTGATGGCGATGGTCATGATGTTCTAATCGCACCTTTATGGAATTGAAATGATAAGGGTATTGGTTCTGAATTAAAATTTATAAATGTTCTAATCGCACCTTTATGGAATTGAAATAAGGTACACAGAAAGACTTCCTTGACGGCTGGTTGTTCTAATCGCACCTTTATGGAATTGAAATTCTACGGTAGATTTCGCCGAAAGCTTACCCTTAATAGGTTCTAATCGCACCTTTATGGAATTGAAATTCGTAACTGAAGGCGGTTATACCCTCGGATTCGGAGTTCTAATCGCACCTTTATGGAATGGCTGCATCATTGAATGCTGGCTCGTAGCGGTCGTATTTCTTCACCCACTGCTGCATGTTGTCACTCTTAGCTATGCGAGTTGTTCCGCCGAAGTAAGAGAAGGCATCGGATATACCACCGAAGAAGTTCTCCATGGAAACGTTGTACATAGCCTTTGCAAATCCCAAGCCGCTGTATGGCAGGATACAGACCAAGCCGACAACCTTGGTTAGCTCACCTGTCTTCGGGTCAGTAAGCCGCAGGGCATCGCCGGCGAAGTCAATCTTCATCTCTTCCCCAGGAATATAGGTGTTATGGAAGCTGAGGTTGTGTGAGTACTGATACTCACGGATTGACTTCTTGAACTGGGTGTATCCATATCCGTCGGGATGCTCCTTGTTGTATGATTCGTGCAGGGCTTGAATGGTGAGGTAGCGGTTATGCGACAAGTCTGACACATATTCAGGCAACAGCCCGTCCAGCACCTGACGTTGGGAGGATGGGGCTGCTGTGGGTTTGGACAACTGGAGGAAATATTCTATTTCCCCGTCATTCATGCGGCCTATCACGCCATAGGACAAACCTTGGGAATCCGCTAAGGTCTTGTACCGGTTAAGTACACCACGTGTCATGTGTAGTTGCTCGCAAATGGTACGTTGCGGTATTTTTGCCGCTAGCATTATTATTATTATACATGAGCAGAACTTAACATCTTTTTGGTACCGATTGGTGCGTTATGATGGTACCGATTCGCCGATACTGTCAAAGAAATTAGCAAAATCGGGCTATTTTTCTTTATTTAACTCCGAAATTAAGTGGAATATCAGAGAAAATCTTTAAATTTGCATTTAAATACAATATTTTGTAAAGAATGGAAGATCGAGAACTGTTGCTGAAAAGTGACCCAGAGTTTGACCGCCTCGCCTTTACGGTGTTGGCTATCGAGGCTTCGGCACAAAAAATGGGTATATCGCCGTCTGAAATGAGAAAGCGATTGGATAAGGTGGGGCTAATCAAGAGTCTCATCCAAGATTGCTATGATACTCTACATACAGAGAGCCGGGAAGCTGTAGCGAATGATGTGGTCGAAGCTCTTAAAAATTGGGAAAGAAAAGAATAATGGAAAAGCAAATATTATCTCATGGTTCAAATGTCTTTGTTGAGTATACTCTCCGCCAGATTTGCATTTTAAGCCAAGAGATAGTTGATAAGTATTTGCAATTCAAATCATATGAAAGGGTATAATTATGTTGGATTTCTTATTATGGAATAAAATCGCTCGTATCATAAAGCAACTAGCCGATACGTTACATATATCAACCGACAGAGCTTTACAGATATTCTATGACTCTGATGTTTGCCGTATGTTACATGACAAAGAACTTGGCTTGCATCTAATGAGTGATACATATATTGTAAATGATTTGATAGAAGAGCTGAGGAATAAGCAATAGCAAAACAATGGATCATTAGAGGAGGAAGATTCTTTGTACTGTAGCACCTTGATTGTTTAGTACGATCAAGGCAAATGCTTCATAATTCAAGATTGAAAGTGGGTATGGTGTCATCCCACAACTCATCGCCCACCAGCTGATTTCTGCTTGCACAACAGGTGTTGGACGAGCGCATATCAGCTGTTATGCAAGCGCACAACAGCTGTTGTGCGGCTGAAGATATAGGCTTCTCCGGCTTATAATATTAATTCTTCCGGCAACAAGTAAAGGTTACTCCGAAGACTTTTTACGTAAAACCGATGCTACAATGATAGTATTTACAAGCAACAGCGATAGTACTTACACGGTGCAAAGACGTTACTGAGAGGTCGCCATGATGGTACTGATGAGGCGTAAAGCGGCTTGTAGCGCTTATTGCCTCACTATGGCACAACATTGCCCCTTACCAGGGCAATAACCTGCCATTGCCAGGCACAAAACGATACGTCGGGAGCTGGTAAAACAACCACTCGCTTTTTTACTCTTCACTCTTCACCAAATCGGCTGAAACCCCGATAAACACTGGGGGTGCGAGAGGTGAAGAGTTACGCACTACTCTTCACCACTCTTCACCCCTCTTCACCTTCGGATTGCGTACGGAATTGAAATGGAAGCTCGTCCTGTTCGGTCGGGGGGCTGAAACCACTTTTTTATGTCCCACAGATTTCACAGATTTTCCGTAAGCGGCTCCGCGTTTATACCTTGCATAATTCAAAAAAAGCAGTAACAGCTG
>ERZ1023877.48-NODE-48-length-24050-cov-107.053678_pt1 | contig 24050 bp, 15 predicted proteins | sample MGYA00380392_ERZ1023877 | MGnify/ENA primary metagenome ERZ1023877 (study PRJEB33179, sample SAMN07449003) | human gut metagenome | biome: Human-gut; feature: Human associated habitat; material: Faeces | host: Homo sapiens | place: India: Bhopal | collected...
CTCAAAAGCGAGTGCAAAAGTACTAACTATTTTTCATTCCACCAAATGTTTTGAGGAAAAAGTTTCAAAAAGCGCTACTTTTTAACAGTTATAAACATTTAAACAAACTATCAGATACTCAGCACCTTATAATATACATGCGCACACTGGGGCGCGCATACATACGCATATATGCGCACGCTCTCGCGCGCGCATATTATATATTGTATTCAAATATTTTTGCTTATTTTTTAAGGGTAAACTCAAACTTGAGACCGCCTTCCGGCAAATTACTTACCCGAATAGTACCTCCATGCAGGAGAACGGCATTCTTTACAATGGCAAGTCCGAGGCCAGTACCACCCATTTTGCGGCTACGTCCCTTATCCACCCGATAAAAGCGCTCAAACAAACGGGCCAGATGCTCCGGTGGTACTCCCTGGCCATTATCCTGGAAAATGAAATGCCATTTATTTCCCTGTTCCTTCGCCTCCAAGGTCATCTTGCGCCCCTCTCCAGCATAAGCAATGGCATTATCTGTAAGATTGCGGAAAATACTATATATCAGACTTCGGTTTCCCTTCACCACGATATGTTCCGGCATCCGGTTATCAAAAGTCATTTTCCTTTCCTGTCGAGCCAACGCTGTCTCACGGATAATATCAGTCACCAACCGGGTAATATCTACCGCTTCAAAATCTATCATATCAGAACCATCATCCAAACGGTTAAGCGTAGAGATGTCGTGAAGCAAGGAGGTCAACCGCTCACTTTGGGCAAAGCAGCGTTGCAGGAATTGCGCCTTGGTCGCCTCATTGATATGCGGGTTATCCAGAATCGTTTCCAGATATCCCTGAATACTAGCCACAGGAGTTTTCAACTCATGAGCGATATTCTGAGTAAGTTGTCTTTTCAGGATATCCTGTTCTTTTCGGGTAGTCTGCACGCGCTTATACATCTTGATGATTCTTTCAGCAATTTCTCCCAACTCATCCCCCGGGAAGCTTGCCAAATCTTCTACCTCCAGGCTTTCATTGTGATCTGCCTTATAGGCAAATATACGGAGTTTGGAAATATTACTACCCAGACGACTGGTGAAACGATAGAGCACAAGCGTAAGAATGATGACGGCAACAAGAGCAAACCAGATATAATGCTGATCAGCCTGAAGAGATTTTGCCAAATCATCGTTATACGGCAACGCCGTACGCACAACTAGCTGATTTTTAGGAAAATAGGATGCTACATAGAAATAATCGTGCTTGAGAGTGGAAGACTGGCGTTCCACACTGGTTCCCATTCCATCCTGAAGTGCCTCCGCAATCTCCGCTCTTTTTGCATGATTGGAAAACTTGCGAAAATCCTTACCCATATTATCATAGATAACCTTACCATCAGGCTTGATAAGAGTCACTCTCAAGTCTTTACTTTCGTGTTCCTGAACAAAATCCTCAAGTTTAGCCTCAGCTACCCTGACACTATCCACCAGATTCACCGTATCCGACAATAGAATACCATTTGAAGAAGATAGAGCGAGATCCTCTACCAGCAACTCGTTATAGTTGGCAAGTTTCAAGGTAAGGGTACTAATCTTATACTGCTTCTCTCGTGCTTGCTGAAATACGATAAAGCTGACAGCGAACACCAGGAACACCGCCAGCACACTAAAGTACAATTTTCTACCTACACTATTTGTATTAAGCATTGAACTACGAATATTGATAAACGAACATAATCAAAAGAAATCACCACCAAAGTTATCAGGCATCAAAATAATAGCCGAAACCGAGGCGAGTAACGATGCACTTTGCAAATCGTCCAACCTTTTTACGCATACGGGTAATGTTCACATCCACGGTACGATCGAGTACCATTACATCCTTAGGCCACACCCTGTCTATCAATTCCTGACGGGAGAATACCCTACCCTTTTCCTCCAACAAAAGGTGGAGCAACTCAAACTCAGTCTTGGTAAAAGGAACAGCTTCGCCATCAATGCTAACCGTTTTCTTATCAAGATCCAGCACCAGCCCCTGATAGCCAATCACCTTAGGTTCATCAGCACTACCATTCTGTTCTGCGGTACGGCGCAATACGGCACGAATGCGTACCATCACCTCACGGATGGAGAATGGCTTGGAAATATAGTCATCAGCACCCAGGTTGAACCCCGTCAAAGTATCATTCTCCGTATCCCGAGCGGTAAGGAAAATGATTGGCACATGGGCAGTCATCGGGTTCTCCTTCAACTTCTTAGCCAGTTGGAATCCACTCATACCTCCCATCATCACATCCAGCAACAACAGATCATAGGATGCAATATCCATTTCCAAAGCCTCTTCGGCAGAATTGGCTGTATCCACATGATATCCTTCTATTTGGATATTGAAGCTCAAGATTTCACACAAATCCTGTTCATCATCAACAACAAGAATTCTTTTATCCGCCTTTTCCATAATCTATTTTTTATAAATTCGTAATTATGGTGCAAAAATACATTTTTTATCTCGTAATAAGCGTTACATCAGATTACAATTTTGTAACAACAACGATTTTTTGCAAAAAAACGATAAAGCATAGTATAATATTACACTTTTTAACTCAGTGTAATTATATAGGCTACACCATATAACTAAACAAATCGCTTTTCTAATAAATAAAACCCTGCAATACTTCTATATAAACGAGAAGTACTGCAGGGCTTTTTTATCTTTCTGAAGAAGAGAGAGGACTATGCCAATCTCTTCTCCAGGCGCTCACGGATAGCAGCGATAAAGCCGGCTGAGTTGACAGGCTTAGCCTCAACACCTTCCATCAGATTGACGAGATCCTTGGTAGCGATACCATCATTCAAGGTATCGAAGCAAGCAGCCTCCAGCTGGTCGCCGAAGTTCTGGAGATCCTGAAGTCCATCCATCTCACCACGCTTTCTCAAGGCTCCACTCCATGCAAAGATGGTTGCCATTGGGTTGGTAGAGGTATCCTCACCCTTCAGATAGCGATAGTAGTGACGGGTAACGGTACCATGCGCAGCCTCATACTCATACTTTCCTTCTGGAGAGACCAATACAGAGGTCATCATAGCCAGAGAACCGAAAGCCGTACTGAGCATATCGCTCATCACATCACCATCATAGTTCTTGCATGCCCAGATGAACCCACCCTTGCTACGGATTACACGAGCCACCGCATCATCAATCAATGTATAGAAGTATTCGATGCCGAGTTCAGCAAACTTTTCCTTGTAGTCACTCTCGTAAACCTCTTCGAAGATCTTACGGAACTGCGCATCGTAAGTCTTTGAGATGGTATCCTTGGTAGCAAACCAGAGATCCTGCTTGGTATCGATGGCAAACTTGAAGCAGCTGTGAGCAAAGCTACGGATACTCTTGTCGGTATTGTGCATACCCTGGATAACGCCGGCACCATCGAAGTTGTGGATTTCCACCTCCTGCTTCTTTCCGCTCTTACCCTCGAACACGAGTTTGGCTACTCCCGGTTCATCGGCACGGATTTCCACACTCTTATATACATCTCCGTATGCATGACGGGCGATGGTGATAGGCTTCTCCCAGTTCTTCACACAAGGGTGGATGCTTGGGATGGTGATAGGTGCACGGAACACAGTACCATCCATAATGCTACGGATAGTACCATTAGGGCTCTTCCACATTTTATGAAGCTTATACTCATCCATACGCTGGGCATTAGGAGTGATGGTAGCACACTTTACTGCTACACCATATTTCTTGGCAGCCTCAGCAGAGTCGATGGTCACCTGGTCGTTGGTCTGGTCACGATAAGGCAGACCCAGGTCATAATACTCAGTTTTCAAATCTACAAAAGGAAGAATCAGCTCATCCTTGATCATCTTCCAGAGGATTCTTGTCATCTCATCACCATCCATCTCTACCAATGGAGTCGTCATCTTAATCTTTTCCATAACAATTCATGTATAATTAATAATTTGCCTGCAAAATTACGAAAAAGATTCGACAAAAGAAAGAGAATTAAGATATTTTCTATCAAAATGACAATAAAACGCGCTTTTTCCAAGCCACATTCTATAATTCATGCATATTTATACTAAAAAAGGCACCAATGAGCATAAACCCATTGGTGCCTTCTTGTATATTTTCTATTCAGATTACTTCTGAGAATCCTCTGGAGCCTTGTCAATCAAGTCCATGAACTGGTCGAGCTTAGGAGTGATGATGATCTGTGTACGACGGTTACGCATCTTGCCCACCTCAGTATCATTGGTAGTTACAGGATTGTACTCACCACGACCACCAGCAGTCATACGCTTAGGACTAACACCGAAGTTGTCCTGGAGATACTGAACTACAGAAGAAGCACGGAGAGCAGAGAGGTCCCAGTTGTTGCGGATGTTCTTCATCTTGGCACTGGTAGTGCTTACAGGCACGTTATCGGTGTTACCCTCGATGAGTACATCGTAATCCTTGTAATCCTGGATAATCTTAGCAATCTTGCTCAAAGTTTCTTTGGCACGGCTGTTTACCTCGTAGCTACCGCTCTGATAGAGCATGTTGTCAGCCAGAGAGATGTAAACCACACCCTTCAGCACCTGAACGTCAACCTCCTTCATCTCCTCTCGGCTGAGAGAACGGGTCAGGTTGTTGGTAAGAACCATGTTGAGTGAATCGCTCTTGCTCTTCACCTCTACCAGGTGACGGATATACTGGTTGCTCTCATTAATCTGGTCAACGAGCTTCTCAATGCTGATGTTGTTCTGATTGGCATTGGTCAGACTCTTGTCCAGCGAGTTCTGCAACTTGGCATAATCCTTCTTGGTACTGCTCAACTGCTCCTGCGCAGCAGCAAGGCTAGCCTCAGTAGCAGCCAGCTTCTCCTTGGTTGCCTGATAATTGGCAGTCAATTCTCTATTTTCAGATTGACAATTCTGGAGATCCTTCTTACTAGCACAGCTAGTAGCCATCAGGGCTACAGCCATCATTGCCATTACAAAAATTTTAGTCTGTTTCATATTTGCTTTCGATTTTTAAATTTTCTGTTATTGTTTTTTAATCACTATGTTATAGACGGCAGTTACGCCCTCCATATAAAATACCTTATGCGTCTCTTTCTGGATGCAAAGTTACTGATAAGACTCCAATAAACCTTATTTGTCTAATCCATTTATAAAATTTTAACCACTAAATCACTATTTATCACCTTTTTAACTAAAAAAAGAAAATAAATGCGTATTCTTTGCGGCGAAATCAGAATTTTGTATTACCTTTGCAGTCGGAAAGCAAAAGCATATATAATATGTAGGCTTTTGTCAAGGTAGAATTAATACATTAACAATATAAAAAGAGAAATAGTATGATTCTTTTTTTCAGAACTCCATCTAAGAGTGTGATTGCGACCGAGATTGACCACAAACCATCTCAGGACGAAATCAATGAACTTTGTTGGCTTTATGGTGACGCAACTTTAGAGGACGCCCAGCAGTTGCAGGGCTTCTATGTTGGCCCACGCCGTGAAATGATTACTCCTTGGAGTACGAATGCCGTTGAGATAACTCAGAACATGAGTCTTAACGGCATTTCGCGTATCGAGGAGTACTTCCCTGTAGATAGCGAGGACGCTGAGCACGACCCTATGCTCCAGCGTATGTACAACGGTATCGGACAGGATGTGTTCACCGTGAACCATGAGCCAGAACCTATCAAGTACGTCGATGACCTCGAAAAGTACAACGAGGAAGAGGGTCTTGCCCTCAGCGAGGACGAAATGGCTTATCTCCACAAGCTGGAGAAAGAAAACGGACGTCCTCTCACCGACAGCGAAATCTTCGGTTTCGCACAGATCAACTCAGAGCACTGCCGCCACAAGATCTTCGGCGGCCAGTTTATCATCGACGGCAAGGAGATGGAGTCTTCTCTTTTCAGCATGATCAAGAAGACCACTCAGGAGAATCCTAACAAGATTCTCTCTGCCTATAAGGATAATGTGGCTTTCTCTCAGGGTCCTGTTATCGAGCAGTTTGCTCCAGCCGACCAGACTACCAGCGATTTCTTCCAGGTGAAGGATATCGAGAGTGTCATCTCGCTGAAGGCTGAGACCCACAACTTCCCTACTACCGTAGAGCCTTTCAACGGTGCTGCTACCGGTACAGGTGGTGAGATCCGCGACCGTATGGGTGGTGGTGTAGGTTCATGGCCTATCGCAGGTACTGCCTGCTACATGACTGCTTATCCTCGCTTGAAGGATGACAACGGCAAGAGCGATGCTGAGCGCGACTGGGAAGACATCATGCCAGTGCGTAAGTGGCTCTATCAGACTCCAGAGCAGATTCTGATCAAGGCTTCTAACGGTGCATCAGACTTCGGTAACAAGTTTGGTCAGCCTCTCATCACCGGTTCTGTGCTTACTTTCGAGCACGAGGAGAATGGTGAGAAGTATGCATACGATAAGGTAATCATGCTTGCTGGTGGTGTAGGCTACGGCAAGAAGCGTGACTACAAGAAGGGTGAGCCACAGAAGGGCAACAAGGTTGTCGTAGTAGGTGGTGACAACTATCGCATCGGTCTCGGTGGTGGTTCTGTTTCTTCTGTAGATACAGGCCGTTACAGCAACGGTATCGAGTTGAACGCTATCCAGCGTGCCAACCCTGAGATGCAGAAGCGTGCCTACAACCTGGTTCGTGCACTCGTTGAGAACGATGAGAATCCAGTAGTCAGCATCCACGACCACGGTTCAGCCGGTCACTTGAACTGTCTCTCTGAGTTGGTAGAAGAGTGCGGTGGCGAAATCGACATGTCTAAGTTGCCTATCGGCGACAAGACTTTGAGCGCCAAGGAAATCATCGCCAACGAGAGCCAGGAGCGCATGGGCTTGCTCATTGACGAGAAGTATATCAGCGAGGTTCAGAAGATTGCCGACCGTGAGCGTGCTCCAATGTACGTGGTTGGTGAGACTACTGGCGATGCTCACTTCAGCTTCAAGCAGGCTGATGGTGTGAAGCCATTCGACCTCGACGTAGCTCAGATGTTCGGTCATACTCCTAAGACTGTGATGGTAGATGAGACCGTAGAGCGCAAATATGAAGATGTAACTTATTCTGCAGATAACCTCGACGAGTACTTGCAGCGTGTTCTCCAGATGGAGGCTGTGGCTTGTAAGGACTGGTTGACCAACAAGGTTGACCGTTCCGTAACAGGTAAGATTGCCCGTCAGCAGGGTCAGGGTCAGATTCAGTTGCCACTTTCTGACTGTGGTGTCGTAGCACTCGACTACCGTGGTGAGAAGGGTATCGTAACAGCAATGGGTCATGCACCTCAGGCTGGTCTTGCCGATCCTAAGGCAGGTTCTGTACTCTCTGTAGCAGAGTCATTGACCAATATCGTATGGGCTCCATTGGCAGATGGCATGGACAGCATCAGCCTCTCTGCTAACTGGATGTGGCCTTGCCGCAGTCAGAAGGGTGAGGATGCCCGTCTGTACGAGGGTGTGAAGGCATTGTCAGACTTCTGCTGCGCCATCCACGTAAACGTACCAACAGGTAAGGACTCTCTCTCATTGACACAGCAGTATCCTAACGGCGAGAAGATCATCGCTCCTGGTACCGTTATCGTAAGTGCCGGCGGTGAGGTTTCAGATATCAAGAAGGTGGTTAGCCCAGTTCTCGTTAACGACAAGAACTCTAGCCTCTATCACATCGACTTCAGCTTCGACGAGCAGCGTCTCGGTGGTTCAGCCTTCGCTCAGAGCCTGGGCAAGGTGGGCAGCGATGTTCCTACCGTCAAGAACCCAGAGTACTTCGTTGACTGCTTCAACGCTGTACAGGAACTCATCAACCGTGGTTGGGTAATGGCTGGTCACGATATCAGTGCCGGTGGTTTGATTACAACTCTCCTTGAGATGACATTCGCCAACGTAGAGGGTGGTATGAAGATCAACCTCCACGACATCGCTGATGCCGACATCATCAAGACTCTCTTCGCTGAGAACCCAGGTGTTGTCATCCAGGTAAGCGATGCTCACAAGGATGAGTTGAAGGCATTCTTCGATGAGAACGGTATCGGTTATGCCAAGATTGGTTATCCAGCTCCTGAGCTCCGCAAGATCATCATCAAGAAGGAAGGCTTCGAGCACGAGTTCGATATCGATGCTTTGCGTGACGACTGGTATAAGACATCTTACCTCCTCGACCGCAAGCAGAGTATGAATGGTATGGCTAAGAAGCGTTACACCAACTATAAGAAGCAGCCTATCGAGATGAACTTCGGCTACGGCTTCAAGGGAACACTCTCTAGCTATGGTCTCGATGCCAACCGCCGCAAGCCATCTGGCATCAAGGCAGCCATCATCCGTGAGAAGGGTACCAATGGTGAGCGTGAGATGGCATACTCTATGTATCTCGCCGGCTTCGATGTGAAGGATGTGATGATGACCGACTTGATTTCTGGTCGTGAGACTCTGGAAGATGTGAACTTCATCGTATTCTGCGGTGGTTTCTCTAACTCCGACGTTCTCGGTTCTGCCAAGGGTTGGGCTGGTGCATTCCTCTACAATCCTAAGGCTAAGGAGGCACTCGATAAGTTCTATGCCCGCGAGGATACCCTTTCACTCGGTATCTGCAACGGTTGCCAGCTGATGGTTGAGTTGAACCTCATCAATCCTGAGCACAAGCATCGTTCACACCTCTGCCACAACACATCCAAGAAGTTCGAGAGTACATTCCTCGGTCTGACTATTCCTCAGAACGACAGTGTGATGTTCGGTAGCCTGAGCGGTGATAAGCTCGGTATCTGGGTAGCTCACGGCGAGGGTCGTTTCTACTTGCCAGAGCCAGAGGATCACTACAACATCATTGCGAAGTACAACTACGCTGAGTATCCAGGTAATCCTAACGGCAGTGACTACAACGTAGCAGGTATCTGCTCTGCAGATGGTCGCCACTTGGCTATGATGCCACACTTGGAGCGTGCCATCTTCCCATGGCAGAATGCCTGGTATCCAGCTGATCGCCGCAACGATGAGGTAACTCCTTGGATTGAGGCATTTGTCAATGCACGTCAGTGGATTGAAGAAAGAGCTTTGAAAAAGTAAAAAGGTAAAAAGTAAAAAGGTAAAAAATGAATAATAGCGTAAGTTATCTTACATTATTCAAAACATTTATGAAGATTGGCATAGTCACCTTTGGGGGTGGCTATGCCATGATTCCTATTATAGAATCCGAAGTCGTTGACAAGCATCATTGGATGACGAAGGAGGAATTTCTGGATGCCATCGCTACCACCCAGGTTTGTCCGGGAGCCTTGGCCATCAACATGAGTTCCCTGCTCGGATATAAGTTGGCAAAGATACCGGGAGCCATCGTCTGCACCTTCGGCGCTTCGTTGCCATCGTTTCTTATTATCTTGGCGATAGCCATGTTTTTCCATCAGTTTGAAGACAACAAGGTTGTTGCTGCCATGTTTGCAGGCATCCGTCCTGCCGTCGTGGCATTGATAGCCGTACCTACGTTCTCGCTAGCCAAGAGCGCCAGAATTTCGCTCGTCAACTGCTGGATACCTATTCTATCCGCCCTTCTGATCTGGCTTTTGGGCGTCAACCCAATCTGGGTGATTATCGCAGCTGCCGTAGGTGGCTACATCTATGGACAATTCATTCAACCAACAGAATAATATATGATATTTCTTCAGCTTTTCATCGTATTCATTCAGATAGGCATCTTCGGATTCGGAGGTGGCTATTCCATGATATCCCTGATTCAGGGACAGGTTGTTACGCAGTATCATTGGATGACGATGAAGGAGTTTACCGATGTGGTTGCCATCTCTCAGATGACACCGGGACCTATCGGCATCAATGCCGCTACCTATTGTGGCTATACAGCTGTCCATAATGCCGGCATGAGTGGCATGATGGCTGTACTCGGAAGTGCCATGGCAACCTTTGCGCTGGTTCTCCCATCCTTGGTTTTGATGATTCTTATCAGCAAGATGCTGTACAAGTATATGAACACCTCAGCCGTCCAGAGCATCTTCATCGGTCTTCGCCCAGCCATTGTCGGATTGGTAGGAGCCGCAGCCCTGCTTCTGATGAATGGCGAGAACTTTTCTACTCCCGAAAATCCTTGGAGATTCTATATCTCCATCGCCCTCTTCTTTGCCACCTTTATCGGCGTGAAGGTGATGAAGATCAATCCCATCCGCATGATACTCTATTCTGCGTTTGCCGGATTGCTTCTTCTCTATTAAGACTTTTTTCACCCCAAACTACCCCATTTTTATGAGAAAGGTATATTTATCCATAGCCCTTGGCTTCTGCTGCCAGGGCATTCTGGCACAACAGAGCTCCTACCGCTGGAAGGTGGAGGCAGAAGCTGGTGTCAGTTGCAGTGTGCTTGATACGGATGTGTCGGGCTTGTCGGAGACTTATTATAAGGTGCGACCGGGTTTCACGGCTGCCATCGGTGCCGAATACAATATCGTAGATCAGCTGGCGGTAGGAGCGGGCATCCGCTTCGTTCAGCGCGACTACCTGTACCAGAATCTGGGCGGTGACTCCTGGAACACCCGATACAACAACAACTTCATCAGCATCCCACTCCATGTGGGCTACTATCTCCTCCATAATCCTTACCACGAGAAGGGATTGTGGATCAAGCCGCAGGTAGGCATCTATTACGAGTACTTCACCTCCATGCATACCAAGGGTATGTATCCGATGAACATCATGGAGGGTTACAAGGGCGATGGTTCCTACATCCGCTATAACACCACCTACGATTTCAGGAAGAATGAGAACCATCTCCGCCGCAGTCTCTTTGGCGGCGAAGCAGGCATCAAGATAGGTTATTCCTTCGGCAAGATAGATGCCAGCGTGGGCTATCAGTTCCAGTATGGCTTCTCGCATATCTACCAGGATAAGGCCCGTACCAGCAAGACTGCCCGGCGCAACTCCAGCGTCATCACCGCAGGCATTGCCTACAAACTATTCTAGCCCCATACGCCCTGAAAGGGCAGAAGCTCCTAGCCCAGGGCAACACCCTGGGTATAATAGCAGACAGCAATACGCCCTGTAAGGGCAAAAGCTTTTAAAACATATAATTTATGAAAACCCCTATATATATAAAAGGTGGAATGCGATACTTCTTCGCCTTCCTCCTGGCGACAACCACTACCGGAATGTCGCTTACCAGTTGTGTGGCAGACAATGATGCCAACGAGAAATCGATTTCCGATTATTCCGATACCGATGTCAAGTCGTATGGCGACCTGTTCCAGGTTTTCTGGAGCGTGATGAACCAGCGCTACTGCACCCTCAATGAGCAGTCTGCCGTATCTTCGCAGACCTGGGACCAGGTGTACAAGGAATACAAACCCAAGTTTGATGCCCTGAAGACCTTCCAGTATACCTCCGCTTTTACCCAGCAGGAGATTCAGGAAGACAACGCCAAGGCAAAGCAGTATTTCCAGGAAATCATCGACAAGATCATCGACCAGCATTTCTATGTCAAGATTACCCTGCCCGTCTCCCACTCTTCTATGGAAACGGTGAGATTCAACAGCACGCTCCGCAACAAGACCGAGTATTTCCCACTGAATGCTCACTGGAACCATACCCGCGACCAGCTCAACCTGGATGGTACAGCCTTCGGCGAGATTACCTCGGATGGTTTCTGCATCATGGGCGGTTACCTGAAGGAGCAGCCGGGCACCTATTACCTCGGCTTCAACAAGTTTGCCCTCTACGAAAACTGTTTCCACGAGTATCAGAAGTCCTATCTCCCTGACAATGCCGCCAGCACCTATCATCTGGATGCTTCCAAGATAACAGACAAGGCGAAGGAACTGATTACAGATGCAGGAAAGCGAGAGAAGGCTGAGCAGCAGGCAACGCAGTTGCTTGCCGATATGGATAGCTATCTGGCTTCGGATGATGCTGCCAAAGCCTGCGAGAAGATGACTGCTTACAGCAACCAGGGAGACTATTCCGGTCTCTATGCTTTCGCCAGCGAGGCATACGAAAAGTCACCGAATCTCCTCAAACTGTTACCTATTACTGCTGATGCAAGCGGCATGGGCGAGCAGATCCGACAGAAGCTGCAGGGCGATGCCCGTTACCAGCAGATGCTTTCAGCCTCCGGTTTTGCCAGCTGGTATTGCCAGGCTCTTGCCGATTACCTCTGGCACGAGCGGGAACTCTATGCTTACTGGAGCGACCTGAAGTTTACCTACAACCATCTCTGCGTAGAAGGTTACCGCCGTCTGTTCCTGGAGCCGCTGGCTAAGGGCGAGATCAAGAAGCTGATTCTCGATTTCCGTGGCAACGGAGGCGGAAGCGTGATAGATACCCGTCTGCTTACCGACTATCTCATCACCCAGACAGCCGTCTATGCCTACGTACGCAAAAAAGAGGACAATAATCCATACAGCTATACCCCTTGGATTCCGCAGAAGATTACGGTAACGCCGAAGAGCCTGGGCAGAAACATCCCTACCGCCATCCTGCTCGACAACTACAGTGCCAGCATGTCGGAGGTGACAACCCTCATCCTGAAAAGTCAGGGCGACCACGTGAAGACGATAGGCAGAAACAGTTACGGAGCGCAGGCGATGCTCACTTCCGACAACGAAGCCAGCAATGGCGGTTGGATAGGAAATGTAACGAGCTACCTCTACTTCTACATGCCTTTCTCGCTTACCAAGGATGCACAGGGCAACCTGCTGGAAAGTGTGGGAATCACCCCCGATTATCTGCTCGACGAGATGACCGGAGAGGAAAAGGAGAAGCTCTACCAGAACGATGCTTCGGCTGTGGATAGAGGTCTGAAGAAGGCGATGGAGGTTCTGAAATAAGCGAGGGTGTGCAAATCACACCCTCGCTTTTTATTTTCTATATATCAGGCACTTATATCTTATTCACGATTTTTGTGCTCCCACACACTTTGCACAGCAATGCAAACGTTTGCATTTCATTTTCCTTGATTTCCATCAATTTTTTGAAGCATCTTTGAGAAAATCTTCCTACATTTGCAACCGAAAAGGAAACCCAACGGCATTCAATCGTGCTGCAAGGCTTATCCTATACAACTAAGTAAATGACGATAAATAAGAATAATCAACTAGCATTATCCTTAAGAAAGAAAATCAACAGAGTAAAATTATGATGATGACGCAGAGTATGTTCAAACGAACACCGATGTTATTGCTGCTGATTCTCTCATCAGTAATAACCCGAGCGCAAGAGGTAGCACTGAAGACCAACCTGCTTGGTTTGGCAACCACCTCGCTCAATGCTGGTCTAGAAATAGGCACGGGCAGGAAGAGCACTTTTCAGCTTTTCGGCGCCCTGAATCCCTGGAAGTTCTCAGGCGACAAGAAATTGCGCTACTGGAACGTAATGCCAGAGTACCGCTGGTACACCTGCCAGAAATTTGGAGGCCACTTCTTCGGCATCCATGCCCTTGGAGGTGAATACAACATCAAAAATGTGGACCTGCCTTTCGGCATCTTGCCAAAGACAGAGAAAGGAAGACATTACGAAGGCTGGTATGTCGGTGGTGGTCTCACCTACGGATACCAATGGCTGCTGTCTGAGCATCTCAATCTCGAAGGATCCATCGGATTAGGATACATCTACAGCCCATACAAGCTCTACGGAAGATGTGACAAATGTCTTAACAAGGATCACCGCAACTATGTAGGTCCAACTAAAGCCGCCCTTTCCCTGATATACGCATTCTAGGAACGATATCACCGAGATAGCGAAAAACAAAATCAAACCCTCTTTTACAAGATGAAGAATATGAAGAAAATGAAGCTTTATGCGGTCATTTCGCCCCTTTGCATTCTGTTTGCACAGAGCGCACTGACTGTCCAAGCCCAGAAGATAGATGATTCGCAGCTACGGTTGGCTGGAGGCAAGATTCTGATAGACAGCGTCTTGACACAGAAGAAGAGCGACAGTCTCAAGGTTGCTTTCCGACTCCATCTCGATAGTCTGCAGCTCAAATCAGAGCAACAGCTGGTTTTCACTCCGCTTATTGCCGGAGAAGATACCATCGCCCTGAATCCCATTATCATCAATGGCAAAAACCAGAACATCAGATACCTGCGCAAAAGCAGCAAACTGAAGAACAGCCAGGCAGTGGTAGTGAGACGCAGGAATGATACCGAGCAGCAGGTGCTCTTCTCCCAGACCCTTCCCTACAGGAAGTGGATGAAGGCTTTCAACCTCTCCATGACGGAAGACCTCTGCGGATGCGGCAACCTGATGGATCAGGATACCACCCAGATGGCGGTCATCAACCCAATACCCAAGATTGGTCGCGACCATTACGTGAAGCCAAAGGCTGAAGCCATCAAGGTGAGAGCCGAAAAGGGTGAAGCTTACCTGAGCTTCAAGCTCAACAAGAGCGATATCCTCGCCGACTTCCGTGAGAATGCAACTGAGCTGAGAAAGATTACATCCACCATCGACCTCGTGAAGAACGACAAGGATGTGAGCATCACCAATATCGATATTCATGGCTATGCGTCGCCAGACGGTCCTTACGCCAACAACGTGCGACTCGCCAACAACCGTGCGGCTGCCCTGCGCAATTATGTATGCAATCTCTACACTATCGATAAAAAGCTCTTCACCTATCACGCCACCCCGGAAGACTGGGAGGGATTCAAGAAGAAGGTGGAAGCAAGCCACTTAGCCGATAAATCTGCCATCCTTGCCGTTGCCAACTCATCCTTGGCACCCGATGCAAAGGACCAGAAAATCAAGAAGCTTTATCCGGCTAGCTATCGCTACATCATGAGTGAGATTTATCCTCGTTTGCGCCACAGCGACTATACGGTAACCTATACCGTTCGTCCTTTCGACATTGAAGAAGCAAAGGTAATCTTGAAGACCAAGCCTCAGCAGTTGTCATTACAGGAGATGTATCTGGTGGCACAGACCTATGAGCCTGGTTCTCCAGAGTTCAACGAGGTATTTGATATTGCCGTCCGTCTCTTCCCTGATGATGAGACAGCCAATCTCAATGCCGCCTGCACAGATTTGCAGAAGGGCGACCTCGTAACTGCCGAAAAGCATCTTGCCAAGGCAGGAAACTCGAAGGAAGCTGAACGCATCAGAAAGATCTACGAGGAAATGAAGGCGGAACAATAAAAGTAATAACTAACAATAAAATCACATAGATTATGAGAATTAAACATTTCTTTGGATTGGCAGTTTTGGCTGCTATGACTGCTAGTTGCTCTAGCAACAACGACTTAGTAGGGGGGGGTAATGGTTCAGGTGAGAATGAATCTGGTGCAAGCTATGCATCTTTCTCTATCAACTTGCCTACAACAAGTGGTACACGTGCTGATAATCCAGAATTTAAGCCAGGAGAGACTAACGAGTACGATGTATTTAATGCTACTTTGCTGGTTTTCAAGGAGGGTACAACTGCCGGTGAAGGTAATTATACTCTTGCTGAGAAAGTTGATTTGGGTTCAATGGAACCATGGAAGAACCCAAGTGAAACTGGTGTAACTACCCAAGCCAAGATTACAGCAAAGCTTTCTAATGTCGATAAGTCTGGCAATTACTTCGCATTGGTACTTTTGAACAATGGTTCTGGTACAGATGCAAAGGTTACTTTGCCATCAGTGGGTGATACGTTCTCTGCTTGGAATGTAGCAAATAATGCTAATGCTACCAATTTTACAGATACCAAAAAGGGATTCTATATGGCTAATGCTCCTCTGTACAATGCTACCGATAAGAGCGTAACAACTTTAGTTGCTATCGACAAGAACAAGATTTTCCCTACAGAGGCTCAAGCATCTTCTGGCGAAGCTGCTGCTGACATCTACGTAGAGCGTGGTCTTGCTAAAGTTACATTGACTGCTGCCACTAAGGAAGAAAAACCTGTAGCTACTAGTAGTTCATATGCAGGCGATAAGGTTACAATCAAGAACTGGGCTTTGGATGTTACCAACCTGAAGACCTTCCCTATTCACAATGTTGATGGTTTGACCGAAAACTACGCTGCTATTTGGAATAACGATGCTCCAACAACACCAGGAGCATCTAATAAGCGTTTCGTAGATAACAATGAGTTAACAAAAGCTAAACGTGTATATTGGGGTATAGATCCTAATTATAAGAATAATGATTTATGCACGGAAGACGCAGATGGCACTACTGCTAGAAAGAAAGAGTTCAACTATGTTAAAGCAAATACAGAAGTAACAAAAGACCCAACTAAACCATTGTACTGCCTCGAGAATACTTTCAACCTCGAGAATATGAAGCAGGGACAGACCACTCGCGTCATTTTCAAGGCTAGCTATACTCCAAATGGCTTTACTGAAGAAGATGGTAAGACCTTCTTCAAGGTCGGTACAAGCGTCGCTCTTTGGAAGAAGAAGGATCTTGAGGATCACATCAAGGCTGCTGTTACTAAGGTTATTTCAGACGCAACAACAGATAATACAACCATCAACCTGGCCGCAGAAGGTAATGATATAACAGCTGCAGGAAATCACGAAATTAAAGCAGCAAACATTACAGTAACAGGACATGTTGTTACACCTGAAGAAGAAAAAGCTGTCAACGATAAGGTGGGTCTCACCAAAGACGCTGGTATCAGCACTTACGCAAATGGAGAGTCTTACTATATCGCTCGTATCAAGCACTTCGGTGATGACCTGACTCCTTGGAATTCAGGTGAACTCTACAATGACAACAACCTCAAATACTTGGGTCGTTATGGTATGCTCCGTAACAACTGGTATGAGTTGGATGTACAAAACGTTAGCGGTCCTGGTTATCCTGACGTTCCAGATGTTAAGCCTAACACTCCAGATGATGAGGATGACATGTACATCAAGGTTAGCGTGAAGATCCTCGACTGGGCTAAGCGTTCACAGAATGTAGATTTGTAATCAAGTAATAACAACGAAAGGCGGAGCTTAGGCTCCCGCCTTCGTTAAAACATACGAGTTGTGTTTTCAGCTTCACCATAGTGGAAGCTAGAAACACAACCTGATATTCTGAAACATTATATTGATAATAACCAAAAAGCATCATGGCAAACAATAAGTTACATAGTTGGATCAAGAATATACGCATGGAATGGGGATTCGACAGCTTGGCAGCTATCAGCCGTACCGCTGCTTTCGGAACCATCGTCGCTCTCGGCAGTATGCTCAGCAGCTGCCACGACTTGATGCACGACGACCTCCCTCCTTGCGATATGGGAGTTGACTTGCAGTTCAAGTACGACTACAACGTCCAGCGCGCTGATATGTTCAACGATCATGTAGGCGGCGTCTGCGTGTTCGTCTTCGATGAGCAGGGCAACCTAGTGGCTCGCCAGGATGCAGCCAACGAGGGAAAATCCCAACCCCTCAAAGACCCTAACTATGCCATGCGCATAGACTTGCAACCTGGCAAATACCGCTTCGCCACCTTCGCCTTCCAGAAGAAATACGAAGAGGCACTGTCACAGGCTGGTGCCAAATTCCACATCGAAGCTCCAGCAGCAGGAGAAAGCATCGAAAAACTCCGTACCCGACTCGACAGAAATGCCGGAAAGGTAGAAAACCAGGCACTTCCGCTCGATACCCTCTGGCAGGGATTGAGCAACGAAACCGTAGAGGTGAAGGATCTTCAGATTACCCACCATACCATCAGTCTCATCAGAGACACCAAGCAGCTCACCATCAGTCTGCATCAGCTGGACGAACCAGCCGACATCCACGCCGAAGACTTCAGTTATCAGATAACTGATGCCAATGGCTACATCAATTACGACAATTCTCTCCTCCCAGACGAGGAGTTGACATACACCCCATACAAGACCTGGACCACCGAGTTCACCACTCCGGAGGGTACCGTACAGGAGCGTACCGCTCACGCCGCCATGATGTTCTCCCGCCTCGTGTTGCATCCAGCAACCGAGAACGACAAGAATGCGATACTGAGCATCTGGAACAAGAAGACGGGCGAAGAAGTGGTCCGCATCAATCTAGCCGATTTTCTGGCACAGGGCCGTGGAGCATTCGAAGCAATGAACTATTCGGCACAGGAGTTCCTGGACAGAGAATACGACTACAAGCTGGACTTTTTCCTGAAAGGCGACAAGTGGCAATACGTTAAGTTGGGCATCTCCATCCTCGATTGGAGCAAGCGCATACAGCGAGCCGACTTATAATCTGATTCCACTTTGTCGAAATTAAACCATTGATATTAGTAAAGTAAAAGACAAAGTTATCATGAGAAGATTTCATATCTATATAGGTTTCATAGTTTGGTTGTTGACTAGTTTATTTGCAGTTAGTTGTACCGACGAGTTGGAGGGTAACGGATATACCCCCAACTCGTCAAGCAACCTGCACGTGCTGGTACCAACCGTGCTCAGTGCGAACGGCACCCGTACCGACGATGCTTCCGGCCTTCCTACCTATAATGCTACGGTAGATGAATGCCAGATCAACGACCTGACTCTCTATGCTTTCCCTACAGGAAATGAAGGCAAGCTCCTGGTAGAGACGCTCCCTGCCCCACTGGCTACAATGATGGTAGAGCCGCATGTAGCTAACTATCAGCTCAATATCGAGCCGGGCACTTACCATATCTATGTGGTTGCCAATATGAACAAGGTGTTGAGTGGTAAGACTTTCAAAACAGAAGATGAACTCAAAAATAAAGTACTGAGTTATGGCGTTGGAACAGAACCGGGAATGCCGGTTTCTACAAACATCCCGATGATTTACGAACCAAAGGATGTAAACGGTAATATCATCAATACAAAAATAGAAAAAAGTGGTGATAAATATACAGAGGTAGCAGCTAACCTGAAGTTTACATGCGTAAAGGTTAAGCTGAATCTTATCTTCGATCCTACTGCTGAAGGTTCTGCATTCAATGGTAATAGCTATATCATCAAGGATATTCTGGCTCAAAAGCTTTCTCCTAGCACCACGCTGAGTTGGGATGGAGCATTTAGCAAGCCAGCCTCTAGTGTTAGCCAAGATTATGCCAATGGTTTTGAAAATGAAGTTTATGCTACTTCTTCTGAGGCAAGCAATAAGGGTGGTTATTATAAGGCAGAAGACTGGACAGAGGATGCAACCAATGCCAATGTGAATAATAAGGACATCATCACCCTTGTTCAGGGTGCTACTCCTAAAGCTGCTCCACAGAATGCCGCCGATAAGTGGCTTTTTCAAGGCACTTACTATCTGCCTGAGCGTTATATCGCCGAAGCCTCTCAGCAGTCTACCCTCAAAGTTAATGGCTCTGTGAATGGTAACATTGAGAACTACTATAAGATTAAGCTGGGACATCGTCAGGACGAGAGTTCAACTTCCAAAGAAGTCCCAACTTTCCCTCGTGGCACCTATTATGAGATTATCGGCAAGATCAAGAGTCTGGGAAACATGACTCTCAACTGTAATGTGAGCGTAAAGGACTGGACTCCTGTAACGATAGAAGCCGACTTCAACCATACTACATTGTGGGTAAGCAAGGCGGAGGCGAGCGTAACATCTACCACGGCAGACTCCATCGACTATAAGTCGAACGTAATGCTGACAGAGGCAGATTTCGGTTGCGATGAAAAGGTTGGTGAGAAAGATGTGATTGTGACCAAGCTAGATGCAGTGAAACAGAGAATCACATTCAACATCAACAAGGACATTAAGTTCTCCGAATATAATGGAAAGTACAAGGGTACGGCAAAAGTTTGGATTAAGGCTGGTAACATCAAGAAGTATCTCGATGTAGCCTATGATGCCTCTCCTTATTTTGAGGTAAATCCACAGGAAGTAACCATCTATTGGAATAGCGACAACAATACCAAGGTGGTACAGTTTAAGACCAATCTCGGCGGTTTGGTTTTCACCAAAGACGTAACCTCTTCCACCGTAGGCAAGTCAACCATTCAGGCATCTTGTGACAATCATGATACTCCAGAAGGAACCTTCAAGATTGTGGCAACCACTGACCCTGTTACCACGACAGTACATTACCTCACTGTGCAGCCAAAGGAATCTGCAGAAGGCATCGACTTTGTCAAGAAAATCAAGGTGACGGTAAAGCCTGCCGTAGGTAACTATCGTATCAACTTCAGAGCCATCAACGACCGCGCATATTATAAAGGAGGTAATGGAACTGATAATTATGAGGGTACACTTGAAGAAAAAATGGTAAAGACTTACAATGGAGAGACAGGAAATACCAACTGGGCAGATGGATGGTATGATTATTCGCAAAATAAAGATGACCGAGTTTGCATACCTAACCCAGACTATCATTATACCTATGTCTATACCCAGATTGGTGAGACAACTGGAAATGAAGTCAACTCTCCTGTTTGGGAATTTTCAGGAAAATGGCCTGGTGATAAGATGGTTGCGGATAATACGAATGTGGGGTGGTATTACAAGGACTTCCCCAAGGAAGCCAAGCCGCAACGTACAGTGAATGTTAATTCGAATGAAGAAAAAGAAAGGCTCATCAAGCCTGGTGAAACATTGGTTATGTTCAGTAACAATACCAATAACGATCAAGGTTATTCGCTTCATCGTTGCCCTCATCACTTGGAGCCGGGTATTCCTCTCTTCGACTACGAGGACCGCGAGGGTTGGATTGTCTATGATCCTACATCAGACCCAACCTGGCACATATATGATGACATGCCAACTATTGAGAACATCAAATTTACCATTTACACCAAATTCCAGACTTATGGATGGTTTAAGGACTATGGTATTGCCCAATTAAAAAATAACAGTAGCGAAAGAGAACAATTCACCATTTTCGACAAAAATAATAAAAGTTGGACATGCACCAATTTGAATAATGGTTGGTATAAGACTGTGATTACCCTCAAAGCTGTTAAGGGAGACCACGAGAAGGACATCAGAATTATGACTGCTAATGAGATTTCTGACGAAAAATCCATTCTCCTTTTCAATGGCAACAGCTATGAGAAGCATAATAATGACACAGGCTATTATTACGATGGCTCTTGGTACGCTGGCAAGCCATCTGGTGTGAATTAAATAAGATTAGAATCAGATTTGAACACTGTTATAAATCAGTTTAAGCAATGAAGAAGATCAAACATTTAATGATATGGATAGGATTGCTCCTAAGCCTTGTTTCTTGCAAGGACACGATGGAGGCTATCGGACTCGGCGGGGATGAAATCCCTGCCGAGGGACTTGTCTTGAACCTTCAATTGACCAACTTCACCAAGCAACAGATTGGTACAAGAGCGGGGTCCTCGGAGACATTCAATTCGCTCTGGGCTGTGTTCTATGGAGACAATAACGAATACAAAGGCAAGACAGATTGCCATTCTACCTTATCACTGCAGTCTGATGGCAGCTACAAGGTAAAGATAACCAATGTACCTGCTGGTACCAAGAATGTACATCTTGTAGCCAATGCCAGCGACATGACGAAGAGCGAGGCACAAGACTTGCAGTCTCTCACTGCTGCTAAGGAGAGAGTCCCTCAGCTTGATGCCCCTATCTGCTGGGGTGAAATTTCTATAGATAAACTTTTGGAAGCTAATCCTTCTGTGCCGATGTTGCGCCAATGCGCCAAGATTAGTTTGGAGATAGACAAAGGCATCCAGAGTAATTTCACCAATGCAGGCTTGTACGTCTATAACATGGCAACCAAGGCAGCCATAGCTCCTGCCAATTATACCGAGCTAACTACTACCGATGACTTGGCGGAATCTACCGCTCTCAGAACGGAAGACAACCCATTGGGCGGCGGTACCGCAACCACCGTGGCAGTAAATGAAACTTCTGCAGGCAAGGCAATGGTGATTATCAAGGCGAATTATAAGAAAAGTGAAGAAGAAGATTATAGAGAAGGATATTATAAGGTGGCACTCTACAAGGATGCCAACAAGACAACCCAATATGCCTTGCTCCGCAACCACCATTATACCATCAAGGTAATCAAGGTAAACGACTATGGCTTCTCTACGCTTGATGAGGCTAAAAAGAGTCAGCCAGAGAATAGACTGGAAGTAGAGGTGCGGGACGATAACCCTGAAATCACCAGAATGATAGCTTGCAAAGACTATGAACTGGGAGTGAGCGATTATCAGGAGGTAAATGCAAACACAACAGAGGCTACCGTAACCATTGTTACTACCTTGCCAAAGGCAACGAGTAGTAATGGTAAGCTATATGATGTCAAGATAAATAATTCTTGGATAACCGATTGGCAGCAAGAGACCGAGAATAATATACAAGAGACAAGCAGCTCTTCTAAAGGCAAGAAATATACCTTGAAGCTTACGCTTGAAAAGAATAACCAATCAGAGAATCCACGTCCAGGAATCATCACCGTTACTTCTGGCGACCTTTCTCTTGATATAACCATCAAGCAGGCTGGTTTCGACTTTAGAAAAGATGATCAGAGACGCGTTACCATGCAGTATAATAACTCCACCGTAGCTGACAACTATTTCAGCTGGTTGGACACTGATGTGCAAGGCATCACTCCTACAGATATGCAAGGGGCTGTGAGAAATGATGGTTTGCATTTCTGCGTGGGAACAGCAAATATCACGTATCTTATCCCTTATCTAGATGGAGATTTTAAGATTAACAAAGATAGTAGAATCAAAGTGGAAAAAGATAATGGCAATTGGAAGGTAAGCCTTACCAATACTACGGCAAACGAAGATTTGTGGAAGTCTTCATTTACCATCATCAACAAGGATGGCTTCAAGATCACCTATCCTGTTTATCATACTGGTATCTTCCATAAGATAGATGAGTCTTCCAAGATATATACTGATTATCAGCTGGCAAAAAACGGGGATAACACGAAGAAGGTGAAGGGCTGGTTCTATTATGGTGTGGTAAAGGTAGTGGGAAAGAAGGCCGATGGAACCACCACTACTTATTATATGTTAGACCGCAACCTAGGTGCATCCAACAATGGTTTCTATGCCCCAGATGTGGTGGCACTGAAAGGCAACAAGGAAGCCATTGGTGGCTATTTCTGTATCTCTAGAAAACAGAACCACAATGATGCCAATCAGGATCTCTCCAGCGACTTGGCACCAGAAGGCTATACCATTCCAACTGATGCCGTGTTCGAAGAGTTAGTTAATGCTGGCAATCTGGAGGTGGTACCACAGTCCACATCGTTAGGAGAAACCTACAACTGCGTGCGTATCAAAACGGTAGATTCCGAGTTGCCATACATCTATCTGCCTATAGGTGGATGCTTGGAGGGCGAGAACCATAAGAACCCTATCCATGTGAATCTCTGGACCAAGACTTTGCTGTCAGGTACGCAGGGCTTCAGTACCAAAAGTCCTGAATATGGTTTCTGGTATAGATACTTTGATGTTTACAACAAGAAGATAGGATTATCCAATATGAGATTCGTGAGTGGTAGCAACGGCAAGAACAATGGCCGCTACAAGGCGATGCCAATACGCCTGATTCTGAAATCAAACATCAGATAAGTGATAAATACAATAACATCATTTACTTATATATAAATAAAGTATAAAAACAGCTGTTTTAAAAAGAAGGGTTGGGTTTTCGGGAGAAAGTCCAGCCCTTCATTTTGTCAGGATACTCCTGACAAGGAGTCAAGACGTCACTGAGAGGTCATCATGATAGTCCTGACGAGTGGTAAAGACGCTTCCAGCGCTTATTGCCTCACTACGGCATTATATTGCCCTTTACCAGGGCAATATCTTGCCATTGCCAGGCACAAAACGATACGTCGGGAGAGAAAATCCCCACTCTCTTTTTTACTCTTCACTCTTCACCAAATCGCCTGAACCCCCGATAAACACTGGGGTTCCGAGTGGTGAAGAGTGGCGCACCACTCTTCACCACTCTTCACCACTCTTCACCTGGATATTTTATTTTCCGTCAGGCGTCTGTCTTCCGTGAGGCGTCCCAGCGGATTTGCAATCCGCTGTAAAAAAATGTTCGACCTATGAAACCGGGGGATTTGCAATCCCCCCTCAATCTATAAACAGCTAGCGAGTAAGCGGCTCCGCGTTTATACCTTGCATAATTCAAAAAAAGCAGTAACAGCTG
>ERZ1023877.54-NODE-54-length-21244-cov-90.672519_pt1 | contig 21244 bp, 16 predicted proteins | sample MGYA00380392_ERZ1023877 | MGnify/ENA primary metagenome ERZ1023877 (study PRJEB33179, sample SAMN07449003) | human gut metagenome | biome: Human-gut; feature: Human associated habitat; material: Faeces | host: Homo sapiens | place: India: Bhopal | collected...
TATGAGATAAAAACTTATCTCATTCTCAATCACTTATAAAAAATACGTACTTTCAGCCGATGAAAGTGTATTATCTGATGGCAACGCGCGCAAATCCTATCAGTATCACCTTCTAGGTTTGGCATATCGACAGCCGAATGAATCGACCAAGATTGCCAATAATTTTAATTTATTACCTCTTAAAAAAAGAATTAAAATGATGAACAAACGTAGAACCAGTGAAATAGGCAAGGCGAAGTACCTCCTTTTCGCACCTTTAGCAGGAGCGTTGCTTATGGTGAGCAACATCGAGAGTGTGGCTCGTGAGATTGGCGAGCAGATTCCGGAAGTAGCCGAGGTTCAGCAGAAGGCTGAGCAGGCTCTGAATGCTGATGTGGTTGTGGCGAATCCGACGGCTGAAGAAGCAAAAGCTGCCGCAGAAGCCAAAAAGGCAGAAGAAGCTAAGGCTGCTGAATTGGCAAAGTCGGAAGCAGAACTGAAGTCGGAAGCAAAGGCTTCTGATGCGACAGCCCCAGCCGATACAACCAAGAATGTGGTTTATGACGTAACAGAGACAATGCCGCAATTTCCTGGTGGTCAGGAAGTTCTGATGAAGTATCTGGCTGCAAACATCAAGTATCCGGCTTCCGCCGTCAAAGCCAAAAAGCAGGGCCGTGTGATTGTAACCTTTGTCATTCAGCAGGATGGTAGCGTTTCCAAAGCCCGAATTGCAAAATCTGTAGATCCCGAACTGGATGCTGAGGCTTTGAGAATCGTGAAGGCGATGCCTAACTGGACTCCTGGTACACAGGATGGTAAACCGGTAAACGTAAAATATACCATCCCTGTTGTATTCTCTCTTCAGAAAGATGTAACCCCAGGGAAGAAAGAAGTAAAATAGAATATCAATTTCGGGTTATAAAACAACTCAACAAAAAAGAACATAAATCTCAACTCAATAAAAAAGAGCATAAATCTCATCTCAGTGATAGGGTATGTATTCTCTATTGCCATGTAGAATGAAAAGGGCGGCTTTCTTGCGTGATGCAAGGAGCCGCCGTATGCGGAACCGCATGTACGGTGGTGTGAGAGGTCGGTAAACATGAAAATAGGAGATAAACACCTATGATTAGTGTTTACCTCCTACTCGATTACTTCATTTTCTGCATCATCAGGCGTGATTTTTCCTTAGCCAAGGCTTGCATATCCACGGCAACATCGTCTTCATCTACGATTTCCACGCCCGTCATCGTTTCTATCACATCCTCCATGGAAACTACGCCGCGAAGGCATCCGTATTCATCTACGATAATGGAGATGTGCTCTCGCTTTTCCAGCATTTTTTCCCAGATCTGATATAGCGATTCATCCTCGTTGAAGGAAAGAATCGGGCGCATCAGCTCGGATAATCGGGTTTGAAATTCATCGTCTGAAACCGATTTGAGAACCACATCCTTCAGAACGTAGCCCACGATATAGTCCTTATTGTTATCATATACAGGAATGCGTGAGAAATTCCACTCCTTCTGTTCGTAAAACTCCTTGGTGGTTAGATGCATATTAGCAGATTCTACCACGATGGATGGTGTCATCACCTCTTTTGCCTTAACTCCAGCCAGACGGATGCAGCTCTTGATGATCTTGCTTTCCGATTCACGGAAGATGCCTTCTGTGGTTCCTACATCTACCATGGCCGAAACCTCTTCGCGGCTCATGGAAGCCTGGTGACTCTTAGGCGTGAATACCTTTGTGATAAGTTCTGAGAGCAGTACCAGAGGGTAGGTGATGAAGATGAGTACCCGGATGATCTTGGTGGATGGCATTGCCAGCGAGCGCCAGTAAGAAGCACCGATGGTCTTCGGGATGATTTCAGAAAGCACCAGAATCAGCAAGGTGAGAATGGCGGAAATGATACCGAAGTATTCTTCGCCAAAGAGTTTGATAGACTCGGCACCCACGCCGGCAGAGCCGATGGTGTGGGCGATGGTGTTGAGCGAAAGAATGGCACCCACTGGGCGATCTACGTTGTTTTTATACTGTTTCATCAACGAGGCAGTCTTGTTGCCTTGATTCTCCTTCATCGAGATAAACGACATCGGAGTAGAAAGTAGCACCGCCTCCAGGACGGAGCATAAAAAGGATAGTGACAGAGCACCTAAAAAATATAATATGATTAAACCCATGTAATTTTTAATTCGTTAATAATATGTTATCTCAAGCAAGATAGGTATTATTTCCGAAGACTGCAGTTGAGGATGTAATGGGGTACATTACATCTGTTTTGATTTGATATGAGCGTATTGGTAAATATCATCACAATTATGTTCTATTTTTCTGCAAAGATATGGATAAAACTATGAATCTGATGTTATTTTGTTGAATATTAGTGTGTTTTAATATGTTTTTAGTAAATATTTGTAAAGGATGTTGTTAGCTAGCAACTGATGACTCATGTTATTTTAGTGATTATATACAAATCAAAGGGGGAAGAGAACTTATTCTTTCCCCTTTGTTCTGTATATGAGTTTACCGTTAGTTCAATTATCGCATCTTGCGGTTTTTCCTATTTTCAACTTTACAGCTGTACCTTTACAGCCTTTCCGTCATATTCCACACTCTTGCTTGCCTGCATAGGCTGATCGCCCGCACCACTATTGGCGCCCACCATCACGATGTGGAATCTGCGATGCTGGAGCATTCCCTTATAACTGCCCTTACGTGGCGCGATGTTCAGGGTTCTGTCTGCTTCATTCCATACAAACTGGATTTCAGAGAATTTACCTTTCTCATAGTTGTAGTTGTCGCCCTCATCCTCATAGAGCGTAAATTTACCATCAGCACCAGGATAGACACGGATTTCCAGCTCATCCCAAGGCTTCTCTGAACTATACTGCACTTCAGGACCGAATGGCAGGATGGTACCAGCCTTGATGAATACAGGCATAATGTCGATAGGACAAAGGCGATGGATATCCTGACCACCCTCATACTGGGTGTTGCTCCAGAAATCATACCATTTATTACCCTTGGGCAAGTAAACATTCACAGGCGCAGCTGCCTTCCTTACATCAGGATAGATGGTATGGCCCTTCTTCTCCTTATCCTTCCAGGTGTATAAAGGATCGGTTACCGGCTTCACCAGGATGTTGCGGCCGAAGAGATACTCATCGTTCAGGCGGGAAGCCTTCTTGTCTGCCGCATAATCCATTACCAGGGCACGCATCATACTTCCGCTATTCTGTACACAGTCGCCAGCCGTACTGTAGATATAAGGCAAAAGGCGATAGCGCAGCTTGATGGCCTTAATCATAGCATCATAAGCCCAGTCGCCCTGCTTTCCGAATTCATACAGTTCGCTTACCATCGGCGAAGAACAGTGGTTACGCATCAATGGCATGAAGGTTCCCCACTGCATCCAGCGGGTCTGCAATTCCTGAATGGCTGGGTTCTTTGGATTCTGTTCAAACTCCCAGTAGAAGAAACCACCCAGGTCGGTGTTCCAAAATGGGATACCGCAGAGCGAGAAGTTCAAGCCCGATGGAATCTGATTCTTCATCTCGTTCCAGGAAGCCACCACATCACCGCTCCAGCAGATGGTGCCATAATGCTGAATACCGAGACTGCCGCTTCGGGTCATCTGGAGCGAACGCTTTGTGTTGCCCTTCATCGCTCTCTGGTGCTCGTAGATGCTCTTGTTGTGCAACAATGGGAAGGCGTTCTTCACGCCCAACCATGAACCATCGTAGGTCTGATAGTTCTCGTCACCCGGCTTCTCAAAATGGTCTGGCTCCGTAGAATCGGTCCACCAGGCATCAAACCCCATCTGGTAGAGATGAGTAAGATACTTCCAGTAGAGGTTGCGAGCCTTCGGATTGAAGACATCGTATGGCATCACGCCACTGTTTCTTGGCCAGGTTTCGAAAGGAAGGAGGGCATTCATCTTCTTCAGTTCACGATACTGCTCTGTCCAAGGACCGAAACTTGCCCAGATGGAAATCATCAGATGGGCATCGTTCTTGTGAACATACTTCACCATTTCCTCCGGACTCTTCAGACGAGGCTCTCCCTGTGCCTTCATCTGCTTCATATCTGTAGGAAGATACTTGGCAAAGGCTGGGTCTCCCACCTTATTTATATAATATGGGTTCTGGAATTTCATCGCATTCCAGTTGGAGTCGCATCCCCAATACTGCCAGTCCTGCACGATGGCATCAGTAGGAATCTTCAGTTCGCGATACTTATCCAATACGCCTGCCAGTTCATCGCTGGTCTTATAGCGCTCACGGCATTGCCAGAAGCCCATCGCCCATTTCGGGAACATCGTAGCCTGTCCGGTCAGTTCACGGATGCTGGCGATGACTCCATCCTGCGTACCATCCTTGTACATGAAATAGTAGTCGGCGCAGGTTCCCACTTCGCTGGTAAAGGAAGTGCATGATGGCTGGTTGCCATTATCCTTGGATGCTACTACATCATTGAAATAGGTTTTTCCCGCATTGTCCCAGTAAAGACCATAGCCTTTCTCGCTGGTGAAATAAGGGATGGCGATATAGGTGTTATGATTCCAGAGTTCGATGTTCTTTCGGCCACGCTGATTCATATAAACATCACGCAGCTGTCCCAGACCATAGATGGCCTCGTCATCAGCAAGACGGAAGTCCTGCTCTATGCGGTACTTGCCCTTGTTGGCTTCGTCCTTGCGGGCTTCCAAACGGGTCTTCGTATCGGTAAGCAGCAGCTTTCCATCCTTCGAAAGGAAGCGGATTTCGCCAGTCTGCTGGTTCAGTTCAACGGAAATTAAACTAGATTTAATATTTACAATATCTCCGTTTTCCTGTATCTGAACATCCTTCAGCTGCTGAGGCTTCAAGATGACAGAATAGCTTTTCTTCTGAACAGGAGCACCAAGTCCGGTATCAGATTTCAAGATGCGGACGATGGATGGAGAATAGAATTCGACGGTTACATTCTGCTGAGCCACCTGACGGGTGATAGACTTGGCAGCCGCACCTTTCTGTGTGCCTGCCACCATTACGCTCTTGGCGCAGAGTTCACTTGGAACGCCAACGGAAGCAATGCCCAAAAGGGCAATGAGAGATAAATTCTTTAGCATACTCTTGTTTATTATATTAGAGGGTTTATGATTTTTCCAGTTCTAAATACATCAGATTGTATTTCGGTTGCAAAGGTAATGTTAAATGGTGGAAAAGGGATAAAACAAATTCCTTCTTAAAACACTTGGTGAAATAGCTGGGCGAGCTGAAGCCCGTTCGCTCGGCAATTTCATTCACACTCTGCTTACCTTCCTGAAGCAAGGCTGCTGCACGATGAAGCCGGATGCTGCGGATAAATGCCACGGGAGTAGTATTGGTCAGAGCCGTCAGCTTTTTATAAAGTCCTGTCCGCTCCATACAGAGATCCTGTGCCAGTTGTTCCACGACATATTCGCCATCTTCCAGATGCTGTTCTACCAAAGCACGCACCTGAAGAATCAGCTCGGGATCCTGATTAATAGCTTCGGCTGTAGAATAGGCAGAAACGGTATAGACCAGCTTATCATTCTGAAAAACCGCCACGATTCCTGAATCCATGAAAGCATAAACCTGTCTGCCATCGGTATCCAGATCCTGCAGACACCCCCATTCCTTCTTCAAATGGATTAGATTGCCATTCTGCGTATTGAGCAGCGAATCACCCATAACAACCCAGACATTTTTCCTGCTATCTACAAACAGATCCTGAATGTCATTCCGGGTCGGACCGTTCCGCATCATTTTCATCTTATTCTCTTTTCCATTTCCTGACAGAGCGTCAAGGGGATGTTCCAGAATTCTGCCCTCTGCAAGCAGAATACAGAATATCTTCTGGTATTCCTTTACCCATAACCTGTCCTGGCTATCGGCATAAAGATGCGTCTGCCCCTTGTATTTCGTGATGTTTTCTGCCTTTTCTGCAGGAAGGGGAATCAAGGAGAAGCGCCTTCCATCATAGAGATTGATGCCTTTGGGAGTTCTCACCGCCAATCTGCCATCTGTCAACTGCATCATCTGTAGAATACAGTTATCAGAAAGGCCCTGTCGGGTATTGAGCACATAGAAATAATCGTTTGTCTCTACCTTCTGGGCTGAGCTGGTAAGTAGCCAGCTCCAAAAGCAGAGGAAAACGATGCATAGTTTGATGATATATGGTTTATAACTTCTCATAGAGCCTTATTGTCTATTTTCATTGCTGCTATTTTGCTTATTCTTTGCAAAAATATAAAAAAAGATTGAGACAGGCAAGACAAGCAGGCAAAATTTTGAGGCTTTTACAAAGAAAAAGGTTCCCTTGCATGGAAGCAAGAGAGCCTTTGGCTATTGTTTTTTCGTTTTTACATCCCGAATCTTTTCCTATCTTGGAGAGCCTGATGGAGTGGGGGATATTGTGCTGGCAGTGATGCCGGCAGACTTCTGTATTTTTCGGATGCTTTTCTGATGCATTACCAGATAGGTGGGGACGTACCTTGCTCAAAAGAAGATATTCTAGTGGTGGGTGGAGTGATTTGCAGAAAATATTTAAGGTGGATCATAAATCTCCTTTCACAGAATGTGGATTATGTTGAAAATAAGAGAGTTAAGTGTGAAAGGAAAATTCTCTTTATATTGAGATGGTAATTGATGGCTAAGCATAAATATGGCGATGTGCCTTGCTCCGATAGGGAATAGTGAGCGTCTTGATAATGAATAGCGGGTGTCTTTGTTATGAATGTTGGGATGAAGCATAGTAACCTGAAGGATGAGGGATAGATATTGGCAGGCAAAAAGGGACGATTTATCGGTTGGATGACTAAGTTCGTCTATATGGATGACTCGGGTCATCTATATGGCTCACTCCCGTCATCTATATGGATGACCCGGGTCATCCGATACAAAGAAGCCTTTTCTATTCCTTTTGTGATAGTTGCTTTCTCCTTTAGACTAAGTTGCCTTCTCCTTATATCTATAGTCCTTTCTGCTGATTATTATTGTTGTTTCAGAGAATTCTCCTTTCACACTTAAGTAGCTGATTATGAGTATGCTCTGGTGATTGTGAAAGGAAAATGAAATTTTAATTGCTGTTTATGTGATTTGTGAGTTCGGTCACAACGACCAGAAGGAGAAGTCGGCGGGCTGTGGCTCTGAAGCTGGTTCCGGATATGGAGACCTGGCATGCTGACGGTAAGGATCTGATGCACGTTCGCATCTATGCCGTAGATAAGAAGGGCAGAAGGGTACTGAACGTGAAGGATGCTAAGGCATTCGATAAGTTGACTTTCACCGTGAAGGGCGATGCGAATATCGTGGCGGTGGATAACGGAAACATCGCATCTGATGAACTTCATATCGGAAAGACCCAGTTGGAGAAGTCCATTCAGCGCAATCTCTTCCAGGGTTCTGCCCTCGTGATATTGAGAGCCAGCGATAAGCCAGGAAAGATAGAGCTTTCGGTAGCTGGAGAAAAGATGAAAGCCAAGAAGCTGGTTTTGAATACGAAATAAATATGATACTAAAAAAGGTCGCCAAAATGTTGGCGACCTTTTTTTTAGTATTTTGACAGATTCCGGTCGGAATATCTTTAAAAGGTCGGATTTTCGGTCGGATTGCGTACTTTTCGGTCGGATTATGACTAAACCGACCGATTGTAGTCTGTCAATATCCATTTCAAACCTATCCTGTCTATTAGTTTTTCTTCATTTAATTCTATTAATAGTCTGCCGACATAGCGAAGTTGCTGTTCTTTCGTCTTGTTGGCAGGAAGTACATCTTTGAGATATTCGTATATACTATCTCGCTTGGCGCCTTCGTCTCCTGCATTGCTGAGATACTGTAGAACCATTTGACGCAAATCGGTTGTGCCTTTTTCTTATCATATTATTTTCTGTGTTTTAGCTAAAAATAAAATGATAAGAAAAAGACATCTATCTGATAATCAAATTGTTGTAAATCTATCAATAAAAATTTATTTTTCGATTATTTTTTTATTAGCCATCAAATTAAATAGTATCTGCAATCTACGCGAGCGCCTTTCTTCGCTATTTCGGTTCCGACCATAGAATAAACAATCTTGCGAATTTCTTTGATTTCAACATCAGGTATTCTACTTGCTATTGTCTTCCGCCAGGCGTCCCGACGGATTTGAAATCCGGCGTCAAAAAATGTTTGACCTATTTATTTTGCGGATTTGCAATCCGCTCCTTTTTTGCTTGTTGACGGGATTACAAATCCCTGGGTTTAATAAGTTGAATATTTTTTTTACAGCGGATTTCAAATCCGTTGGGACGCCTAGCGGTGGATATCCGGGATATACTAATAAAGGTCGCCAGCATGCTGGCGACCTTTTTTAGTATCCTTTGTTTTCTCTTTATTTTCTGAATTTCTTCTTAAACCATTGGTTGAATGCCACGTAGGCACTGATTTCCTCCTGGTGCTGAGGCTCGGCAAAGGTGAGGACATTGCCCGATGAATCTCCGTGCTGGTCAGGGAAGATAATCATCAGATTGGTGCCCGAGAAGAAGCGGGTAAGCTCTTCCGGCAATCGTTCCAATGCAGACTTGTGGGAAACGGTTCCCTTGCGGGCTGTCACCACCACAAAGAGATGGTTCTTGCTCATGTGGGAGGCAAGCTGCGGCATCTCGTTCCAATGGTGCATCAGGGTGTATTCGGCACGTACTTCCTGATGTCGGTTGGTGATGTACTCGTTGATGAGTGCCATCGTCTCCTCCCTGCCATGGAATTGGATGCGGCAATCCAGGTTACCGGCAAGTCGGGTAAGTCGCTCTACCCATCGGTAGAAGCCCGGTTCAAACTCGGCTCTCGATGGTATCGCCACCTGTATTCGGCGGATAGTATTGAGCGGCTGCTTGATGCGCGCCATGATAATCTGACGGCTCAGTCCGTTAAAGAGACTCTGGTGGAACTCTCCCCAGAACTTAGGCGAAACCGGAAAGGCGATGCATACCATCTGGTATCAGCCCAACCGAGCCTTCGGTACAGGCCGGCAGGTGGAACTACGGGCGAAGCTGTTGCCTTGAAGTTGGTGCCTGATGCTGAAAACTGGCATGCGGATGGTAAGGATCTGATGCATGTTCGCATCTATGCCGTGGATAAGAAGGGCAGAAGAGTGCTGAACGTGAAGGATACCAAGCCTTTCGATAAGTTGACCTTCCAGGTGAAGGGCGATGCGAATATTGTGGCGATGGATAATGGAAACATCTCATCGGACGAGCTTCATATCGGCAAGAAGCAGTTGGAGAAGACCATCCAGAGAAATCTCTTCTAGGGTTCTGCCCTCGTGATATTGCGAGCAGGAAAGCAAAATGGAAAAGTAGAACTGCTGGTTTCTTCGGATAAGATGAAAGCCAGAAAACTGGTTTTGAATACGAAATAATAAGGTACATCATGAACTTGATTCTATAAGTTTTTGATTACATGATATAGAGCCTGGACAACGACGGTTGTTCAGGCTTTTTGGTTAAGATAGGTTTTTTATAGACAAATTCTGTTTAAATAATCAACTTTTTGCTCGTTATTTCTTATTTTGGTTTTATTATGACAAATCTTGGAATGTTATAGACAATAGAGCTTCCGAAGAAAAACATTAACTTTGCACCCAAAAATATAAGAGATTTAATCAATACTCTTTTTGCCCTATCTCATGGATAATGGTGAGGGAAAAGAACGACAGAATAATGTTATAGTAGAAAGTCATTATGAAAATGAAAGAAAAAATGTTTAGAAGTTTGATACTGACATGTATCTTGGTCCTTGTTACTTCCTGTAAGGAGCAAAAGAGCCAGACTGCCGGTAGTGATTACAAAACGCAGAAAGTAACTCTTTCTGACAGAACGGTGTACTCCACTTTCTCGGCTACCATTCAAGGTAAACAGGATGTGGGAGTTTATCCTCAGATTTCAGGATTGATTACTGCTGTTTTAGTAAAAGAGGGTGCTGCCGTGAAAAAGGGGCAGACCTTGTTCATCATCGACCAGGTTCCTTATAAAGCTGCTCTGAGAACTGCGAAGGCGAATGTAGAAGTGGCGGAGGCGAGTGTTGCAACGGCCAAGATGACTGTTGACAGCAAGGAGGAACTCTTTAAGGAGAATGTGGTTTCTCAGTTTGACCTGCAGACGGCGCGCAACTCGCTCCGTTCGGCTAACGCCACTTTGGCGCAGGCTCGGGCAGAACTGTTAAACGCTCGTAATAATCTTTCCTATACGGTAATAAAAAGTCCGGTGGATGGCATAGCCGGAATGAGTTCGTATCGCGTAGGTGATTTGGTCAGTTCTTCCATGTCCTCTCCTATGATTTCAGTTTCAGACAATAGTGAGATGTATGCCTATTTCTCTATGACGGAAAAACAGATACTTGCACTTTCGCGCCAGAACGGTTCGCTGACTGATGCCTTGAAGACCATGCCGGAAGTTAAGCTTCTGTTAAGTGATGGAAGTGAATATCAGGAAAAAGGCCACATTGATGCCATCAGTGGTATGATAGACACCTCGACAGGCTCTGTGACCCTGAGGGCTGTTTTTCCGAATTCCAAGAATATACTGCGCAGCGGTAGTACCGGAAATATAAAGTTCCCTTATACGAAAAAGAACTGTATGGTCATTCCGCAGACAGCTACATACGAATTGCAAGATAAGGTCTTTGTCTATAAGGTTGTAGATGGTAAAACACAATCAACCCAAGTTAAGGTGTTTGAAGTCAATGATGGAAAGGAGTATATCGTGGAATCAGGTCTGAATATGGGTGATGTCATCATTGCAGAAGGAGCCGGATTGCTCAGTAATGGTATTTCGGTAAATCAAACTGCATCTGCCCCAACTGCTACACGAAAAGATAGGAGAAAATAATATGAAAGCGAAACTGTTTATAGATCGTCCGATATTGGCGGCATGTATTTCGGCACTGATACTGATGCTGGGAATCATCGGACTCGTGAATCTTCCGATGGAACAATATCCGGATATTGCTCCTCCAACCGTACAGGTATCTGCCACCTATACGGGCGCAAGTGCCGAAACCGTGCAGAAAGCGGTTATCGTGCCACTGGAGGAAGAAATCAATGGTGTGGAAAATATGATGTACATGACTTCCACGGCCTCTAATACCGGTAGCGCCACTATCAATGTTTATTTCAAGCAGGGTACAGATCCAGACATGGCCACTGTCAACGTACAGAACCGTGTGACCAAGGCACAGGGTACACTTCCTAGTGAAGTGACGAAGATAGGAGTCACTGCACAGAAAAGACAGAATAGCCAGCTGATGCTGATGTCGCTTTATAGTACCAAAGGCGACTATGATGAGAAATTCCTTGCCAACTATCTCAAGATAAATGTTGTTCCTCGCATCCAGCGTATTTCTGGTGTAGGAGAAGTGATGGTGATGGGTAACGACTATGCTATGCGTATCTGGTTGAAACCTGATGTGATGGCACAGTATGGGCTTGTTCCATCGGATATCATTACCATATTGGGCGAACAGAATATAGAGGCTTCTACCGGTACTCTTGGTGAGGATTCTCAGAATACATTCCAATACACCTTGAAATATCGGGGACGCTATGAAACCAGCGAGGAATTGGGAGATTTGGTTGTCCGAACCGCAGACGACGGCAATACTTTACGCTTGAAGGATGTGGCAGATATAGAGTTGGGTACCACATCGTATAATTTCAGCGGTGGCGTGTCTGGCTATCCTGGAGCTACGTTTATGGTGATGCAGACTGCCGGATCCAACGCCAACGAAATCATAAAGGAAATCAATAAAATGGCGGATGAAATCCGAGCCGATTTGCCTGATGGTCTGAAACTGGATACGATGATGAGTATCAAATCGTTCCTCGATGCTTCAGTCAAGAATGTCATCAAGACGCTCATCGAGGCGATTCTCCTGGTTATCATCGTGGTCTATGTCTTCCTGCAGAGTGTGCGTTCTACGTTTATTCCTTTAGTAGGTATCGTGGTTTCTCTGGTGGGTACGTTTGCTTTCCTCTATGTGGCGGGATTCAGCATCAATCTGCTGACTCTTTTTGCCTTGGTTCTGGTCATCGGTACGGTGGTTGATGACTCCATCGTGGTGGTGGAAGCTGTGCAGGCGAAGTTTGATGAGGGGTATAAATCGCCTTACAAGGCAACAATGGATGCGATGGGGGGAATAACCTCGGCCATCGTTACCACTTCACTGGTCTTCATGGCTGTGTTTATTCCGGTTAGTTTTATGGGTGGAACTACGGGTACCTTTTATACGCAATTCGGTTTGACGATGGCTGTAGCTGTGGGTATATCGGCATTGAACGCCCTGACTACCTGTCCGGCACTCTGTGCTCTCATCATGACACCCCACATGCAGGCAGAAGAAGGTAAAAAGATAAGTTTCTCGTCTCGTTTCCACATCGCTTTTGATACTGCTTTCGGCCGTCTGGTCAACAAGTATAAAATGGGTGTAAAGTTCTTCTTCCGCCGCAAATGGCTGGTAGGAGTAGCACTCGCTGTGAATTGTATCTTGTTGGCTGTATTGGTCAAGACCACCAAAACCGGATTGGTTCCGGATGAGGATACGGGAACACTGTTTGTTTCTGTTACCACTGCACCAGGTAGTACGCTTTCTGAAACCAAAAGCATCATGAAGGAGGTTGAGAAGCGTATCAGTGGAATTCCGCAGATATATCTGTATTCCACCATCGGAGGTTATAATATGATGGGTAGCGGACAAAGCAGTGCGGGAGGTACGCTCATCGTGCGTCTCAAAGATTGGGATGAACGCAAAGGTGATGAGAACAGCAAGGATGCCGTTATGGCTGAAGTGATGGCGCGGACTGCTGATATCAAGAATGCGCAGGTATTCGTCTTTTCTCCACCTATGATTATGGGTTATGGTATGACCAATGGTCTTGAAATCTACGTGCAGGATCAGAAAGGTGGCGACATCAGTACGCTCTATTCGCATACCAAAGAGTTCATTGCGGCATTGAACAAACGTCCGGAAATTCAAAGTGCAGCAACTACATTTGATACCCGTTTCCCTCAATATCTTGTGGAAGTGGATGCGGCACGTTGCAAGCGTGCTGGTATTTCTCCATCGGATGTACTGGATGTCTTGTCTTGTTATGTGGGCGGTAATTATGCTTCAAACATAAACCGTTTCTCTAAGATTTATCGTGTGATGGTACAGGCAAAGCCGGAATACAGATTGAACAAGGAATCTCTGGATAATATGTACGTGCGTTCCTCTTCTGGAAGCATGGCACCTGTTGGACAGTTTGTTACTTTATCCAAAACCTATGGTCCTGAGATTCTGAGCCGATTTAATCTTTTCAGCACCATATCGGTGAATGCTACACCTGCCCAGAGATACAGTTCGGGTGATGCTATCGAGGCAGTGCGCGAAGTGGCAAAGAAGACGCTGCCTGCAGGATACGGATATGAGTTTGGAGGTACATCCCGTGAGGAGGCTTCTTCGGGCACATCCTTTGTTGTCATTTTCGTTATCTGTGTCTTGTTTATCTATATCATCCTTTGTTCTCTCTACGAAAGTCTGTTCGTTCCTTTGGCGGTAATGCTCTCCATTCCATTCGGATTGATGGGTAGTTTCTTGTTCGCCAAGATGTTCGGTGTAGAGAATAATGTATATATGCAAACGGGACTCATCATGCTGATTGGACTGTTGGCTAAGACGGCCATCCTTGTTACGGAGTATGCTTCCGAGCGCCGCCGCCATGGTATGACCATAGTTCAGGCTGCTCTTTCGGCTGCTGCTGTCCGACTGCGTCCTATCCTGATGACTGCCCTGACAATGATCATCGGTCTCTTCCCATTGGTAATAGCAACTGGTGCGGGTGCCAATGGCAATATCTCGCTTGGTGTGGGTACTGTAGGTGGTATGCTGATAGGAACGGTTGCTTTACTGTTTGTTGTTCCTGTGCTTTTCATCGTTTTCCAGACTATAGAAGAGAGGGTAATGCCTAAACGGCGACATAGAGAACAGGAGATAAGGACAGAACCTCTTTTAGAGGAGAAGAATTAATTAAATAGAAGAAAATATGAACTATAAACTGATAATATTTTTCCTGCCGGCCTTGTTGTTGTTCTGTGGCTGCGGAATATACACAAATTACCAGCGTTCGGAAACGCTCACGGTTGACAGCCTTTACCGTGATGTGCCGGGATGCCTGCAGGATACTTCCTCTATAGCCAATCTTTCATGGCGAGAACTCTTTACTGATTCTCAGCTGGTAAAATGGATAGAGGTGGGATTGGAAAAGAACAGTGATATTCAGACGGCACGGCTTCTCACGCAAGAGGCACAGGCATCGTTGCAAGCCTCTCGCCAGGCTTTTCTGCCATCAGTATCGCTGACGCCAGAAGGCTCACTGAGTAGTTTCGGTGGGGCAAAACCATCGAAAACCTATTCGCTGGGAGGTACGGCAGAATGGGAGATTGATGCTTTTGGAGGGCTACGCAATGCCAAGAAAGGAAGCTTGGCTGCACTGGAAGCCAGTAGGGCATACGAGCAGGCGGTACAGACACAACTGGTAGCTACCATTGCTGAAACCTATTACTCGCTCCTTGCGCTGGATAGAAAACTGGCTATCACTCGGGATGCTGCACGTAAGTGGGGAGAGAATGTGCGTATAATGAAGGCTTTGAAACGTGCCGGAGAAAAGAATGAAGCAGCCGTGGCACAAGCGGAGGCTAACAGATTGGATGCGGAATCTTCTGCACTGTCGTTGGAAAAACAGATGCACGAACTGGAGAATTCCTTCTCTACATTGGTAGGCATTGCACCTTCAGATATTAAACGGGGACAGTTACTGGAACTTTCGTTCCCAGAAAAATGGTCGGTTGGAGTTCCTGTACAGTTGCTCAGTAAGCGTCCTGATGTGCGACAGGCAGAATGGCAGTTGGCTGAGGCTTTTTATGCAACCAATAAGGCCCGCTCTGCCTTTTATCCGCAGATTACCTTGAGCGGTTCTGCCGGATGGACCAATAGTTCTGGTGCTGGTATTGTTAATCCGGGCAAATGGTTGCTCACTGCGCTGGGATCGCTGGTGCAGCCGCTCTTTGATAAAGGAAATAATGTAGCCAACCTGAAGATAGCCCAAGCGAAGCAACAGGAAGCCCTGGTTGATTTCCAGCAAAAACTGTTGGATGCTGGAGCTGAAGTAAACAATGCGTTGACCCAGTGGCAGATTGCACGGAAAAGTCTGAAACTGGAACATGAGAAAGTTGAGGCTTTGAATACGGCTCTGCGCAGTACACAGCTTCTGATGACGCATGGCAGTACTAACTATCTTGAGGTACTTACTGCTCAGCAGACACTTCTAGATGCGCAGTTGTCAGAAGTTTCAGATAAATATGATGAGATAGAAGGGGTAATAAGTCTCTATCAAGCTTTAGGAGGAGGAATTCAATAACTATTTATATTATATATAGTGCGAGAGTCAAGTCTGTGATAGATTTAAGCTCTCGCACTTTTTCTGTATTCCGTGGGCGTCTTTCCCGTCTGTCTCTTGAAGAATTTGGTCATCGTAGCCAAATCTGGGAAATGAAAAGCTTCTGCAATCTGCGAAATGGGTTTTTCTGAAATTTCCAACTGCTCTATGATACTTCCTGTCAGTGCAATGCTGATATGCTCATAAACAGTTTTTTGTGTTATGCTTTTTATAGCTCTATTGAGATACTGAGGGGTAACACATAGTTGGGAAGCATACCAGTTGGCAGAATGTTCTTCCCGTATATGTGCGAGCAGAAGACCAACAAATTGCTTGAATAGGATGTGTTTGCGGCTCACTTCCATCTTTGCTCTACCTTCGTTTTCCTGCCGGATAAATTCGTTGGCTATGTCCATCATGTAGATTTGCAAAGTACAACTCATCATTTCTGTATAGAAGTGGTGGCTTTCGTCTTTTAAAGACTCCACAATGTAGCTCATTCTTTTTTGTATGCGTTCTGTCACTTCAGAAGATAGTACAGATACAGGCCATGCCTTCGTGTGTAATATATACGAAGGCGGAAACGGCGCTGTATTTTTCATCAGGGAGGCGATGAACGGGGCGGTAAAAAACAGTACATACGCTTGGATATCTTCGGATATATCTCGTATTTCCAGATAACGTCCATCAATGAAATCTGCAAAACTGTTTTTCGTCAATGGATACAGAATGCCTGTCCATTCAGCCTTTAGCTCTCCCGATAGAACGAGAATATGCACGAATAAATGATTGCCATTTTCTCCCCGAAAGACAGGCAACTCATTTTCTTTGCGTATTATTTTCCAAAGGGTAAACCCTTCGTCCATAACATAGCAGTTGTTGTTTTGCCGCCCGAATTCCAAGAAATTTATTGTTTCCATTTGTAAAATGTAAATAGGTTAGACCATAACAATCTCAAGCCATCAATACTTTGATTTTGTTATTTTCTGAATTTCTTTTTGAACCATTGGTTGAATGCCACGTAGGCACTGATTTCCTCCTGGTGCTGAGGCTCGGCAAAGGTGAGGACATTGCCCGATGAATCTCCGTGCTGGTCAGGGAAGATAATCATCAGATTGGTGCCCGAGAAGAAGCGGGTAAGCTCTTCCGGCAATCGTTCCAATGCAGACTTGTGGGAAACGGTTCCCTTGCGGGCTGTCACCACCACAAAGAGATGGTTCTTGCTCATGTGGGAGGCAAGCTGAGGCATCTCGTTCCAATGCTGCATCAGGGTGTATTCGGCACGTACTTCCTGATGGCGGTTGGTGATGTACTCATTGATGAGCGCCAGGGTCTCCTCCCTGCCGTGGAACTGGATGCGGCAATCCAGATTGCCTGACAGGCGCGCCAGTCGCTCTACCCAGCGGTAGAAACCCGGTTCAAACTCAGCCCTTGATGGAACTGCCACCTGTATTCGGCGAATGGTATTGAGCGGCTGCTTGATGCGTGCCATGATGATCTGACGGCTCAGACCATTGAAGAGACTCTGATGAAACTCTCCCCAGAACTTAGGCGAAACCTCCGGATGCATGTGCATGCCGATGATGATTTCGGAACACTGGAACTCGTTGAAGGCATGCTTGATGCCGTTGGCGATGTTGGCAGCAATGCGAACCTGCGTCTGCGTCATCACGTCGGTGGCTGCGGCAAGCTGACTGCAATGATCCAGCAGCTGTCGGCCCTGTTCCTGCTTGTATCGCATATCCTTGTCATCATACACTACGTTCAGGCAGACCAGTCCTCTGTTCAGCTTCTGGTTTCTCACCAGGAAGGCGAGACTCATCAGATTATCGGCATATTCCGGATACTTCACCGGTATGAGAATCTTCTCATCGCTTGCCTTCTTGGTATCTTCGGCATCCGGCAACTCCTTGTCGCGGAGGATAATCTTTCTGGAACTCCAGTCGGTGAGCATCGAAGAGATGACGCAGGTGCAGAGAATCATCATCACCACACCATTCAGCATATCATCGTTGACCAGATAGGTATTCGGTCCCACCAGGAGGTTCATACCCACCATCACCATGGCGATACTGCCGGCGGCATGGGCAGAAGTCAAACCGAACATCATGTGACCCGATGACAGCGGCAACCGGAATCCGAAGCAGGCAGCATAGGCTGCGATGGCTTTTCCCAAGGTTCCGAAGAACACGATGCAGAAGATGACCCAAAGGATATGACTGCCCTGGAAAAGCAGTCCCACGTTGATGAGCATGCCCACACCTATCAAAAAGTAAGGGATAAAGAGCGCATTGCCCGTAAACTCCAGTCGGTTCATCAGCGGAGACACGTGCGGGATATACCTATTTAATATCAGACCAGCGAAGAAGGCACCGAACACGCCCTCGATGCCCACCATCTGCGAGAGAGCCGCACTCATGAAGAGCATCGCCATCACGAAGATAAACTGCATCACCGAATCGCTGTACCGGCGCAGAAACCATCTTGTTAATCTAGGAATCAGGAAAATCATGACTCCGCAGTATGCGGCAAACTTGGCGGCGAAGAAAAGCCAGAAGAGAACGCCGTCGTGCTTGAAGAACGAGGCGACGAGACCCGCCAGCATGATGAGGGCTATCAGGAGCGAAAGCATGCTGGAACCCACGCTCAGCGTAACGCTCGGTTTCTGCTGCAGACCATATCTAGAAACGATAGGGTAGGCTATCAGGGTATTGGAAGCCATGATGCAGCTCAGCAGAAACGATGCCCTGGTGGAATAGTGCAGCAGCCAGATGCTCATGCCGAAGGTGAGGAAGAAGGGAACGAAGCAGGTGAGCAGACCATAGATGATGAGCCGCGATTTGTTTTTCTTCATACCCTCCATGTCCATCTCCAGGGCGGCGAGGAACATGATGTAGTAGAGTCCCACCTTGCCGAACAGCTCGAAAGAAGCATCGCGCTCCAGGATATTCAGACCATATTTGCCGACAAGCACGCCCGCCAGTACCATTCCGATGATATGGGGGATTCGGAGCTTACCCATGATGATAGGGGCAAAGAGGATGATGAGGAGCACTACGAAGAAGATCAGCGTAGGGTCGGTAATTGGAAAATATTCTGCAATATTCAGCATAGGCATTCTACTTATTGTTGATGATGAAAGAGGGATTCAGCATCTGCTTCATCCCTCTTCTTTTTATTTTTGAGTGCAAAATTACTAATAAATCTTGAAAGGGCAAAGTTTTTGCCCCCTTATCATTTATATGTGTAGAGATTTTTGTAATTTTGCACCCTGAAAACAAACTTAGGATAAAAAGATAAGGATAATTAACGTATGAAAAAAGGATTGTTTGCACTCGCCTTGGGTACATTTACCCTGGGCATCGCAGAATTTATTATCGAGGGAATTCTCACCGATGTGGCGCACAACATGAATGTGTCCATCCCTCAGGCTGGTCATCTCATTTCTATCTATGCACTGGGTGTATGTGCCGGTGCTTTCTCGCTGATATTGATGCATAAGTATCGCCCCAAGAATATACTCTTGTTTCTTACTTCGCTGGTGATTCTGGGAGCCATCATCGCTACGATAGCCCCTAGTTACGGGCTTCTGCTTTGTGCCCGCTTCATCCAGGGACTTCCTCATGGTGCCTATTTCGGTACGGCTACCATCGTGGCGGTGAAGATGGCGAAGGAGGGAAAGGGTACCAAGGCGGTGGCGATGATGTGTGCCGGTATGCCGTTTGCCAATCTGCTTGGTGTTCCGCTGGGCACCTTCCTGAGTCATACCATCTCCTGGCGAGTGCCTTTTCTCATATCGGTGGCGTTGGGCGTCATCACGCTCTATATGATTTACAAGTGGGTTCCTGATGTAGAGGCTCTGCCTAACAAGGGTATGAAGGCGCAGTTCCGGTTTATGCGCCATCTGGCTCCCTGGCTTATCATCGCTGCTACTTTCCTGGGCAACGGCGGTATTCTCTGCTGGTTCAGTTATATCTCTCCGCTTTTGCAGATAGATGGTGGATTCCATGCGGCATCAATTTCGGTATTGATGATTCTTGCCGGTTTGGGAATGGTGGTAGGAAACCAGGTGAGTGCCTTGCTGGCAGATAGATTCAAGCCGGGCCGCTTTACCTGCTATCTGCAGTTCCTGGCTGCCGCAGCCTTGCTGGCTACCTTCTTTCTGTCGCATATCGGTTGGGTATCGGCAGCGATGATGTTTATCAGTTGTGCCTGCCTTTTCGGTATAGGTTCGCCTGAGCAGTTTCTCATTGTGAAGCACAGTGAGGGTGGCGAGATGCTAGGCGGTTGCTGCATTCAGGCAGCCTTCAATCTGGGCAATGCCCTGGGTGCCTTCTTGGGCGGAATCCCCGTGGCGATGGGATTGGGATATAATTACCCTGCGCTCATCGGTGTACCGATGGCATTGGCTGGAGCCTTCTGTCTCCTGGTGTTTCATCGTAAATACGAGTGTTCTAAAGATTGAGAAAACCTGGATTGACATGTCATTTTGCCCTGTTTCCTATGACAGAATTTGATGAAAATCAAGAAAACGGCCCTTTTTTGAAGTTTTCCCCAAAAACATTGTGTGCGTACACAAAAAGGCATTACCTTTGCACTCGAAAAGATAGATAACGAATAATTAAAGTAAAGAAAGGATAACTATTATGATGGTATTAGTAATGACACTGGCAGTTGTAGCTGCCCTTTTTGCAGAGGTTGTAAATGTCAACAAGAAGATTAGCCTCGGCAAGTAATCAAACCTTGAGAGGCATCTCCGGATGCTTCCAGGAAGTTGATTCGAAATAAGGTAAAGATTAGGATAACAGATAAATATAGAGAAAGGATAAAAGTTATGATGGTATTAGGTATGATTTTGGCAATGATCGTTGCTGGATGCGCTGAGTATGGCGCAAGAACTAATATGAAGAACTTCGCTTAACAGCCGTTCTTCTTTCAATTTGAGAGAATTTAAACAGTAGTTGCATAGATAAATAAAGGAAAGGCAGTTGTTGGCATTGGAAGGATGCCACCAGCTGCCTTTTCGTTTTTTCTCAGCTGAACATTTTCAGTCTCGCTATTTTTTTCGGGCTATTCCTGGCAGATTATTGGTTCCGCACCGGTTCGCCAACCTATCTTGTTCGCTTGTTGTCTCATTTTGATGAGAACATCAATGAGATGGTGAACAGGTTTTATCCTACGAGTAGTTTCATCGATTACAAGGCGGATGTGGAAGCACCGTTGCCAATGATTTATCAGAGCGGTTATCTTACCATTAAAGATTGGAATATGGATACCGATTCCTATCTCCTGGATTTCCCGAATGATGAAGTGAGAAGCGGTTTCCTGACGCTGGTCAAAGCAGCAAAGCGAAGGTAGGGTAGATTGTGTGGTAGAGACCCAGAACTATATCTACATCTTCGAGTTCAAGCGTGATGGATCGGCAGAGGAAGCCCTGAAGCAGATAGAGGATATGGGCTATGACAGGGAATATGCAGCAGATGGCAGAAAGATTTATCAGATAGGCTGCAACTTCTTGTCGAAGACGGGAACCATTGATGGGTGGAAAATGAAGTAGGTGATTTGCAAAACGGATGCTTGATGAATGATGTCAAGCATCCGTTATATCCAATAACTCATCGCCCACCAGCTGATTTCCGCTTGCACAACAGGTGCTGGGCGAGCGCATATCAGCTGTTATGCAAGCGCACAACAGCTGTTGTGCGGCTGAAGATATAGGCTTCTCCGGCTTATAACATTAATTCTTCCGGTAACAGTAAGCGGCTCCGCGTTTATACCATTGTAGACTTCTCATTTATTCGTACCTTTG